>JAEEGH010000312.1_pt1 | contig 376055 bp, 265 predicted proteins | sample 9134181 | NCBI WGS metagenome assembly JAEEGH01 (sample SAMN16246544, study PRJNA631951) | gut metagenome | biome: gut microbiome; feature: rumen; material: DP-attached | host: Bos | place: Iran: Karaj | collected 2018-10 | reverse complement strand
CACCTCTTCCCATTCCGAACAGAGAAGTTAAGCCCGCCGGCGCCGATGGTACTGCGTATAGTGGGAGAGTAGGTCGCCGCCGTCTTCGGGGTCAATCCTTTCGGGTTGACCCCTTTTTTTGTGCCCGGGCGCGGGCGTTTTTTGTTTGACCGTGTGCCGCGTCGTCCCGTGCCACCCCTTCGGGGTTCCGCCGCCGCACCACGTTCCCGCACAGGGGTTGACACCCCTGCCTGTGATGTTATCGCCCCGTCGGGGCTTAGGTCGTGCGCGTCATGTGGGGATATGCGTCCCATTAATTGACCGAATCGAACAGACGTTCCATAATTAGTAATCGTTAATTGTAGCAAAAGCAGACCTAGGCGTTTGTCCCCTTATATCCGAAATATGATTGGTTCGGCATGTTTCCTAATGCTATATTAAAATATGTTAAATCGCAGGTGTGTTCCCATTTATTGCCCATTATATAGTAATTTTGCGAAAAATAATTAATGTTGGTGCAATCTATGGTATGGGTATCAATAGAGATTAAAATGATTATACAATCTTATTAGAGATGAAGAGGTTTATTACATTGTTGAGTGTGTTATCGTTTGTGTTTGTTGCGCATTCAAAGATTTTTATGAAAGTCACCACCGCAGATGGGAAAGTAGAGACTTTCGAGGTCGAATCGTTGGATAAGGGTAGTTATGATGTTGATGATTCTGTCACAGTTAGTGGATATTGTTCTGGACATGGTTTTGTTGAAATGGGCAATGGCGTATTTTGGGCTACATGTAACGTGGGGGCTAATTCCCCAGAACAATTAGGAGATCTTTTTTATTGGGGTGATACGATTCCTTATGAGTTGTCAAGTTCATTCACTACGCATGGGACGCCTGATAGCCCGATGTCGTTGGAAGAAGATGCCGCTTACGTAAACATGGGTAAGGAATGGCGTGTGCCAACGATAGAAGATTATAACAATCTGAATAGAACTTACATTAATAAATACTATACTGAAAATTATAATAATACAGGGGCCAAAGGAATTATTATTTTAAGTAGTGTAAATGGGAATATGTTGTTTTTCCCAATATCTGTTGAGTCCTCTACGTATGAAGGTCCTCAAGCAATGTATTGGTTAAGCTATTGTTATAGCCGCAGTTCGGCGGCTGCAATGAGTATCAAAGAGCATTCGGCGGGGTATTCACGAACTGGCACATCGACTCCTTTGCCGATAAGGGCTGTGTTAAATGAGGAATATGGTTATGTTCATGTTAAATTTATCAATAAGGCGTATGGTGATCTGTTGTACGATCTGCGTATGTCTTATGGTGACACGATCGGTTCTGTGGATGTTGAAGTGTCAGATGTTCCATTTGGTTATGAATTTTGTGGGTGGGGCATTGATGAATCCTATAATTTATCTGAGAAGAGCCAATATGATACTACAAAATTAGTTAGTTTGGATACTATAGCCGTTACATCTCAACTGTATGCCTATCCTATTTATAGACCTGCAACTTTCGTAATCACATCGGATGGCGAGGTTGATGGCTTTGAATATGTTGATATGGGCTTGTCAGGAAAGTGGGCTACGTATAACTTAGGGGCTAATAGTTCCTCAATAATGGGAGATTACTATGCGTGGGGTGAGACTGTTTCTAAAGACACGTTCACTCATGAGAATTATAAATTTGATGAGGATGGACGTTACTATACTAAGTATGTGACCAGTTCGTATAGTGGAACTGTAGATAATAAAACGATGTTGGAGGCAGAGGACGATGCGGCAACTGTGAATATGGGTGAGAACTGGAGATTGCCAACGTGGGACGAATGGGATCGGTTGAGGAGATATTGTGAATGGAAGATAATTAGGAACTTCAACAATTCGGGTATCCCTGTGTTTATGGTTACCGACAAGAGTATTGACAAATCAATATTTATTCCGATTAAGACTCTTGCTAAACTGGACGATGAGCAGAATAGAACATATTATTGGAGCTCGGAAATAGAACAGTCGAGTGATATTGTTAGAAGTTTGACCTATAGAGATTTTGTAGAAGAACTATCCTATGACCGTTATTTGGGTGGATTAATTAGAGGTGTGATAAAATAAAAGAACGAAGATATGAAACACATAAAAATAATTCTGACAACGATTTTTATCGGGCTCGTTAGCGTTTCTGCTATGGCGGACGCTTCTTATCTGACTATATGTCTTAAGTCAAAAAAAGCTGAGAGCTTTCTATTAAAAGAGAAACCAACCATCACCTATGCGGAAGGAGCTATGGTTATTGATGGGCAGATATCAACTTCGTATGCAATTGATGAAATAGAGGAGTTTAAATTTACAGAAGGATCGGTGACAGAAATTCAAACAGTAAAGAATGACGGCATACTATTTTCTTATCTAGACAATAAGACAGTTGTTGTTTCTGGTTTGAACGAAAACGAGTCGGTTTGTTTGTTTGGTATCAATGGAGCTGTTTTGCGAAATTACAAGGTGGATGGTTCTGGCAACTTAATCATCGTTTTGCCACAAAACAATGGTGTTTACATCCTTAAGTTAAGAGATAAGTCATTTAAATGTTTGAAAAAGTAGTCTATATGAAAAAGCTAATTATATTGTTTCTAACGTTCTTCGCCATAAATATGAGTTGGGGCGTAGATAGTAAGATCACACATCTTCGTATCACATCAGCTGATGGTGAGATACATCGTTATGATGTCAACTTGATTAAAGAAATTACGTTCGAAGAAGAACAGTCAGCGTATAAAGTGGCGTTTTATGACGAAGATAGTACATTGATCGAATCACAAACGGTCAAGGCGGGGGATGATGCTGTTCCTCCTACGGTGACACCGAAGGATGGATATCGATTCGTGGGTTGGTCGGAAGACTATACTGGGATTGTTGAGGATAAGAATATATATGCATCCTACGAATGTATCTCTTGTATAGATGGTTACATGTATGTAGATCTTGGTTTGAGTGTGTATTGGGCAAGCTATAATGTTGGAGCCACATCTCCGGAGGAGTATGGTGATTATTTCGCGTGGGGTGAAACGGCGCCAAAAGACACATATACATGGGATAACTATAAATATTGTGAGGGAACAGCGAATTCTCTGACAAAGTATAATTTCAATGATGAGGATGGTGTTGTTGATGAGATTTTGACGCTTCTTCCAGAAGATGATGCGGCGACAGTAAATTGGGGAAGCAATTGGCGTGTGCCAACAGAGGCTGAAGTGGAAGAGCTTAGAGCGAACTGTACGTTTGAGGCCGTTACGAACTACAAATCGACAGGCGTAAATGGTTTTGTCATCACAAGTAAGGTTACAGGTTTTGAAAATGTCAGTATCTTTATGCCTGAGGGCGGATATAAAACCACGAAATTGGCTTTCCGTGGTAATGCGGGTGATTACTGGACATCTTCTGTGAATAAGGAAGGATGTAGTATTTCTATAGGTCTTGGCTTATCAGATGATGGCGTGGTGTCATGGTCAATCGTTGAACGTTATATAGGAAGAACTGTCAGAGCTGTAGCGGATAAGTAACTCTTACTTGACTACGTCGAACTAACGTTTCATAATTAATGATGCGGGGTTGGGGGATGTCACGCACATCACCGTGGGTTCTATAATTCTTATATATTTATTTTCAATACGATAGCTGCAACAAGCGATGGATTGGAACTCCTATTCCTGTCTCTTAACCGTCGGCACGACGAAGCCCACCACGATGACTCCGATAAGGCAGGCGATCGCCACAATGATCCGTACGCAAAGCTTATCGATGAATAGGGTGATGGATAAGGTGCTCATTGCCACCATCATGAGGATCGCCATGATCTTGACGCGGGGCGTCACCCCCTTATTCTTCTCATAATCACGGATATAAACGCCTAACCATGAGGCCAGGAGTTTCTCCCTCATACGTGGACTGCTCCGATAGAAGAGCCATGATGCCGCCAGCATGAATGGGGTGGTGGGTAATCCTGGTACGAATATACCTAATGTGCCTAGCCCGACGCATAGCGATCCTATAGCGATGTATATAATTCTTTTCATCTCAACTTTTTCTCTCCGCAAAGGTATTACATATATTTGATGAATCGATAGCAAAATATGCGTTTTAAATAGATTTTCCCATGCCAATGAGTGCATCTGTAAGGATCATTCACTCTTTGTAATTCTTTGCGTAATAATTTAGCAATCATATCTGCCCTATTTCTCAATTAATTCGTACCTTCGCGCATATTTAACTTTTAGTCTAACACATGGCAATAGTAAAACCATTCAAGGGCATACGCCCTCCAAAGAATTTAGTGGAGAAAATAGAGAGCCGCCCGTACGACGTGCTCGATTCCGAAGAGGCCCGCGCAGAGGCCGGAGACAATGAGATGTCCCTTTATCACATCATCAAACCAGAGATAGACTTTCCGGTAGGTACCAGCGAGTACGATCCGCGCGTCTATGAAAAGGCTGCGGAGAATTTCCAGAAGTTCCAGGACAAGGGATGGCTCGTTCAGGATAACAAAGAGATGTATTACATTTATGCGCAGACGATGAACGGCAAGACCCAATATGGCCTCGTCATCGGTGCGTACGTGGACGATTATATGACGGGTGTCATCAAGAAACATGAGTTGACCCGCCGCGACAAGGAGGAGGATAGGATGAAGCATGTGCGCGTGAACAACGCCAACATCGAACCAGTCTTCTTCGCTTACCCGGACAACGCCACATTGGATAGCTTGATCAAGAAATATACCGCCAATACTCCTGAGTATGATTTCATCGCCCCTATCGATGGCTTCGGACATAAGTTCTGGCTCATCGACCAAGACGCTGACATTAAGACTGTTACAGAAGAATTTGGCAAGATGAAGGCGCTTTACATCGCCGACGGACACCACCGCTCCGCAGCCGCCGCTTTGGTGGGTGACGAGAAGCGTCGTCAGAACCCGAACCACAAGGGTGACGAGGAGTATAACTACTTTATGGCGGTGGCTTTCCCTGCCAGCCAGTTGACTATCTTGGACTACAATCGTGTCGTGAAGGACTTGAACGGTCTCTCTTCCGAAGCGTTCTTGCAGGCGCTTTCCAAGAATTTCACGGTGGAGAAGAAGGGCGAGGCGGAGTACAAGCCGAAGGAGCTCCACGAGTTCTCCCTCTATTTGGATAAGAACTGGTACAGCCTGAAGGCTAAGCCGGGCACATACGATAACGCAGACCCTATCGGGGTATTGGACGTGAGCATCTCCAGCAAGCTCATCCTCGACGAGATCTTGGGCATCAAAGACCTCCGTTCCGACAAGCGTATCGATTTCGTCGGCGGACTCCGTGGTTTGAAGGAGTTGAAACGTCGTGTGGACAATGGCGAGATGCGCATGGCTTTGGCCCTCTATCCAGTCTCCATGAAGCAGATCATGGACATCGCCGATAGTGGCAACATCATGCCTCCGAAGGCTACATGGTTCGAGCCTAAGCTTCGTTCAGGCTTGATCATCCATAAATTGTCATAAACAAAATATTGGATAAGGCAAAGGCGGTCCATCTCGCAAAGAGGTGAACCGCCTTTTATCGTTATGGATGTATGCGTCTCGAAGGGTCGATGGTCAAAAAGTTGTCTGTCCTATAGCGTCTTGTGGTTGGATTTATTTAACTTCGCGTTAGTTCTATGGTTATATAACTAATCAATTCATTCATGTCCAAAGAATCCAGGGTAAAAAAGTCGCTGTTAAACATGAAGGTGAACCTTGTCGCGTACTTCGTGACAATCGTGGTCTCCTTTTTTACCCGAAAGATCTTTTTGGACCAGTTGGGGGATGAGTTCATCGGACTCACCACCACGATCAATAGCCTGTTGGCCTTCCTGAACTTGGCGGAGTTAGGAGTGGGTGCCTCGATCGCTTATTTCCTTTATAAGCCTATATACGACGATGACAAGGAGAAGATCAACGAGATCATATCCATCATGGGTTACCTCTATCGTCTCATCGGGCTCTTCATCCTTTGTGCGGGCGTTGTCCTCTCCATCTTTCTTCCCCTCTTTTTTAAGGAAACGCAACAGTCATGGTTTATCGTCTACTACTGTTTCTATGGGCAACTTGCCTGCTCTTTGATAGGCTATTTTGTTAATTATAAAGCTAATACGATATTCAATGCGGATCAGCGGCAGTACCTGGTCAACGGCTACTTCCAATTGTCACAGATCCTATGCACCCTCATACAGATGGTCCTTGCCTTGTACACCAACAGTTGTGCCCTCTATATCACCATCTCCATCATCTTCGCCGTCGTGAACAGCGTCATTTTAAACTGGAAGTTCAAGAGGGTCTATCCATGGGTAGAGGCCGATTTTGCCTTGGGAAAGCGGGCAATCAAGTGGCACTCGGAGATCATCCAGTATGTCAAGCGGGTATTTGTGCACCAGATCGGAGGCTTCATCAACAACAGTGTGATGCCCCTCATCGTCTATGCCTATGCCTCTTTGTCGATGGTCACCTTCTACGGCAACTATACGCTCATCAACTCGAAGATCAGCCAGTTGGTCAACGCCGCCTTTTCGGGCACGAATGCGGGCATTGGCAATCTGATTGCGGAGGGTGATTCGGCACGCATCTATAGCTGTTACAAGGAGCTCTTTTCCATTAAGTTCTTTGCGGTGCTCTACCTCTCCATCTGTTTGGTGTACCTCAATTCAGACTTTGTGGCGGTGTGGTTGGGTGAGAAATATGTCTTGGAGCCCCTCATCGTCGCTCTGATCTGTGCTGATTTCTGCCTCAATCTGTTGCGTGACACCACCGAGCAGTACCTCAATGGCTATGGGTTGAAGGCGGATGTTTGGGTGCCGATCTGCAGGATTGTCTCCCTCTTGTTTGTCGTTGGGGCAGGAAAAGTTTGGGGGCTTGTCGGAATATTGGCTGTTCCTGTTGTCGTACAACTCTTCCTCATGCATGTGTGGAAGCCCTATTACCTCTATCGGGACGGATTCAAAGTCCCTTTTTTCGACTATTTGAAAATATTGGTTTCCAATACTTTACCATTTATATGCGCCTATTTCGTTACGGAGGGGATCATCTCCTTGTTGGCGATTCCGGAGGGTTTATCCACCACATGGAGCGCGTTCCTTGTCAAGGGGCTATCGTTCTGTGCGATTCTGTTGGTCATTTCCATGGGCTTGGCATATCTCTTGTCGGAGGGTATCCGCAGTTTTGTTCATCGGATCAGGGTGCGTAACCATTAAAACACCAGTATCATGCAGGGTTATAAATATTCGATCATCATCCCCCATTACAACATTCCGGACCTCCTCATGAGGTGCCTGGAAAGCATTCCTGTGAGGGAAACGATACAGGTTATCGTGGTGGATGATTGCAGTCCGGAAGCCCACACATACAAGGAGAAGTACCCTGAGTTGTCACGTCCGTTCCTGGAGTTCTACCAGACCCCACGAGGGGGTAGTGCAGGGCGGGCGAGGAACCTCGGACTGGAGCATGCCAGCGGGGAGTGGGTGCTCTTTATGGATGCGGACGACCTCTTTGCGGATAATTTGTGCGAGTTGTTGGACGAGCATGTGGAGGAGGGCCTCGACATTGTCTTTTTCAACAATAGGAGCGTCATGAGCGACGATTTGACCCAGCCCGCCAACAGGGATTTCTACCAATACCTCTTTAAGGAATATGAGGAGACGGGGTCGGAGCTCAACCTGAGGTATGATTTCTATTCCTTGTGGGGAAAGGTCTTCAGCCGCGCTTTCATCGAGCGTCATGGCATACGTTGCGACGAGACGATGTACTCGAACGATGTCCTCTTTTCCTTCATGGCGGGGCATCTCGCCGGAAAGATCCGGGTGGTGGACGAGCCCCTCTATATCGTCACGCAGCGGAGTGGTTCGTTGGCTTCGAGCCAGTTCTCGGGGAAGGCGATGTCCCTGAAGGAGTGTGAAGATAGGCTGGATGTCTCCATCAGGGTGGCGCAAATGACCCGCAGGTACGACATACCCGTCAAGAAGGATTTGCACATGGAACTCTCATGGGCATTAAGGCGTTATTATACGGGTAGTTATCTCCTAAAAATGTTCCACTTGCTTCTGTCAAATCCAAGGATCTTCGGCTCTTTTCTTTGGAGAGATTGCCAAACCGTTGTTGCTGTGGTGAGGCGAGCTCTGCGATAAGTTAAATATCCGTTTAGTTTTTAGTTTTAGGTGAATTTATTATTTTTGTGAAAAATACAATCAAAAAGTTATGGGAACAATCCTTCTTATTTTCTTCACATCTCTTTTGACTCTTGCCGCTCTGATTTTAACGATTGTCGGGGCAGTGAAAAATAACAAAAAGTTAATGTTCGGCGCGATTGCGGGTTTCTTCGTTCTTGGAGTTGCCACTGCCTTGATAATTCTATGTTCGGTTAAGAGTTTTTTTGATTCGGTTACCAGCGAAATAGTGACGGATGAGATGAGTGAGGTGAGTGAGAATGGTGCCAAGGTAGCGGGGAAGGTGATCAGAGGCACCCTCACGGGCGTGATCGACGGATTGGATTCGGAGTCGATGCGTGTCGACTCGTCCGTTGTGCAAGCCGGCATTGTCGTCAATCATTGCGAGAACGTCTATAATGGGCTTTCCATCTATTTCGATTTCACGAAAGACTTTGATGGGGTTCTGACCCTCTATGCCTACGATGCGAGCGATAAGAAGCAAGGTTTCGCCCAGGATAGCATCCATGCGAAAGCGGGGGATGAAGGCGTGCATGTCTTTGATTTCAAGGATGGCGACAATTCTGGATTTAGTGGTTATTACACCTTAACAATCAAACCATGATGGTTGGGTGCGGCATCTCCTCGAGTGCCCTTGATTTGTGTGATTTAGTTCCATATGATGAAAAAAAAGGATATGCTGATGTCAATATAAAAAATTTAGTTATATTTGCCACATTAGGTTAAACATTCATAATTAAACAATTATATAATAGGAGATTATTACGATGAGAAAAGTTAGATTATCTTTATTGGCGATCATGGGAATATGTATGTTTGGACTCTTTTCTTGCAGCAAGGATGGAAAGGGTTCCGACGAGTTGTGTGACCATAGGAAGGCAGATCCTAAGCCCTATTTTAATTTCTTGGAGAGTCAGGCTGAGCAACATATAGTTGATTATCGTTCCGAGGAGGATTTCGCCAAAGGGCATCTTCTGAATGCCATTAACATACCAGCTACTATCAAGGATTTGGACGGAGCTAATGGCAATTGCGAATATGTGAAGAAAGTGTTGCAGAGTTTTAACTATGACACGGATACTCCGTTGTTCGTGTATGGTGGCAAGGACGCTTTCGGAACAAAAGGTATGGCTGTCCCTGGGCAGTTGGCCTGCAAGTTCAAAGTCGTGACGCTCCTCGTTGGCGGTTATGACGGATGGGTGAAAGAGGGGTTGCCTACAAACGCGGAATAATGTTTTTTTAATTGAGAATATGGAAAGGGTGTCTGTTGGGGCACCCTTTCTCGTGTTTTCGAATGTGATGGATAGATATATGATTTGTGGGTAAACTGTCGGAAACAAATCCCCACACATCGTTCTTTATTAAATTTTGTCTATCTTTGCGGAAAATTTAGCAGATATGAGTTTTAGTCAAGACGCAAATAAGTTATTCGATGCAGCAGTTGTCGATTACCACAAAACAGACAACGTGGACGCTGTCATGAATAATCCTTATCCAGCGCAAACCATAGAGAGTGTTCTGTACATCAAGAATTGGATCGACACGGTTCAGTGGCATTTGGAGGATATCATACGGAATCCTGAAATTGACCCTGTGGAGGCTTTGGCCATTAAGCGCAGAATTGATAAGTCGAACCAAGACAGAACTGATTTGGTCGAGAGAATCGACAGCTATTTCTTGGACAAGTATTCGTCGGTCGTCGCAAAACCCTCCGCTGTCATCAACACGGAGAGTCCTGCTTGGGCCATCGACCGCCTCTCCATCCTATCGTTGAAGATATATCACATGCGCAAGGAGGTGGAGCGTCAAGATGTCTCCGCCGACCATAAATCCTCTTGCCAGAAGAAATTGGATATATTGTTGGAGCAACGGGTCGACCTCTCTTCTGCGATCGACCAACTCATCAAGGACATCGAGAACGGAGACCGGTACATGAAGGTCTACAAGCAGATGAAGATGTACAACGACCCTAATTTGAACCCAATCCTCTACGGGAGGAAATAATGCTATGGGGGCGAGGAAGAATCTTTTGGTCATGAGGCTTTCCGCTATGGGAGACGTGGCGATGACAGTTCCTGTTATCGCCTCTTTTTTGCGTGCCTATCCCGAGATGGGCGTCATCATGCTCTCCACGCCCCGCCTCTCCTCCTTGTTCGATGGAATGGAGCGTGTGACGTTCCTCCCTGTCGATACGAAAAAAACTTATAAAGGCGTTTCGGGCATGGTCAAGCTCTTCCGGAAGATCAAGCGTGACTACTCGTTTGAGCAGATGATAGACCTCCACGACGTGATTCGTAGCAAGGAGCTCAGGCTCATGGTCAGGATGTCCGGGAAGAAAGTATACGTCATCGATAAAGGCAGGGCTGAGAAGCGTAAGCTTGTGTCTCCCCAGCAGAAGGAGAAGAGTCAACTGAAGACGTCGACGCAACGCTACCTCGACGTTTTTGAGGCTGCGGGTTATCCCTTCTCGATAGATTTCAGTGGACTGATGCCGAAGGATACCCCTTTGCCGGAAAAGATCGCCAAGGAGATCGGAACGGAGGCTCCCCATCGCTTAGCCATCGCACCTTTCGCGCAACATGCGGGCAAGATACTCCCCTTGGAGAAGACGGAACAGATCGTCGCCCATTATGCGGAGCGGGGAGACACGCAAATCCTGCTGTTCGGAGGTGGGCCGGCGGAGACGGAGGTTTTCAATGCATGGACAGCCCATTATGCCAACACATTCTCTATGGCGGGTAAGTTCTCCCTTTGGGAAGAGATCCAGATCCTGAACCATTGTGACGTGCTGCTCTCCATGGATTCCGCCAATATGCACCTCGCCTCGCTTGTGAACACGCCAGTCGTCTCCGTTTGGGGCGCAACCCATCCGTACGCCGGTTTCTATGGGTATGGACAGGACCCTTCGGATGCTGTACAACTTGCCTTGCCTTGCCGCCCATGCTCCATTTATGGCAAGAAACCTTGTAGGACAAACGATTACGCCTGCTTGAATGGGATAAGTAATGATTTGATTATCAATAAAATAAACAATCATCTCGAAAAAAATCGGTAAAAATGGGAAGAAAAAGTTATTAACAATTTGAAATCTTAGATAAAAAACCTATCTTTGCAATCCGATTTTGGGAGTGAAAAAAGAATAATATAAATAAATAATACACACGGCAATGAAAAGAACATTTCAACCCTCTATTAGAAAGAGAAAGAACAAGCATGGCTTCCGTTCAAGAATGGAAACCGCTAATGGACGCAGAGTATTGGCATCTCGCAGGGCTCATGGTAGAAAAAAGCTTACCGTATCTGACGAGTATGCTGTAAAGAGATAATTTCTCTCTGGAAACAAAGGAAAAGATATGAGGCGCATCATGGGGTGCGCCTCAATTGTTTAGATATATCGCTACAATAGAGATTTAAGATGGATCAGTTACCAGTGGATATAAATATGTTGTTCAGTTTCGTGAACATGAAGCTGCGCGACGAGTTCGGAGGTGATCTGGACGAGCTATGTGGTTCGTTGGATGTGGACAAGCAATGGTTGATCAACCGTCTCGCCTCGGCTGGTTTTGAGTATAGCGCGCAGCAGAAGCGATTCTGGTGATTTGGATGGCGCGTAGTGCCGTGGGAGATGGGTTTGCCGCGAGAGGCCTGAATAGGTGTGGAAGGTTCGTGGATGGTCAAAATTTCTTTATTTTAAGCGGCAAACGGTGACGATAAGAAAAAAATTATCGTATTTTTGTGAGAAATAATATGGTTCCTATGAAAATAGATGTAAAGAAAATATTTATCAACCCATACACGATCAGCGTCGTGGCGGCGTTGTTGATTCTATTCGTTCTTTATAAATGTACATTCTCTTGGCTAAATAGTTACACCAACCATGGGCAGGAGATCGTGGTCCCTGACCTGTCGGGGATGACGCCGCTCGAAGCCAAGCAGCTGTTGGCGAAGCAGACCTTGAAGTGCGAGGTGATCGACTCTGTTTTCATGAAGGGCAAGAGCCTTGGCGCCATTGTGGAGCAGACGCCTAGCCCGGGTGATAAGATCAAGGCGGATCGTACGGTATACCTGATTGTCAACTCCTCTTCCATCCGTAAGGTGATATTGCCGGATGTGCATGAGTTCTCGCTCAGACAGGCGGAGGCCATGATCAATTCGGTGGGACTCAAGGTCGATAGCGTTGTCTATGTTCCTAATGAATACAAAGACCTCGTGCAGTATGTGAAGCAAAACAAGTTGGAGGTGCAACCAGGCACCCGCATTCCTGAGGGATCCAGCGTGACGCTCTATGTGGGTCGCGGCTTGGCCAACGAGACGCTGGAGGTGGTTAGCTTCAGGAAACTGAACGAGGAACAAGCTCTCCTCAAGGCGCATTCCGCTTTCCTCAATATCGGCAAGGTGATCTATGACGTGCAGCCGAAGGATGACGCGGACAAGGCGCAATATTTCGTCTACAAGCAGGTCCCAGCCACTGGCTCGTCTGTCAATGTGGGTGGTTCCGTCGATATCTATCTCTCTAAGGATCCTTCTGTGCTGGAGTCGCCTGAGGTGATTTATTTCAACCCAGAGGACCCGAGCGATTCGGGTGCGGAAACTGATAATCTTTTCAAATGATCGACGGCAGCATCATCTCTGATGATTTAGACGCGGAGGAGAGGGAGGACGACGCTGTCTTGGGCAGTGACGGCCAATTCCATGAACATTTCCGTTTCACCGTCGAGAAGGGACATTCTCTCATCAGAATCGACAAATACCTTGTGAACTGCATGTCCAACGTCTCTCGCAACCGTATCCAGGACGCGGCGGACGCCAAGTGCATATTGGTCAACGGAACCCCCGTGAAATCCAACTACCGGGTGAAGCCTTTGGATGTGATATCCATCATGCTCTCCTATCCCCCATCAGAGTTTGAGATCATTCCGCAGGAGATTCCTCTGGACATCGTCTATGAGGACCAGGACGTCATCCTCGTCAACAAGCAGCCGGGCATGGTCGTCCATCCCGGCTTCGGAAATTTTCAGGGAACACTCCTCAATGCGTTGGCGTGGCACCTGAAGGACTCGCCGGACTTCAGCGTCAATGACCCGCGCTTAGGGTTGGTGCACCGTATCGACAAGGACACCTCAGGTCTGCTCATCATCGCCAAGAACGAGGACGCCAAGACCCACTTGGGCAAACAGTTCTTCAACAAGACGACCAAACGGCTCTATAATGCGCTGGTGTGGGGCAATATCCCGGAGGACGAGGGGACGATCACGGGCGATTTGGGCCGTGATCCGAAGGACAGGATGCTCTTCACCGTCTTCCCCGAAGGAGAGAACCCTAACGCCAAACATGCCGTCACCCACTACCGGGTGTTGGAGCGTTTCGGCTACGTGACCCTTGTGGAGTGCAGGCTGGAGACGGGGCGCACGCACCAGATACGCGTGCACATGAAACACATAGGTCACACGTTGTTCGCCGATGAGCGATATGGCGGGAAGGAGATCCTGAGAGGGAACACCACCGCCAAATACAAGCAGTTCGTGAAGAATTGCCTTGAGATCTGTCCGCGGCAGGCGTTGCATGCCAAGACCCTGGGTTTTGTGCATCCGCGCACGGGCGAGGAGATGTATTTCGATTCCGAATGGCCGGACGACTTCAGACAGCTGATCGAGAAGTGGCGTCGCTACGCCGCTGGAGAAGTGACAGATTGAACCAAGACCAGCACCCGCACCTTTCGGGGAGCCTGGCGCCGAATATAAGGGCGTGAATAGCCCGCGGGGCGCATCCTTCAGGAGGAGGATGCGCCTTTTTTGCCGCTGCCTGTGTGTGTGAAAAACCGCGTCATGGCAAGGAGGGCCGATGGCGCGGTATAACAAAACATACATAGAATTTTTTAATAATGTTGTTCCCCTTTAAGGATTATGAAAAGTCTATTTTATTTGAAGAGTTATAAATCGAATAAGCCAATAATTTACCAACTCTTTCTATATATGTTAATGCAAAAATCGTGCCAAAATACCCATTCCGCACAATAAATCTAAATAATATTTATCATATAATTACTTTGGGCATCTTTTTGGGTATTGAAAACAATAGATTAATAACTCATTTCTAATAAGATATAGTTTATTTGTTTTTAGTGTGTAAGCATATTAATATCAGACATACAATATTATAATATATTTATAATAATAAATTACAAGAAAAACAATAACAAAAAAAGAAAAAAATAATTTACATTTGTAATGTATTTTCATGAGAATATTAACCGTTTCCGATTGACGGACTCTAAAGAAATGGTTGTTTTTATTTAATTGAGCCCAGTATTTAAATATCAAATTTTTCAAACTATTAAAAATGAAACTTAAAAAAATTTTTTTGGCGTCAATGAGTTTAACCATGCTCGTTGGCGTTTCGAATGCGCAAACTCCAATCACAGAGAACAGTAATTATGTGACGAATATGCACAGTGTGGAGTTGGAGACAAAGGTTGTGTCAAACGGGTCGGGTGGTAAGACTCAGTTAAGCCCTAATTATTTCATTAATTGCTACGACAGGATGAAAACATCCTACAACATGGTGTTTCAAGTGAATCAGAGTGGATATATCAGTGGATCGGGCCTTTCTGTTGTGCAAAGCGGAGTGAACAATCCGTACACGGCGCACTTGTCCATGTATTGGGACAATTCTGTCGTTAAGATTAATGGGTCAGGTTACAGAGGATCGAAGTATCCTGTTGTGTTTACATTCAGTAACGCCACTTTCGATAATGATTTGACAATCAATGGCAAGTTGTCTTGTAGGGACGAGTTGAATGTGACCGAAGTGAATTCGAAGAGCATCCGCACGGAGGATATCACGGTGGACATGAACAACGCCGCCGACTATGTGTTCGACGAGAACTACAACCTCCGTTCCCTCAGCGAAGTGGAGAGCTTCGTGAAGGAGAACAAGCACCTGCCAGGCGTGCCATCCGCAGCCGAGATGTCCGAGAAGGGTATGAGCGTGGCGCAGATGAGCAACTTGCTTCTCGAGAAGGTGGAGGAACTTACCTTGCACATGATCGAATTGGAGAAGGAGAATAAGGCCTTGAAGGCAGAGGTGGAATCACTTAAGAAATAATCTCAATGTTTGTTTTTATCGCGTAATAATTTATCAGGCAAGGAATATAATCCTTGTATCTATCTATTAACCAAATAATTAATTGTATTAAAATGGAATTAAAAAAAGTTGTTTTGGCAACGATGGGCGTTGCTATGTCAGTATGTATTGCAAATGCGCAGCAGTGGAAAACGCACACTTATGGATTGTACAGCTATCCATTAACCGGAAATACCAGTAATGTGGTGATTGGAACAACTCCTAGTTCCTCAACCTCCAACTACAAGTTGTATGTGAATGGTAATACCAGGGTTCAAGGCAATTTCAGCGCTGTTGGCACAGATAACTACTTTGAGAATGGTTTGGAGATTTATGGTACGAATCAACAGTCCCGTACAAGTTTGTGGATTCACAAGAATGACGCTACCAGCGGTATGAGGATTGGTTCTTGTGGTTATAATAACTTCACAGATTTGACGATCGATGCTTCCAAAATGAATTTTAACGGAGCCTATGGAGCTAAATTCATGGAGTTGACTTCTTCTGTCGTAAAGATTTTCCATGACCTTGAAGTGTCTGGTACGATCAAGTGCTTTGATGAGTTGAAAGTGGTGGAAGTGAGCGCAGACCAAATCAAGGCGAAGGAGATCAATGTTGAGATGAACAACGCCGCCGACTATGTCTTCGACGAGAACTACAACCTCCGTTCGCTCAGCGACGTGGAGAGCTATGTGAAGGAGAACAAGCATCTGCCAGGCGTCCCATCTGCCGCTGAGATGGCTGAGAATGGCATGAACATGGCTCAGATGAGCAACTTGCTCCTCGAGAAGGTGGAGGAACTCACGCTCCATATGATCGAATTGGAGAAGGAGAACAAAGAGTTAAAGAACAGAGTAGAAATGTTGGAAAAATAAAATTAGAGAAAAATGAAAAGAGTAAATAAAGTAGCTTCTTTCTTTATGCTTTCATGCGCTCTGATGTCAGCCTCCGCCTATGCGACTGATATTAAGATGAGCAAAGCGACAAAGAATAGTTTTGAAATAACCCAGACTACAGACCAAAATGTACAGTATGCCACTTGTTCCATTTCTAAGATTGTGGCTAATGAGCAATCTACAGAGAGAGGCACGTTTGTTGTTCTAGATGTTGATGGAATGGTTAACTCAGGTGTGGTTGGTCAACCAGAGTTGCCGATGTTCTCTCAATTGATTGAGATCCCTCAGAAGGCGACGGTGAAGGTTTCTGTGGTTTCCTATAATACGGAGACAATCGCATTGTCTTCCAAGTCAATCAACCAGAAGGTGAAGCCTTATCAGGGTCCAATCAGCAAAACTGGCACGACGGAGTTTTCATATGACCAAGCGGTATATGCTAAAAATGCGTTCGTAAATACTAATTCTGTTTCGTTCCAGACTTGTGGTACCATGCGTGACACACGGTTTGGACGATTGGTGGTAAATCCTATCCAGTATAATCCTAACACTAACACGATTAAGGTGTTGAATAACCTGAAAGTGAAGATTGAGTTCGTTAATGCGGACTATAATGCGACTTCTCAGTTGAAGGAGAAATCAGGGAGTATTTACATGAAAGGGTTGAGCTCTGCTTTCATTTCTTCTAATATTAATACTCCGTCTACGAAGTCAAACTCATCTTACACAAAGGAAACCATGATTATTGTGGCGAATTCTATGTTCCAAAGTTCCTTGACAAATTTCGTCGCTCACAAGAAATCGATGGGATTGAACGTCATTGAGCATTACGTGTCAACCGGTACGACTAGAGCGGCCATTAAAAACTTGATCACCAATGACTATAACAATCCTCCTTCAGGGTATCGTCAGCCATTATATCTGCTTTTAGTGGGTGACCTTGACCAGATTCCAAGCTGGGGTCCATATTCAGGTTGTTATGGTAATCAGTACTATACGGATTTGTACTATGTGACTATGAATGGGAGCAGTGACTATATCCCTGACTTATTCTATGGTAGATTCTCCGCCAATAACGTAAGTGAGTTGATGCCACAGATAAACAAGACCATCGAGTATGAAACATATAGCATGCCTGACCCTTCTTATCTATACAATTCAGTGTTAATTGCTGGTTGGGATGAATCTAATTGGAGAGAGGCGAATTCGCAGATGATTTACGCTCGTGACCAATATTGCAATTCCTCAAACAATATCCAAGCGTATACTATGTTGCAGAATGAAAGTGGTAGCACATCGTATACCTCTCAAATCGTTAGTAGGGTTAATCAAGGTTGTGGCTTGTTGAACTATAGCGCACATGGAAATCCAACAGAATTGCATGGACAATTCTCCATAAGCGATATCGCTCAACTCAACAATGCGCATAAGTATGGTCTCTGGATCGCAAACGCATGTTTAACCAACAAGTTCAATGAATATGAGTGTTTAGGTGAGGCATTGCTTCGTGCGGAGAACAAGGGTGCGGTCGGCTATGTTGGCGCATCTTGTTGTACGCATTGGAGAAGTGATTATTACTGGGCGGTAGGATATCGCTCCAATACGTATGCTGTTTCTCCAACATTTGATGCGAACCATCTTGGCATGTATGATAAATTGTTCCATACGAATGGTCTCGCAAACATAGACAAGTTTACTACGCAGGGTGCGATAATCTATGCGGGTAATCTTTCTGTCGAGAGAGATGGCGATGAGGATGATTATTACTGGCGTATCTACCACTTGATGGGAGACCCTTCTGTCAATGTCCGTTTCACTCCTCCAACATCATGTGACGAGGACATGACAATCGTTTCCAACATCAATGACGGATTGGTTCACAATGAGCACCTCGCCAACAGAACAATCACTGCGTCTAACAAGATCTATAACAACTCCAATGTTCACTATGGTGCGAACTACAGCATTAAGTTGGCCAAAGGTTTCAGGGTGTACGGTGGTGCTAAGTTCAGGGCTGACCTGTATGGCTGTAACCAAGGAAACATCAACGCAATGCGTAAGGGTTCATTCCTGAGCGATGACTCCGATGAGTATTCCTTCGATGAGGCAGAGGATGGAACTTCTAATGAGTTCTTCTCTATTTATCCTAACCCAACCGATGGCGAGTTCACTATCGCATTCGCCGCAGAGGATGAGGAGTACACGATTTCCGTGACGGATATCGCTGGTAAGGTGATCTACACTACGAGCGGTACTGGTCGTGAGCAACTTGTTAACTTGGAAGGCAAGGCGAGCGGTGTCTACTTCGTACGTGTCACTGTTAGCGACAGATCTTATGTTGAGAAGGTTATCTTGAAATAATACTGTGCTATGAAAAAGAGTGGAGTCGCACAAGGAAAGTGGCTCCACTCTTTACAAAACTGTAAAGAGCCCGTCCAATAGGTTTTTCCCGACGTGGCGTCATATGTATAAATGCATTTAATAACCTGAAATTTAAATATATGAGCATAAAAAAAGCAATCTTAGCAACAATGGGTGTTGCGATGTGTGTATGTGCGGCTAATGTAAATGCGCAGACAGTGGTTAAGGAGAAGGATTACGTGACCAAACTACATGGCTTGGAGTTGACACTTCCTCTTCAGGAGGAAATAGGACCTAGATTCCTTCCTCCTACAACTTTCTTGAGTTGCTATAATCCGAACTTGGCGACCAATAATTTAGTGTTCGAGATCAACTCTGTTGGCCGTATGGCGGGTACGAGCCTCTTCCTTAAAAAGACCTCTTTGGATGATGCAAGGAATACTCCATCATTTTCTATCAATTGGGATTCTAATTCCAATCTGGTTTTCACTTCTTCGAATCAAACGGCTGGAACGGGCAATCCTCCTGCTATTTCTGGTGTCGGTATAAGGTATAGGAAGTTTCCTGCCATATTCGAACTCAGCAAAGCGACCTTCAATTGTGAAGTGATTGTCAATGGCAAGCTCTCTTGCCAGGATGAGTTGAACGTGGCCGAGGTGAAGGCTGACCAAATCAAGGCCAAGGATATCAACGTGGAGATGAACAACGCCGCTGACTATGTCTTCGACGAGAGCTACAACCTTCGTTCTCTCAACGAGGTGGAGAGTTTCGTGAAGGAGAACAAGCATTTGCCTGGCGTGCCATCTGCTGCTGAAATGGCTGAGAATGGCATGAGCATGTCCCAAATGACCAACTTGCTCCTTGAAAAGGTGGAGGAACTCACCCTCCACTTGATCGACATGAAGAAGGAGATCAACTCATTGAAGGAGGAGAACGCTTCTTTGAAGAGTAGTCTTGAACGCAAATAATGAGCTATGAGTTTAGTCGCTTTGGCCGACTGATTTAAAAGGAAAGGGGAGTCACTACCATTAGTGGCTCCCCTTTTTAGATTCTCAGATCTGAATTACTCTGCCTCCGTGAATTGGTCTTTGCCAACGGAGCACAATGGGCACTCGAAATCTTCCGGTACCTCTTCCCATGGTGTGCCCGGTTTGATACCTGCCTCAGGGCAACCTACTTCTGGGTCATATTCCCAGCCGCATACTTCACATACGTACTTCTTCATTTTTCTTTCAATTAAGTTATTAAATCGATTTATTATGTTGTGCATTTATTGATGTCTACACTTCCTCCACCCCGAACCCGACTTGCTTGAGGTGTTCCCAAAACTCCGGGTAGGACTTTGTGACCACCATCGGATGGTCTATCACAACGGACCCCCGCACCATCGCCATCGGTGCGAATGCCATGGCCATGCGGTGGTCTTCGTAGGTCGCCACTACAGGCTGGTCCTCTGCTGTGCAACGCTCTCCGCTCCATGCGAGCATACCTTCTTGGGGCTCCGTCAGGAGATAACCGAACTTGGCGCACTCGTTCTTTAGTGCGGCGATACGGTCCGTCTCCTTGATCTTCAGCGATTGCACGCCTGAGAACTCGAAAGGGATCTCCAAGGCGCAACAGGTCACCACCAAGGTCTGTGCCAAGTCTGGCTGTCCCACGAAGTCGTAACGGAAACGCTCCACGGGTTTGCCTTCCCGTGAGAGGGTGACGCCTCCCCGCTCGAACCGGGTCGAGATGCCCAATGGCTCGAAAATCTTTCTCACCGCCGAGTCTCCTTGGAAACTCACTTCACGCAGGTAAGGGAGGTGTATGCTGCTCTGTCGGGATAGGGCGGCCATCTCGTACCAGTAGGAGGAGGCGGACCAATCGGCCTCGACTTCGTACGCTCCTATGCGGTAGGGTTGAGGCGCTACCCGTATGATGTTTTCTTCCCACTCTGTTTGTATGCCCATCTCCGACATCATGCCTAACGTCATGCGGATGTAGGGTACGGAGACGATGTTGCCCTTGAGCTCCAACGTGAGCCCCTCTTTCATGGAGGGTGCCACCATCAGGATGGCGGAGATGAACTGGCTGCTCACGCCACCATCTAGGGCGATGTGTCCACCTTTCAGTTCCGTTCCATGGATGTTCAATGGGGGGAATCCCTCTTCTCCCGCATAGGTGATTTCAGCCCCTAATGCGTTCAGCGCATCCACCAGGACTGCGATGGGACGGTGTTTCATCCGCTCACTGCCGGTGATGTGCCAATCTCCTGGCCTGGAGGCGAGGAAGGCGGTCATGAAACGCATGGAGGTGCCGGCTGCCCCCACGTCGAAATGGTTGCTTCCGGAGGTCAGCGCGCGTACCAGCACGTCGGTGTCGTCGCACTTCGCCAAGTTGCGGATGGAGTGGTGCGAGTGGCCTACCGCTCCCATGATCAGCGCACGGTTGCTGATGCTTTTGGATGCGGGCAGGATGATCTCCGCGGAGAGGTCGTGTTGGGGTGCTGTTATCTTATATCTCATAATCTTAAATGCCTAATGTGTCCCTGTAGAAATCCAATGCGTCGAAGATATCTTTTTTCTCCACGTTGGTGTTGATGCGGATGTCACCGATACCGCCTAGGAGCGTGAAGAGGATACGTCCGTCACCTTCGTTCTTCTTGTCGTGGGTCATCAGTTTGTAGAGCAGTTCATACTCGTCGCAGGTGATGTGGAGGCAACCGTAGTTCTCCTTGATGAGGGAGATGGCTTGCAGGAAGTCCTCCTTCGGGAAACCGACCAGCTTGTACGACAAGTAGAGCTCGGCGATCATACCCCAAGCGACCGCATAGCCGTGCAGCTTGGTGTCGTTCTGTTGGATGGCGTAGCTCTCGAAGGCGTGCCCCACCGTATGTCCGAAGTTCAATGCCTTGCGGATGCCCTTCTCTGTTGGGTCCACACGCACGATGTCACGCTTCACCTGAATGGATTCCTCCACCAAGGCGGGCAGTTTGGCGTAATCGATCTTCTCCAGGTCGAATTGGAGGATATGGTTCCACACCTCGCGGGAGGAGATCAGTCCGTGTTTGATCATCTCGGCGAAGCCCGAAAGGAAGTTCTCCTTGTCCAATGTACGGAGGAAATCCACGTCGATCAGCACCGACTGGGAGGGGTTGATCACACCCACCTCATTCTTCAGTCCGCCGAAGTTGATGCCCGTCTTGCCACCCACGGCGGCATCGATGGTTCCCAGCAGGGTGGTAGGTACATTGATGTAGTCCATGCCCCGCTTGAAGGTGGAGGCGGCGAATCCGCCCAGGTCGGTGACCATGCCTCCGCCCAGGTTGATGAGCAACGATTTGCGGGTGGCGCCGTGTTCGCTGAGGTGGCTCCAAACGGAGGCCAGAGCCTCAATGCCTTTGTTGTCGTCCCCCGCCTTGATGCATATTACGTTCGACTCGGGGATGCCTATCGGGGCTAGCTTGCCTAAGCATAGCCGATGCGTGTTCTCGTCCGTTAACACATAAACGGATTCCAGGGATCGTTTCCCTAACTCTTCAGGCAAGATCTGTTCCAGCTTGCCTAATCTTATCACTTGTTCATTATTCATAATCGTACCAAATATCACTTTATCCATTTTGCTGTCCCAAGGGTCTGTCGGGACGGCCGGAACATATTGTTCGGGGAAACAAACGCCTATCTTATAGGCTTTTATGTATGGCAATAGGCGGTCGTAATAACCTTTCCCTCGCCCCATTCGGTAGCCGGCCGCGTCGAATCCGACACCCGGCACGATCGCCAAATCGATGAGCGGATAGTCCGTGAAACGTTCGCCGGTAGGCTCTAAGATGTCGAAAGCCCCCTTCCGCATCTTCGCCATGCCCTCGTAAGGCCTGATCTCCAGCGAGTCGCCTACGACGACGGGCAGCAGTATGCGTTTCTTCGTGTGCCATCTCTCCACGAAAGCGTGAGTATCCACCTCGTCGGGCAGCGACCAGAAGAGCAACACGCATCGGGCCGAGGCGAAGTGTGGATCTTGCTCCACGGCTCTCCATATCTGGGTGGCCCGTTCGTCCTTCTCTGTTTTGGACAATCCCTTCACTTTCGCTTTGATGGACCTCCTCAGGGTGGTTTTCTCTTCCTTTCCCATGACACTATTTTTTTACCACTCGAAGGATTTCGGTGGTGGAGTCACATACCAATCGTAGGAGGTAGATGCCCGAAGGGAGATCCATGTGGAGGGAGAGTTCGTCCCCCCTCTTGTTTACGGGCACCTTGCGTGCCAATCTGCCTTCCATGTCGATCCATTCGTAGTAGAGAACGTTCTTGGTGGAAGAGAAGCGGACGGTGGCCATCTCGTCCACAGGGTTAGGGATGACGATGGAGCTTGGTTCGTTCGCCGAGTGGTCTGTCACGGATATGAAGGAGGTGCCTCCCACCTGCACGACAGGTTCGATGAAAAGAGAGGTTGGCTGGTTGTAGTAAGGATGATTCTCCTCGAAGGAGTGCCATCCTGAAGCATCCTTAAAGAAGGCGGTGTTCCTTCCGTCCAGCTTCACGTCCGTGTGGCAGAGGGCAAATTGGTTGGTCGGGGAGGCCACCAGCTTGATGCCCACGAAGAAGGTGGAATCCACCTTCAACGGTTGTTCCAGTCGATAATAGCAGTCACGCATTGACATTTTAGTTACTTTCACCTCCTCAAATTGTGTGGATCTGCGGGGCAGTGAAGTGTTGGTGAGGGAAACGATCTCTTGGCTCAGCACGTTTTCGGGTACGGAGTTACCGCTGTAGATTCGCAGCAGAAAGGTGTCTTTTTCGGAGTAATTGCCTTGCCATGGGGCGAGATAGACCCCATAGAGGATGGATGATTTCTCAGCAAGATGAAACCTTTCCGCATATTCGACGATACCCTTTTTGTTATGTCCGGCGGCGAATTGTTCGTAGTCGGATACTTGGTGGATGGTTTCGCCTTCGTTCCAGTTGGTCACACGGGTACACGGGTTAGGGTCTGTTTCCCTCCCTTCTTGTTTGGTGCGTCCGCTGCCGGTAGGGTCAAGGCATTTGTTGAGGCCTTTGTTCCACACCTTGCTAAAGGCCCAGAATGCGTCGTAGCCAGGCCTGCTGCATGACTCCTTCGTGTCACCGCCCGACAAAGCGCCCACCATGTGGTCTTCCGCATCGAACAAGCCTGCACCGGAGGAGCCCCCTTCCATGATTCCCATCTCCCATTGATCAACGATCCAGTGAGTATTTTCGTCGAATAGGTCATCCATCTCGAAGGTGGAGATATAGGGGGTGTTCTCTTCTATTGATATCTTCCTCACGTCCGATGAAGGGTGGTGGAAAGAGTAGGCGCCTGGTCCTCCCAATTCGCTGGTGGCGTTCCAGCCAGCGTAGTAGACGCGGTAGTCTATTGGGGGTTGCTTCCTCAGTCGCATCACCATCGCGTCGGAAGAGACGTTGGAGAAGACCACGTCGGCGCCTGAGACGCTCATCTCCAAGGACCCGTTGATGTCGGTAAAGCAATGTGGTCGTTCAAAATTGAAGAAGAAGACGCTCCTTTGGGCCATTGATTCATCTATTGTTCCCATCTCCTTGTAGAGGCAGTGTGCGGCGGTAACCAAGAGCGGTGCGCCATCGTCCGCTGTATTGTTCACCATGTTGCCGGAGCAATATTCTGTTCCCGCCACGATGATCGTCACAGAGCTTCTGGCTTGTTGTTCGTGGACACCTACGCAGGAGGCGTCTTCTTGGCAGAATTGTGAGGAACCTGCTTGGGGTAGATATTTTAATCCTCGGTAGTCGTGGTTGACGCTTCCGATCCGCAGTCGGCTGGTGCTTTCCCTCGGTGTGATCAGTTCGACCACGACCTCGTCCCCCGGTACGGGAGCTGTCGCCAGTACTCCATGGCTAGAGTTATTGTCCGAGGTGAATGATCCTCGTATCGTGCTACGGTCTGGCGTATAGATGAATAGCTGGGAGGAATCGTCCAATTGGTACTCCTCGAAGATGAGGTTCAGGGAGTAGGCGCCTGGGGAGATGATGCGAAGCCTCCAAACATCCCTGCCATCCTTGAGATGATAAAGAACGCCTGAATTGCGTGGGGTATAGTCCACATTGAAGGCATAGGCGAAACGGAGCCCTCCGATGTTATTCCCTTCGAGGGAATCCTCACGGCGCATCTCCTCCACGTCGAACGCAGGCATTCTCACCACTTCCGAACCTTTTCTGAGGCAGGGTCCCGCATCTAGGGTCTCAGGCAGGGGCATCCCGCCATGGCTGATCTGTGCTTGCGCTCCCATGGATAGGGCGAAAAACGCTATGTATGTTATCTTTTTGAACAAACGCATAAAAAACTTAATCTATAGGCATCAAAGATACGCAAACTTGGTTGTTTACCCAACAGATTTTTTTCACACCGTGATTGGATCCGGGGATAGAGCTTGGCAAGTAGGGTTGAGATGCCGAATCTGTCTATTTTATTGAACCAACGTAGTATTTTAACGCTTTGTGTGAGCGCTTCGCGGCTCTCCGTCCGTTGGTAGATGGAGAGAAGGTTGGCGACTGCGTTCCGGCTCTTTTGGAGGAAGACTTCGGACGTGTCGTAATGGAGGTGGAGCAGGGCGTTGTCGATGTGTGTGACGACTATGCCTTGTTGTTTGAGGCTCAGCCCGAAGAGCGTGTCCTCGTGGCCATAGCCTTTTAGGGATTCGTCGAAACGGACCTTTTTGAAGATATCCTTCCGTATCATGAAATTGAAGGTGGAGAAGGAGTCGTTGGGACGGAGGCTCCTCGTCTCGGCGCTCTTTTCTTCCCGCTCTTTGCCATATTTCCAACGGAGGATGTGTTTGTCGGATGTGGGTTGGTCTCCGTAGCGATAGCCTCCTATCACCACATCGTGTCCCTCCATGCGTATGTAGCGTTCGAGGAAGGAATCATCGGTCGGGGTGACGTCGCAATCCATGAAGATCAGGTAGTCGTACTGCGCCTCGTCCGCCAGTTTGTTGCGTATGATGGCGCGCCCCACGTTCTGTTCCAGCCGTATGTAACGGACGCCCGTGAGCGATGCGAGTGACTGGTTCTCCTCGACATGGGCAGTGGAGCCATCATCCATCAGGAGGATCTCGTAGGGGCAAGAGGCCTGCCGCGCTTGCTGGTGTAGCGTGCGGACAAGCGGTGTGACATCCTGATTATAAACTGGTATGCAGATGGATAGCTCCATGTTTCCGTATTTATACTTTAGATGGACAAAAATACAAAATAGTGGCGAAATAGATTAAATTCGCGTATCTATTATAGACAAAAAATATAGGCATAAAGATGAACATCGAGATTGAAAGGAAATATTTGCTGAAGAACGAAGGCTGGCGGGGTTTAGCCGAAGGAGTCTACTACAAGCAAGCCTATTTGAACGAGCGGGGCGGCAACACGGTGCGTGTGCGCATCGAGGGAGATAAGGCCAAACTGACGATCAAGGGTAAGGCGAAGAACATCTCGCGGGTCGAGATCGAGTATGAGATTCCGATGGTGGATGCCGAAGCGCTCTTCTCGTTGGCGAAGACGCCTTGCGTGGAGAAGTATCGCCATAAGATTCCTTATAAGGGGAATGTATGGGAGGTGGATGAGTTTTTGGGAGAGAACAAGGGCCTCGTCGTAGCGGAGATCGAGCTCAAGTCGGAGGATCAAGCCTTTGAGAAGCCTGATTGGATAGGGGAGGAAGTGACCCTTGACAAGCGCTACACCAACTCGAATCTGGCGGTGAAGCCTTACTCTTCCTGGCAGTAAAAGAAAAGAGTGATGGGAAACCCATCACTCTTCATCATCTCTTCTTCTTCGTCCGCCGAAGTTTCTATTTCCTCTGTTGTCCCCTTCATCATCACGATGTCTGAAAGGGCGTTTGAAGTTATCTCGGTTGTCCCGTCCGCCGAAATCCCTGCGTCTATCGTCATCCCTGTTCCGGTCGTATCTAGGTTTGCCGCGGAAATCATCCTCGTAGCGGTCGTCTCGTTTCCTGAATTCCTTTCTTCCCTCACCGCCTCTGAAATCATCATGGTTGCGTTCAAATGGGCGTTCCGAGCGTCGTTCGTTCCATTCCGCCTCGCGACGGCTTTTCCTCTCTTGGTACTCACGTTCCTTCTCGAAGGCTTCGTGTCTGCGGCGCTGGTATTCGCTCTGTTCGTTTTCGTTCCGGGTGGTTCTGTTCCAAGTGTCCTCTTCCGTTCTCATGAAGGTGCCGTCTTCGCGGATTGGGCTGAATTTACGTTCCTCGTTAAGGGATGAGAATCTTCTTGACCTGTCGTTCTCTCCTTGTTCGGAGGCAGGGCGCTCCTCGTTACGTTCGCGGAGGTAATCATTCCTACGTCCTTTGAACATTTCGTATTTTCTGAACTCACATTCGATGGAGCCGTTCAGCAGGTGATACTTCACGGAAGGTCTCAGGCCGATGTGGTCGGTCGTCTCGCTAGGGACGGTGATGATCCAGGCGGACATGTCCGTGAAATCGCTCTTAAGTTTGGAACCGATCTCCTCGTATAGTTTCTCCAGTTCGAAAGGCTTCAGTCGTTCGCCGTAAGGAGGGTTGAACATCACCATCGTCTCGTTCTGAGGGCGTTCGCATCCTTGGAACGGCTGGTGTTTCAGCTCGATGTATTTCGTCATGCCTGCGCTCTTCACGTTCTCCGTGGCGATACGTAGTGCGGCGGAGGAGATGTCGGAGGCGTATATCTTATGGGTAAACTCCTTCTCCTGAGACTCATCATTATATAGGTTCTCCAGCAATTCGCTGTCGAAGTCCGGCCATTTCTCGAAGGCGAAACCTTTCCTATAGATGCCTGGGGCGATGTTGAGTGCCATGAGGGCAGCTTCGATGGCGATGGTGCCGGATCCGCACATAGGGTCCATGAAGTCGGTTTGTCCGTCCCAGCCCGCCAGTTTGAGCATTCCTGCGGCCAACACCTCATTGATAGGGGCTTCGGTCTGCTCCACCTTGTAACCTCTCATGAAGAGCGGTTCGCCGGAGCTATCCAAGGAGAGGGTGCAGGTCTCTTGGTTGACGTGTATGTTCAGCTGCACATCCGGGTTTTTGATGCGCACGGAAGGTCGCTCGTTGTATTTTTCCATGAAATGGTCCGCAATGGCGTCCTTAGCCTTATAGGCAAGGAATTTGGAGTGCCTGAATGTCTCGGAGTGGACCACGGCGTCGATTGCGAAGGTCTTCTTCGTGTTCAGGTACTGAGACCAATCCATTGACTTGATGATTTGGTAGACTTCATCCGCGTCGGATGCGGTGAAATGGTGGATAGGCTTAAGTACGCGCAATGCGGTGCGGCACCTAAAGTTAGCCTTGTACATCATCTCTTTGTCGCCGTAGAAGCGCACGCCTCTTGTGATGATCTCAACTTGTTCTGCGCCCATCTCGGTCAACTCATTTGCCAATACCTCTTCCAATCCTTGAAAAGTCTTGGCAATCATTTCAAATTTATTTGCCATCGCGAAAATTTGTATATTTGTGCCGTTGCAAAGATACGAAGAATTATAATAGTTTTCGAATAGACAGAAAAAAACCACAACTGACTCTTCACAGAGTGATTGTGGTCGCCTATTTAAAGTATAAATGTTTCCTGACAACGAAATCTATAATTCATTTCGTTTTGCATTGCAAATGTAAGCACAATGTGTTTTGGGAAAGGGTGTAATTTGTTTCATTTAACGGATAATTTCGTTACAGATGCAAAAAACATACGGTGAAATCGCCTTTTTTCGCACATTTTTAGTTAGATTTGTATCGTAAATGAATGGTGAAATGAAACAATTAGTCTTTGCGACAAACAATGCCCACAAGGTGGACGAGGTGAGGGAAAAGTTACATGGGTTGTTCGAACTCAGGACACTTTCTGAGATTGGATGTGTGGAGGATATTCCTGAAACGTCTGAGACGTTGCATGGGAATGCGAGCCAGAAGTCGCAATATCTACATGACCGTTTCCATTGTGATTGCTTCGCCGACGACACGGGGTTGGAGGTGGAGGCCTTGAATGGCGCGCCTGGCGTCTATTCGGCCAGGTATGCCGGTCCTGCCAAGGACTCTGAGGCGAACATAGATAAGTTGTTGTCGGAGCTGAAGGGGAAGGAGAACCGCCGCGCTAGGTTCAGAACGGTTATCTCGCTCATCCTCGACGGGCAGGAGCACTTCTTCGAAGGGATCGTCTCCGGGGTGATCTTGACGGAAAGACACGGTTCGCAAGGTTTTGGCTATGATCCTGTGTTCCAACCAGATGGATATAATTGTTCTTTCGCGGAGCTCTCCATGGAGGAGAAAAATAAGATCAGTCATCGCGGAAGGGCGGTAGAACAACTTATACAATTCTTAAGTGAAACTAAATAATTGTCTCAATATGAGAAATCTGACAAGGATTTTTATACTTATTTGTGCCCTATGTTGTGCATCAACGGCTTCCTCTAAACTTCCAATGGGGGGTTGGCGCACATTCTTCAATTACAGCAACGTCGGTGGACTGACCCAATCCAAGGACAAAGTCTATGCCTTGAGCCGTGGGAATCTTTTCTCGGTGGACAAGGAGTATGAGAGCGTTGAGACCTATACGAAGCTGACGGGTTTGACCGATGGTAATATCTCCACTATCGCTTTTTGCCAGTCTCAGAACACCCTCGTCATCGTTTATGACAACTGTAACATAGACCTCCTGAACGGTTCCCATGTGGTGAATGTGACTGACCTCAAAAGGGCGGAGGTGAGCAATAAGAAGGTGAACGGAATCACCATCCGAGGCAATTATGCCTACTTGGCCTGTGGTTTCGGCATCTTGGTGCTCGATGTGGCGAGGGCTGAGATCATCGACACTTATATCTTGGGTGAGGGCGGACAATACGTGAACGTTGAGAACATTGTTTTCCATAACGATACGATTTTTGCGCAATCAGGGAAAAATATCCGTTACGCTTCCTTGAAAGAGAAGAATCTGGCGGACTTCAACGCTTGGGAAAACTTTTACCTCTATAAAGATGCGGAGTCTGGGAAACGTTCCATCGTCACGACCTCGGGGAAAGATAGCCTGAGTCTTTCCGGAGATATTCTCCCTGTCGCGAAATTGTTCTCTTTCGGCAATTCGTTGATGATGCGATCCGATGATGTCTTGTTGAAGGTTGAGGCGGATGATTCCATCGTTTCGGTTAGGGACCTCCTCCCTTCCACTAAAATAGCTGTGGATAATAGGCTGAACATCATGCAACGTGATTCCATGATTGCCTATGATACTGATATTAAGATAGTTACATCTATTGCCGCTGATTCGGTGATGGAGGCTATCTATGACCCCCAGGGCAAAGCTTATTGGATCTGTAGTTTCCAAAAGGATGGACGTACGGTTCTTCAAAAGTTTGACGAGAAGGGTGTGTTCCTGAATTCCTATACCCCGAATGGACCTTCCTCCAAGGAGATCGCCTTCGTCAAGTATCAAAACGGGAAGCTCTTCACGGGAAGTGGTGGACCATTCGACCGTGCGTTGAACTCGATGGGTATCGTCCAAATATGTGAAAACGATAAGTGGTCTATTATCACGGAGGTAGGTATGGATCCGGAAATCCTAGGGAAGAACCACTTCTTGGATGTGCTGGATATCGCGATTGACCCTTCTGACAATAACCATTTTTTTGTCGCGTCATGGAAAGGTCTTTTCGAGTTCCAAGGTTTTACCATGATCAATAATTTTGACGAAACGAATAGCCCGATCTCTGCCAATTCGGTGAATATCATCGTGGATGGACTTAAATATGATAAGGATGGTAACCTGTGGATGCTGAACTTGCTTTCCAGCAATCCAATCCATATCTTAACACCAGACCGTGAATGGAAGCAGTTGAACTACCCTCGTATCCAAAACCAGGAGGGCCTCAGAGATTTGTTCTTCGACAGCAAAGGTTATTTATGGGTTATCCTCTATCGTAAGGGACCGGGTGTTTATTGCGTTGATATGAATGGCACCCCTATGAATGAGTATGACGATAAAAAGACATTCCTCTCCTCTTTCCATGATAAGGATGGACATACCTTGACGCCTACTACGGTGATGTCTATCGCGGAGGATAATGACGGTGTTGTCTGGATCGGAACGGACAAGGGTCCTGTCTTGATCCCTGACGCTTCTAAGGCTTTTGATTCTGACTTCGTGGTGGATAGGGTTAAGATCACGCGGGCGGACAATTCCGACTATGCGGATTACCTGCTCGAGAATGAGCAGATCAATGCGATTGCCGTCGATGGCAGCAATAGGAAATGGGTGGGCACCAATTCAACGGGTTTGTACCTGCTCTCCCCGGATGGCAAGGAGACGATCCGCCATTTCACCACGGAGAACAGCCCGCTCACGTCGAATGTCATCATGGACCTCTTCCTTGATAGGGAGACGGGTGAACTCTTCATCGTCTCTTCGACGGGTCTTTTCCTCTATCAAAGCGACGCTATATCGGGAGCGAAGTCGTATAATAACGTCCATGTCTATCCTAATCCTGTGAGGGAAAACTACGACGGACCAATCACTATCACTGGCCTCAGGGAGAACAGCCAAGTGCGTGTCTCCGATTCGGAGGGCAGAATCATACACGAGGGTGACTCTAATGGTGGCGTTTACGTCTGGGATGGCAATGACCTCAACGGCAGACGGGTGGACACGGGTATCTACTTCATCTACGCTGCTTTGCCGGATGGCTCTTCTAAAATGGTCACTAAAATAGCGGTTATCAAATAATAGAATGGTTATAAATGATTTGTCTTCAATAAGGGAAACCGCCAAGGCGTTCGTCGCTCAAATGGACGACCGCAAGGTTTACCTTTTTTATGGCTCGATGGGGGCCGGTAAGACTACCTTCATTAGGGCAATCTGCGAGGAACTCGGTGTCAAGGATACCGTGAATAGCCCTACATTTGCCATCATAAACGAATATACGGATGGGGACGGCAACCCAATATATCATTTCGACTTCTATCGTATCAATAAAGTGGAGGAGGCCTACGACTTTGGCTACGAAGATTATTTCTATAGCGGCAACGTTTGCTTCGTGGAGTGGCCGGAGATGATCGAGGAACTCTTGCCTGCCGACGCTGTCAAGGTCTCTATACAGGAAAAAGAGGACGGGTCGAGGGAAGTCATCATAGAGAAATAGGTATGAGGATCGGATTCGACGCGAAACGTGCTTTCTGTAATACCCGCGGGTTGGGCAACTATAGCCGTGACACGATCCGGCTCCTGACCGAACAGTTCCCGGAGAATGATTATACACTCTTCACTCCGAAGATTAAGGAGTCCATCCGTTGGAACTATAACGAGCAATGCGCTTCAACGGTCTTGCCCCAAGGCATCCATGCGAAAAGTATCTTTTCTTCCCTCTGGCGCACCCGAGGGATCTGCAAGGACATCGAACGCCTGGACCTGGACATCTACCACGGACTGAGCCACGAATTGCCTTACGGAATAGAAAAAACACGCACGAAGACGGTTGTCACTATGCATGACCTGATCTTTCTGAAGAACCCGGAATTGTTCCCTCTTTTCGACCGATACTCTTTCCGGAAAAAATATATCCATGGTTGTAAAACAGCGGATAGGGTCATAGCTATCAGCGAGGAGACAAAGCGCGACCTGATGGAGCTCCTGCATGAGGAGGAGTCTCGGATCGACGTGGTCTACCAAGGCTGTAACCCTGTGTTCCACCAGCCCGTGGAGGAGGCGGAGCTTGAGGCGGTTCGACAAAAATATGCGCTCCCCAACGAGTTCATGCTGATCATCTGCGCCATCGAGCGGAGAAAGAACCATGAACTGATCCTTAAGGCCATGCGCCACCCACAGCTGGACCTCCCGCTCGTCATCGTGGGAAGGCCTTCCGAATACAAAAAACATCTGGAGGAACTCATCCATGAGTATGGCCTCGAGAATAGGGTGATCTTCCTGGACGCGATGCCTACGACCGCCTTGCCTGCGCTCTATAAGCTTGCCTCCGTGTTCGTCTATCCTTCCCTGTTCGAAGGGTTTGGCATACCGATCCTGGAGTCCCTCACCATGGGTACGCCCGTCGTGACCAGCGAGGGAAGCTGCTTCCGTGAGACGGGTGGGGACGCCGCCAAGTATGTCGACTGCAACAACCCGGACCAGCTGGCGGAGACCCTCATCGACGTGCTCCGACACCAGGAGGTGCGTGACGGGATGGTCGCCGCAGGCCTTGCGCACGCCCAGAAATTCACGGATAGAGCGGTCGCCCATAACTTAATGTCAGTCTATAAAAAAATTTCATGATATGTCGGACATCATCACCAACACCCTACAGACCATCGGTATCAATGAGTTGAACGAAATGCAACAGGCCTCCCTCCGCGCCAATGAGTCGGGCAGGGACGTCGTGCTCCTCTCCCCTACGGGTTCGGGCAAGACGTTGGCCTTCCTCCTTCCGTTGCTCAAGCAGATGAAGCAGGGCACCGACACGACCCAAGCCATGGTCATCGCCCCGTCGCGCGAATTGGCGCTTCAGATCGAGGAGGTCTTCCGCTCCTTCAAGAGCGATTTCCACATTACGTGTTGCTACGGTGGACATCCATTCGAGGTGGAGAAGAACGCTTTGGCCAACCACCCTGAACTGGTCGTCGGCACACCGGGGCGCCTCTTGGACCATATCAACCAAAAGAGCTTCAGCCCCGAAACCGTCAAGTTCCTGGTGCTGGATGAATTCGACAAGTCCCTCGAACTAGGCTTCCAAGGCGAAATGGAGGCGGTCATCTCCCAACTGACGGGCGTGAAGAAACGTATGATGCTCTCCGCCACGAAGTCGGAGGAGATTCCTCCCTTCACGAAGATACATCACCCGATGGTGCTCGATTTCCTAGGCAACACGGAGACCCTCCGCTCGCTAAAGGTCCATCTGGTGCAATCCCCTATCAAAGACAAACTGGAGACCCTTCTGAAACTGGTCTGCACCATAGGCAATCAGCCTACCCTGATCTTCTGCAACTACAGGGAATCGGTGGAACGTATCGCTAATTTCCTCAAAAAGAATAAATTGGATTGTAAGATGTTCCATGGCGGCATGGAGCAGGTGGACCGGGAGAAGTCTCTGTTCCAATTCAGGAACGGAACCTCCTACTTGCTGGTCTCCACCGACCTAGCCTCCAGGGGCTTGGACATCCCTGAGATACAGAACGTGGTGCACTACCATCTCCCCATCAACAAGGAATCCTACACGCACCGTAACGGAAGGACGGCCAGGATGTATGCGGACGGTAACGCCTACATCATCCTCCACGGGGAGGAACATCTGCCGGATTTCCTCGAAGGGGAGGAACTGAACCCATTCGAACTGCCGGAGGTGTGTAAGGCGCCACAACCCTCCGAATGGGCCTCCGTCTATATCGGCAAAGGGAAGCGGGACAAACTCAGCAAAGGAGACATCGCCGGCTTCCTCATGAAGAAGGGCGAACTTGAGAAAGATGATTTAGGTAGGATAGAGGTGAAGGAACAATTCTCCTTCGCCACGGTGCGTCGCACAAAGATCCAGGCACTCCTGCAAAAGGTGCGTGGCGAGAAGATCAAGGGGATGAAAACACTATTCGAGGAGGCCATGTAGGGGCGAAAATCTTTCGCGCTTACCTTCGCCATTGGCATCCACGGAAGGTCCAATCCAAAGCCTCCATCATTTATTCTTTTCCGAGAAATCGAGTATATTCTTAATCAACAATAGAAACTCATCCTTTTCTCCTTTACACTCCCATGGGGAGAACTTCTGTTCTTTGAAAGCTGCGAGAAGGGAATCCTCCTCGCCGACAGTCCCATGAACCTCCTTTTTGCGGCACTCCATCAGATCGCCCTTCTTGTCAAAATAGTAATGATACTGATACTTGGCACGATCCGATTCAGGGTCCATGTCATAGCCAGACAGGCTGTCACATACTGCATTAATCCATACCAACTTGCCCTTTTCAAACACACATTCTATATCTGAAGAACTAGGATGCCCCCAATAGCAGTGTTGATGGGAAATCTTCTTGATAGTTAAGTCGAGAGATGGATGGTGGCCTCTTTTGATGGATAGGAGATATATATTCTCTTCAGACGCTAACTCATCCTCTGAGTAATCGGAATAGTCTAAATCGAAAAACTTATTAGTAAGATCACATTCTGAATCTATGACAAACTTCAGGCCCATATAATATTCGTCAACCGCATCATTGGAGAGCGAGGAATTCCCTTCCGACAGGTTGCCGGCGATCATGGGGGAGATAAAAATCCCTAACACTACTGTGTACAATAGTTTTCTCATGGATAATTATTGGCGTACGATTTAACGTTCGATATCACATACAATGGCATATTACTTCTCCACCTCGTACTCCTTCTCCCAGGCCAATATACCGCCCTCCATGTTATATACATCCTTGAACCCGTTCTTCACCATTAGGTTCATGGCGTTGAGGCTTCTCTTCCCGGAGCGGCAATAGACCAGCACCGTCTTCCTCTTCTTGACAGCCTTGGCGATGTTCTTCTCGAAGTCGGGACTGCGGAAATCGACGTTCCGAGCCCCTTTGATATGACCGGCGGCGAACTCCTGCGGTGTGCGCACATCCACCACCTGAAGGTTCGGGTCCTTGGTGATCATTTCGTGAAACTCCTGTGGCGAGATGTTCTTCTGGGCGCAAGCCATCATGGACAAAAGAAGTCCTAATATCAAAAACAATCTTTTCATAACTATTAGAATCAAGGTGCGTCCAAAGGATTCACCGATTTATATATATAACGATTATTCGCCGATCACCTGTGCGATCACCTGCGGGAAGTATTGGTACTCCAGCTCGTGCACGTTGTGGGCGACATCTTCTGGTGTGTCGGTAGGGAGCACCTTGCACTTCGCTTGGAAGATCACTTGACCCTCGTCCAGGTTCTCGTTCACGTAGTGGATGGAGATGCCGCTCTCCTTCTCGCCGGCGGCAACCACCGCTTCGTGCACGTGCGATCCGTACATACCCTTTCCGCCGAACTTAGGCAGGAGGGCAGGGTGGATATTGATGATTCGGTTAGGGAACGCCTCAATGATAGCGGAAGGCACTTGCAAAAGGAAGCCCGCCAAGATGACGTAGTCAACCTTTGCTTCCTGCAGCCAACCCAAAACGGTGCCGTCCTTCAATTCGTCTTTCGTGAAGAGCCTAAAAGGGACGTTCAAACGTTCCGCGCGCACCTTCACGTAGGCGTCTTTCTTATTACATAATATAAAAGGGAAGGATACATTCTTGTTGCCCGAAAAGTGGTTGATGATGTTTTCCGCATTTGATCCGGAGCCCGAGGCGAAAATGGCTAATTTTTTTTCCATTTGATTTCAAATTTCATTTTAGACATAAAAAAAGATACACATTTGGGGGTAATTGTGCAATATTTTGGATTTTTTGTAGGATATAACACGTTTTATCTCGCCAAAAATATGTTTCTTTGCACCGCAAATTTAACACATAAATTATTAACTAAAAAATTAAGATTATGTCAGAAGTAGCACAGAAAGTTAAATCGATTATTGTAGAGAAATTAGGCGTTGAGTTGGAGGAGGTAACCGATGAGGCAAGTTTCACTAACGATTTGGGTGCAGATTCATTGGATACTGTGGAGTTGATCATGGAATTCGAGAAGGAGTTCGGAATCCAGATCTCTGACGACCAAACGGAGAAGATCTCAACAGTAGGCGAGGCAATCAAGTTGATTGAATCAGAAATGAAATAAGGTCATAGTTTTTGGCTATGAATTTTAGAAGAGTTGTAGTAACGGGAGTGGGTGCGATTACGCCAATAGGGAATGATGTTCCGACCTATTGGAATGCTTTACTGAATGGTGTGAGCGGAGCCGCTCCCATTACGCTCTTTGACGCGACGAATTTCAAGACAACCTTTGCCTGTGAGGTGAAGGGTTTTGATCCGTTAGATTACTTCGACAAGAAGGAGGCGCGTAAGCTCGACAGGCACGTCCAGTTTGCCATCGCGGCGGCGAAAGAGTGCATGGACGATGCGAAGTTCGACATGGAGAAGTTGGATACCGACAGGGGAGGAGTCATCTTCTCAACGGGTATCGGAGGTATTACCTCATTGGAGCAAGGCTTTGAAGAATTCCAATCCTGTGGCAAATTCAATCCGTTTTACATAACGAGGATGATCGCTGACATGGCGGCCGGACATATTTCGATGTTGTATAAGTTCCGCGGACCGAATTTCGGTATCGTATCTGCTTGTGCGTCATCGACACATGCATTGAGCGCCGCTTGCGACATGATTCGCTTGGGCAGGGCGGATGTGATGATCACAGGTGGAGTCGAAACAGCCATCACGCGTAGTGGCATCGGCGGATTCTGTGCGATGCATGCGCTCTCGACGAGGAATGACGACCCCCAGACAGCCTCCCGGCCTTTCAGCGCATCGAGGGACGGCTTCGTGATGGGAGAAGGTGCCGGATGCTTGGTATTCGAGGAGTATGAGCATGCCGTTCGCCGTGGGGCGAAGATATATGCCGAAGTGGTGGGTGTTGGCGCATCCGCGGACGCTTATCACATGACGGCCACGCATCCGGAAGGTGCCGGCGCCGTCTTGGTTATGGAGGCTGCTCTGAAGGATGCGGGTATGCGTCCGGACGAGATCGATTACATCAATATGCATGGTACTTCCACCCCATTGGGTGACCCTTCGGAGGTGAAGGCGATATTGAGTGTCTTCAAAGACCACTCCTATAAGATGAGTTTGAGTTCGACTAAGTCCATGACGGGACACCTGCTCGGAGGAACGGGGGCAGTCGAGGCCATCGCGTCTATCCTGGCGATCAGGGATGGCATGGTCCCACCGACCATCAACCATCAGGAGGGTGATGAGGATCCTGAGATAGACTACAAATTGGATTTCACCTTCAACAAGGCGAAGAAACGTGACATTAAGGCTGCCATGTCCAACACGTTCGGGTTTGGTGGGCATAATGCGACTATCATTTTTAAGAAGTTTGAAGGTTAAATTTCTCATAAAAGAAGCTATGAACCGAATAAGGCTTCTTTGGACCTCCTCCAAGGATGATTATTTGGTTATCCAAAAACAGTTGGGGTTCACGCCCCATAACGTGGATTACTATAACTTGGCGTTATCCCACAAGTCTGTGTTGGTTAGGGCAAGGAAGGATAGCCAGTCGAATGAACGTCTTGAATATTTGGGTGATGCGGTCATCGAGACCATCGTGTCGGATATCCTCTACAAGCAGTATAAGAATGCCAATGAGGGGCTCTTGACCAACATGCGTGTCAAATTGGTGCAGCGTGAAACCCTGAACAAGGTGGCTAAAGAGATGGGGCTTGAGAGGATCATCAAGACCTCCACCATGAACAAAACACATAATTTTAATGTATATGGTAATGCCTTCGAGGCGCTAGTGGGCGCCATTTATCTCGATAGGGGTTTCGATTTCACATATTATTACTTGAAGGATATTGTCCTGAAGAAATTCATGGACATGTCTAAGGTGATAAACGATGACCATGACTACAAGTCCAAGCTTATCGAGTGGTGCCAGAAAAACCGTGTGCAGATTGCCTATTCTGTGGTGAGCGAAACGAAGGACGAGAATCATAATGTGATCTTCAAGTCGGAGGTGCGGCTCAACAATGTGGTGGGCGGTTATGGAACCGGCTACTCGAAGAAGGAGTCTCAGCAGTTGGCTTCGCAGTCTGCCCTGAGACAACTGAAGAAGGATAGGAATTTCTTCCGGAAGGAAAAAAGAAACGATAGTAATGATTGACGCCAAGAGTCGTCTTGCGCCATTAAAGTGTAAATTATGATCGAAGAGCATATCCATTTTGGAAGGATTGCGTTTGAAAAAGCGAAACAATACGCTGGTCGAACTGCCTTCAAATATAGGGATGATGCCTCGGGACGATGGGTCTCCGTCAGTTGGTCCGAGTTCGCGGATCAGGTGCGCTCCATCGCGAAGTCCCTTATTGAATTGGGCATCAATGAAGAGGATCGTATCGCCATATTTTCGCAGAATATGGTGGAAATCATTGCTGTTGACTTGGCCTGCCAAGCCATCAGGGCTACAACGGTTCCGATGTATGCCACTGCTTCCGCTTCCCAAATCGATTATATCATCAATGATGCCGGCATCAGCACCATCTTTGTCGGGGAGCAATACCAGTACGACAGGGCGGTGGAGGCGCTGCAAGGCTCGCAGTACCTGAAACGGATCATCGTCATCGACCCGACTGTCCAACTCAAAGGTGTGGATGCCGCCATCTCGTTCGAGGCTTTCAAGAAGCATGGCTCGGACTCCACCCAAGCGGAGAGCCTCTTGGAGGAACGCCAGAAAAGACTCTCAGACAATGACTTGACCACCCTGATCTATACGTCGGGTACCACCGGAGAGCCTAAAGGTGTGATCCTCCGCCAATCGAACTACCAACAGGCGATGAAAATCCATGACATCCGCCTTAAGAACGTGACGGACAAGGATGTCTCCCTCTGTTTCCTTCCTCTCAGCCACATCTTCGAGCGGGCTTGGACCTACTTCTGTATGCATAAGAATATGGTCGTGGCGGTTAATAAGAACCCGAAGGAGATTCAAACCGTCATAAAGGAGGTAAGGCCGACCATGATGTGCTCCGTTCCCCGCTTTTGGGAAAAGGTCTACATGGGTGTGAACGATAAGATCGAGGGCTTCCCAGCCCCGCTCCGCAAATGGATGCTCCATGCGGTCAAGATCGGTGAACGCCGCAACTTAGGCTACAGACGTTACAACAAGCCTATCCCTACGATCCTCAACATAAGGTATTGGTTCTACAGAAACACATTGTTCAAATTGCTGAAGAAGGTGATCGGACTGGACAAGGGACGTTTCTTCCCGACAGCGGGCGCCGCCCTTTCCGATGATGTGAACATTTTCCTCCATAGCGTGGGCATTAATATCTGTGTGGGATATGGACTCACCGAGTCCACCGCCACAGTCTCTTGCTACAACCCTTTCAATGTGGACTATGACATCCACTCCGTCGGCGACATCATGCCGGAAGTGGAGGTGAAAATTGGAGAGAACGATGAGATCCTCCTGCGTGGAAAAACCATCACGGAGGGTTATTTCAATAAGCCGAAAGCCAACGAGGAGAGCTTCGTGGACGGGTGGTTCAAGACGGGCGACGCCGGTTATCTGACGGAACAGAGTAGACTGGTCATCCGTGAGAGGATCAAGGAGTTGTACAAGACCTCCAACGGTAAGTATGTGGCGCCTCAGCAGGTGGAGAGCAAGCTTATCGTGGACAAGTACATTGAGCAGGCTGCCATCGTGGCCGATCAGAGGAAGTACGTCTCTGCGTTGATTGTTCCTGCCTTCCCAGCCCTTGAAGCCTATGCGGAAGCGTCGAAGATAAGTTACGACACACGCAAGGAGCTCTTGGAGAATCCTAAGATCATCTCTTTCTACGAAGCGAGGATCCAACAGGCACAGAAGGACTTGGCGGTGTATGAGCAGGTGAAGCGGTTCACGTTGCTCCCGAATGCTTTCACGCCAGACAATGGCGAGTTGACCCTGACATTGAAGCTGAAGAGGAAGGTCATCGCTGAGCATTATGCGAAAGAGATAGAAGATATGTATAACAATTAATGTAGTAGTATATGGGTAAGTATTATAATCAATACGATGATAACAAGTCTGTAGTGTTGTCCAAGATTAAAGGAATATTCTCTCTCCCCGTCATTATCGGGGTGGTGATTTTGATTATCATATCCAACAGTTGCACGACCATCGATTCCGGTTCGGTTGGATTGAAGTTCTACAAGTGGTCGAGCGACTCCGACAAGCGAGGAGGTGTGATCGGAACGTGCAAGGGATGGGTTTGGTACAATCCTATCACGCAAGACGTGTTCGAGTATCCGATCTACGTTCAACGTAAGACCTACGAGCCATTCTCCGTGAACGCTAAGGATGCGAGTACCTTCACCATGGACCCGACCATCGCCTATCGTCTGGATGGGGACAGGGCGGAGCAGGTGTTCGTCAAATATAGGAAGTCGCTTGCCGATATCGAGGACGGATATATCCGCACCTGTATCTACGAGGCATACCGCACCTGCGCCAACCGTTACACGTCAGACTCGCTGATGGCCAACCGCGGAGGATTTGAGATGGAGGTGCGCGAGAAACTGGAGAAGTCGCTCTCCAACGAGGGATTCATTGTGGAGGAGTTCACCTCACAGATCACCCCTCCTAACTCCTTGGCGCAGGCGATCAATGCGAAGAACGAGGCTGTGCAGAATGCGTTGAAGGCGGCGAATAAGGTGAAGGAGGCTGAGGCGAATGCCAAGATCGAGATCGCCAAGGCGCAGGGAGAGGCGAATGCCTTGAAGATCAAGGGAGATGGCGAAGCATACTACAACAGGGTGGTGGCATCCTCTTTGAACGAACTGCTGGTACGCCAATGCGCGATCGAGAAGTGGGATGGTAAGTTGCCGACCTATATGGCGGGAGAGAAAGGTGCTGCTCCGATTATTGGGCTGAAATAAAATCAGCCCCTCCCTTTCTTTCTCATTATCAAGTTAAATATAAAGTGTTGCTGTGTCACAAAAAAATGTTTTTTTTGTGGTTATCATTTTATTTTTTATAAATTTGCACGCTTAGATATCGAAACCATATTCCAAAAACACACATTTGGTATATATTGTTGATGTGTATCTAGTATAAAGTTAGCAACAAATAGTTATCAGAATCAGTAATAATTTTAATTTTTATCGCATGAAAAAACTTTTAACTTTAGTTTCTCTGTTGCTTATGTTCCTACAAGGGAATGCGGCAGGATTCGTAGATCAATGGGGACGCTTGAAATTGGTGGGCAACCAATTGTGTTCTCAGGATGGAAAGCCTATCCAATTGAGAGGATGGAGTACTCACGGTTCATGGTTCAAACACTGTTACAATGACAAGAGCGCCTTTGAGAAGATGAAGAACGAAGGTGCTAACCTTGCTCGTATCGCAATGTACGTTACTGAAGGTGATGGCGTTGATGAGGGTTGGGTGAAAAATTGTATCGATTGGACGGAGCAAGTCGGTTTGTATTGCTTGGTGGATTGGCACATATTGAAACCAGGAAACCCGAATGACGGTTCATATGGAGGATACTCAAATTTCTTCAGGAACATAACTTCATATGTAAAACAAAAGAATTACAAACACGTGTTGTGGGAGATCTGTAACGAGCCAAACGATGACGTTGAAGGTGCACCTGCAGAGTTCGACTATGTATGGGATTGGATTAAAGAATATGCACAGAAAGTGCTCCCAATCATTGGAGAGGCTGATCCTGACGCTGTTGTGATGGTAGGTACTCCTCAGTGGGACCAAGATGTCACAAGAGCATTCCAAGATCCTATCGAGATAAAGGATAGCTTCAAGGGATTGCAGATCATGTATAGCTTCCACCACTATGCAGCAGACCAACAGAGATACTTGGGTATCCTTTCAGGTGCTGCCGCTTTCGTTCCTATCTTCATCACTGAGTGGGGTCTTTCAAGCCACACGGGTGACTCTGGTGTGGACACGAAGGCTGGTGACCACATGTTGCTTGTAGCGAATGGTAAGAACCTCGGTGGCCAGATCATCAGCTGGGCTAACTGGAGCTGGTCTGATAAGGGTGAGTCATCCGGTACTTTCACCGGCGGTGGTTATAGCAATATGAACTGGTCTGAGTCTGGTAACTACATCAGACAACAGTTGAAGAAGGGCGACAACTTCAAATTCTGTGAGACCACTCCTTACGAGTCAGCACAGGTATTTGATGGAGAGAATGACTTTTACCTTGATTTAGGAGCATACGACAAGGGTGGACAAGACAATGCTTATTTCGACTATGATGAGGATTGGGCTTGCCCTAACAACAACAAGAATAACGAGCACCCATGTAATGCGGGTGACGCAGGTAAGGAGGACGGATTCCGTGCATCTGACGAGTTCTTCGATATAGGTTATTCAGACAAGAATGACAAGGAGAACGCATACAAGACTTTGGGTTACATCGGAAATGGTGAATGGGTAACATACACCATTGAGGTTCAATATGCAGGTGATTACGAGTTCGAGGCGTATGCATGTAACCACCCAGACTATAACACTTTTGCGATCGCTGTAGATGGCAAACCTGGTTTAGTTGACGAGGAGGGAAAGCCAACCAGATACCAAGCTTTGTATTTGCCTCCATGTAAGGGTGGTCAGAAAGATGATTACAATACTTGGGGTTGGGTAACTCCTTATTCAGAATACAACGAAAGTATTAAGCACCGCATTCACTTCGACAAGCCGGGAAAACACACGATTTCCTTTGCGTTTATGACCTCCTTCTCAGGTTTGGGTTCATTCAAGATCAAGGGTCAAGACCACTCTTCTTTGAGTTTGATTCGCGACGAGCAAATCGCATTGTGGCCAAATCCTTCCGAGAATGGTTCTTTCAACTTGACGGTAGGTGCCGATTCTGATGTGAAGATACTCAATGCTCAAGGTGCATGTGTATATTCCAACAATGTTGCGGCAGGTAAAATCGCTCAATTGAATTTGAACTTGGCTTCTGGCGTATACGTTGTGACAATTGAAAGCGAGAAAGGTGTTTCCACACAAAAGTTGATCGTGAAATAACAATTGATTAGCATATTTTTGAAGGGGGCTGGATCCACTTGGATTCAGCCCCCTTTTCATACCCCCACGTTCCCTTTGGATATGATACGGGGTAATGGACTTGGATATAGAAGGGGAATGTCTATGTCGTATTTGATTCCAGAGAGGGACAATTCCTCACGGCGGGTTTATGTAGATGTTATTTGATGGAAAGGAAATGGTTAGGAGTGGTTCGTGTTTCTCTATTGAAGGGGAAATCCTACGGCCAAACGTGTGCAATGGCATGTCCCTATCCTCCTCCATGGGTAGTCCTTATAGTGAACATATAATCCTCTATAAATCGCTTCGTGGACGTTTTTGCGTGTGTACCGGCATATAATAAAACTCGTTGTACGAGGGTCTGAGGGCTTTGTATGGCTAATCTTTTGCAGCCATATCCATGGACTGTGCAATGGTATATGCGATAGTCAGAAAGAAAGGGCTGCACAGGTAGGTCTCTCCGCATAAAAAGAGGGGCTGCGTTCCATGGTGAAACGCAGCCCCGTCTGTATTTCTATGTACTGTGTTTATCTTATGACAATCTTCGAGGCCATTTTGCCTTCCTCGTTTTTCACTAAGATAACAACCACCTTGTCGTTGATGTTGGCAATCTGTCCGTTCATGTTGTATACGGCTTGTAACTCACCGTTTAATACAATGATATTGCCATTAGCATCTACGTAGGAAATGATTTCAAAGTCATTGTTCTCAGCCAATACATCTTTCACGTCGACGAAAATGGCGGAAGATAATATGATCTCATCCACCAAGTAGGCGCAAGCCATTGGGGAGAAGACCAAATCTACGGAAGTCGCTCCAGCAGGGACATCCACCTCGCCTTTGTATTTTGTCCAAAGCAGTTTCATGGTGTCTTTCGCTACGTCTATGATCTCGCCTGTGTTGAATCTGTATTTAATAGGCATATCCTTGTTCTCTACAGATGGATAAAGAGGGTCAACTACGTTAACATCATCGTATGCGTAGAATTTCTTCACCAACATTTCAGAATAGATTTTGGAGATTCCGGCAGGTAATTGAATGCCTGGTATGACAATGGAGTCTCTTATGGAATCGGCATCAATGCGTAATGCTTGGAGTATTTCGCAATCGATATAACCTGAACCGTCTGAATCGCCTAACTTGTCAGGAATAAAGTTTCTGAATGTACGCAAATATGATTTTCTGTTTATGTCATTCTCGGTGACAACAGGTTTAATACCTCCATTGAAGATTTTGTCAGTTATTTTATCGTTTTGCTTTTTGCCTGGACCAAATATATTATAAGACTCTCCGTAGAAGTGTCCGATTTCATCATCTGCGAATGTGAAGTTCTCAGCGTAGAATGGTTTTACATTGTCTGCCGTTGGAATGAAACAGAGGTTTTTGATATAAGGGAATACACTCATATCTCCAGTTAGATACTCGCGCGCATAGCTAAAGAGTAAACCATGGATAGTATTAACGGATGGGTTGGCGAATATGTATTTGTAGGTTGACACCCATTCGTTGGTCTTACCCCATTTTGCATCGATATATACGACACTACCACACGCAGGTGCGCCGTTGCCGATGCTCAGAGAATCCTCTGTTTGTGCGAGTCCGATGATAAACAATGGCTTGTTTCCCACGATCAACTTTGTTCCAGCATGTTCTTCCGGAATCATATATTCCATCATCAGGATGTAATTGGTGGACATGTTCAACAGGTTATTCTCATCGAAAAGAATCCTTGGATCCAAATAGCTCGTAGTCAATTTCCTGAATTCCACCGCATCGACTCCATCTTTTGACGATTCGACCAATTTATCGGGAATTTTCGTTGTCTCATTCTCGTTGTCGTAGGGTTTAAAACTGATGTTGTTGGTAAACTTACCATCTTTAATGACCCAGTATGCATGATCAAAAGCACTGTTGGCAAAAAGGCTCAACGATGCGATGATTGCAATGGAAAGTAAACTGATACGTTTCATAAAATGATTGTATTTGATTATTAATTATTTGTGTTTTTACTTCTTATGGCTTATAATTCTGCAAATATAACAATTAAATGGTTAATGCGTATACCTATTTTCGCTATTTAGGGGGAACACTTGGGCTATCTCATGTTTTTGCTCCTTGGCGCTGTTCCTGTTTGTTTTTCTATTCTGTTGATTTTCAGTTGTATAATATACCTGACCGTTCTTCTTCTCGCAGATTTTCCCTTGTGAAATAAATCAAATAATCATCAATTTCAGATAATAGTATACGCCTGTGAAATCTTTTCCGTAAGTTTGTTCTGTAATTTATCTTGAAATTCTTTTGGCACATGACAACATTACGATGTCTACTTTTATCGTTCGTTTGGCTATTTATCCCTATCGTCCAGCTCTTCCCGCAGACGGGCGATCTGCCTCGTGTCGCTCCAGCGTCACAGGGCGTATATCCTTCTGATATAGAGACTTACTTCGATGCGATGCTCTCTTGCCCCACGGGTGAACCGCATGGTATCATGGTTCTTCGCCACGGCAAGGTGATCGGTGAACTCTTCCCGAAACCGTTCGACGCTTCCTATCCGCAGATGCTCTACTCGGACGCCAAGTCTTTCGTGGGTCTGGCAGTGGTGCTGGCGATCGAGGAGAACCGCCTGCGGCTGACGGACCGTGTGGCCTCCTTCTTCCCTGACCTGCTGCCGGACTCGATCTCCGACAACCTGGCCTCGATGACGGTCCGCGACCTCCTGACCATGACCTCAGGCATCCAGCCTGACCCGCTGATGCGTACAACGGGGGCGGATTGGATACGACGATACCTCGCCAAACCGGTCGAGAAACCTGGCGAGACCTTCCACTACGACTCCATGTGCTCCTACCTGCTTTCCGCCATCGTGCAACGGGTGACGGGGCAGAAAACATTGGATTACCTGAAGCAGAGGATCTTCAACCCCCTGCACATCACGGAGGTGGACTGGGAGGAGAGCCCCGAAGGCTTCAACACGGGCGGCTGGGGACTACGCATGCAGGTGGAGTCGATGGCTAAAATCGGCCAACTGCTGCTCAACAAGGGCAACTGGGAGGGCAAGCAACTCATCTCGTCGGAATGGGTGGAGGAGATGACCTCCTCGCTGCAGGAAACGGGCATGATGGACACGTACGGCTACCACATGTGGCGTTGCGACTACCCGAACGCCTACCGCGCCGACGGGGCCTTGGGACAGTACATCATCGTGGCACCCGACGAGGATATGGTGGTGGCCATCACGCAGGCGAACACGAGCAACGGTGTGGCGGAGCGTCACCTTGTCTGGGACTTCCTCCGCAAGGTGAAGAGCGAACCCCTGCCTGACACAAGCGGTTATGTTCAACTGCAGAAGGCGCAATCCGCCTACTCGTTGCCGACGGTGGCCATAGGCAAACGCAACATCAGGAGCCTCTCGAAGATGGCGAACCAGACATTCACCTTAGGGGCGAACGGGCTGGACTGGAAGTCTGTGCGCTTCGAGCCTGGCAAGGACACGCTACGGATCATCGTCACCACCGCGACGGATGAGCGATACACGATTTTGGCGGGGCGCGGAGAGTGGCTCACCACCCACACCGACGCCTATCCACCCTATAGCATACGGGCCGTGGGACGCTTCAAGGGGATCCATGGTCCCTTCCACGTGGCAGGATGCTACGGCGGGAACGCCTCCGAGCTGATCCTCAAGGTGCGCTACACCAGCTGGGGCAGCGGTGCCGACCTGCACTTCCAACTGACGAAGGGCCAACTCTCCCTGCAGCTCAAGGAGAACGGCAAGCGCAAGGCGTATGACGTCGAAGTCTCCGTGGGGGAATAGGAATGTCAATGTGTCTAATGGTTATTGTTTGCCTTCCCGTAGAGACGCAATATTTTGCGTCTAATAACCCCGAAACAAACAATGGATGATCGTGCGTCTCCACAAAATAACATTTTTTTCATCCTGTGCCATCATTTGGCATAGGATGTTTTTTCCTTTGCCCTCATCATTCTAGTTGCCAAATAGTGCATCTTCTATAACCATTTGTGTCATCATATGAAAAAGGAAACATTGGAATGTATAGAACTCCTCAAAAGTCGTTTGGACTTAGTGGAGGTTTCTGAGGACAATGAGGATACATTCAAAGGGATGGATTTGATCTCGGCCGTGTGTCAGGTGGACAAGCTTTTAGAAAACTCATCTTTGAGCAAAGGGTTCTTCGAGGTGGCGGAAAAACCCCTTAGATTTATCTCCATGAAGATGAATCTAACCATGAGGCAAAGTGCAGTGTTTGTTCTTTTCGCCTCTGAGTGTTTTTCGTCCTACATTAGCATTGATACTATTGCTGAAAAATGTGGCTGTAGTACGATAGTCTTCTTGCGTTATTTGAATGATATTGACGAGTTGGAGAAGCGAGGCATAATTGGTCGCTGTGAAGAGAGATATTGCTGTACCCGCACCTACCGTGTTTCTCAAAAAACCATTAACGAACTCTGTGGTGATGTGTTAAGCGATAGCGAGTTGGAAAGTGATGAGAAAAACATCATCAAACACGAGGAAATCATCGGCAAGGAACTTTTCTATGACACGGAGATTGATTCACAAATAAAAAAACTGAGGCAACTTTTGGATCGGGAACAATATAGGATTGTCCATCAACGAATGCAGGAGAAGGGGTTTCGCTGCGGGTTCACATGCCTTTTCTATGGAGATCCAGGCACAGGAAAGACAGAGAGTGTTCTTCAACTGGCGAAGCGAACAGGACGTGACATTCTGCAGGTCAACATCTCGCAGATAAAGAGTATGTGGGTAGGCGAGAGTGAGAAGAACATCAAGCAAGTCTTTGATGATTATAGGAGGAAGGTGAAGGATTCTGAGATTACGCCCATCCTGCTCTTCAATGAAGCGGACGCGATTATCGGCAAACGTCAGGAGGGCGCGGAGAGAGCCGTTGATAAGATGGAGAACTCCATCCAGAACATCATCTTGCAGGAGATGGAAACGTTCGACGGTATCCTGATCGCCACGACCAACTTGGTACGGAACATGGATAAGGCTTTTGAACGTAGATTCCTTTATAAAGTCAAGTTCGAGAAACCTACGGTTGAAGCCCGTATGAGCATTTGGCAAAGTATGCTTCCAACGTTGGATGAAAGCGACATCCGCATCTTGGCTACCCGATACGAGTTCAGTGGCGGACAGATTGAGAACATCGTCCGCCGACATGCCATTGACGGTATCCTGAACGGTGAGGACTCCACTTCGTTCGAATCGCTGGTTCAGCATTGCGAAAATGAGCAGCTGGAGAAAAAGAGAAGCACCTGCATCGGATTCGCGATATGATGGCATCGAGAAATAGTGTTGTGATTGAAAGATTTTCATTTTTTTATATATTTGGAGGGAGAAGTGATGGAGGATAATAGTCAAAGCCAAGCGGAAGAGAAGGACATGATGGTGAAGGTGGTGGTGAATTTGATAAAACAGAAGGACAACAAAAGAAGCTATGCCTAAATTGCCAGAAATTACTATAATAATTTATAAGAAAATTTTTTATAAAAACGGATTTAAGAATATTGTTTTTATTATGAATAATGATTTTATAACGGTAAAAAGCGATTGTTTAACAATTAATAAACGTGAGTATCTGTCACAATTGTCTTTTTCAAGTTCACGTATTCGTCAGGACAAAAGAATCGAGCTGGATATGAAACAAGAATATTCAGGAAGAGAATTATATGAAATGATTCAAAATGCCGATGACGAGGGATCTCCGAGAATAGAACTTGAATTAACCGAAGACAATTATCTTCACATAAAAAATTGGGGGAATAGACCTTTTACAGAAGGAGGTTTACTGTCAATTATGCGATCATTTTTATCAACTAAGACAGATGCCGCATACAAAAATGCAACAGTTAAACCAATTGGAAATAAAGGTCTTGGGTTTCGTTCTTTGCTAAACTGGAGTGATGAAATAACCATTCATTCTAATGGTGTACAGTGTTCTTTTAGCGAAGAGATTGCCCGAAATGAATGGAATGCTATAAAACAAACTGGGATAACAACTGGTTGCTTGTCTGAGAAAGATTTACATTCATTTGAACAGGAGCATTATGAAGAACTCCCTTTGCCAATTCTATCTATCCCAAAGATCTCTAAAGATACCATTACTCATCAAAATCATTTTGATATAAACGATGCATGCACTACAGATATTGAGGTGCACTGTAAAGAGTTGTCTATAGTTAGCGATATAGAGCAAAAACTACATTCTCTCCCTAGTTCCGTATTGTTATTTTTAAGAAATATAAAGCAAATAGATATAATTTGCAAAAGAAACAAACGAACAATACAAAGACTTGAGACGAATGACATTCAAGATAAATATCCACAAACTATTACTATCAAAGATAATAACCATAAAGTTCGATTTGTTGTAAATAGATATCTCTCAGATGACCGATCTTTTGAAGTGGGTGTTGCGTATCCATTGACTAAAATTGCAACCAATCGAGTATTGTATTCATATTTCCCGACCCAAGTCAGATTAGATGTTCCTGCTATTTATCATGGCACATTTGAACTGAATACCTCTCGTAACCATCTTGTCGATACGGTCCAAAATAAAAAAGTTTTAGATAAGTTAGGCGAAGTTGCTATCGAATTATCCAATTATCTAACTTCAAATGGCTTGTTAGATGAACATAACAAATGGGATTCATTCAATCTGCTAAATCTTTCCATTTCCGACATTGAATCTGCGAAATTATCTCCATTAGCAGAATCTATCAAATCAAATTTGGACTCTGCCAACATCCTCCCTGTTGTCAAATCAGTCTTCTCAAATATAGGCTCTGCCCTGAAGATTGGAGATAAATTAGCAAGTTGGCTAATAAGCGTTCAGGGAAAACTCAGTATTAATGAATCGCTCTCTAATCATATAATTTATACCAACGAGAATGTTTTCTCATCTGAAAGATATTTATCAAATTATGTTCTTTCCAAGATTAAGAAAAGTTTAGATGATTCATCTGAATGGTTAGAAGAGATTGCTCGACAAACGATGACAACAGAGCAAAGAGCGGATTTAATTGATGCTATAGCCGAATGTGGAATCAGCGTAAAAAAATTAAGTATACTCATTGATGCTGCAGGTACTATAATAGATGCGAACAGAGACAACTCTGCATACATACTGAGTATGGCAGGTAATTCAGTTCTCCCCCAATGCTTACATATTAGAGCTGTAGACTCTGAATTGGTGGATATGCTACAACGAAAATGGAATATGAAAATGAATATTCGTCTGGTTACCGATAGGTTGAAAGATGTAACCGCCGTTGTTAATGGAGACCATTCCGCATTACGAAGAAAAATAGAATCATGGTCATCACAACAAATGGATTATGAGGGAATGTGCGAAGTTTTGAAGTGGGAATTCCACAATCCCACTCAGGACTCAACTCCTTTCACCTCAGATATGTGTTTAATCAATAAAAACGGAGAAACAAAAAATGCATGTAATTTGATTTTAGAGGAGCCTTCTTTTCCTTCTAATTTAGCAAATAGAATAGACAGCCAATGGTGGCTAAAAAACACATTGTCAGAATGGAAAGAAATATTAGGCGCAAACACTGATGATGAAACCGCATACTTTTTACATAAGGTTCTCGGCATTTCACAACGGGTACCCGTACAACATTTGTACTATGGTAATGAATACAAATATCTTGATGATGTAAGAGATGACAATAATAAATCTCAAATTAGTAATAATTATTGCGATAATTTCGGCTTCAATAATAGAAATACAAAACAATTTAATTACGCATACGTTCCATATGAAGATTTCTTGTCTCAGTTCAAGTTGTCTGAGGCATTGGGTCTTATTTTGACTGACGAAAGAGTATTCCAAAATATTATGAATAATAGTATTAGTCTTTTCTATCGTTCTAGTAAAACAGAAACCGTTCTGTATAGTTATTCTGCATACATGATAAGATCCTATAAGCAACTTATTCCACTTCAAAACTCGGTAATCAATTCATCTGTATTTGGATGTGATATTGATTATGATTATTTGGAAAAAACTTTGTCTGTTGACAGAATTACAAAAATTAATCCGCTGTTAGTTTCTTTAGGAGTCCAAACAAGTATTAATAATTTTCCTACTAAACAATTGTATTCTTTGTTGTCTCAGGAAATCGATTCTGTAGGTATCCAAAAAAGATATAAAGAATTAAGGGAAGCTATAAGAAACAAGAATGAAGAAGATAGTTTCATAAACGAGATAAGAACTAAATACCTTACTCATGTATGGGCAAGAATCCAGGGGCAACTTAAATGGCTAAATGTGGAAGATGTATATTACTGGGATAATGATCAATTACCACAGACAATATTATCAAATCTTCCCAAATTAGAAATTGGGAATCGTGTTGGAGAAGAGTCTGTTGCGAAGATTTTTGGTGTGAAATTAGCAAAGAACATTGCGGTTTCATTCTTTAATAATAATGACAATGAGAACCTAACAAGAGACTTGAAAAAATACTTGTCTGAAAGAATCAAATATTTCCTTGCCTATAGGATTGGCGATGACATAAAAGATGCAGACCTTATTCGGCAATCAGTAAATGCTCTGAGAAATTTAAGCAGTAATTTGCACATCTACCTTTCATCTTCATATTCTATTAACGGGGAAATACATGGAATGGAAAATGGTGACATTCTTACTTCTTTAAATAAAGGAGTCATACACTACCATATATGTTCAACACATCAAAACTGTATCAATGCTATTGAGGATCCTGTTTTTTGTGAAAACCTTAACGAGGCTGTGTGTATGGCATTAAAGGTTACAAGTAGTACTATGTCCAATTATTTCAGAAATATCATTACTCATGATATTCGATATATAGATTATATTGCAAAAAAGGATATTGTTCCAGAAATATGGACCTTGACCTTAAAAAGTTTAGGGTTAAGTGAGTTTGAACAACAATTTTGGAAAGCATATTCTAATACCCAAGAAATTAAAATGGATATAAGTCAATTGGCTGAGCATATTATAGACGAAAGAGATTATATACTCAGCATATACAATAACCTTGATTTACCTGAAGATTATACTGGAATAACCGACATGAAACCATTTGAACAATACAAGCTCTTAATGAGTATGCAAGTCAAAGATTGTTCAATAATGGGTGCTGATGGCCTCAAAAAATTCTATATGGATTATTTCAATGCTATTCGTAACGAGTATTCAGATCAATACAATTCTTTTTTGTATCAACGCTATGCCAATTTGATTGCTGGAGATAAGCAAAAGGCCTTGGATTATATCAAAGAATATCAGGATCATTGCCAACGTTTCAGTGATCCATTCTATAAAGATAAAGTTGAAGCAATAAAACTACAACTCTTAAAAGAAGAAGAACTGACTAACATCATGAGTAACATGATAAAAGAAAAGTTTAAGTTCGAACCTAAAATTGGTGATTTATGTATTCATAATACAATTCTACCTGCATATGAAAAAATTCTTTCTGATTATCATCTATCAGAAGGAAACCTTGATCAATTAGATATACTTATTGCTAAATTTGAGGGACTTGAAGATTTGTTTAATGAACGTCTTAAGAAGCATCTTGATAGTGATTTATTAGAACGCAACAATAAAGAATTCGGGAAACCCATGGAACAGATAAGTATAGGTTATGCTAATTGTCATAGTATATTAAGAGATATTAGTTCCGATATAAACAATAAAGAAGGCAGAAAATCTAATGGTAGATACGCATCAGATAGAGAAAAGTATCATACCGGGAAAAAGGCTGAATTTGCAACATTTGAGGCGATGAAGGACTCTCCTCTCTTTGAGGATGTCTTTGGTCACTCATCAATACTAAACAAAGAAGGAGGTAACGATAATCTCCATTATGATATCTCCTATCGGAAAAAAGGTACCCCCAAGACTGACACGAGGTATCTTGAAGTCAAGGCAATGAGTGGTGATTCCATTATTATGTCATGCATGGAGTATCAATTTGCGAAAGAGCATTGTGAGCAATATGATTTCGCTATTTATCATGATGGGAAAATATCAATAATAGAATCCCCTTTTAGTACAAAAAATGGGAAAAAATGTTTGGAAGTTCAACCTGAAACGTATCAAATCACATTAGAATGGAATTGACACGTTCCCTATATGTCATACTAGTATCCTAAAGATTGAAGAAGTATTCGCTTATTTTATGTTTTACAAAGAAAAGGTTGTAAGCATAAAGATTCAATAGTCAAAGATGTTATAAACTATTTATATGTATGCTCCACTTCATCCCCAACACCACCCACTACACCGCGTTGCTCTCCCGCATCCAATCCGTGAAGCACACGCTGTAGATTGGCACAGCTGATATCAAAGACCTCTATGTGGAGAGAGAAACTCGCCCGAAAAAGTGTGTGACGATTGATATAAGTCGCCAGAAAAAGTGTGATGATATGGCGAAAACTCGCCCGAAAAAGTGTGATGATTGATAAAACTCGCCCGAAAAAGTGTGATAATATGGCGAAAACTCGCCCGAAAAAGTGTATATTTGCATTGTAATATAACTATAATCGCATGTATAAGAGAAAGATAGATAGTTTATTTTCGCAATGGAAAAAAACACCGGGAAGGAATCCATTGGTCATTAAGGGGTGTCGTCAGTGTGGAAAGACGAGCTCGGTGCTGTCGTTTGCCCGTAAAAACTATAAGAATGTAGTCTACATTGACTTCCATGAGCAGAAGGATTTGTGCGAGTTGTTCGAGGGTTCTTTGCAGGTTGATTATTTAACAGTTGCTATTTCAGCCGCTATTCCGACAGCTCGTTTTGAAGCGGGGAAGACTTGTTTGGTGTTGGACGAGATACAAGACTGTCCGCAAGCCCGAGCTTCGCTGAAGTTTTTCAAATTGGATGGCAGGTATGACGTTATATGTACAGGTTCATTGCTTGGCGTGAGCGGCTATAGGTCATCGAATGCGGAAACGTCAATTCCAGTCGGGTTCGAGACGATTGTAGACATGTATCCTATGGATTTTGAAGAGTGGCTTTGGGCGAATGGTTTGCAGGATCCTGTCTTTGACTTGTTGAAAAAGATGTTGGCGGAGGAGACACCTGTGCCGCAGGCGATCCACAACCGGATGAGGCAGTTACTGTTGGAGTATATTGTGGTTGGTGGAATGCCGGCGGCTGTCCGCACATTCCTAAACACTCGGGATATTAATCAGGTTATTGAGGTTCAGCGGAGTATAGTAGACGAGTATAAGTCTGACATGGTGAAGTATGCCAACCCTGGTGATAAAAATAGGATTCGTGAATGTTTCGAGTCGATTCCTCGTCAGTTGAGCAAGGATAATAAAAAGTTCTCGTTCGCCACGGTGCGGAAAGGGGGACGAAGCAAAGATTACATAGGCAGTCTGCAATGGATAGAGGATGCGGGAATCATCCAACGTTGTTATAACCTGACGACAACGGAGTTGCCGTTGAGTGGCAATGCGTTACATGACTCGTTCAAGGTATATATGACCGACACAGGCTTGTTCGTCAGCATGTTGGATGCAGGAACACAATCTGATATTTTACGAGGAAATCTACTCAGTTACAAGGGGGCCATTTACGAGAATGTGATGGCTGATTTTCTCTGCAAGATGGGTCGTAAATTATATTATTACCAAAAAACAGACGGAATAGAAATAGATTTCGTGATTCGTTACAAAGGAAAGTGTGTGCCTTTGGAGTGCAAGGCTCGTACGGGTAATGCGAAGTCTATGTCCACATTGCTGAAGCATCCAGAAAAATATCATGTGTATGACGCCCTGAAATTAGGCGATTACAATGTCGGAAGGGAAGGTGCGTTGTTGACCCTACCCTTCTATATGGGTTTCTTTTTGACGGAGTTGTAATTGATATGCAAAAACAAATAGTATATGCTCACCTTCATCCCCAACACCGCCCACTACACCGAAGTCCTTTCTCGGGTTCAATCCGTGAAGCACACGCTTTGGATTGGCACAGCTGACATCAAAGACCTTTATGTGGAGGTGGGCGGCGAGAAGAAACCGTTTCTGGCGCTTATTGCCCAACTCATCCGCCGGGGTGTGGAGGTGAGGCTGATCCATGCGAAAGAGCCGGGACCGAACTTCCGTGAGGACTTCGATAAATACCCTGTGCTATTCAGTCGGTTGGAACGGGCGCTCTGCCCAAGGGTCCACTTCAAAATGATTGTTTTCGATTGCAAGGAAGTGTATGTCGGTAGCGCCAACCTCACAGGCGCTGGCATCGGCATGAAAGCTGAAACAACTCGCAACTTCGAGGCCGGAATACTAACCGACGACCCTCAAATCGTCGAACAAGCCATAAACCAGTTTGACGAAGTGTGGATGGGGAAACACTGCAAAACTTGCAAACGGAAAGAGTTCTGCTCAGATCCTATCGTGTGAATCTTAGGAGGGAACAGGGAAGCCTAGCGTTGCCACACGCATCAAATCGTCCGAAAAAAAGGTTAAAAATTCGCAGTAGTGTTGCATATTTTCATTGAAAATTCGCAGTAGTGTTGCGAATTTTCGATCAAATAGGCTCAAAAAATAATGGAAAAATGCGCTAAATGACGAACAGATTCATAATATACTCATTTTTAGCAAAGTACAAGCATATTTTACATTTTTATTGGGGAACCAAGAGAATTATGAATTATGAGGGTCTCGAACTGTTTTGCCTGCGCCTGCCGCGTGAACAGCTCCTTTTGTGCCAGGTCTACCTCCTGGTGTGTGTATCCGTATTCTTTCCACTGACGGTAGTTGTCGAGGAGGAAGGACTTCACCTCTTCGACGGTGGAGGCGGCGATGCCCGCGCGGGTCTTCTGGATGGTTTCGGCAAGGCAATCCTCGTCGCTGCGTACGCAAAGAACAGGCTTCTCACAGCCTAACGCTTCGTAGAATTTGGTCGTCATGATGCCATGTGGACCGTCCGCCGTCGCCTTGTTGGAGAGGACCAACGCAATGGAGGAGCGGTTGAGCACCTCCGGCATCTTATCGGCGGAGATGGTGCCATGCACCTCGTTGTAGGCCGTGACGCCATAGGCCTGCGCCATCGTTTCCACGTCCGCCTTGCTGTCATTGTCCACATACCAGCGGAGAACGAGGTCGTTGGCGAACGCTTTATCCGCTACGAGGTCACGCACCGCCTGAAACAGAAGGCTGGGGTCCCGGAGGCTCAGATCGAGCAGCCTGCCGGTATAGGTGATGGCGAATTTATCGGAAGGGATAGGCTGGAAGGAGAAGAGGTCACGGTCGTAGCCGTTGAAGACCAGTTCGACGTTGGGCTGGATCTTCCGCAGCGTCTTCACGTGCCAAGGGGAGACCGTCGTCACGAGCTGCGCCTTGCGGAGTACCCTGTCGCGCCGCCACTGGTTGAGCCAGCGGAGCTTGAAGAATTGCCTGATCTTTTCCAACCCATGCGGACGGGCGTTCTGCTCCATGATATCCCTTAGATCGACGAGCAAAGGGATATGAAGACGTTGTGCGATCTTCTTTCCGCAAAGCAACGGGAAGATGTAGTAGCTGGTGCAGAAGACGAGGTCGAAGCGCTCCCCCTGGATGCGGCGCATGGCCTCCCTATAGAGTTTGCGGTCGCTACGGCTGAAGAGGTAATCGCCAGCCGTTTGCAATGCTTGGATCCAAGGTTTGTCGGAGGTCAGGGGGATGGTATGGAGGACCATGTTTTCACGGTCGATATGGATCGGCCAAGAGGTCTTCGTCGAGGCTCTTGTGATGACCGTCACCTCAAAATCCGCCCGCAGATGCTTGCATAGATTGCCTACGCGGGGGGCGAAATCAGGGGGGAAAGCGTCACATACGATCAATATTCTCTTTGCCATGGCTCGATACTATCTGAACGCAAAAATAGTTTATTTGTTGAAATCGGAGCAGAGCACTTGAATGATTTTTTGCGCACTGTCACCGCTCCCGTAATCCTTGATGGGTTGGCGGCTGAAATCGTGGTGGATCGCCTCCTTTATCCTCTCCTTATCGGTTCCCGCAAGGATGTTCCAGCCTGCCGTCACGGTCTCGATCCACTCCGTCTCGTTCCGCAGCGTGACGCAAGGCGTTTGGTGGAAGTAGGCCTCCTTTTGGATGCCGCCGGAGTCCGTGAGGATGAGGGCAGCCGATTTCTCCAGCATGATCATGTCCAGGTAGTTGGCTGGCTCGATGATCATCAGGTGCTCGTTCTTGTCGCACAGCACCTGTAGATTAGGGTGTTGTTGGATGAACGAGCGGGTATGCGGGTGGAGGGGAAGGACGATCTTCCGGTCCGGTCCGGCTATTTCGTTGAAGGCGGAGAGGATGTTGGAAAGGTTCTCCTCTTGGATGTTCTCCGCGCGGTGGATCGTCGCGAGGTAGAAGCCCTTTTTAGGGAGATTCAGCCTTTCGCAAACGTCAGAGGTGTGTTCCGCCGTCTCGCCGAAGAGGAGGGCAGTGTCGTACATCACGTCGCCCACCTGGTATATATTGCCTGTAATATGTTCATTATGAAGGTTTTTGACAGCCGTCTCGGTAGGACAGAAAAGCCAATGGGAGCGTTTGTCCGTCTCGATGCGGTTGTGCTCCTCGGGCATGCGGTTGTTGAAGCTCCTTAGGCCCGCCTCGATGTGGGCGATAGGAATGTTCCGCTGCTCCGCGGCCAATGCGCCGGCGAGGGTGGAGTTGGTGTCTCCGTAGAGGATGACGCAGTCGAAGGATTCGTCGCCGATGGCCTTGAGTATCTTTTCGGAGAGAGGTTCCGGAGCCGTCGCGGAGCCATCCAGCAACCAGGTCGGACGAGGGATGGAGAGGTCGTTGAAGAAGATCTGGCTCATGTTATGGTCGTAGTGCTGGCCGGTGTGGAGGATCTTCTCCTCCATAGAGGTCCCGTATCGCTCGTTGTGCAAGCGGATGGCTCGGCTCACCACGGTCGCCTTGATGAACTGTGGGCGGGCGCCTATGATCGTCAGTATCTTCATTTGCTTAATTCTTCGATGATTGTTTGGTATAAAGATGGGTGGTATCCTCCCTCTACGGACGAGAAGACCGTGTTATGCCAGAGCAGTACCACTTCTCCATGATGTTTTTTAATTTGTGCGAGGAGGGTGAGAAGGGTGTTCGTCGCCTCCTCCTCCGTCAGGCTCATGTAGTAGCTATTGCTGAGGGAGCAGTCCATCGCCACCAGCGGGTGCAACCGCAGGCTGGTCACGCATCTGCTTTGGGGGTCGATCCATCTCACGCATCGGGAGGTGCCTAGGCGGAACCCCACGGTGTCGGCGTAGCCCATCGTGAAATCATCGTGGATGCCTGCTTCTATAAGTGCATTGAAATCAGACGGTTGCAACGTACGGAGGAAGTGCCAGCGGTTCAGCGATATTGGGCAGTCGATAGCCTCCTCCAACTGTTTTTTCTCTTGGGGGATGGTCTCCGTGTGCTCGCCCGAGTGGTAGCTCGTGTGCAGTCCGAAGAGCGCATTGTTCTCCTTTAGGAGGGTATACAATCTCTTGAAATCCTTTCCTGCGAGGGAGTAGCTAGGCAGGTCATTGGCATGTTGGCGGATGGCCGATTTCACGAAATAGATCGATTGCGCACCCTTTACCTTTTTGTCCATCTCGATGATCCAAGGGAAGGTATAGGCGGGGTCGTTCGCCAAGCGGAGAGGAGCCATGAGGACATTTTTCAGTCCGGGGAAGGAGGTCAGGTTCCTTTTTATTCCGCCCAAAAAACCCCTTGGGTTACGGTAGTAGGCGATTCTGTCGATATCGTGTGTGAGATATATCTGCTCATACCCTGGGGAAGGGAAGGAGACGGAGGCGGATTCGGAGAGCCAGCCCAACAGCAGAAGGCTATATTCATCCAAGATGGGGCGGAGGAGGAAGCCCGCCCGGTAAGGCAAGGACTCTCTGCCCGAGAACCTTCCGTGGGCGTCGCGGTGCCGGTCAGGGTGAAGGTACTCCTCGTATCGTGAGATGAGGAAGTAGGCGCTTGCGACGAGGTCCGCATGGACGACCTTCGTGGAGCCGACCTGCTCAACCTCTGGCGACCCGAACAGGATGGGGGTATCCCCTATCGTAGGCAGGGGAAGAGAGGGCTCCGATTGGGGGGTCCCATATACCCCTTCGTCGAAGAAAGGCGAAGGAAGGATGACCACGTCATATTGCGGGAAGAGCGCAGCGTCACGGGTATAACCCACACGGCACAGCAAGTCGTCGTTGCCATGCAGCAGGAAGCGGATAATATATTCGATCGTCTCTCTCATTATCCGCAAAGGTAATATATAGTTAAGAATTAAGAGGTAAGAGTTGAGAATTTTCCTGATGCTATATTATTGCGGGGATACGAATTGGCAGATTAAGAAATGACGCTTATTTTTGCGGATATGAGGAACAGATGATATACGAATACGAATGATATTGTCTATCTTGCCAGTTGCTAAGTAATTCATTCTATTTTATGAAGAAAGAGAGATATAACATAAATTTGGAGAATATTCCATTTCAGATGCATGATCAGGAAATCAATAGGATTGTCCTTACGAAGAATAGCATACAACTATGTTTTGATAATATTCGTTCTGATTTCATTCATGGTAGCAAAGCGATCCTGGAATTTCATGGAATGGAAGAGGGGAATGTACCGTATTCCGCTTACTTGGATGTATACGATATGAAACGCCTGAAGATATCAGGAGGAAAAAGATTCTATGCCGATGAGTTTGATTCATTTTGGGGAAAGAATAATCTTTCATTAATCGTTTTAGATATATGGGTCGGATACGGTTCGTTCATGATAACGGGCAAGGTCTCTGAAGGGAAACAAATAGGCGACAAGCATTTTTCCTTGGTGATCGATGCCACAAACTTGGAATATACATGGATTGAATGATGTATACTGATGAGGCGCATGGCACGACATGCCATGCGCTCTTTCATCCATTAATGAGGAAGTGGCGGGCTTCCTCCTCCGAAAACCGGAAGAGGAAGGGTTCCGCTAAGATCAACAGGTCATTAGGCGCCGCGCTCTCCGCCAACCGACGGTAAGGGGTGGAGAGCATATCGTTCCGGTCGACGACCATCACCTCTTTCATCGAGGAGATCTTACTGGCGAAGAAGATGGCGCATCCGTCATCCTCCCCGTAAGAGATGTTATAGTATCCCTTATTGTCCTGATAGGCCACGTCGTGGTGGCGGATATAACTTGCAAGCGCCTGTATGTCAATCTTATAATCCATTTCCAATCTTATAACTACGTTTGTCTTATCGCCCCATATAATCACATAACCATTTGCCTACTTCGCTGGTCTTGTAGGCCTTCGCACCCTTCCCGGCGAGGTCTTCCGTGACGATGCCCGCTTCGAGGGAGGCTGCCACCGCGCGACGGATGAGGGCGCCCTCCTCCTTGGCGTTGAAGGCGTACTCGAACATCATGGCAGCAGAGAGCACAGCCGCCAACGGGTTGGCGATGTCCTTGCCAGCCGCCTGAGGGTAGCTGCCGTGGATCGGTTCGAAGAGGCTGGTGTGCGTGCCGATGCTGGCGGAGGCGAGAAGTCCCATGGAGCCTGCGATGACGCTCGCCTCGTCGGTGAGGATGTCGCCGAAAGTGTTCTCCGTCACCATGACATCGAAGAACTTCGGGCAGCGCACCAACTGCATGGCGGCATTGTCCACGAACATATAGTCGGTCTTCACTTCAGGGTAATCCTTCTCCATGGATTGGGCCACCTCCCTCCATAGGCGGGAAGACTCCAGGACGTTCGCCTTGTCCACGACCGTCAGATGTTTCTGCCTGCGCATGGCGTACTCGAAGGCGAGTTTGAGGATGCGGCGGATCTCCTCCGTGCTGTAGATGCAGGTGTCGTAGGCCACCGTGCCATTCTCCTTCCTACCCTTTTCGCCGAAGTACATGCCGCCGGTCAACTCACGGATGCAGAGGAAGTCCGCCCCGCTCACCACCTCCTCCTTGAGAGGAGACTGGCCAACGAGCGACGGGTAGGTCTCCACCGGGCGCAGGTTAGCGTAGAGTCCCAACTTCTTGCGCATGGCGAGCAAGCCCTGCTCGGGGCGTACCTTGGAGGTCGGGTTGTTGTCGAAGCGAGGGTCGCCCACCGCGCCGAAGAGCACCGCATCCGCCTTCATGCAGAGTGCGTGGGTATCCTCAGGATAAGGGTCACCGCAAGCGTCGATGGCGCAAGCACCGACCAAAGCGGAGTCGTATGTCAACGAGTGTCCGAAGCGCTCGCACACTTTCTTCACTACATTCAGGGCAACGGAGACCACTTCGGGTCCGATACCGTCTCCAGGTAAAATAGCTAAATTCAGTTTCATTGTTTTTCTTCGATTAAGTTTAACATTTTTTCTGTCGCTTGGATGGCGGCCTCCGTCTGGTCGGCGTCCAGTCCGTGGGTTTTGAACACGTGGTCACGGAACTTCCACGTGATGGTGGTGTGTACCAAGGCGTCCGTCTTACCGCCAGGAGGAATGATGACCGAATAGTCCAGCAACTCAGGGATAGGCTTCTTGAGCGAGGTGTAAATCTTCCATAACGCTTTCGTGAAGGCGTTGTACTGACCGTCGCCGGGAGCCGTCTCTTGGTAGCACTCCCCGTTGATCTCTATCTTCACGGTCGCCACGGGGCGTATGCCATGGGTGAGCGATAGGGAGTAGTTGACCATGCGGATCTTCTGCTTCTCCACAGGGTGTTTGAGCACGTCCGATATGATATAGGGGAGATCCTCCTGCGTGACGATTTGCTTCTTGTCGCCCAGCTCGATGATACGTTGCGTGACCTTGGTCATCGAGTCATCGTCCAGGCTGATGCCTAACGCCTCGATGTTCTTGCGGATGCTGGCTTTGCCCGACATCTTGCCCAAGGCATATTCACGCTCACGTCCGAAGCGTTCCGGCAGCAGGTCGTTGTAGTAGAGGTGGTTCTTCGAGTCCCCGTCCGCGTGGATGCCCGCGCATTGGGTGAAGACATTGTCACCGATGATCGGTTTGTTGTTCGGGATGCGGATGCCCGAGTAGGTCTCCACCAGCTTGCTCATCTGGTAGATCTTATCCTCACGGATGGAGGTCTTGATCTTCAGTTGGTCATGGAGCACCGCCACGACGCTGGTCAGCGGAGCGTTGCCCGCCCTTTCGCCCAAGCCGTTGAAGGTGGTATGCAGACCTTGGATACCGGCCGACGCGGCGGCGAATACATTCGCCAAGGCGAGGTCATAGTCGTTGTGGGCATGGAAGTCGAAGTGGTACTTCGGGTAACGGTCCAACATATCCTTGCAGAACGTTAAGGTCTGCTGCGGGTTGAGGATGCCTAAGGTATCCGGCAGCATAACCCGCTTGATGGGTAGGTCGGCGATAGCGTCCAGATACTCGTAGACGTATTCGCGTGAGTGGATCATGCCGTTGCTCCAATCCTCCAGATAGAGGTTCACCTCGATACCCCTTGCCTGTGCGTCGAGGACGATGGCGCGGATATCCGCGAGATGCTCTTGGGTGCTCTTCCCCAATTGGTTCTCCACATGACGCTTCGAACCCTTGGTGAGCAGGTTCATCACCTTGGCGCCCATCTCCTCGATCCAGCGGAGGGAGGTGCCGCCATCCACGAAACCGAGCACCTCTATGCGTTGCAGGTGTCCGGCCTTCTTCGCCCATTCCACGATACGCTTCACCGCGTCCGATTCACCGTCGGAGACCCTGGCGGAGGCCACCTCCACACGGTTCACCCCTAAGGTATCGATCATCATGCGGGTGATACCCAGTTTCTCGTGGGGGGCGAATGATACCCCCGATGTCTGTTCCCCATCACGTAGGGTAGTGTCCATTATTTCCATGTCATATCTCTTTTAGACTCATAATCCTCTATGAGGTTCTTTTTGCTCAATAGGTAATCGATATCATCGTAGCCGCTCATGAGGCACTCTTTCTTGTAGGCATTGATCTCGAACCGTTCGCTCTCCCCTGTCGCCAGGTTGGTGATGGTCTGGTTCGGCAGATCCACCTTCACCTCCATCTTTGGGTTCTCGTCTATGCTGGCGAAGAGGCGGGCCAGGAAAGGTTCGCTCACGACGACAGGCAGGACGAAGTTATTCAGCTCATTGTTCTTGTGGATGTCCGCGAAGAAGCTGGAGACAACCACCCTGAACCCATATCCGGCGATGGCCCAGGCCGCATGCTCACGGCTGCTACCGCTACCGAAGTTCTTGCCAGCCACGAGGACGCAGCCGCTGTAGGTGGGGTCGTTCAGCACGAACTCCTTGACAGGGTTACCCTCCTTGTCGTAGCGCCAATCCCTGAATAGGTTCTCACCGAACCCCTCTTTGTCCGTCGCCTTCAGGAAACGGGCGGGTATGATCTGATCCGTGTCCACATTCTCCAACGGGAGGGGAACACATCTGCTAACTATTATATCGAATTTCTGTTTCATCGTATCTTGTCTTTTTTAGGTTTATAACATTGTGCGAGGGTCTGTGATGACGCCTGTGACGGCGGCTGCGGCTGCCACGAGCGGGCTGGCCAGTATGGTGCGGGCGCCAGGGCCTTGCCTGCCCTCGAAGTTACGGTTGGAGGTGGAGACGCTCAGTTTGCCGGCCGGTATCTTGTCGTCGTTCATGGCGAGGCAGGCGGAGCAGCCCGGTTGACGGAGGACGAAGCCAGCCTCCTCGAGCACCTTGTCCAACCCCTCTTCACGGATCTGTTGGTCCACCATCCATGAGCCCGGCACTAACCAGCAGGTCACGTTTGGTGCTTTCTTCTTTCCCTTGACGAGCGAAGCGAACGCGCGGAAATCCTCGATTCTACCATTGGTGCAGGAGCCGCAGAAGACGTAGTCCACCTTCTTGCCCAAGAGGCTCTCGCCCGCTTGGAAGCCCATGTAGCCCAAGCTCTTTTGGAAGGAGGCGCGGCTCGAAGCCTCAACGCTCTCGAGGGAAGGAATATGTTGCGAGATACCCATGCCCATGCCCGGGTTGGTACCGTAGGTGACCATCGGTTCGATATCCTTGGCGTAGAAGGTGACTTCACGGTCGAACACCGCATCCTCACCGCTTCGGAGGGTCTTCCAGTAGGCCACCGCCTTCTCCCATGCCTCTCCCTTAGGAGCATGCTCACGCCCCTTCAGGTAGGCGAAGGTCACCTCGTCCGGTGCGATGAATCCGCCGCGCGCACCCATCTCGATGGTAAGGTTGCTGAGGGTGAGACGGCCCTCCATGGTCATGTTGCGGACAGTCGACCCGGCATATTCCACGAAGTAACCCGTGGCGCCGGATGTGCTCATCTGGCTCATGATGTAGAGCGCCACATCCTTCGGGGTCACACCCTTGCCGAGTTCCCCTTCGATATTGATTCTCATGGATTTAGGCTTCGCCTGCAACACACATTGGCTCGCCAGCACCATCTCCACCTCGGAGGTTCCGATGCCGAAAGCCACGGCACCCATCGCGCCATGCGTGGAGGTGTGCGAGTCGCCGCAGACGATTGTCATGCCCGGCAGGGAGAGTCCCCGCTCCGGTCCGACGACGTGGATGATACCATTCCTTTTGTCATTCATGCCGAAGTAGCTCAGTCCGAAGTCCTTTGCGTTTTGTTCGAGCGTGGCCACCTGTTTCCTGCCCACCTCGTCCTCGATCGGTTTGTCCTGGTCGTGGGTAGGGATGTTATGGTCGGGCATGCAATAGATCTGTTCAGGGCGGAAGCATTTCAGTCCGCGCTCACGGAGGCCCGTGAAGGCCTGTGCGGTGGTCACCTCATGGCAGTAGAGGCGATCGATGTAGAGTTGGGAAGGTCCATCCTCCAGTTGTGACACCACGTGGGCATCCCATATCTTGTCAAATAATGTATTCATAATTGCTATCGTTATCAGTTATCACATAAATTTATTGACGGCGTCCACATAGGCCTCGAGGGAAGCCTCGACGATATCCGTATTGGCACCGAAGCCGAAATATACCTTGCCGTTATGTTCCACCTGCATGTGTACCTTTCCGACGTCGTTGCTACCCTTGCTGATGGATTGGATGGTGAACTCGCAGAGGGTCATCTTCTCTTGGAGGATAGCCTTCAGCGCATTGATGGCGGCGTCCACCGGACCGTTTCCGAAGGCCTTCGCCTCCTTGGTCACGCCATGGACGGAGAGCACCAGATCGGCCTCGTGGTTGATGTTCTTGCCTGAGACGACTTGGAGAGAGATCACTTCGACCGCCTTCTCTCCGCCGCCCTTTCCCATCAGCATGCGGATATCATCATCCAACACCTCCTTCTTCTGGTCCGCCAAGACGAGGAACTTATTGTAGAGATCGTCCAGCTGTTCGTTCGTCACCTCGTACCCCAATGTGCCGAGGCGGTGGCGAAGGGCCGCCCGACCGCTGCGGGCCGTCAGCACGATCATGTTATCGTCGATGCCGATGTCCTTAGGGTCCATGATCTCGTAGGTGCGGAGGTTCTTCAGCACACCGTCCTGATGGATGCCGGAGGAGTGGGCGAAGGCGTTCCTGCCGACCACCGCCTTGTTCATTTGGATCGGCATGTTCATCAGGTTAGAGACGATGCGGCTTGTATGGTAAATATGTTTCGTGTCGATCGCGGTGTCGATGTTCAGCTCCTTGCGGCAGCGCAGGGCCATCACCACCTCTTCGAGCGCCGTGTTACCCGCACGTTCGCCCACACCGTTGATGGTCACCTCCACTTGTCTGGCACCATTCATCACGCCGGCGAGCGTGTTGGCGGTTGCCATGCCGAGGTCGTTGTGGCAGTGGGTGGAGATGACCGCCTTGTGGATACCGTCGACGTGGTCGAACAGGTATTTGATCTTCGCGCCGAACTCGTCCGGGAGGCAATAGCCCGTCGTGTCCGGTATGTTGACGACGGTCGCACCCGCCTTGATGACCGCCTCCACCACGCGGGCGAGGTATTCGTTGTCGGTCCGGCCCGCATCCTCACAATAGAACTCCACGTCTTCCACGTACTTCTTCGCATACTTCGTGGCGGCGATGGCGCGTTCAAGGATCTCCTCCCTGTTGGAGTTGAATTTATAGCGGATGTGCAAGTCGGACGTACCAATACCCGTGTGGATTCGTTTCCTCTTTGCGAAGTGGAGCGCCTCGTAGGCCACATCAATATCCTTCTCGATACCACGGGTCAAAGCGCAAACGATAGGTGAAGTCACCACTTTGGAAATCTCCTCGACCGATTTGAAATCCCCCGGGCTGGAGATAGGGAAACCCGCCTCAATCACATCCACGCCCAAAGCCTCGAGACTTTTGGCCACCTCAAGCTTCTCGATGGTGGTCAACTGACAACCGGGGACCTGCTCCCCGTCTCTCAGTGTCGTGTCAAAAATGAATAATCTCTCAGACATAAGTTCTTTTGTTAGATAAATATAATAAAAAAAAGAACCTTTCCCACAAGGAAGTGAGAAAGGTTCTATAGGGTTCGTCAATATACACATTCCTCACTTCCTTAAGCTACGCAAAAGGATAATAATGGAAATGTTAATAATATTGAGTATGTAATTTGTCATTCTTCGAAATATTACGGGTACAAAGTTATAGCATAATTCAAATAGAATGTTCTCAATTTTTGAAAAAAATTACTTATAAAATTATAATGATTTAATATTCAACTTTTTATAAAAACAAAAATAGTCTCATAGGGGAGAAACAAGCGGTGGGGAAATATACTTTTCAAGGGAGGAAAAGTGCTATAATAGACGGATGAATGGTTTTGTTTTTCGCCCTTGTATACGTACCTTTGCAGACGATTTATGATCTGACAACGAAATATATATTGTATTGAATATTAAACGATTAAGAAAAATGAGCAAGATGGATGCACCATGGGGCGAAGCGTCGCTCACACATCACAACAGAATTACATCAACCAAGCATCATGCCAGGTATGCCTTGCTGACGCAATATTTCATGATGGGCTTCGTCTACGCCTCGCTCGTCTCCCGCTACCCGGCCATCAACGCACATTATGGGATGTCCATCCGCGAGCTGAGCTACATTCCGCTCAGCATGGCGATCGGCTCGCTCATCATCACCCCAATGTGTTGCCACCTCTCCGCACGGTTCGGCAGCAAGAAGCTCACGGCGCTGAGCTACGCCTACATGCTGCTGCTTCCCCTGATGACGCTTATGCCCCATAAGTTGCTCGTCTTCCCTTTCTGCGCCCTCTACGGCATGCTCGTGACCATCACGGACGTCGCCATCAACGGTAACTCTATCCTGGTGGAGAACGCCTACAAGCGGCCTGTAGTCTCGATGTTCCATGCGCTCTACTACGTGGGGGTGTGCTGCGGCGCGTTGCTCAGCATCCTCTTCATCACCTACGGGTTCCCTGTCTATGTGCACCACCTCAGCGTAGCGCTCTTCAGCGTGGCCATCATCTTCTACATCCGTCGTTTCTTCCTGCAGGAGACCATCACCCGAACGGAGCGGGTGGAGAAACGTCCCTTCCTCATATTGCCTAAGGGCATACTGCTCCTGATCGCCTTCATCGCCCTCTGCTCGAGGGTCACGGAGGGTAGCTTTACCAACTGGAGCACCGTCTACATGAAGACCATCGTTTCGCTTCCCGAGAACCTCGCCCCGTTGGGACTTACCATCTACGCCGCCTTCATGTCCATTGGACGTTCGTTCGGCGACCGACTGCGCCAGCACTACAGTGACCCGACCATCCTCTTCTGGAGTTGCTTGCTCACCGCCTTCGGCATCCTTACCATCATCTCCAACCCGCACTTCATCTGCGCCGCCGTCGGTTTCTTCATCGCCGGTCTGGGCATCTCTTGCCTTGTGCCGATCATCTATAGCTTGGCGGGGAAGCAGAAGGGCGTCAACCCGGGCATGGGTATCGCCATGGTCAATACGGTCAGCAGCACGGCCTTCCTCTTCGGTCCGTTCCTCATCGGAGCCATCGCCGACGCAACCAGCATGAGGGTCGCCTACGGATACGTCTTCGGTCTGACACTCATCATGACCTTCCTCACCTACCGGCTGATGAATCATAAATGAGCGATTCGGTAGCGCAGGCCTGAGACGGTGGCCCTGAGAATGGCCCATAGCTTGCGGCACTTATCCTTTTGGAAAAATAGTATATGATAGGGTTCACCTAAGTAGAAGATTTTCAGGAAGTGTAGTTTTCTAAAGTATTGCGGGTAATCCGCCCATAGCATCCACTGAGACTTCACGATAGCGTACAGACGTTTAGGCGGGTAGGAAACGATCTCCTTGTCGCCCACCTTGATGGTCTCGCCGAAGCGCTGACGGAGCGTCGCACCGCCCACCATCACTACCTGTAGCCCAGCCTTTTGCGCCTTGAAGCAGAAATCCATGTCGATACCATCCACCAAGAACTCCTCACGGTAACCACCGATCGACAGAGCTAACGGCACGTTGACCATGGAGCCGGAGGTGATGACGTAGTTCTTAGGTTCGAAGCATCCCGGAGCGGCGGATTCGCCAGGCGTCACAGGAGCGAACGAGACGGTCCGTTCGGCAGGCAGTTGGCTCTCGATTTGGCGGAGGTAATAGCTGAAATCCACGAATTGGCTGTCCTGGTCCATGGTGAGCAGGTAATCGATCCCCTCCTCTTGGCAACGCTTCAACACTGCGTTCAGGGCGCGGGAGATGCCCACGTTGTCCGCCTCGCCCAGCCATTCCACATTATCGCCCAATCCGCCCAGTTCGTGACGGTCTTGCATAGGCGTGTTTTGCCAGATGAAGACCTTCTCGGCGAATTCACGGTAGCATGCCACGTTCTTCCGCAACAGCTGCTCGTCAGGATAATATGCGATGACACATGCGCAAAACCTCATGAGGATTTCAGACGGATATTTTTATAAAATAATGATTATGAGATATTTATGGCGTCACAGACCATGTGATAGGCCTCAACGGTATGGCGGAAGCGCACAACCTTCTCCTCCCACTCTTTGGAGCCCGCCTTCTCGGTCAGTTTGTCCGGGTGGCAAACCTTCACGATCTCACGGTACGCCGCCCTCACTTCGTCATCCGTAGCATCCGACGCCACGCCCAAGGTAAGGTACGCCTGTTGCATGATGCTTTCGGATAGTTGGTTGAGGCGTTGGTTCTCCTTTTGCCTGTCGCTGGATTCCCTCCTCCTGAACTCATACTTGTACTCCAGGGAGAGGAGGTCCCACTCCTTGATGAGAAGGAACTCCGCGATCTCACGCAACTTCACCATCTCGGCGTCGCAGATGCCCTCGGAGGCATAGGCGGTCTTGAAGAGATATTCCAAAAGCTCCAACCGTGCCTCGTATGGAACCCCCGCTTTCAGGACAGTCAAAGCACAATCCCTGAACGTGGGCAATTTGCCTTTCAGATAATCCTTCAGCAAGGTGCGCAACACCTTCTTGTCCTCTTTGAACCTTTTCAGGTAATGGGAAGCCTTGAACCTTTTGTCGAAGTATTCATGCGCCACCAAGGCTTCGGAGGCCAAGATTTTATCGTCCCTCCGTATGATGATGGCGAACAATATGGCAATCGCGCGTATCGCCCGCCTCGTCTCTTTAGCAAACAACCCTTTCGGGAATAAATCATCATCACTCTCACGGGTGAAGGTCTTCATTTGGGACAATGTCGCTTCGTTTCTATCCTGCTTCCACTGAAACCAAAACGGTGAAATAACCCAGATGGCGATGAATAGAAGAAGGAGAGATAGTGAGAAGACTATTATCAAATTTTCCACCATGAGGAATTATTCCTTGTGACGAGCCTTCAATTCCCTCGCCAGGTCCTCAATTCTATAGCCCTTCTCCGTGAGCAGGACGATCAGGTGGTAGATCAGGTCGGACGATTCGTAGAGGAACTGCTCGCCCGTTCCGTTGGTGGCCTCGATGATGGTCTCGACAGCCTCCTCGCCCACCTTTTGGGAGATCTTGTTCACGCCTTTCGTGAAGAGTTTGGTCGTATAGGAACCCTCCGGCATCTCACGTTTACGCTTCTCGATGAAGTCCTGGAGGTAGGAGAGGAAAGCGAGGTCTTCGATGTTCTTGTCGCCACGGAACGTATCCGCGCCCGTGGTGGAACCCTCCGGCAAAGCCTTGATGATCACCGCGGTCTTCTCCACGTTGTAGACCAGGGAGTCCACCGCCACCGGCTTGAAGTACTCTCCGCCCGTGATGGCTTCCAAGGCGGATTGGTCACCGTTCAGCAAGTAAACCACCTTCTCCGCCTCCATCTTCGCGATCGCCTCGTCGTTGACGAAGCCCACGCGAAGGATCTGTTTGGTGCGCACATCCTGCACAACCGCTTGAATTGTATGCATAGTTATATTTTTTACGTTTTACGAAAGCCCTTAGGCATTGGTCAGCACGGTCTTGAGACGTGCGATGAAGTCGTCGGCCTCCGCCTTCGTCAAGCAGAGAGGCGGCAAGAGGCGAAGCACGTTCGTTCCGCTGCAGCCCGTGAAGACATGTTGTTCGAAGACCAGTTTGCTACGGATCTCCTTATGAGGGCAATCCAGCTCGATACCGATCATCAAGCCACGTCCGCGGATATCCGTGATATGAGGCAGTTTAGCCGCCTTCAGTTGTTGCATGATGTAGTCTCCCACCTCGGCAGCGTTCGCCACGAGGTTCTCCTGCTCCATCACGTCGAGCACCGCCAAGCCAGCCGTGCAAGCCATGTGGTTACCGCCGAACGTCGTACCCAACTGTCCGTATACAGGGGTGAATTTAGGAGCGATGAGCAAGCCAGCGACAGGGAAACCGTTACCGATGCCCTTCGCCACCGTGATGAGGTCCGGCTTAACGTCCAAGTGTTGGTGGGCGAAGAATTTGCCCGAACGGCCATATCCACATTGGATCTCGTCGCAGATCAACACAGTGTTATATTCGTCGCAAGCCTTGCGGAGGCCTTGGAGGAACTCCTTCGTCACCATGCGTATGCCGCCCACGCCTTGGATACACTCCACGATGACGGCGCATACGTCCCCCTTCTTGATCTCCTTCACCCAAGCGTCCAGGTCATTCAACGGGAGGTAAGTGACATGGCCGTTGTCGTTGATAGGGGCGATGATCTTCGGGTTGTTGGTCACCTCGACCGCCAACGAAGTACGTCCGTGGAACGCCTTGTCGGAAGAGAGCACGCGGGTACGTCCGTTGTAGAAGGAAGCCAGCTTGAGGGCGTTCTCGTTCGCCTCCGCGCCGGAGTTGATCATGAAGAACTGGTAGTCCTCGTAACCGCTGGCCTTGCCCAAGCGTTCAGCCAACTGAACCTGCAGTTTGTTGATCACGGAGTTGGAATAGAAGCCAAGCGCATTCAACTGCTTCGTCATCATCTCCACGTAGTGAGGGTGGCAATGCCCGATGCTGATGACAGCGTGACCACCGTACAAATCAAGGTACTCCTGACCCTTGTCGTCCCATACCTTACAACCTTTCCCCTTCACGATATTCACGTCGAAGAGAGGATATACATCGAAAAGTTTCATATAGAAAATATTATTACACTTCTTTTTAACCAAACCGGCGGACTATCCGGCCGACGTCGCGAAATTACAAAATTAATGTGATATCCCCGCAATTCTCAACCCTTAACTCTTCATGCTTAGTTCACTGGAAGGCAAAAGAAAAGGGGCGCTTTTCACAAAACACCCCAATCGTACTTGTAATTGAGTTTAGAAGATTTTAATCGTATCTTGTAGTATATGCTTCGTATTTTGTGGGAGGAGGAATTCCTCCAAGTTTCGTTTTTTTTATGTTTTTTACTTTGTTTCTTTGTTTTTACCGTTTTCATAATGGACGGACGTTTGTCCGTCCCTATGAAAACAGCGCACTCATGTGCTAATCATCATACACATCATGGACATTGTGAATGCCCGTACAAATACATATTCCTTCCTTTTTGCTGCGGTACCAATCCACATCAAATCAAGGCACTAACAATGTTAGCCATGCCCACGACAGGAGGAAAACCGCCGCATAGATAAATAGTAGTTGGATTCTCATAAGCGTTATATTAAGCGTTACACATCCAAACAAACGGAGCCTATCAAGTCGCAAACTCATCTCACAGAAATAGTAGTTTCTTCTGCTATTATACCCTTATTTGCACATCAACACGTTTTTGCGACTTACTTAAGTGGGGGGATCTTATCGTCCTTTCCCTAAGCCCTTTTCACAAATTTAATAAAATTATGTTCCATTATGAATTATTAACGCCACATTCTTATTAACAAATGTCAAAAACACACGTTGTGTGCAATTTTTTTTGCGAACTATCATCTTTTTGTAAAGGTTTGATATACTATGTTTTGGGATTGAGGTGGATGTTTCGATGCATGGCGGAGTGGGGTGTTTTTGTATAGAATGGGTATCATGAAAGGCTAGGGTTGAGGCTAAAAAGCGGGCGCATATACGATTGTATGTGCGCCCTCTTCCTATATGTTTAGATCTCTTTGGACGTTATCCACGCTTCACGTCCACTTTCTTTGTCTCAGGCAATGTCTCGTTCCTGATTTCCACTTGCCGCGCGACCTTTCTCGCCAACTCGGCGAAGGCTTGTCCGGTGATGGAGTCCGGGTTGCAAGCGACGGGTTCTCCGTTGTCGCCTCCCTCGCAGATGCTCTGCACGATAGGAATCTGTCCCAACAGCGGGATGTTCAGTTCTTCCGCCAAGCGTTTGCAGCCTTCCTTCCCGAAGAGATAGTATTTGTTGTTCGGCAACTCCGCTGGTGTGAACCATGCCATGTTCTCCACAAGTCCTAAGATAGGCACATTCACCTTCTCTCCCATGAACATGCTGATTCCCTTGCGGGCATCCGCCAAAGCCACCTCCTGAGGCGTGCTGACTACGATCGCGCCTGTGATCGCGACGGTCTGCACCATGGTGAGGTGTATGTCGCTGGTGCCTGGGGGAAGGTCCACGATGAAGAAGTCCAGTTCGCCCCAGTTGGCGTCCGATATTAGTTGTTTCAGCGCATTGCTGGCCATGCCGCCACGCCAGAGCACCGCATTGTTCGGGTCGACGAAGAAGCCGATGGAGAGCATCTTCACACCGTATTTCTCCTCCGGACGGATAAGCTCCCTTCCCTCCACGGGTTCCAGATAGGGTCTCGCATCCTCCAACCCGAACATTTTCGGAACGGACGGACCGAAGATGTCCGCATCCAACAATCCGACCTTGTATCCTTCGTTCGCCAAAGCCACGGCGAGGTTGGACGAGACGGTGGATTTGCCCACGCCTCCCTTGCCGGACGATACCGCGATGATGTTCTTCACCTGAGGGAGCAACTTCTCGGGTTGTGGTGGCAACTGCGTCTTATAGTTTATGCCGATGTTCCCCACGATATCCACCTCCTTGCCCACGTAGGTGAGTATGGCCTGTTCGGAAGCCTTCACCAGTGACTTGGCGAAGGGGTCGTTGGGTTTGTCCAGCAGAAGGGAGAAGGATACCTTGTTCCCCTCGATGCGAATGTTATCGTCCACCATGCCGGCCGTGACGATATCCACTCCGTTCCCGGGGTATCGCACATGCTTCAACGCGTCTAAAATCAGTTGCGGATAAAGGGCCATATCGCTCAATCTATTTTGTCAGTTCGTTTTCGATGATATCCGTCATCACATCCTTGATGTCCAATCCGGCGGCGCGTACCTGCTGCGGAATGAAGCTGGTGGCGGTCATGCCTGGAGTGGTGTTGACCTCCAAGAGGTTGATCTTATCCCCTTCGGTGATGATGTAGTCGACGCGGATGATTCCTTTCGCCCCGATGTAGTCATAGATCATGGAGGTGAGGCGTTGCACACGGTCCGTCACCACTTGGGAGAGTCTGGCTGGCGTGATCTCCTCCACTGCGCCGTTGTACTTGGCGTCCGTGTCGAAGAACTCGTTCTTGCTGACCACCTCGGTGATAGGGAAGACAACGGTCTTATCCTTCGTCTTGTAGACGCCACAGGTGATCTCCGTTCCCTGCATGAAGGATTCTATGATGACCTGGTCGCTCTCGACGAGGGCAGCCTGAACGGCCGCTTGGATTCCCTCTTGGCTCTTCACCTTGGAGGTTCCGTAGCTGCTGCCGCCTCCGTTAGGCTTCACGAAGATAGGCATGCCCAGTTGGTCCTCGATCTCCTGAGGAATCACCTTGTCACCCTTGTTGAGGAGGATGGACTTGGCGCTAGGCACGTTGAACTCGTTCAGGAATTTATTACAGAAGAACTTATTGAATGTGAGGGAAGCCGCCAACACGCCGCAGCAGGAGTAGGGGATACGGAGCAAATCGAAGTATCCTTGTAACTTGCCGTCCTCTCCAGGCACACCATGGATGGTGATGTAGGCGAAGTCGAAACGGGTCTTATTCCCTTTATTGTCTGTAAACGAAAAGTCATTCTTGTCGATGGCATATTTCTCTCCATCACATTCCACCTCCCAGGTTGTCCCTACGATGGTGACGATGAACAAGTCATATCTCTCCTTATCGATGAATGAGTAAAGGCCTGCCGCGCTTCTGAGGGAGACCTCCAATTCAGACTGGTCACCTCCAGCCACGATTGCTATTTTCTTCTTCATTGGTAAAACCTATTGTGAATGGTTAATTATATCCTTTCGTCGTTAATCCCAGTCGGAGTGGAGGTAATCACCTCCCTCGATGGCTTGATAGATGTCCAATTTGTTCCGTTGGTAATAGAACTCAAATTGCGCATTTTCTATGTTGCTGCGGATTAACCCCATGTATGAGGAGACGGATTCATCGTCCGCGATCATCTGCAGGGACTCTTCCTTGAGAAGGTAGAGACCGAGTTTGTCGTTCGCCATCTTGATGTATAGCTTAGGGGCGTATGCGTTGAACATCAGATGGTCGTTCTGGAACTCAATGCGCATAGGGTTTGATTGAAGCGTATAGGCGCTGATCGCCTTCACGTAGTAATAGCCCTCTTGGTGGCGCTCGATGAAGTAGGCGGTGTCCTTGGTGAAATACAAGGCAGATCCATCTGCCCGTTTCTCGAGGTTCTCTTGCATCTTATCCTTTAAAATGCCTGCGATCGGTGATTCTTTATGTGCGATGTAACAAAGGATTTCCGGGTTTCCCCACCCTCCGAGAATCTCTTCTTGCATAACCTCTTTGTTGGAGAGACCTGGCATGGAAGGTTTTTCGCATGATGTTGTCATGGCGGTCAATAGGAGCGCGATGACATAATAGAAAACATTCTTTTTCATTGGTTTGTGGTTTTATGTTAAGAGGAGGAAATTTACTCTCCTCCTCCGAATTCCATTAAATAGGCTTTGATGAAACCGTCCAAGTCGCCATCCATCACTGCCTGCACGTTGGATGTCTGGTAGTCGGTTCTGTGGTCCTTCACCCTTCTGTCGTCGAACACGTAGCTCCTGATTTGCGAGCCCCATTCGATCTTCTTCTTGCCGGCCTCGATTTTCGCAGACTCCGCCCGACGCTTCTCAAGCTCTATTTCATACAATTGGGAACGCAACAGACGCAATGCGTTTTCCTTGTTTTTCGGCTGGTCGCGGGTCTCGGTGTTCTCGATCACGATCTCATCGTCTTGGTCGGTCAACACGTTGTGGAACTTATAGTGCAGACGCACACCCGACTCGACCTTGTTCACGTTCTGACCACCCGCACCGCTGGAGCGGAAGGTGTCCCACGAGAGGTTCGCCGGATTGACGTAGATCTCGATGGAGTCGTCCACCAACGGAACGACGAATACGGAGGTGAACGAGGTCATACGCTTTCCCTGCGCATTGAACGGAGAGACGCGCACCAAGCGGTGCACACCGTTCTCACTCTTCAGGTAACCGTAGGCGAAGTCTCCCTCCACCTTGATGGTGACGGATTTGATGCCCGCCTCGTCTCCTTCGAGCAGGTTGGCGATCTCCGTCTTATATCCTTTTGATTCACACCAGCGTAGGTACATTCTCATGAGCATGTCGCCCCAGTCTTGCGCCTCCGTGCCACCGGCACCCGCCACGATCTTCAGCACGGCGCCCATCTTATCCTCCTCTTTGCGGAGCATATTTTGTAACTCAAGCTTTTCTGTCACATCGATGGCATGGGCATAGGCGGCATCCACCTCCTCTTCCGTGACGGCCTCCTCCTTGTAGAAGTCGAACGATAGCTTCAGCTCCTCTACGGCCGCTTTCACTTCGTTGTAGCCATCCACCCATTTTTTGATGTCTTTGATCTTTTTCATCTGCGCCTCCGCAGCTTTCTGATCGTCCCAGAAACCAGGCGCTTGTGTACGAAGCTCCTCTTCCTCGATTTGAACTATCTTCGCATCGATGTCAAAGATACCTCCTCAACGCGTCCTCGCGTTCCAACACATTCTTTAGTTGGTCTATTGTAATCATTTTTGTAAAATATATATACTTAAAAACATCTCTGTCGGGGGAGAATAGTTCTCAACGGGCATCCCGTTTCAAGGCTTCTTTCTCCGTCCTCGACTGCTCTTTTATGACAATTACTTCATGTTGCTGGTGAACAACAGCAATCGGTTGGCAATGTTCGCTTCGCTGACGCCTCCGTCGAAGTCGAGGGAGAGCATGTTCAGCTGCGGATACTCCTTCTTCAGCTTCTTCTCGATACCGCGCGCCACGATGTGGTTGGCGATACAACCGAATGGCTGCATGCTGACGACGTTGTTGCATCCGTCCTTCATGAAGGCGATGACCTCCGCCGGCAACAACCATCCCTCGCCGAACTGGGCGGAGAGGCTGATCACATCCTTCGCGTATTCGCTGATGGTCTTGATGTCCTGCTCTGGCTTGTAGTACCTGAACTGGGAGGCCTCCGCCTCGATCTTCTTCATCACCTTGCGGATGAGGTTGTAGGCCATGTCGATGACCAATGGCGGCACCTTGAAGCGCTTCACGAAGTTCTCTTTGTTGAACTTGTAGTTGACGAAGGCGCGGAAGAAGAAGTTGTGCACAGCGGACGGCACGACCTCGACACCATGCTCCATCAGCCAATCTGGCACGTAGCGGTGCGCGTATGGGTTGAATTTCAGGAATATCTCGCCTGTGATACCTGCCTTTGGATAGACACGGTCTTCGTAGATAGGCACCTCGTTAAAGGCCCGGGCGGCCTCGCCGGTCAGCTTCAGCAGACCCTTCGTGTCACCCTTCTCGACCAATGGCTTAGCCTTCTCCAAGTAGAGGTCACGCAGCTTGCGCGCCTCGCCCTTGTTCCTCTCACGCACTGCGATGGCGTGGTAGAAGATGGAGAGCCAGTCTCCGTACATGGTGGCGTATATGACGAGTGGAGCCGCCTTGATGAGGTTCAGCTTGAAGCCCGGTTGGTCTTCGATGTTGTCCGTTCCGCCGATACCGATGACTGGCACCTGCTCGAAGCCGGCGTCCACGATCGCCTTGCGGATCAACGGAGGGTAGTTGGCGGCGCGGCATTGTCCCAATTGGGTGACGGCCACGGCCACCTTGTCCAGGTCATACTTGCCCGACTGCAACGCCTTGATCAGGTCACCCACGATCAGGGTGGCTGGGTAGCAGACCTCGTTGTTGGAGTATTTCAGTCCCACATCATTCGAATCCGCATTACTCAACGGCAGGGATTCCATGTCGTAGCCAGCCCATTTGAAGGCGGCCGGGAAGAGTGGGGAGAGGTATTCCGTGAAGAATGGCGCGAGGATCTTCCTGCGCTCGTTGTCGCCCACCTCGAAGCGTCTTGGCTTGATGAACGGCTTCACCTCGGTGGCTTCCTTGGCCTCGAACTTGAGGCTCTCGATGAGGGAGCGCACGCGGAGCTTCATGGAACCCACGTTGTTGATATCGTCTATTTTCAATAAAGTCAATGACTTACCATATCGGTTGAGCAAGCTGCGCACCTCGTCCGTGAAGAAAGCGTCCGGTCCGCAACCGAAGGAGGTGGTCTCCACGTAGTGGACGTTCCTTCCCTGTCTTGCCGCCCATTGGGCGGAGTTGAGGATACGGTTGACGAAGGACCATTGCTTGATGATGAAGGCCTCCTTCTCGTCGCAGTTATTCTTTCTTGAGACCTCCTCCGTGATGACGTCCACGCCCATCTGCGAAATCATCTCTGATATCTTATGTTGCACGAGCGGGTCGGTGTGGTAAGGTCGTCCGGCGAGGACGATGACCAACCGGTTCTCTTTCTTTGCCTTTTCGTAAGCTTCCTCGTTGAGGCGGCGGAGGTTCAGTCCGAACTCGCTGTATACCTGCACCGCCTTGGCGTGGGCGGCTTTCACCACCTTCTCGGAGACGCCCAGACCCTTCATGTAGCGGATCAATTGTTTGAGCAAGAGCTTCTCGTCCTTGAAGGAGATGACCGGCGAATCGATCGGTATCTCCGAGTCGATGGCGCTCTGCACCACGTCCGGGTAACCGATGATGATCGGGCAGTTGAAGCTGTTGTGGGCGGCGTTGTCCTCCACGCACTCGTAGACGACGCGCGGGAAGAAGATACGGTCCACGCCCTTCTCCTGCAGTTCGTAGATGTGGCTGTGCACCAGCTTCGCGGGGAAGCAGATGTTGTCGGACATGACGGTGTGCACGCCCCTTTCGTAGTTCCTATAGGTGGATGTGGAGGAGATCTCCACTTGTATGTTACATTCCGTGAAGAAGGTGTGCCAGAACGGGAACTCCTCGTACATGTTCAGTGCGCGTGGGATACCCATGCGGAAGAGCGGTGTGAGCAGTTTGGATGGTTGCTCGGCGCGGTCGAAGAGCTCGTGGTACTTCCTTGCGCTCATGTCGATGCCCGGTTTCACCTTGTAACCACCGTTGTTGAATATCTTCTCGCACTTATTACCGGAGTAATAGGTGCCACCGCTCTTGAAGGAGTATTTCGTGATTTGGCAGTTGTTGTCGCATCCCTTGCAGGACAGAACCTTTGAATCGAAGTCGGCCGAGACAAGATAGTTGTCGAGCGGCGTCGCCTTCTTGTTCTGGTCGTGCATCTTCTTGGCGTAGAGGGCGCATCCATAGGCGCCCATCAGCTCAGGCACGTTGTTGCAGTATACGTTTTTGCCGGTCAGGTTCTCGAACGCCTTGACGACGGAGTCGTTCTTCATCGTACCACCTTGGAGGACGATGTTTTTGCCCAATTCATCGTAGTTTTTGATCTTCAATACCTTAAATAGGCAGTTCTTGACAACCGAGTAGGCGAGACCTGCGGCGATGTCGCTTACCGAGTAGCCCTCGCGCAGCACTTGTTTCACCTTGGAGTTCATGAAGACGGTGCAACGGGTACCGAGGTCGCACGGGTTTTGGCTCTGGCAAGCCTGGTAGACGAAGTCTGTGATCTCGCAGTTGAGGGTCTGGGCGAATGTCTCGATGAAGGATCCGCAGCCTGACGAGCAGGCCTCGTTGATCTCCATGCGGGTCAGCGCACCATTCTCCACGTAGATGGCCTTCATGTCCTGTCCACCGATGTCAAGGATGAAGGAGACATCCGGGCACATGTTCTTGGCGGCCACATAGTGTGCCATCGTCTCGATCATGCCGAAGTCGAGCGAGAAGGCCGCCTTGATGAGGTCCTCACCATAGCCGGTGGAGCAACCTGCCGTAATCTCCAAATCCAGTTTCTCTTCGATGCAACGGGCCTTTAGCTTCTCCAACCCGCGGCGCACCGCACCGATCGGGTTACCCCCGTTGTGGGTGTAGTATTTGTAGAGGATGTCGCCCGTCTCGTTGATGAGGACGATCTTCGTCGTGGTGGAGCCGGAGTCGATACCCAAGTAGGTTTTGCCCTTGCACTCGTTGAGGTTGACCACAGGGATGTGCGACTTCTCCTTTTCAGCCTTCCAAGCCATGTATTCCTCCTCGTCGTGGAAGATAGGAGGCAGGATGACGTTCGTCTTGTTCTTATTAGGGTTGTCCGTGTTCTTCTTAATCGGTTCACGGTTCAATATCTCTGTCAGTTCCTCGATGTTGACTGGGGTCATCTCGTTCTTGAAGAGAGCGGTACCCCAGGCAGGGATGATGTTTGCGTTTTCAAGGATGACGCAGTCGTCGTTGATGTCGAGTCTGAAATAGTCCGCGATGGCCTTTCGGAGGGAACCGATGAAGGTGAGCGGACCGCCGCAGAAGAGCACCTTAGGGCGCACCTCGCAGCCGTGTGACAATGCGCTGGCGGTCTGTACGGCCACGGCGCGGAAGATGGAGGCGGCGATGTCTTCCTTGGAAGCGTTGCGCGCCACGAGGTTTTGTATGTCCGTCTTGGAGAATACACCGCAACGGGAGGCAATCGGGTAGACGTGCTGCGCATTCTTGGCGAGGCCGTCCAGTTCGGAGACCTCCACGCCTAGGCAAAGCGCCATTTGGTCGATGAACGCACCCGTACCGCCGGCACAGTTGCCGTTCATACGAAGATCAGACACCTGCCCGTTCTTCAGGTAGACGATCTTGGCGTCCTCACCACCGATGTCGATGATGGTGGAGACTTCCGGATGTATTTTTTTTGTGAATTCCGTAGCGGCGATGACCTCTTGGACAAAAGGGATATCGTATCTCTCGGATACGCCTAAACCCACCGAACCGGTGATGGAAAGTGTGAATTTCTCTGTGGTCAGTGTGTTTTTCAGCTCCTCCAAAAAGGCAGTTATGGCACCCTTGACGTTAGCCAAGTGGCGTTTATATGAAGAGTATACTACTTCCCCTGCTTCGTTTAGCACTACAATTTTTGCTGTAGTAGAGCCAATGTCAAGTCCTATTTTGAACATACAATTACCTTACGTGAAAATATCTGCAAAATTAGATATAAAAAACGAGATTGCCAACCTAATGTCTATAGAATTGATATATAGGGTTGCAACCCCTTTTTCCAGTAAAGAAATAAGGGTTAAAGGTAATGTATTTCGGGGGGCGTGGATACTCCTTATTGTTGGTCTAACACGTAAATGGATTCGCAGTTCTTCATCAGTTCCTGTATCTTCTGGGCCTCGCCCACGATCCAGATGAAGTCGCCTGTTTGGATGACAGTGTTCGGGGATGGGTTCATGAGGGTAGTGCCCTCGTGCTCTATTCCCACCACCATGCATTTGGAGTGTTCCTTGATGCCGGATTGGCTGATCGGCTTGCCGGCCAGGGTAGATTTCTCGGATATCTGGAACTGCTCGATGACGACGCCGGTGTTCTTCGTATCCCTTACCCACTCCTCGTTGTTGGTGTTGAGGGCGTCGCTGAATGATTTCAGCTGCTCATCGCTACCGAGCACCAGCAGTTTATCGAACGGGAAGATGACCTCCTCCGCCGAAGGGATGTTGATGCGTTGCTTGCCTCGCATGATGGAGACCACGTAGACACCGTGCTTCTGGTGGAAATTCATCCTCCTTAGGGTATATCCTATCACCTTCGAGAACTGAGGCACTTCGAAGTCGACCAAATGCAGGTCATGCGCGGAGAGGCTCTTGGCCAGCTCCTTTTTGCCGAAGACCTCCTTCGCCCTCGATTTCTTTATCTCCTCGTATTCCCTCGAGTTGAGGTTGTGCATGAATTTGCGCTCCAATGTGATGGAATACAATTTGATGCGTCTGGACCGTAACATCAAGACGATGATGATGGCGGCGCAAATGACGAATGCCGCGATGAAGAGGAACCCAATGTTGATGTGCAGTAGCTCCGCCGTCTTCAGCAGTATGAAGTAGACGAATGTGGCGGCGAGGAAGAAACGCAGCAGGATGGTGGCCAGCAACGGCGCATGGTTGTATTTGCTTGTCTTCCAGAGATATTTGAATTCCAGCGAATGGTTTTTCTTCGCCACCATCGCGCGCAGCAGAGGGGAGATGATCAGGATGGTGATGCCCGCGCCCACGATGGCGCCCCAATACCCTTCAATCTTGCTGGTGACGAATGGTATGAAGTATTTGATGGAGAGCAGTTCGATGGCGATGGTCAGCATCGAGTAGACGAATATGATGCGGATGATCTGCGACAGCAGGCTGTACCATACGTTCTGCACATGTGCGGACTTCCCGGAGGTGGAGCGACGCTCGATGGCGTTCGCCCATGACTCAGGCAGGTGGGACGATATGAAGTTGTAGGCCGGCTCCGAGAACCGCATGATGTAAGGCGTGAGGAAAATTGTGATGACCGACACCGCCACAATCACGGGATAGATGAACGGGTCGATGACCTTGAGGTTGATACCCAGCATGGCGATGATGAAGGCGAACTCGCCGATCTGCGTGAGGCAGAAGCCGGACTGGATGGCGGTCTTCAGGGGCTGGTTCGCCAAGAGCAGACCGCACGTGCCGAAGATGATCTGTCCGAAGATGATCGCCAGGGTGATGATGATGATCGGCACGATGTACTGCGTGATGACGGCGAAGTCCACCATCATACCGACCGACACGAAGAAGATGGCGCCGAAGGTGTCCTTCAGAGGACGCACCAAACGCTCGATCCTTTCCGCATCCAATGTCTCCGCTAGGATGGAACCCATGACGAAAGCGCCTAATGCGGAGGAGAAACCTACTGTCTTCGCGAAGAGCACCATGCCGAAGCATAAGCCTAACGAGAAGACCAGCAAAGTCTCGTCGTTCAGTACCTTCTTCGCCTTCCGTAGGATGATCGGGATGAAATAGATGCCGCCTATCAGCCAAACGACCAGGAAGAAGATCAGCTTCAGGATGGCCATGATGAGGCTTTCCCCTTCGAATGACTTGCTGACGGCCAGCGTGGAGATGAGCACCATCAGGAGGATGGCGATGAGGTCTTCCACGATGAGGATGCCGAAGACGTAGCGGGTGTAGGACTGGTTGCGCAGCCCCATGTCGTCGAATGCTTTGATGATGATGGCGGTGGATGACATGGAGATCATACCGCCTAGGAGCAGACTGTTGAAGATGCCCCAGCCCAGGGAAACACCCACAAGGAACCCTAGCAGGATCATGAAGGTGATGATGGTGATGGCCGCGATGGCTGCGGTCTGACCCACCTTGATCAATTTCTTGAAACTGAAGTCCAAACCGAGGCAGAAGAGCAGGAAGATGACACCGATGTCCGCCCATGTGCCTATATCGGAGGTGCCCGAGATGGTAGGGGTCAAGGAGATCTGCGAACTGACAAGAAAGCCAGCCACGATATATCCTAATACGACTGGCTGCTTCAACCATTTGAATAGAATGGTCATGACACCTCCTGATATGAGTATCAGTGCCAAGTCCGCCAGTATCGATGGTATATTCTCCATTATGCTATCTTCCTCTTATGGTGGGGTTTATGTATGTTTTCTAAACCCTATGGTTCTGTCTGCTATGTAAAATTAGCGAATTTTATAATTCACCTCATGCAAATTTACTCATTTTTTCACATTTAACCGCCCATTTACTCCCCTATTTATTAAATAAAGTTAAGCCATGCGAAATGTTAAAATCGTTTGTTTATATTTGCGCTGATGAAGAAGACAACGATCATATTATTGGGCATTGTGATGTCGATTTCATTCTTGGGATTGATATTCCTTCAGTCGTACTATATCCGCTCTACCGCCGAGGTGCGTGAGGAGCAGTTCGGCGAGGCTGTGAAGCGTAGTCTTTATGAGGTGGCCCGATTGTTGGAGGAGGAGGAAACGCTCCAATACCTGAACAAGAATCTGGCGGTCCCTTCTTCCAAGACCCGCATCACCACCAAGATGGTCCCTACGCCTATGACGATGGGGAATGGTCGGATGGGGCATATCGACCGTCAAGTCGACTCCACCTTCAACTCATGTGTGCGTGTTCGTCCCACGGTCTTCATCTCCATGAAGCATGGAATGAACTCCATCGAGGAGTCATCCCGTATTATCCAAAACAAACTCAAGGAACGCTTCCTGCAAAGTAGGGCTTTGTTGGATGATATATTGGTCCGCTTGCTGAGCGAGACCTACGTCAAACCGATCGAGGAGCGTATCGACTTCCAAAAACTGAATGAGTTGGTCGACCGTGAATTGGACAACAACGGGTTGGGCGAACTGAAATATTATTGCTGCGTCGTGAACAAGGATGGCCGTGAAATCTATAGTAGCGGCAGTTTCGAGGAGGATGGTTTGAGTCCGAAAGATATGGTTTGCTACACCCAGCTGCTCTTCCCGAACGATCCTGCGCCGACCTCCAATGTGCTGAAGGTCTATACGCCTTCCAAGGCTTGGTTCTGGGGCTCGAACCAGATCTTTTACGTCTCGATCATCTTCACGCTTATTTTGTTGTTCACCTTCGTCTTCTCCTTGGTGATCATCTCCCGGCAGAAGCAACTCTCCGAGATGCGTACGGACTTCATGAACAACATGACGCACGAGCTGAAGACGCCGGTCTCCACCATTTCGTTGGCTGCCCAGATGCTGAACGACGATTCCATCTCGAAGACGAAAGGCATGGTGGACCAGCTCTCGAAGACGATCAGCGACGAGACGAAACGTCTGACTCGCCAGATCGATAAGGTGCTGCAGATGTCCATCTTCGAGAAAGAGAGCTCTGCCCTGAAACTGGAGTTGATGGACATCGACGACCTCATCCTCACCATCGCCGGCAACTTCGCCTTGAAGGTGCAGAATACGGGTGGCGATATCCAAACGGAACTGGATGCGGAGGATTCCGAGACGATGGTGGACGAGATCCATTTCACCAACATCATCTACAACCTGATGGATAATGCGGTGAAGTACAGCAAGGGACCGCTGGTGCTGAGGATCAGGACGTGGAACGAGCATGGCAAGCTCTGCATATCGGTGGAGGACAACGGTATCGGTATCAAGAAATCTAATTTGAAACGTATCTTCGATAAGTTCTACCGCGTGCCGACGGGCAGCGTGCATAACGTGAAGGGCTTCGGCCTAGGTCTGGCCTACGTGAAGAAGGTGGTCACCGACCATAAAGGCACGATACGGGTCGAAAGCGAGTACGAGAAGGGTACGAAGTTTATCATTGAGATTCCTATTAAGAAAAATATTTAATTTAAAAGACGAGATAAGATATGGACGAGAAGATAAAAATTCTGTTGTGCGAAGACGACGAGAACCTTGGCATGTTGCTGAGGGAGTATTTGCACGCTAAGGGCTACGACGTGGACCTGAAGCTGGATGGCGAAGAGGGTGGCAACGCATTCTTCGCGGGTAAGTATGACGTGTGTGTCCTGGACGTGATGATGCCTAAGAAGGATGGCTTCACGTTGGCGCAGGAGATCAGGCAGGTGAACGAGAAGGTGCCTATTCTCTTCCTGACCGCCAAGACACTCAAGGAGGATATCGTCGAGGGCTTCCGCATCGGCGCCGACGACTATATCACTAAGCCTTTCAGCATGGAGGAGCTCTTGCTTCGTATCGAGGCGATCCTTCGTCGTGTGAATGGCAAGAAGGGGGCGGCTGACCCGATCCATAAATTGGGCAAGTTCACGTTCGATTCCCAGAAGCAGCTCCTTACCATCGATGGCGAGTCCACGAAACTGACCACTAAGGAGTCTGAATTGCTCGGTCTGCTTTGCGAACATAAGAACGATATCCTGGAGCGTAACCGCGCCTTGAAGACGATTTGGGTGGATGATAATTACTTCAATGCCCGTAGCATGGATGTCTACATCACTAAACTGCGTAAGCTGTTGAAGGCTGACCCGCAGGTGGAGATCATCAATGTGCATGGCAAGGGGTACAAGATTGTGATACCGGAAGATCCTAAAGAGGAGTAAATGTTTTAAGTTAATGATGATGGGAGCCGACAATGTTTTGCGTTGTCGGCTTTTTTGGTAATAATCGCTGCGGGTAATTTTTTATGCTAATACGTTATATATCAATCATATAAATAATACGCTTTCACATTTTCCTAACCATGAATTGCTAAACCTGTCACATTTTCCTAACCATGAAGTGCGGAATCTGTCACATTTTCCTAACCGTCAAATCCTCTCCAACACCTTGTGAAACTCCGGCGCCAGTACATGCACGATACCGTTTCTGTTGGGACGTTGGAACTTATCTAGGGTTACAACAAATTTGGGGTAGTGGTCTTGGATGAGTTCCAAAGAGGAGTATTCCCGCTCCAGCGTTTTGGGGTCGCTTGTCTCGTAGGAAGCCTGCACGTAGATCTTTTTGTCTCCGTTTATGGCCACGAAATCGACCTCGCTTTGCTCATCAGTGTGGGCGCCCTGTATGGTCCCCACATAGACTTTGTAACCGGCTCTGCGTAGCTCCAAATAGACTAAATTCTCCAGTTCATAGCCTGCCCCGAAAGAAAAGCCTCTGTAGAGATAATTGTAGAATGAGAGGTCGTTGATGTAGTATTTACAGTTCCCCGCGATGGTTTCCTTGCCTTGGATGTTGTATCGCTCGGTTTTATGGATAATGTAGGTCTCTGTCATATAGGCAAGGTACGACGCTACGGTTTCGTAGTTCACCTTCTTCCCCTTCCCTTTGTAGAACTTCACAATGTTGTTGGGCGTTGTGAGCTTTGTCGCATTGTTCACGGTGTAGACGAAAAGGTCTTCCAACAGTTTGGGATCTCTGATGGAGTACCGTGAGATAATGTCGCGAAGCAGGATGGTGTCTTTGAGGCTGGACATGTAATGACGTCTCACTTCGTCGTCGTTTAGGTGTATTAGCTCGGGTAGTCCCCCGTCATGAAGATATTCCTCGTAACTATCGAAGCCTTGCTCCTTTTGGTGGACATCGCACCACTCCCTATAGGAGAAAGGGAGTATTTCGAACTGAACATATCGCCCCGATAGGTGCGTCGCCAGTTCTCCCGAGAGCATGGTCGAGTTGGATCCGCTGATGAATATTTCGCAGGGGGTGGTGAAGTCCTGAGATAACGAGTTGACACTCCTTTCCCAACCGGTTATGTTTTGCACTTCGTCGATGAAAAGGAAGAATTTGCCTTGAGGGGACAATTCTTTGCGGTACTCCTGAATGAGTTTCTCGAGATCTTCGTGCGTCTGCAAGAAGTTGAAGGCGGAGAACTCGGCGTTGATGAACAATATGTTTTCAGGTGCTATCCCCTTGTGTATAAGCTCCATGGCTATTTGACGAAGAATGTAGCTCTTGCCTGTCCTTCGCTGCCCCGTAAGCACCTTCACCAAAGAATTGCCGATGTAAGGGGTAATCTTTGTCATATAGAAGTCACGCCTATAGCCTAAAGCGATATCGCTTCCTCCCCACGGGTTGTAGGCTCTAATATTTTCCATTTGTTCTATCATAACCGAAACTTTTCCACAAATATACAAAAGTTTCTATCATAACCGAAACTTTTCCGTAAAAAACAATAAATTTTCTACTATAACCGAAACTTTTACCGAAACAGACATAATTTTCTATTATAACCGAAAAAGTTTTAGTCGGTTTATGCAGATTACCGCAAAGTTGAGCGCTCACAAGCCATGGTAGGGTTGCACTAAAATCCACTATTTTAGTTAAACAATGAATCCATTGGTCTGATAACTTAAAAAATATCCCTAACTTCGCGTAGCGTTTTTTGTGATTGATTATGGTAAAAATAGGAATTATAGGCGGTGCCGGCTATACGGCAGGCGAGTTGCTTCGCATCGTTTTGAACCATCCTCAGGTGGAGGTGGTCTTCGTTAACAGTAGTAGTAATGCGGGTAATAAACTCTATGACGTCCATGAGGGTCTTTTCGGCGAGACGGATATGACCTTCACCGACGAGCTCCCTTTGGATAAGGTGGATGCTTTGTTCATCTGCTCGGGACATGGGGATAGCAGGAAGTTCCTGGAGTCGCACGAGGTGCCTTCCCGTGTGAAGATCATCGACCTCTCGCAGGATTACCGCGACGAGAGCGACGGATTCGTCTATGGCTTGCCGGAGGTGAACCGTGAGCGCATCAAGAAGGCCACTAAGCTGGCGAACCCTGGTTGTTTCGCTACGGCCATCCAAATCGGTCTTCTTCCGCTGGCGGCTAAGGGATTGCTGAAGGGCGAGGTGCACACCACTGGCATCACGGGTTCCACGGGTGCGGGTGTGAAGCCGGGCGCAACGTCCCACTTCAGTTGGAGAAACAACAACATCTCCATCTACAAGGCTTTCACGCACCAACACTTGCTGGAGATCAACCGCACCATGCGTCAGTTGCAGCCTAGCTTCAATCACGATATCAACTTCTTGCCTGTGCGCGGTGATTTTGCGAGGGGCATCTTCGTCTCTTCCTATACGGAGTGCGACTTGGAGATCGAGGAGATCCAGAAGCTCTACAAGGATTTCTACAAGGATGCGGCCTTCACCTTCGTGATGGACGCTAACCCAGACTTGAAGCAGGTGGTGAACACGAACAAGGGCATCGTCCACGTCGAGAAGCACGGCAATAAGTTGTTGATCATCTCCATGATCGATAACTTGCTGAAGGGCGCTTCCGGTCAGGCTGTCCAGAACTTCAACCTGATGTTCGGGCTGGAGGAGACTTGCGGATTGAAGCTGAAGCCGAGCGGTTTCTAATCGCACGGAACATATAAAAGAACGCGGGGCTGTCACGATGTGGCGGCCCCGCTTGCTATTAGGTGGTGGTTTTTATCGTTTTCTGCTATTGGCTATGGAAAAACGAGCGGGTTGGATCTTTCTAGAACCCAACCCGCTCTCATCATCATCTTATTTTATGTTTACTTTGTGACCTTGTAATGGGTACCCGTCTCTTTGGATACCAGGATATACATGCCATGGTCAGGTCCGTTGCTTTCGAGGGAGGATTGTTCCTCCGGCAATCGGATGCTTCCGATGAATTCGCCTGTGGCGTTGTAGAGCATGTAATCGCCCGGTTGTAGGTTCGGTGTCAGGCTGATGGTTGCAATGCCCGTCGCGTCTCCGCCCTTGAACTCGATGTAGTCGATGTTGAAGTAGGAGCTCTCCACCGCCAGTTTCAGGATATGTTCGCCAGCTGCGAGTTCCTTCGTCTTGCCCTTGATGAGGGTATAGTCGGACCATTCCTCGCCTTGTGGCACGGTGATGCGGCCTGTGATATCCTTGTCGTCGAGGTAGAGGCGGAAGCCGGACTCCTCGAAGGTGGAGGAGACGCGGGCGGTCCACTCATATTCGGCGCTCTCCTTCACGTCGACCGTATATTCGAGCCATTCTCCCTTGATGTTATAGCCCACGACATAGTTGGAAGCGGAGGTCTCTTCGATGTCCACATTATCCTTGCGGTAGGCGCCGCCTTCGTTCGCTGAGCTTTCGTCGTGGTAAGCTTTCCCTTCGCCGCCGAGGTCATAGTCCTCCGCCTCGATCTTGCCAGGGATAGGGGCTGGTGTTCCATGGAAAGGCGTTTGCTTCTCCTCTGCGATCTCCTCCAGTTCCTCTTCAGAGCCGTCGCCGAAGAATTGCCAGTAGTCCACGTTGCAAGGGTAGTCCGAATCTGCCTTGAAGACGATATAGAGGTCATGCACGCCCGTGGCGCCTGTCACCTCCGCCTCGAAGTCCTTGAACGTGTCCCATCCGCCCGTTGAAGAGATCTCCACGGAGGCGATGAGGTCGCCGTTTTTGCTGTCGAGGTGGAACTCCACCTTTCCGCCGCCGCTGCTGTTACTGCTGGCTTTGACGGTCACGGAAGTGGCGCCACCCTCTCCGAAGTTGACGTTGGCCACCTTGGTGAAGCTGTTTTTGGAGATATAGCCGAGGCATATCTTGTTGGAGCATACGCTGTTCTCCTGAATCTTCAAGCCCTCCTCGTAGGCCATGGTTTCACCCTCCACCCGCTTGTAGGGGTTGAGGTAGGCGATAGGCTTCGGGCCCTGGCTAGAGGCGTGGATGGTAGGGAAGGTGCCGTCCGCGTTGTAGGTGAACTCCTCGACGCAGGTGGATCGGTCGAATCCGTTGTGGCTGATGGATTGGTTGTGGTAGAAGAAGTAGGAGTGACCCTTGAAGTCCACCACACCACAGTGGTTCGTGAAGGCGAGGTTGCTTTCTCCGTTCGACATGATCTTCCCGCGGTAGGTCCAAGGGCCTGTCGGGCCGTCGCTGGTGGAGTAGGCGATATCCTCCGGTATGCCGGATGCCGCGTAGAGGAGGTAGTAGAGTCCGTTGCGGCGGTAGAACCAAGGGCCCTCCGTGTAGATGGAGCCGTTCGGTCCGAAGCCGGAGCTCATATTAGTCTTTTGGATGGAGCCCGAGTAGGAGATCATGTCCTCGTTCAGTTTCACGTAGTAGGCGCTCGGGTTGCCGAAGTAGAGGTACGCCTGGCCATCCTCGTCGATGAAGACGGTCGGGTCGATGTGTTCCCAGTTGATCGGTCCGCAGAGCGGTTTGCCGAGAGGGTCCTTGAAGGGACCGCCGGGGTTATCTGCAACGCCCACGCCGATGCACCGCGCATTGTTCACGGCGGTGACATAGAAGTAGTACTTACCGTTTCTCCTGATGCATTGCGAAGCCCACGCCTCGCCCGTGCTCCACTTGAAGTCGGTGTAGCGCATAATGATGCCCCTAGGGGTCCAGTTGGCCATGTCGGTCGTCCAGAAGCATTGCCATTCGTTCATCTCGAAGTATTCCGCCCCATCCTCGTCGTGGCCGGTGTAGACGTAGCAGGTGTCACCGAAGACCACCGGTGCGGGGTCGGGTGTGTAGGTGTAGCGGACAATCGGGTTGTCAGCCAACGCATTGTGGGAGGAGATGAGGATCAGAAGTAGTACGCTCCATTTCTTCATACGAGTAAGTGTGTCGTTCATTGTGCGAAAAATTTATGGTTTCGGAGCGCAAGGTATGATTTTCTCCATAGAACGGTTGTGACATTCAGTTCAAACGATAGGATTTTTGTATCATGGTAACATAGTGAGATGATTGTATGGGTTACAAAACGGGCTTTCAAACCGCCGCCTAGCTATGGACGAACAACGCCAGCAAATGGTACGCACATTTTGGGAATGAAAGGGCGATAACGAACAAACCGTTGATGTACAGGTGCTTGGAATTGTTCTCTAAGAGGTTTTCAGAAGGGATTCCCTCTCTTTTTTTGGTAGTTTTTTCACCACCTCGTCGTAAGCGTGATGAATGAGTTCAAGAATCAATTTGTCGTCCACGCCGCTATTGAAATGAATTTGGTTCCAAAATTTTTTGTTCCAATGGAAAGCACCCTCAATGGCGGTGTATTGTTCGCGGAGATTGATGGCGCGTTCGGGGTCGCATTTCATAACAGCTGAATTTGGTCTACTCATTGCTATACAAGCAAATATCTTGTTGCATACGCGAAACGTCAGCACATCCTCGTTGAAAGGGAAATCCTCGGTAACGCACGGCAACGAAAGACAATATTCGCGAAACTGTTCGATGTGCATGATTATTCTAATTTTTCGGCGCGAAGATGAATCCGGCGATGGCGCCACACGCTCCTCCGATGAGGTGGGCGGATTGTGAGATATTGTCCGAAGCGAATATTCCGTTGAAGACCTCCCTGCCGAGGTATAGCAAGATGATCAGGATGAAGGTCAGCGGTATCTCCTTCTCGCGGAAGGAGGTCATGGAGGCCAGGATGATGAAGGCGAACACGACGCCTGAAGCGCCCAATAGGGCATTGGATGTGAACATGCTGTTGATGATGGCCGTGACGAGGGCGGTTGCCCCGATGACGATCATGATGCGCTCGCTACCATATTTCTCCTCTAATATAGGTCCCAAAAGTAGGAAAAAGAGCATGTTATTGATGTAGTGGGAGAAGGAGGCGTGGCCTAGCACATGGGTGAAGCACCTCACGTAGGTCAATGGGTTGAGCAGGGAGGAGCTATAGGTGGAGAAGAACACTTTGTTGGTCCAATCATTGGTCAACACACCCAATATGAGGGCGATGGCCGAAATGATGGCGAATGTCAGTATGATGGGCGAATTATATGTTATCTTCATTTTGTTCAGTCTATTGAATTAATCTTAGTTATGTAAAGGCCGTTCCGCCTATCCCTTATCTCATGCAATATTCGTAAATAATTCGGATATATGCAAGAGAGTCTGTACCGCTTGTGGAATTTTTGGACAACTGTCCGCATTATTTGTCTGCCGGCAATTCCTTGATGTATACGGTTCGTTGCGGGAATGGAATCTCCACATTGTTTGCGTTGAGCGTGTTATAGATGATTTCCTTCGCCTTGCCGCTGAGGGTGAGTTTCCGTTCCACCAGTCCCCAGAAGGTGACGAAGAGGTCTACGCTACTATCTCCGAATCCATCCAATATCACGTTGATGCCTCGGTTAGGCTCGATGGGTGATATGCCGGTCTCGTCCGGTTTGGTCAGCACGGAGAGCGCCTTCACTAGCATTTTCCGAACCTGTTCGATGTCCGACCCGTAGCTGACGCCGACGGAAAGTTTGATGAACTCGTACCCATGGTTGCGGGTGAGGTTCTTGAAGGTCTTGTTGAACAATGTCGAGTTGAGGAAGGCGATGACGCAACCGTCCAAGGTGACGATCTGCGTGCTCTGGTAGGTGATGGTGTCCACCCTTCCTCTGACACCGTCGCACTCGATGTAATCGTTCACCCTGACACGTCCCGTCATGAGTGACAAGCCGTAGATGAAGTTCTCGATGACATCCTTCATGGCGAAACCGATACCGGTGGCCAGACCTGCCGTCACGATGGAGATGCCGGACTTAGGCACCTTCAGGAAGACGAGGACATAGATGAAGAAACCGCCCCACACGAGGATGGAGATGATATTGTTCGCCAAGGTGATGTTCGCTTCACCGTTGAGGGTGAAATGCTTGACGCGGTACTGCTTGTATATGGCCTTCATGCCGTAACAGATGAAGCGGCAGACGAAGAAGGTGACGGAGATGACCAACATTTTGAAGAGGGAGAGTTGGCAGACACCCTCCACGTTGATGAAGTTGGTGTAGAACATGATCTTGAAGGACTCCGAGAGGTCGAAGATACCCGCCGCCAGAACGATGCAGATCAGGAAGGAACTGATGATGAAGATAGGCACCAGAGTCTTGATGAAGAGGTCGTATGGCCAGGTGATGCGTATATGGTCGCCCAACGTGTGCTTGTTCGGGTGCACCATCTCGTAGGCCAACTGCCTAGCTTGTCGGAGGGACGTGAGGGTTAGGTTGTCGTCCTTTTTGATGGCCCGTGCGGTGAGGTATCGGAACTCATACTTCTTGATGAGGTAGTAGATGCAGGTGATGGTTTGTATCGCCATCAGTTGGAACAGCCACCAGATAAAGATCTGCACGGCGAGCAACGAATAGCCGCACCAGCTGGCGATGCAGCTCGACATGATGATGACCAGGGATATGACCGTGTAGAGCCCGTCGCTGGTGTGAATCCTTCTCCTGTGCCGCTTCAAGCAGATGGCCTGCCAGATGGTGAAGAACAGAAGGAGGGGAGGGAAGAGGATGCTCACCACGCTGTTCGTCACGAAGATGATGCGGAACACAATGATGACGAAACCCATCAGGAGAATCGGCGTGTATATGACGAAGCAACTCTTAATCTGCTTGACGCTGGAGCGGATCAGCAGCGAGAAGAGCACCGCCGAGACGAGGCAGGCATATTCGATCAGCAGCCTGCTTGCCATCATGAAGAAATTGTGCATCGTGAAAATCCTGATGACGAGGAGCACCGCAACGAATAACACGAAAGAGAAGGCCAATATGTAGTATGGCTTCTTCGCGATGAACACGTTCGTCTTGAAGCGGGACGGCACTGCGAAGCGTATGATGATGTTGCTGAGCAGGAACGCCACGATCAGGTAGAAGATGATGAAGATGGCCAGACCGATGACAATCGGGCCCCTCCATTCCGAGCGGACAGATTTGTCTTTCGGCTGCATGTACTTCTCCATGATGTCTTGTTTGGCGTTGTTATAGTAAAAACTCCAACGCTTGATGATCGTGAAGTAGTTCACGTCTCCGTTGATGAAGATGAGTTTCTTGATGTCGGTGTAGCGGTCCATGGCGTAGTCGTTCACCTTCTTCAGCCGTTGGGAGACGAACTCGTAATGCTCGCTGTCCTTGGAGACTTCGTTGTAGAGGTAGACGAGATTGTCCCGGATCTCTTTCGCCAAGGCGAGGCAGGAGTCCCTGTTCGCTTGTCCCTGTTCGCTCAGCAAGAATATGCTTTTCGCCTTCGCGCTGTCCGCAAGTGCCTTCATGTCCGTCTTAATCGGGGCGGGGAGTATGCGAACGGAGTCCACGATTTTCCCTTCGGCGTTCATTCGCTCATGGGTGATGGGATGGCGCAGGGAGGAGTCTTGGAGGGCATGAGTTCTCCTGACGCGGGGAGGTAGCATCTCCAGGATGTCGATGATGTTATTGTATCGGTTCACCTCCACCTTGTACATGTCCTGTATCTTCTGGAAAGGGATCATGTTCTTCGAGAAGTTGTTGTATTGCTGGGTCGCCTCATGGCAGGCGTAGGCGAGGTCGAAGGTGTAATCCTGTTTCTGGGAGTAGAGCATAAGGGCGGTTTGCTCGCTTTTCTGCATGGTGTTGATGAGGTTCTGATGCTGCATTTTGCTGATCATATCGTACCGTTTCATCATCTCCTCCTGCTCCTTGTTGTAGGTCTCCAACTCCATCAGGAGTACCCGTAGGGTTTGCTCGAGGTTCTTTTCTTTCAGGACTGCGAAAGAGGAGGGGATCGCCCAAAGGGCCAATAGTATCGTAGCGATTATTTTCTTCATATCATCGTTTATCTTAATATCTTACACATCGGGGCAAAATAGTAGGTTATTTGCACAAAAATACAATAATAAATCGACCCGCCGAGTCACACGAATGTAAAATTATGTAATTTTGTGGAAATTAGATTAAAATATAGTTCAAATGATAACGTTTATTGTTTCTATGCTGGCCTTGGTGGCTGGCTATTTCCTTTATGGGAAATTGATGGAGAGGATTTTCTCCCCGGATGCGAGTAGGGTTACGCCTGCGGTTTCCATGCAGGACGGCGTGGACTATATTCCGTTGCCCACGTGGAAGATTTTCATGATTCAGTTCCTGAACATTGCCGGGACGGGACCTATCTTCGGCGCCATCATGGGTGCGAAGTTCGGTCCTTCCGCTTATTTGTGGATTGTCCTCGGATGCATCTTCGCGGGTGCTGTCCATGACTATTTCAGCGGTATGTTGTCCATCCGCAACGGTGGGGCGGGCTTGCCGGAACTGATCGGTAAGTACCTTGGGCAAAACACCAAGAAGGTGATGTTGATCTTCACGGTCTTCCTGATGTTGATGGTCGGTGCGGTCTTCGTTTACAGCCCAGCACTCATCTTAGGAAACATGACGAAAGACTATATCGGCAATTCAGTCTATGTATGGTGCGGCATCATCTTCCTCTACTACTTGATAGCCACCTTGATGCCTATCGATAAGATCATCGGTAAGATTTACCCTATTTTCGCCTTCGCCATCATCTTCATGGCGGTCGCGTTGGGCGCCAACCTCTTCCTCAAATGGCCTACGTTGCCGGAGTTGTACGAGACGGGCGTATCCACCCTTTCATTCAACGGGAAGGATATCTTCCCTGCCTTGTTCATCACGATCGCCTGCGGTGCGATTAGTGGTTTCCATGCGACGCAGAGTCCGTTGATGGCGCGTTGCCTCAAGAACGAAAAGTATGGCCGTCCGGTCTTCTATGGTAGCATGATCACGGAGGGTATCGTCGCCCTGATTTGGGCCACCATCTCCATGTACTTCTTCTACGGAGGAGGAGCGGAGGAGTTGGGCGTTGAAACGTCGCTTCAGGCTCCGCAGGTGGTCACGGCGGTCAGCGAGGGTTGGCTGGGTCTCGTCGGAGGTGTCTTGGCGCTTATGGGTGTCGTCGCCGCCCCTATCACGAGTGGAGATACCGCTTTGCGTTCCGCCCGTCTGATCGTGGCTGAGTTCCTCCACATGGAGCAGAGGAGCATCCGCAAGCGTCTCTATATCTGCGTGCCGATGTTCGCAGTCACGATGGGTTTGCTCGCCTTCAATATATCGGACAAGGAGGGATTCAATGTGATATGGAACTACTTCGGGTGGAGCAACCAGACCTTGTCCGTCTTCACGTTGTGGACCATCACGGTCTATCTGGTGTTGCATAAGAAATGCTTTTGGATCACTTTCCTCCCTGCTGTCTTCATGACGACGGTGAGCGTCACCTTCCTTTGCGTATCGAAGGATTGCATAGGATTGGAGCCGGTGATTGGCTATACGTTGGGCGCTATCGCCGCTGTGGCTTCTTGTGTCATTTTCTTCTTGTGGTACAACAAGAAGGGTAGCAAGCAGGTAGTCGTAAGTGAATAATAAAGAGAAATATCGTCTTGCGTGTGAGCGGCATCCTGAGGTGCCGCTCTTTGCCCAGTATTGGTGGATGGATGCCATCTGTGTGGGCAAGACGTGGGATGTCCTTCTTGTTGAGGAGAACGGGGAGGTGTTGGGCGCCCTGCCATACCTATGGGTACGTAAAGGGTTCCTCAAGATGATACTGCAACCGGTCTTTTCCCAGAACAATGGTGTCCACTTCTTCTATCCTGAGGGGGTGGACGAGGCTGGCAGGGAGGCTTTCGAACGCAGGGTTTGTGAGGATATACTCGCCCAATTGAAGGCATTGAAGGTGGATTGGTTCATGCAGGATTTCGACCCGACGTTCAGGCATCATGCGCTTTTCGAGGAGGCAGGCTACCACGTCTCCGAAAGGGTTACGTACATCATCCCCGACATCTCGGACCTGGAGAGCCTCTTCAAGCGGTTCACCTCCGCCAAGCAGCGTCACATCCGCAAGGCGGAGCGCAACGGACTGCAGGTGGGTTGGGACATGGATGTCTCCGCCTTCCACGAGTTCCATACCGAGACGTTGAGGCTCCGAGGACGCACCAACATCAACTCCCGCCTGCTGGAGGAGACGGTTTGCCGCAAGGCGATCGACCGGGGGCAGGGGAGAATCATCTCTGTCCATGATGCGGAGGGGAATCTCCATAGCGCCCTTTTCTTCGTATGGGACGAGCGGTTCGCCTACTACCTGATACCCGCCATCCATCCCACATTCAAGGCCTCCGGCGCCTCCACGCTGATGGTCTGGCGCGCATTGCACTTCCTGCAGGGCAAGACGAAGGCGTTCGACTTCGAGGGAAGCATGGACCCTCAGATTGCGAATTCGTACAAACAATTCGCCACCGAGAAGCGGATCTACCATCGGGTGGAAAGGGTCGATTCCCTAATCTGCAGGTTTTATAAATGGTTGAAAGAGAGGCATTGAACCTTTCTTTTCGTGTGTTTTGTTTTGTGTCGGTTATTGATCCTAAAAAAAGTGTGAGACTTTCCTTTTTTTATCTTGATGAATCAAAACAAATTATTTATATTTGTACTAATATGTTGGCTGATTAGTAGTTAGAGGAGATTTTAGAAAAGATAAACATAGTGTTAATGAAAAGATTAATAGCATTATATATTGCGTTGAGTCTCTCTATTTGTTTGTGTGAGGCTCAGACATTGGAGTCCTACATGTCTCGAATGATTCCATCATCCTCCCAATTGAAGGTGGATATGATCAATCTTTTGCTGAATTCCTACAGGGAGAAGGGGAACGACAGCAAGGTGCTGGGGTTATACCGTGACACGTGCAGGATCATTGATTATGCGGAGAACAATTATGCGCTCTTCCAGACATCCCAGCAGGGCTATGTCTCCGCTAAGCTTTGGCAAATCAACGATAGCACGCAGGTTTATGGCTTTAGCTCATGGGTTTGTGGCATGATGTGTGACGGATGGTGGCGCGTGCAGACCTCCGGGAAGAAGGCCGTTCTTTTCCCTAAAATAGACATCTCTGATTTCTACGATAAAGATTCCCTTGCCGCGGCGGGTATGGATGCGGACTCCCTTTCGAGTCGGTTCGAGATGAACTTCCTGCACTGCGAATTCAGCAGGGGCGATAGCGTGCATGTATACTGCGATACGGAACGCTACCTGGAGAAGGATCGTAAAAAGCTATATTCCAAGTTCTTCAAGGGGAATAGGCTCTCTTTGTTGCCTATCGACGGAGAGTTTAAGATCGTGGCGATCAAACGGGACGATAGGTTCAACACTGCGCATTGAAAGAAATAAATAATCAAAATAGAGGCTTATGAGTAGTCGGTTTATTAAGTTCTTTTTGGTCCTTTTCGTGGCTACCATATTTGTAGGATGTGGTAAAAAAAAGGCCGAAGTATCTGATGATACCCAGTTCATAGAGTACATCAACAGTTATCCGCAGAGTAAGATTTCCCGACATGCGGCCATACGTATTGTGCTTTCTCAGCCATCTGAAAAGGCCAAACCGGGTCAGCGGGAGGAGGAGAACCTTTTCTCTATGAATCCTAAGGTGGAGGGTTCCACGTTCTGGGTGGATAATCGGACCATCGAGTTCCAACCTAAAGATCTGTTGGAGAGAGGAAAAGAGTACCAAGTGACCTTCGAGTTGGGTAAGGTGGTCGATGTGAATGAACGGACAGATTTGAATCAGTTTGTCTTCCCGGTTGAGGTGATCAAGCAGAACATACATGTGTCGTGCGATGAGCCTCAGATGAACGATGCGGGTGAATATCGGGTGACTGGATCGGTCAACCTGAATGACAGGGAGGATCTGGCAGACCTGCAGAGCTGTTTCTCCGCTCAGTTGACAGAGCCGGAGGAGAGAAAGTTGGACGTGGAATGGGAAGATGCTTCTTCCGAATATAACAACTGTTATTTGTTCACGATCAATGGAATCGGCAAGAGTGCGAAGAGAGACATCGCCTTGACGCTGGAGTGGGATGGTAAGAACATTGGTTGCGAGACAAAGGATAAGATCGACGTGAAGATTCCTTTCATTTCTGGCATGAAGGTGACCAACCTGAACGTGGTGAATGGTGAACAATCCTACTTGAAGCTCTATTTCAGCAAATCGATCCGCCCGAACCAAGAGTGGCGCACTTACGTCAACGCGGGAAATGGTAATGCCTCGTACGTGAGGGAGGGTAACGTGTTGAAGATTTATCCGGAAAAGATAAATTTCCAACCTTCTCAATTGCGTGTCTACTCAGGTCTGATGAGCGATGATGGCGAGAAACTTGACCGCGATACGGTGCTGAACTACTGCTTCTCTAGCCTGAAACCGGCCGTCCGATTGTTGAAGAGAGGTGTTATCCTCCCATCTACGGATAAGGCTGCGTTGCCTTTCCAAGCTGTCAACTTGAAGGCGGTGGATGTCAGCGTGATAAAGATTTTCGAGAATAATATGTTGCAATATCTGCAGGCGAACAAGATGAACGAGTGCAATACCTCCGACTTGAGACGTACTGCTCGCCTGGTGTTCCAAAAGAGAGTGGATCTGGAACCTGATAATGCCAATGCCTACTCTCAGTGGAGGACCTACTCTTTGGATCTCTCCCAACTCTCTAAAGAGGATCCGGGTGCGATGTACCGTGTCATCTTCTCCTTCAAGAGGGCATACTCCACATATCCTTGCGAGATAACGGATTCCATCAACGATATCGAACATGACTACAGTGGTGTCGCTGGATTTGGGGATAGCGGTGACGATAGTTACTATTGGAGTTACTACTCTTATGATGATGATGGTGAGAACGCTTTGCCGAACGATTATGCCTATAAATGGGAGGATCGGGATGATCCGTCCAAGATCACATATTATTTGGAGACTTCCAGAAGGGTGGCTTCGAACATCTTCGTCTCTAACTTCGGTATCACGGCGAAGGGTGGAAAGAGCAACTTCTATGATGTCATTGTGACGAACATCCTTACGGCTCTTCCTGAGAGTGGCGTGAACGTGAAGTTCTATGACTACCAAATGCAGCTTATCGAGGAAGATGAGACGGATAAGGATGGTTTCGTGAAGACGAAGCTTTCAAGGTCCCCTTCCTTCTTGGTGGTGGAGAAGGATAACCATATGGGCTACCTCCGTGTGCGTGACAACTCTGCGCTGTCGCTCTCTTCCTTCGATGTGGGCGGTGCTAGGTCCTCGAAGGGCGTGAAGGGCTATATCTATGGCGAGCGTGGTGTCTGGCGACCAGGTGACACGTTGAACATCTCCTTGATGTTACAGGATGCGGACGGAACGCTTCCTGCTGGTCACCCGATCACGATGTATCTGAAAACTCCTCGCGGACAGCGTTATGCGCAAAGGGTTCAAAAATATGACCCGTCGAATTGCATCTATAGCTTTAGAATCCCTACGTCGGTGGATGACCAGACGGGTAACTGGCATGTCTCCTTCACTATTGGTGGTTCCGCTTTCCATAAGAGCTTGTCTGTGGAGACGGTGAAGCCAAACCGTATGAAGGTGCAGCTCTCTACCAAGAACCCTGTCCTCTCCGCAGGCAGGTCCGAACATGTCTCCATCCACTCCGAGTGGTTACATGGCGGACGGGCCGCAGGTAAGAATGTGAACGTCAAGATGAGGTATCGTCGTAACCCTACGCCGTTCCCTAAGTACTCTGATTATATCTTCGAATCTCCTTCCGTAAAGGAATTCACGAGCCAAGAGTCTACCGTGATCGAGTCTGAGACAGACGCTGAGGGTAATGTCAGTGAGTTTGTCCGCATCCCTGATCTGTCGGGTGCGCCTGGTATGTTGCAGGCTACCTTCACCACAAGAGTGGATGAGGGCACTGGCGATAACAGTGTGAACTATACGAACGTTCCTTTGTCTACATATTCACGCTACGTGGGTGTCAAATACCCGATTAAGCCTGGGTTTAAGTATGTCTTCACGAACCGCGACCAGTCATTCCCTATCGTCTTGTTGGATGAGAACGGAAAGCCTGTCAATGGTGACGGACTTACCCTCAAATTGTACAGAATGCAATGGCATTGGTGGTGGGACTCTGATGAGGAAGAGGAGGAAGGTTATTACTCCGAGAGCGTTTCCAATACACCATATCTGGAGAAGAATAATATCTCTGTGAGAGACGGAAAGGCTGTGGTCACCATTAATGTCCCTGACTCGGATTGGGGTCGTTATCTGCTCGTCGTTAAGGATGGCAAGAATGGTCATGAAGCGGGTAGTGAGATCTACTTCGATTGGGAGAATTGGTATTCACGTGCGCAGAACGATGGTTCCACCGCCGCCACATTGCTCTCCTTCAACTTGGACAAGGAGACCTATAATGTGGGAGATAAGGTGAAGGTGACGATTCCTACGCCTGAACAGGGCCGCCTCTTGATCACGGTGGAGAACCGCTCTAAGGTGATCTCCTCGAAGTGGGTGGATGCCCATGCGGGTACTACTGTCGTCGATGTGGATGTGACGGATGAGATGTTGCCGAATGCTTACCTCTACGTGAATCTGTTGCAGCCTTATAACAAGACGGAGAATGACCTTCCGATCAGAATGTATGGTGTGAAAAACTTCATGGTGGAGAGCGCAGAGAGCCGTCTGACACCTGTCATCAAGATGGCTGATAAGGTGGAGTCGGACAAGGCGTTCGATGTCACCATCAGCGAGAAGAACGGCAAGGAGATGTGCTACACGTTGGCCATCGTGGACGAGGGTCTGTTGGACCTCACGAACTTTAAGACACCAAATGCCCATGACGAATTCTTTAAGCGTGAGGCGCTGGGCGTCAACTCATGGGATATGTACGATCTGGTCATCGGCGCTTACGGCGGAAAGATAGAGCAGATGTTGGCTATCGGTGGTGACGAGGCCTTGAACCGTGATGGCATGAACAAACGTTTCGAACCGGTGGTTCGGTTCATTGGCCCTGTCACGCTGAAGAAGGGTGAGTCGAAGACGCATAAGGTGGTATTGCCTACCTACTTCGGTTCTGTCCGTGTCATGGTAGTCGCCGGTAATAAGGCGGCCTATGGAAGTGCGGATAAGACGGTGAAGGTGACGAAACCTTTGATGTTATTGCCAACCGCACCTCGTGTTGTCGGTCCTAATGAGGAGTTCACGGTTCCTGTGAGCGTCTTCGCTATGGATGGCAAGAAGAAGAATGTGACGCTCTCGATCTCTTCAGGCGATAAGATGGATGTGGTAGGTCGTTCGTCGATCGTGGAGTCATTCGATGCGAACGAGGATAAGATCCTTACCTTCAAGCTGAAGGCTAAACCGGTCATCGGAAAGGGCAAGATCGTCATCTCTGCTACCGATGGTACCAATAACGTGAAGTCTGAAATCAACTTGGATGTCCGCAATCCGAATGATCGTATACAGAGAAGCAAGATTGTTGAGCTCCCTGCGAATAAAGAGGTGGAATGTCCTTATGACCTGTTCGGTGTGAGTGGTTCCAATCAGTTGACGGTCGAGGTGAGCGCCTTGCCTTCCTTGGATCTGGAACGTAGCTTGCAGTACCTGATTGGCTATCCTCACGGATGTGCTGAGCAGACCTCTTCCAAGGCCTTCCCTCAATTGCTCTTGCCAGGAATCATCGAGATGACTCCTGATGAGAAGAAGGAGTGCGACAAACATGTGAAGGAGGCTATCCATAAGTTGAGCCAAATGCAGATGGGTAGCGGCGCATTCTCCTACTGGATGGGAGGCAACTATGGTTATCCTTGGGTGACCACCTATGCGGGACACTTCCTCTTGGAGGCGAAGAACCATGGATATGATGTCTCTAACACGGTGATCAATAGCTTCCTCTCTTATCAGAAGCGAATGGCTTCTTCTTGGTCATACTGGGATGATAGTGACAACGTTTTGGAGCAGACGTACCGCCTCTACACCTTGGCGCTCGCCGGCAAGCCAGATATGAGTGCGATGAACCGTTTGAAGGATAAGAAGTTGGACAATGTCTCTAAGTGGCGCTTGGCTGCCGCATACGCTTTGTGCGGAAAGAAGGATGTCGCGAAGAACCTGTGCAACGCTCTGAGCACGGATGTGCGTGACTATTCTCATAGCAATGTCACCTTTGGTTCTTCTTTGCGAGACAGGGCGTTGGTTTTGGATGCCATGGCCTTGACCGGAGCTAATAATACGGCCACCTTCTCTTTGCTGAGGAAGATGTCGGAGCAGCTGGGCTCAGGCAAGCAATATAGCACGCAGGAGTTGGCGCAAGTATTGGTGGCGTTCTCCCACTATGCTAATCAGTACAAGTCTGGTAGTGTCCGTGCGGCTTGTATCTGGGACGGCAAGTCAGTTGCCTTCAATTCCGATGGTACTGTCGCGAAGAAGGCGCTCGAGGTGTCTGGCACTGGACAGAAGACTTTGAAGCTGAAGAATAACGGAAACAATACGTTGTTCGCTTCTGTGGTCACTTCTGGTATTCCGTTGGAGAATCAGGGCGGTGCCTTCGAGAACGGACTCCATATGAAGGTGGAGTATTATGATTTGAATGGTTCGTCGATGGATCTAAAAGATATTAAGCAGGGAACTGACTTCAAGGTAAAGGTGAAGGTAAGCAACGCTTCCTCATACGACACTTACAAGGAGGTCTTCCTGACGCAGGTATTCCCTTCAGGTTGGGAGATCCAGAACGAGCGCCTCTCCGACGAAAACTCGGAAGAGTCTGTGAACTATAACTATAAGGATATTCGTGATGACCGTGTGTTGACATACTTCTCTCTAAATCCTCGTGAGACGAAGACCTTTGTTGTCACGCTGCACGCTTCGTTTGTCGGCCGCTACTTCGCCCCTGGCTTTGTGTGTGGCTCAATGTACGACAGCGAGATCATCGCGCGTAACCTTGGGTTCTGGACCGTTGTGTCTGAATGATTAGGAGGGGGAACCGCTTTTCGTGGTGGTTCCCCGTTCCTTTTTCCGTCGTCATGAAAAATTCCTGATCTTTTGGAGGAAATAGGGTATGGATGGCGGATAAATATTATATTTGTGTAATTTTTCGGGGGTTATGTGCCTCTTTTGTAATATCATTTATTGTTTTTTAGTATGAATAAAGATTGCATAAACATTTTCCTTGCCACTAATTCAGGATGTTTCGATGATTTTCATTTGCCGAGAATCGCGGAGGGATTGGAGATGATCCCGGATGATAAGGCTCCATATATATTGGGCGCGGAATTCAAGAAACCTTCAACCATGTTGCTCACCTCCCTGATTGGTGGACATTTTGGAATTGACCGCATTGTCTTGGGACAAGTAGGCCTTGGTATAGCTAAGATGCTGACTTGTGGTGGATTTAGCATTTGGACAATTGTCGATTTCTTCCTTATCATGTCTGAAACGAGGTCCTACAACGCACAGAAAATCATCGAGTTGATTAACCTGTATTCGACGAAGACGGAAAGGCCTGCCCAAGATATTCGTCCAAGGAACACTGGATCTAATGAGGTCGTAGAGTACTCTTCTCAGACGTCTGCGAGGGAGAGCCGCGAGGATTCCGGAAATGGTTCTTTGTCTGTGTTAGAGCCAGACTCTTCCTACCATGCGCCAGGAGAGGAGAACCCTAGCGATTATGCGCCTAAATCGGATTATTCAGCCTATGCGCCTAAGGGATATTCCGACTATACGAAGGAAGAATAATCTTCCGCAACGGTAAGTCTCGTCTTCGTTGGGATCCTTTAAGTCAAAAAGATCGTTTCTCCTTTTCGCGACGCTCATACTGCTAGCCGCCTATGCGTGGCTGGCGTTCAATTGGTCGTGCGAAGAGGGCGAAGGTTTTATTATTTGTCCCTTTCGTCGGATTACCACATTGCCGTGCCCTGGTTGCGGATTGACGACCTCCATCCTTCTTTTGCTGAAGGGGGAGTTCCTCCAGGCGTTGTCTATGAATCCGCTGGGGATCATAGCGTTACCGGTATTGGTGTTTGCCCCTCTCTTTCTGCTGTTCCGGTCGGACAGGTGTTACAACCTTTGGAACAGCGCTGAGGTGAGCGCTTCGAAGGGGAGGGTGGCACTGATCCTTGTTGTGGTGATCGCATTAGTTTGGTTGTATTTGATAATTCATTCATTATATGTACGTTAATAGGTTAAGTGATACTGAAAAGGAGTCTGCGGTAAATGGATATTTGATGTCTTTGGCGGTCTTTGCCACCACCATGCCCTTCCCTGTCATCAATTTGATAGCGAACATCATCTATTATATTCGGCGGAGGAAGTCTGTCTACATCACCCGCTGGCACAGCATGAATGCTTTTGTTTCCCAGCTGCCGCTCTTTTTCATCAATTCATTTACCTGGTATTCCGCATGGCAGATCATATGGGATGATTGGCATCTCAACGGCTATTTTGTCGCATACTATGTGGTGGCGGCTATCCTGAACATTGCGGAAATCGTCTTGTCCATTGTGTGTTGCATCAAGATCAAACACAACAAGGAGGTGAATTGGATAATGGTTTCGCCTTTCTGTCACATCTTCTGCGCCAAGAAGTCATGGGATGAATGGCAAAGGTCGTGGGTGTCTGCGGATCCTATCTACGAGAAGTTGGCGGAGGAATCCAAGCCTAGGTTGCTGCGTGATGTGGCTGTCTCCGTCTTTTCTGTGGTCGTCCTTTACTTTTTGATTTTGGCCCCTATGCCTAAATCGAATGATAGTTACCCTGACCTCTCGCTCTTTTCGTTGATCGAGGATCATATCTATGATAGTTATGTGAATGGGCATGAGTTGGAAGATGAGAAGGCCACTGAAAGTCTGCGGAAATGTGTCGATCATCTTCGCGAGGCGAATGGAATCGATAGCGTGAACGTTTATTTGGTGAAGAGCAATCAGGTCAATGCGTTCGCCTATAGCGGAAGGAATATGGTCGTCTTCACGAGTCTGATCGAGAAGTGTGATTCGGTGGGCGAGTTGCTCGCTGTCGTAGGACATGAATTGGGGCATATCGAGCGTGACCACGTCAGGCAGTCTGTGAAGCAGAATGTGGGAATCAGTCTGCTCTTCTCCATCTTCTTAGGCAACACCTCCGGCATCATGACGGATCTGACCACCAACCATCTGAGTCGTAGTGACGAGCGTGAGGCCGACACGCTCTCTGTCAGATATCTATACAATGCGAATATTAACCCAATAAGCTTCGCCTCTTTCATGGGTAAGTTGTTGAATGGTTCTATCGCAGATAATTATGGTTTTTTCTCTGACCATCCTGCCACCCAGGAACGCATCGACAAATGCAGGGCGCAGGTGGCTAATTTGCCCGCCAAGGAGTACATCGAGCTTATGGACAAGGATGAGTGGAGGGTATTTAAGGAAAAGGTTCAGGAGTCGAACGTAAAACCGTTTGTCTATCGGCCCATATTGAAATGACAGTCTCGTACGGAACGGGGCTCTGATTGCGGGAAGAGTCCCTGAACGGTGGGGAGGACCTTGAAAGCGTTGGTATTTTCTTGATATAGTTTCGCGAGTGTGGTTTTTTGGCTACTTTGGCTAAGAAATAGTGTGATTTTCGTGGCATGGACAATGTGGAGTTGAATTATTTGTATATTTGCGAGGCCGTCTAGTGTGGGCTAGGCGCTAGTGCTATTTATCGGAAGACGAAAACAACAAGATTATTGATTTAGAAACTATTGAATTTTGGAAATGTAATTGCTGGTGTAGCCGTTTCGAATCGTAAGATTATGTTGAAATGGCATCATGGATGATATTACACTTTTTTATGGGATTATGAGAGTAAAAGTAGCTATAATTGTAATTGGACATAACTCCTGGCATTATTTGCAGAAGAACTTCGCCTCGTTGGAGTTCCTGATGAATGATCCAAGTGTGGAGATTATTTATGTTGACAATGCGTCGGTCGACGAGAGTCGTGCCGCGATTTCTTATTCGTATCCGTCGGTGAAGATCATTACTTGCGCCAATAATCAGGGCGTGGCCGCGGCCCGGAACATGGGTATCGTGAACTCCTTGAGCGAGTATTTGCTCTTCTTGGACAGTGACACGGAGATGAACGAAGAGGCTTTCCGTGCGATGGTCGATTATATGGACAACCATGAGGATGTCGGTGTGTGTGGTTGTAAGCTGATCGGACAGGATGGCCTTCCTCAGGCAAGTTGCAAACACTTCCCTACACGTATAGGCATCACGAAGAGTGGCATGCATAACATCATGGCGCGCTATGGTTATAATATCTTCGCGGATTCGTATTCAAAGACGCTTTATCCTGTTGAACAGACGGAGGGAAGCGAACCGATCGAGGTCGATTTCGTCATCGGTGCTTGCCAATTGATTCGTCGGAAGGCGCAGGTGAAGGTGGGTTTCCTTGACGACCGAATCTTCTATGGCCCGGAGGACGCGGACTTCTGCCGTCGTCTGTCGACCGTGGGATACAAGACGGTTTATCTCCCTTATGTCTCCATCCAACATGCCTACCAACGTCCTATTGCCCAGAAGTTCTTCTCTTTGCAGACAATAAGGCAGATAAAGGGATATAGCTTCTACTTCAGGAAAGCGGTGAAGGAGCGTATGAGGGGTGGTAAGATTGATGTGATCACCAAAAAACATGTATAACAAGAAATAGTCGGGGTGGGGATGTGGCCTCCCTTGACTATCTTCCTAGGCGTTAGCCTAATTTTTCTTCCCTTAGTGGACGATCCCAGAAGATGCGTCCACCAGCCTTTTCCGCCAATGCGTTGATGTGCTGCTCTAATGTGGAGAGTAACATCTTTTCCCTTTTAGGGGAACGTCTGCCTTTCGATTCGTAAAGGACTTCGTTGTAGTAGGCGTCATACGATATGGCATAGTCGTCCGCGCTCTTGTGCGGGAAAAAAGTGACCGCGGCCTCGTAGCGGATCATGCCCCCCTCGGAGTCGGAAATCAAAAACACCAGCGCACCGTTGCGTTGCACACCGTTGGCCATCAGGTCAGCCTCATAATATCGTTCGTACACGTTGATTGTTGCCATGAGCTCGTCTGTTTATGTTTGGGTTATTGTGCTCTATTTTCAGCCTGCCGTTTGGAGAAAAGCATGTTCATCACAGGTTTCTCGATGAATCGTTGCCTTAGCAGATCGATGCCTGCGCATATCAGGAATGTGACGATAATCACAAAAGCCACATAGACGATGAGGAACGGACTGTCCACGAATGAGTCGAACCAGAAGAGCCTGTGCCAAATGACTTTATTCAGTAGCAGGTTCTCGTGTATGAGGTATACTCCAAAGGCAGTGCTTGCCAACGTGTTGACCCATTGTCGGTTCTCCATCTTCAGATTCCTGAATATGCCGAACAGGAAGATGGCGGCTAATAGGGATGGGAATCGTGCCATGGAGGCGAACGGATAGACGGATACCTGTGCGAAATTGTTGCTGATGAATGGGACTTGATCCTTGCTGAACATAATCAGAAGAACCCATGCGATAAAGAAAATGATGAGGGCGGAGGCCCACAGCAAGTCGGTTTTCTTGTTTTGCAGGAATTTCGGGTTGTATAGGCGGATGTAGCTTGCCACGTAATAGCCTAGAATGAAGTAGAATAAGTTGCCCTCTTTGAAGAATCCTTGGCCGTAGATCATGTATATGATCGTGCCGGAGACGGCCATGAGAATAATTAGATTCCTATGTTTCTTCTCATCAAGCGCTTTAAGGCTTTCGTTCAGGAAAGGGGTGAAACAGTAGAAGAGGATATAGGTGGATGCGAACCAGTTGTTCCCGAAGAGGACAGGCATGAATGATCGGATTAGATCCATCGTCCCCATGGGTTTCGCGGCCTCGAAGAATCCCACCTCATAATAGAGCTCATCTCCGTTAAAACCGACAACCGCAGTCTTGGTAAGATACAAGGAAAGGCCTATCACTACGGAGTAGAAGAACACTTCGAACCATATCTTGAAGACCCTCTTCCAACTGAATTCCGATTTGGAGACGAAATACCCGGAAACCATTATGAACAACCAGTTCCCGACTATACCGGTCCATCCCAACAAGGAGTGGGAAATGCAAAGGTTTGCGGAGATGGCGGCGTTTGGCTCAAACCAAATGCCGTGTTGGCATATGTGGTTCAGTATGATCAACGCCATGGAAAAGATCCTTAGTACTTCAAAATTGGAGGCTCTTGTTTTTGCTGTTCCCATGATATAGCTATATGTTTCTTGTTATAATCGCAAATGTAAGCATTTCTTTGCTTGTGGGCAATATGGGGCGCCATGTCGGTGAGAGATCCTGTTTTTGCGGAAACGGGAGCCGTTTTCCTTTTAAATTGACTATCTTCGCGCAAGGATTTTAAATGCGAAGATATGGAATTCACTCTCATCGCCGCTGTGGCGGACAATCTAGCGATCGGTAAGGATAATCAGTTGCTTTGGCATCTCTCCGGGGACATGAAGCACTTTAAGTTTCTCACGACGGGACATGTGGTCTTGATGGGGCGCAACACCCACCTCTCCATTGGGCGTCCTTTGCCGAATCGTCGCAACATCATCCTTTCCCGTACGATGAACGCGGAGGATGCGCCTGGTTGTGAGATCATCCGTAACCTTTCCGAGTTGGAGGAGGATCCTTCCTTGAAGAAGGAAGAGATCTTTGTCATGGGCGGTGGTCAGATATATGAGTTGATGATGCCTTTGGCGAGCAAGCTTTGCCTCACCCGTGTGCATGCCACTCCCGAGGCGGACACTTTTTTCCCTGCCATTTCGGATACGACCTGGCAAGAGTATTCCCGTGAGTGTTTTTCCGCTGACGAGAAGAATGATTATGACTATGAGTTTGTGAACTATATCAGGAAGAGGGAAAGCGAGGATTGAAACGCTAGCAGAGCTTGGTGACATGCCAAGTGCTTTCATTGGCGGGGGTGTCATGTCCCGCGAAGAGTCCTGGGTAGTCGAGCGCCCAATAGTGGTTAGGCGCACTCTTCTGTGCAGGGAAATTCATCGACAGATAATCAGGCAAGGAGACGGATGCCACAAACCTAGGTTCGAAAGGCAGAATGATGCCCTCGACGAAGGTAGTGGCGGGGGCTTCGATGCCATCGAACGGTGTGATGGAGATGGATCCTTCTGTGGCATCCACGGTCAGGAGCGCATTGCGCAGCCACTCAGAGGGTGAGTGGTATATCCGGCGGGCCAAAAAACCTTTTGCCATGGTGAAGGAACCTGTTGGGTGTTATTGTTTGGCGGCTTCAGAGACCACATTCAGGCTGGAGTCCTCCATGGCCTGCAACCGTCTCATCACCTCTTCATAGACTTTGTCATACACATCCATGTGTGACGTGTACCAGGCGACGGAGGAGTCGAACTCCGCTTCCGTGTATTGGTACTTCTCCAAGATGTGCGCATAGTAAAAATTAATCTTCTCATTCTCCTTGACGGGACGTTGCGTGTTGGCGGATTGTATCAGGTATTGGTCCACCAAGATGTCCGCCATTTTATCTTCCGGGATGATCGGACGAGACGAGTCAGGCGAGCAGGAGACAAGCGCCATCGACAGGCCCAATAGGATGATGTATAAGCTTTTCATTACTTTTCGGTTGTTGGTTCACCACTCTTGTTCTTCGCATCCTCCGACAAATATTGTCTGTAGAATAGCAAGATAACAAAAACACTTATAGTGATGGCGGAGTCCGCCAGATTGAAGATCGGGGAAAAGAAAGTGGCGGATTCGCCTCCCAACCAAGGGATCCAATCCGGCCATGTGAAGGAGAAGAGCGGGAACTTCAGCATATCCACCACCCTGCCGCAGAAGAGCGGGGCGTAACCTCCGCTTTCAGGCATGAACTCAGCCACCTGATCCACGCTTGAGTTGAAGCAGTAGCCATAAAAGACACAGTCGATGATGTTGCCGGCCGCACCGGCGATGATGGCGGCGATGCTGAGCACATAGCCCAATCTGAGCCCTTTCTTTATCACGTAGTGGAGGTAATAGCTCAGTGCGCCTACCGCGATGATTCTCAATACGGTAAGGATTGCCTTCTTGTTTCCGCTGAAAAATTCCAGGCCAAAGGCGATTCCGTTGTTCTCCTCGAAGCGGATGAAAAACCAGTTCGTCACCTCAACGCTTTCATGCAGGTAGAAGTGCGTCTTCACGTAGATCTTCACGATTTGATCGATCAGCAGGATGCCGAGGATCAAAGCGGAAGCATATAGGGCTTTCTTTTTCTGTTCTGATTGCACAATTATTAAAATAAAATGCGATTCGAAGCTTTCGGAAGGAAGACATCGAACCGCAATTTCACATCTTTTTATTTCACGCCACTGTTTTTAGCGTCGATGCACAGCGTGGCATGAGGCACGGCGCGTAATCGTTCCTTAGGGATCAATTTGCCCGTTTCGCGGCAGATGCCGTATGTTTTGTTCTCGATGCGCACCAATGCGGCCTGCAGGTGTTGTATGAACTTCATCTGCCTTTGGGCCAGACGACCAGCCTCTTCTTTGGTCATTGTCTCGGCACCCTCCTCCAACACTTTGAATGTCGGAGACGTATCGCACACATCATTTCCGTCCATATTGGCCAGACTGGCCTTCAATAGTTCGTAATCTCTTTGGGCTGCGGCTAATTTCTCAAGTATAAGTTCTTTGAATTCAGCAAGTTCCGCATCCGAATATCGTGTTTTCTCAGCCATATCCATCAGATTTAAAAGTAAAACTTATTGTTTCTTTTTGCGAAAATAGATAAATGATGGGGATATGCAAAACTTTTCATACTTGAATTATTAACAACGATGATTTTGTGACATGGGGAAAGGGGAATGATTACTCATTTCCCTCCTAAGAGACGTGAGGGATCGTACCGCACGCTTCAGTCGAAGACCTCCCGCAGGACATCCAACGTCTTCAGGTCCCTAAAATCTTGCAGGTGGATTCGGTAGTAGTTGATGATGCGTTCCAGCAGGTCATTTCTCTCCCTTTGAGTGAAGCGGTAGCAGGAGAGGTTCCTATAGTTCATCCTGCAGAGCACACGCAGGAACTGCGCCTCCCTGTCGCCGACGAACTCCTTGTGCTCCGGGCGTTGGTCGGTGTATTCGCCTTGTCTGAGGTCGAAATAGTGTGCGTCCGGGAGGTCACACACGTTGGGGCTGAAGCCCATGAGGGAGGCGAGGCGGACGAGGAAGGCGATGTGGAAATTGCATACGCCACGCTCCATGTCGTTGAGGCACAGCACCGACTCTTGGAGGAATTGGAAGAGCAGTTTGTCCGACTCGTTGGTGCGCAACACGTTCGTCAGCATCTCCGCCAGGAAGAAAAGGATGCTGCTTTTGTAGGGGTTGGATATCGAGTCGAGCAAGGGGTGCAGGCACTTTATCTCCTTGATGACGTTGAGTTCTTTCCCGTTCTTGAGGGTAGCCTCTACGGAGAGTAAGGAGAGGGGATGAAGCAGGGAGTAGCCCTTCCCGCCCCGTTTGCTTCCCGCCCCATAGAGCAGAAAAGATTCCCTGCCCAACTCCTCCGTGTAGAGGGTCAGCAGGACTGCATTGTCTCGTATCTTCTTGTGGCTTAAAACAATAGCGTTTGTTTTGACATACATGACCGTCCTCCTATCCTATTGAATGGCTGTGATATGGAAGCAGAACTGGCCGTTCTCCTTGATGACAAGGATTTTGTTCTCGTTCCTCATCTCGCTCACGGTCTTGGTGAGTATGTTTTGGATATGTCGGTAACTATATGCCCGTCTGTTCGAGTTGCGTAGGAACTCCCAGTAGGAGATGTCGAACGATGCGCCGTAGAGGTGGCTGGTGGTGTCTCTTGTGGCATTCTTGTTGCCTTTGCGCAGGCGTCTCTGGCTCTCTTCCGTGCGCAAGGCGGAGGTCAAGTAGAGCGAGTAGGCGGGTTGTTTCCGTTCCTTCAGCTTCTGTTGGAAGCGGTCGCTTAGCTCATTGAGCACCTTGAACGCTTCAGGGGTCAGGTAAGGGTAGGAGTAATGGGCGGATTTCTTCACATAGTAGGTGGAGTCCGGCACATAGATCAAAGCCCCACATTCCACTAAGGAATCCCTCTCGGCGAGGAAGTCAGCGTTTTTCCTATAGGCGGGGTTGAGGCCCATCTCCTTTCCCGCGGCGATATGCATCTTATTTGGGTCGCGCAGGAATCGGCTCTTTTTCAGTGAATAGAGTTGGCTCCACCGCCTCTTGGGGCGGTTGACCTTACCTGGCTCGTCTAAAGGTTTCTCCACAATAAGGTCGGTGTCTTCGGAGACGTTATCACCGAAGAAGTCGCATCCCCCCAAAAGGAGGACGCAAAGCGACAGCATTAGTATGTGACGAAACTTAATCATCTTATTCTTTCCTGAACATTTTAGCTTGGTAGGAGGCTATCAGTGCGCCCTCCTCGTTCCTGATTTCCGCCATATAGATGGCGATGGTGCGTTTGAGGGAGATCTCCTTCGCCTCCACGGTGAGGACGCCAGATGAGACCGCCTTAATGTAGTCGATGTGTCCGTCCAGCGAGACCGCCGTCTTCCCCCTTGAGTTTGCGGCGGCCGCCACCACGAAGTCCGCCAAAGTATAGAGGGCACCGCCCTGCACCGAGCCCACGCCGTTCAGATGGTGTTCTTTGATCACCATTCGTCCGGTTGCGTGTCCCTCCTCCGCGCTCAACAACTCCACGCCGATGTATTGCACGAATTTATCGTTCTGAAGAGCGGCCAACGCTCCTTTCGTATAGTCCATAAATAATATTTTATCGTTGTGGCATCTCCTTCGAATAGCAACGGCGGCGGATGTACGGCTCTTGGTCGTAGTTGCGCCAGATGCGCACCGCATTGGTGTTGCTCTCCAACTGAGGGTTTGTGATTGCATATTTGAACCCGTTGTCGATGTAGGCCTGTGTCATCTTCGTGTAGTACAACGCATGGATGCCCCGTTTCTGCCAATCGGGATGTACTCCGTTCAGGTACAAGTCGATGGTTTCATTCTCGTGTAACGCCTTGAGGATGTGATAGAAACCGAATGGCAAAACCTTCCCTTTGGCTTTTTGGAACGCCTTGGAGAGTGTCGGCATGCTCACACCGAAGGCCACCACGTCGTCGTGTTCGTCCAGCACGAAGCACACATATTTAGGGTCGACGAAGTTGAAATAGGTCTTGATCAGCGAATCAATCTCCTTGTCCGAAAGCGTTGCGTAGCCGTAGAGGTCCTTGAACGCCTCGTTCAGCACGTGGAACATGGACTTTCCGTATTTTTTCAGGTCCTTCTTCTTGTCGAAGAAGACCGCCCTCACGTTGTACCGTTGGGCGATGCCTTCGCTGACGGCCTTCACCTTCTCGGGTATCTCCGCCACCTTGATACGGTACTGCACCCAGTCCTCGTCCTTGTTGAAGCCCAGTTGCTCCAGCATGGTCGGGTAGTAAGGATAGTTGTATAGGTTGGCGATGGTGGGGAGCTTGTCGAATCCGTCGACCAGCAGGCCCTCCTTGTCCATGTCGTTAAAGCCGAGCGGGCCTTGGATCACTTTCATGCCTTTGGAGGCGCCCCATTCGATGACGGTGTCGATCAGTGCGCGGAGCACGTCGATGTCCTCGATGAAGTCCAGCCATCCGAAGCGGACCTTATCGCCCCACTTCTCGTTGGCGACCTTGTTGATGATGCCTGCCACTCTGCCGGACAACACGCCATCCTTGTACGCCAGCCAATATTCAGCCTCGCAGTGGTCGAATGCCGGGTTCACGTCTTTTCGTAGTACATTCATCTCGTCGAATTCCAAAGGTGGAACCCAATAAGCATTACCCTTGTATAGCTCCTCGGGGAAGCGGATAAAGGCCTTCAAATCCTTTTTGCTTGAGACTTTCCTAATTTCAATTATTGACATACGTTGACCTATTCAGACTCGCGAATTTACTCTTTTTTTTATTTTTTATATACTTAATAGGTTATAAAGCGAGGAAAAAGAGACGGAGAGCAGATGAGGAAGGGGTGGAACAGGGGGAAGGACGAGGGGAGGAGGGGGAGAAGGAAAACCGTCGGAGCGGCAAAAATAGGAGTGCTTATTTATTAATAAGGAATCATACCGGCCAATGTCCGTTGATGAAATGGAAGAGAGATAAATATTACTTAGAAAAAAATGACGTTATGTTTTTTTTAATCAGTGAGAATGAGTATATTTGCAACCTGAAAACAAGAATAAGTACGTTATTATAAACAAAGTATTTAAGATGACTAAAGCAGATATCGTTAACGAGATTTCAAGGACAACAGGAATTGAAAGAGAAGATGTTTTGAAAGTGGTAGAATCTTTCATGCGTGAGGTGAAGAGGTCTTTATCTAAGAGTGAAGATGTTTATTTGAGGGGTTTCGGGTCTTTCATCGTAAAGGCTAGGGCAGAGAAAACGGCTAGAAACATTTCAAAGAAGACTTCGATAATTATACCTGCGCACAACATTCCGGCATTCAAGCCAGCGAAGACTTTCATGAACGATGTGAAGAAGACAGAGGTTAAAGGTTCGAAGAAGAAGTAATCAGATAAATATTAGTAATTTTTAAATTTAACAATCATGCCAAGCGGAAAGAAGAGAAAGAGACATAAAATGTCCACTCACAAGCGCAAAAAGAGACTGAAGAAGAATCGTCATAAGAAGAAATAACGGTCTTAGTTGCGAAAAGAGACGAAAGAACAAACTTAAGGCAAGTAACTTGAGTTTGTTCTTTTTTATGTTTTAAAAAATTTAAGTTATGAGTAGCGAATTAGTTATTGACGTTCAAGCGTCGGAAATATCCATCGCCCAGCTAGACGACAAGAAGTTGGTTGAGGTGAACAAGGATAGACGGGACAGCAAATTCTCCGTCGGCGACATATACCTCGCCAAGGTGAAGAAGCTGATGCCAGGACTCAATGCGGCATTCGTTGACGTGGGCTACGAGAAGGGCGCCTTCCTTCACTATCAAGACTTGGGACCCCATTTCTTGACATTGAATTCATTTATGAAGGATGCCCTGAGCGGGAAGAAGAAGGGACTGACCCTCTCTCGTTATCAGATCCAGAAGGAGATTCAGAAAGGCGGGCAAATCACGGACCTGCTCACCCAGGGGCAGGAGGTGCTCGTGCAGATCGCCAAGGAACCGATTTCCACCAAAGGTCCGAGACTGACGGCGGAGATATCCATTGCGGGAAGGTTCTTGGTGCTCATTCCAGGATCGGACAGAGTGTTTGTTTCCCAGAAAATCAAATCGAACGAGGAGCGTAATCGTATCAAGCAGCTTGTCAGGAGCGTGAAGCCGAAGAACTTCGGTGTCATTGTGCGTACGGTGGCGGAAGGTAAGACGGTCGAAGACGTGAATGCGGAGATGCAGACGCTCGTGCAGCGTTGGGAGGCCAGTGTGGTGAAGATGAGCAGTGAAGGCAAGATGCCGAAGTTGATCTACGAGGAGTTTGGCCGTACCGTGTCCATCCTCCGCGACATCTTCAATCCTTCGTTCGAGAACATCTACGTAAACGACAAGGTTGTCTATAACGAGGTGTTGGAGTATGTGAGCGAGATCGCACCCGAGAAGAGGAATATCGTCAAGTTGTATACGGGTGACACTCCTATCTTCGATCATTTCTCCGTCACCAAGCAGCTGAAGTCGCTTTTCGGTAGAATCGTCTCCTTCAAGAATGGGGCATATCTCATCATCGAGAAGACCGAGGCGATGCATGTCGTGGATGTCAACAGCGGCAACAAGTCTAAAGCCGGCAACGACCAGGAGGCAAATGCCATCGAGGTGAATCTCGCGGCGGCTGATGAGCTGGCTAGGCAGTTGAGGCTGCGCGACCTGGGAGGTATCATCGTGGTCGATTTCATCGACATGACCAAAGCGGAGAACCGTCAAGCCCTGTATGACAGGATGAAGGCGAACATGCAGAATGATCGTGCGAGACATAACATCTTGCAACTCAGCAAGTTCGGTCTGATGCAGATCACACGTCAACGTGTGCGTCCTGAGATGCACATCAACACGGAGGAGGTTTGTCCGACGTGTATGGGAAAAGGAGTTTCCCAACCTTCTATCTTATTTGTGGATTCATTGGAGAGTAAGATAGATTATCTTGTAAACATCTTGCATGTCAAGAGTTTCAAACTTTATGTCCACCCTTACGTGGCGGCCTACATCAACAAGGGTCTTCCATTCTTCACGCTGAAGTCCAAATGGAGCAGGAAGTACCATTGTTCCTTCAAGTTGATTCCGTCACAAAACTTCGCGTTCCTCCAGTATCAGTTCTACGACGAGAAAGGCAACGAGGTGGACTTGACAGAGGAGTCTGAAACGATTCACGAGAGCGAAGAGTAGATTCGTCATCCCGTAGTCGCAGCTCTGAAAGAACATCGGGCGGCGCTCTCACATCCGTGATGGCGCCGCCCTTTTTATTGTCACATGGTGCGATCCGTCATTTAACCGATCATATGGTCTCATCCGTTATTTCTTGTCGCTTCCCTCCTTTGAACCTATGCTGAACCGTATAGGTAGCGTAAATTGTGAGTTCACGTCTTTCCCTCGCGATTGTCCCGGGATCCATTTAGGCATATTCTTCACCACCCTGATGGCTTCCTCGTCTAGTATGGAATCAACACCTTTTATTACCCTAATGTCGTCGATGGTGCCATCCTTCTTTATTGTGAACTTCACAAGGACCCTTCCTTCGATTGATTTATCCAAGGCTTGCTTTGGGTATTTCACGTTTTTCTTTAGATATTCCATTAGCTTTCTCTGCCCTCCGGGAAACTCAGCCTTCTTTTCGACTATTTTATAAACATAGTCTATATCTTCATCCTCATCCGTAACATGTCGGGGTTCCGCCACCTTGATCTCCTCCTGGACTGGTGATTCAGTTACTATTTCCATGTCGGCCGAGTAGGCTAAAAGTGGCCCTGTTATAAGTGATAAAAGCAATAGTTTCTTTTTCATGATGTAATCGAATTATATTTTTCAAAATATATTTTAGAAGATTAATCCTTCCCGCTACCTACTGAAGTAGAACGATATTGGTAGGGTATAGTAGGACGCCACAGGTTTCCCATTATTCTCCGCAGGTTTCCATCTAGGCATGCTCTTCACCACTCGAACGGCTTCCGCATCCAATAATGGATGGGCGGCTCTCTTCACTTCGATATCCCTTATGGAGCCATCTCTTCCCACGACAAAAAAGACTATAACTCTTCCCTCGATGCCTGCCGATATGGCTTCTTTCGGGTATACTAGATTGTTACTGAGGAATGCTTGCAATTCCTTCATCCCGCCGGGGAATTCGGCTTTCTTCATGACTTTCATAACTGGCACTTCTCCGTAATCTTCTTCGGTTTGTGTAGACCGAAGGCTGTCTAACAAGACTCTCTGGATGCTATCTGTGTTAACCACTTTCTCTGCCTTCTCCTGCGCCATGGCGAGGGAAGAGAGTAGTGCGCCTAGTCCTAATAGAAATATTTTTCTCATGGTGTGTTTTTTAGGGTGTTACTACTTTTTAGATGAAAGGAGAGGTGACCATTGGACTTCTCCCTCATCGTCTTAGGCAAATATAGCATATAAATTTTCTTACGTGCTAAAAATTCAAAAATATATTATCTTTGAGACATTCTATAGCGCAGATAAAAAACAGGTCTTGTTTTTCTTATCGGATAGATCGTGGCGTGGATATTCTGGAATAATGATAATAATACAATAAAGGGCTTATGATCAGGAAACTAACATTGCTGGTGGCGTTGCTATGCGTGCATGCCTATGCATCCGCAGTCAATTACCTCACTTTCACGGCCGGGGAGGATAACGCTGGGTTCGGAATCGGTGTCTGGGGAACGGTCGACAGCTACATAGAGTATTCATTGGACGGTGGAAACACTTGGAACGAACTGGTTCCTAAGGACACGGTCTTTATTCCGAAGAGAGGCGATAAGGCCATCTTGAGGGGCGACAATCCGCGGGGATTATCCGTGGACGGGGATAACTATATCCGCTTCATCATGACCGATTCCATCGCCGCCAGCGGAAGCGTGATGAGCCTGTTGGACGGTGTGGGGGAGAGCAAGACGATACCGAGCTCCGAGTGTTTCACCTCTCTCTTTTCCGGGTGCTACTGCCTGACGCAGGCGCCTGAACTGCCCGCCACGACGTTGAGCAGGGGTTGTTACGCATATATGTTCGCCAACTGCATCCATCTGACGCAGGCGCCCGAGCTATCCGCCACGGAGTTGGTCGAAGGATGTTACAGCGGCATGTTCTTCCGTTGCACCGGTCTGACGCAAGCCCCGGTTCTTCCAGCCCTGAAGGTCCCTTCCGGCAGTTACGTGAATATGTTCAGCAGGTGCTCCGCCCTGAAGGAAGCCCCGGCGCTTCCCGCCATGGAGTTGAGCCCTCTATGCTATGAAGGCATGTTCAGCGACTGTAGCAGTCTGACGCAGGCGCCCGAATTGCCCGCCACCACGTTGGCTGACAACTGTTACGATAAGATGTTCCAATATTGCACCAGCCTGACGCAAGCCCCGGCGCTCCCCGCCACCCAGATGGTCACGGGTTGCTACGATAGGATGTTCATGGGTTGCACCAGTCTGACGCAGGCCCCAGCTTTCCTTGCCACGTCGTTGGTGGAGGATTGCACCACGATGATGTTCTTCGGGTGTACTCAGCTTTCTAAGATCGAGGTGCACTTCACGAAGTGGATAGGCACCGCGAACTGGGTTGCGGATGTGGCCCCTACCGGCAGGTTCATCTGTCCGAAGGATCTTGCGGAGGAGTATGGTGCGAGCCGTATCCCTGAGGGTTGGAACATGGTCCATCCCGCCGCCGTCGACTATCTCACCTTCACCGCGGAGGAGGAGAACTCCTCGTTCGGCATCGAGACCGTGGGAGATGTGACGCCGGACATCCAATACTCGTTAGATGACGGGCAGACGTGGGTACAACTTAGCGTTGGCGACACCGTCCCCCTGAAGCAGGTGGGCGACAAAGCGTTGCTGAGGGGAAACCATCCGGATGGCTTCTCCCATGGTCCAGATCGCTACACCAACTTCACCATGACGGGTTCCATCGCCGCGAGTGGAAGTGTGATGAGCCTGATCACGGACGAAGGGGAGTGCGAAAAGATTCCGAGCGGGTATTGTTTCTACCAACTCTTCTACGATTGCGCCAGCCTGACGCAGGCTCCTGAACTTCCTGCCACAGAGTTGTCGGGGAAATGTTACATGTCCATGTTCCTGAACTGCACCCGTCTGACGAAGGCGCCGGCGCTTCCTGCCACCAAGATGGTTACGTCATGTTACGATGGCATATTTATGGGTTGCACCGCTCTGACGCAAGCGCCTGAGCTGCCTGCCATGGAACTCTCTGACGGCTGCTATGGAGGAATGTTCGATGGTTGCACCGCTCTGACGCAGGCGCCCGCATTGCCCGCTACGGAACTGCCCATCTATTGCTACGTGCTGATGTTCACCGGCTGCACCAGCCTGACCCAAGCCCCTGAACTGCCCGCCACGGAGTTGTCGGCGGGTTGCTACTACGGGATGTTCAATGGTTGCACCAGCCTGACGCAGGCGCCTGAACTGCACAATACGGACGTGCGGGCCGACTCCTGTTGCAACAGGATGTTCGATGGTTGCAGCAACCTTTCGCTGATCAAGGTGAACTTCACGGAATGGACACGATGGACGAGAGCCTGGGTCTCGGGCGTCGCTCCTACGGGCACCTTTGTTTGCCCAAAATCATTGGCGGAGGAGTATGGTGAGAACAGGATTCCGGAGGGTTGGAAGATGGTGGATCTTGATGAGTGGACCTCCACGCAGAGTGTCGATGCGGCGCATTGCGATATCTGGGCGGAAGACCTCTCCCTCTTCGTGCGTGGCGCCGAGGGCCGCATCGAGGTCTATGACCTTAACGGCAGACTGTTGCGTAGCGCACAGGGCTCGGCCGACGAGACGGTCCGTTTCGTATTGCCTGGCAAGGGAACGTATGTTGTTAGGATGGGAGAGAAGAGCGTGAGAATTATGAATTATGAATTTTGAAACGTTAGTTCGACGTAGTCAATTTTGAATTCACGTTTTGTAGACTGGACACAATAAGGGACGACAAAGCTAAAAGAGGCGAGGAGGGCAGGAATTGCCCCTTCGCTTTTCCTTGGTTAATTTTTATTTATCTAATAATCAATCGATTAATACGTACATCTCTGAAATCTGACATTATTACGCATATTAGTAATTTTTTTCGACAAATCCCTTTGCAAATCAATAATTTTTATACTTTTGCGTGATTTTTGTGTAACGTCAAATCTAATATAAGTCAAATCTTATGTGGTCTGAGCCGGGAAATGTTTTCTTTCGGCAAGGATGTATGGTTCTGTCGTATAGATTATTACACTACAGATGTGAATTATTTTGCTATAAATTAAACATAAACAGGTATATGAAGAAAAAAATCGTATTACTTCTTATGCTGCTGGGTTCGTATTGTTCTCTTTTTGCGGCGAATTACCTCACTTTTACGGCGGAGGAGGAGAGGTCCTCATTTGGATTTGCAGAGAAAACCAACAATATCGATGCCCAATACTCTTTGGATGAAGGGCAGACATGGCATGCACTTGTTGTTGGAGACACGGTCATCTTGGAGAATGTGGGTGACAAGGCATTTCTGAAGGGGGATAATCCAAATGGTTTTTCCTTCAAATACGCACGCTCTCGGTTTTTCATGACCGGATCCATCGCCGCGAGTGGTAACATTTCGAGTCTGATGGATGGCACGGGCGAGCATAGCTATTCAGGTCCGTTCATCGAGTTATTTGCGGGTTGTTCCAGTTTGACGCAAGCGCCTGAATTGCCCGCCTACAGTTTGGCTGATGATTGTTACAGTGGGATGTTCCATGGATGTACCAGTTTGACGAAGGCGCCGGATTTGCCCGCATACACTATGTCTAATAATTGTTATAAGGATATGTTCTCTGGTTGTACCAGTTTGACGCAGACGCCGGATTTGCACTCATATAGTTTGGCTGATAATTGTTACAATGGGATGTTTTCCGGATGTACCAGTTTGACGAAGGCGTTTGATTTGCACGCATATAGTTTGGCTGATAATTGCTACAGGGATATGTTCTCTGGTTGCACCAGCTTGACGCAGGCGCCGGAAATATGGGCGACGAGCGTGCGTTCGTCATTCCATGGAATGTTTAACGGCTGTGTCAACCTCTCCAGCATCAAGGTGCACTTCTCCGAGTGGTGGAGGCCTGACAACTGGATGGTTAACGTTGCCCCTACTGGTACATTCATCTGCCCGAGAGGCTTGGAAGAGATCTATGGTGCGGATGCCATACCAGATGGTTGGACAGTAGAATATTACGGAACGTTGGAAGACCCGGTAGAGGAAGAGGAGGACAACTACCTCACCTTCACCGCGAGATATGGCGAAAAAAACTTTTTTGGCATTGTCAACGAGGGGGGGAATGCACCGGACGTACAGTACTCCTTGGACAGTGGAGCGACGTGGACTCTTCTCAACGCCGGTGACACGGTCTTTTTGAGGAAGGTAGGGGATTATGCGATGTTGAAGGGTAACAACCCGAATGGATTTTCCAAGAGCCTCGACAGCTACACGCACTTCTTCATGAGCAATGGTTACTCATCATACCTCAAGGCGAGTGGAAGTGTGATGAGCCTGATCGATGGTACGGGACGAAGCAAGACGATCCCGAATGATTACTGTTTCTATAGATTATTCGCGGAATGCAATGCTCTTGACAATTCGCCTGAACTACCTGCTACCACATTGACCAAGGAGTGCTATAGGGAAATGTTTTATGGCAGTTTCTCGTTGGCAGTGGTGGATTTCAATCTACTTCCCGCCAAGCAGATGACGGAGGGATGTTACAGAGGAATGTTCAAGTATTGCGTACAGCTGAGTAACACGCCTAATCTACCATCCAGGAAACTGGCTCCATTTTGTTATGCGGAAATGTTCGAGGGATGCAACTCCTTGGTCGAGGAATCAGAGTATGACTATGAACATTATTCACTCCCAGACCTTCCCGCAAAGAAGTTGGCCAGAGGTTGTTATGAACGTATGTTCGCTAATTGTCGCGAGGTAAGTGTGGTCCGTGGCCTTCATGCCACGGAGATGGCTCCTAGATGCTATAAGGAGATGTTCTCTGGATGCGATTATCTGTATAACGTCTCTGGTCAAGCCGTCGCCACTAAGTTGGCCGATTCGTGCTACATGGGTATGTTCAGCGATTGTCCTTATGTGTATTCTCCTGAATTATCCACTGAGGAGTTGGCTCCTTATTGTTATGCGGAGATGTTTAAGAATAGTGGTGTTAGAGTATCCTCTCCACTTCCTGCCAAGCAGTTGGCGGAGGGGTGCTACATGGGAATGTTTCAAGGAAGCAAATTGTGGCGTTCTCCGGAGATATTTGCCACAACGACGGCTGATTCATGTTACACCAGGATGTTTAGCGGTTGTCAGGATCTGAGAGAAATCAGGGTGCTCTTCACGGAATGGTCTGGAGAGTCGAAAGATTGGGTCGAGGGTGTCGCTTCTAAGGGCAAATTTGTCTGTCCAAAAGCGTTGGCGGTGGAATATGGCACCGATAGGATACCTGAAGGCTGGGAAGTGGACGGTAAAGAAGGGAGAGCCAATTACCTCACCTTCACCGCTGAAGAGGACTACTCCTCCTTCTCGATTTATTGGGTCGTCACGGATTATGGCTACGAATACTATACTCCGGAGGGACAACCAAACATAGAGTACTCCCTGGATGATGGACAAACATGGCAGGAACTTACGGAGAAGAGTGTCATATTGGAGAAAAAAGGTGACAAGGCATTGTTGAGGGGAAATAATCCTGGCGGATTCTCTCTATACGAAGACAACTACAGTACCTTCGCGATGACTGGCTCCATCGCCGCCAGCGGAAGCGTGATGAGTCTAGTGGACGGCACGTGGGATACTAAGGTGATACCAGGAAGTTATTGCTTCTATAATCTGTTCGCAGGTTGTCCTAGTCTGACGCAAGCTCCTGAGCTCCCCGCCACGGAATTAGCTGAGGCATGCTATGCGGGAATGTTCTCCAGTTGTACTCGACTGAAGAAGGCCCCTAAGTTACCCGCCACGGTGGCAAAGGGTGAGTGCTACTCCAGGATGTTCGAAGGTTGCACCAGTTTGACGGAGGCCCCAGAACTTCCTGCCACTAAGATAGAATACTATTGCTACTATAGGATGTTCTTTGGATGCACTGGGCTGACGAAAGCTCCGGCACTGCCCGCCACTCAGGTGGCGAGTGATTGCTACGAGCAGATGTTCTATGGATGCACCGGGCTGACACAGGCTCCGGCACTGCCCGCCACTCAGTTGGCAGATTATTGCTACTTGGGAATGTTCGAGGGTTGCACCAAGCTGGCGAAGGCTCCGGAGCTGCCTGCCACTCAGTTGGCAGATTATTGCTACTCCTGGATGTTCGAAGGTTGCACCAGTCTGACGGAAGCTCCTGCACTGCCCGCTACGCAGTTGACGGAAGAATGCTACGCTGGAATGTTCAGCAAATGCACCGGCTTGACGAAGGCTCCCGAACTCCCTGCCACTCAGTTGGCAAGATATTGCTACTATGTAATGTTCGATAGTTGCACTAGCTTGAAGGAAATGCCGGCACTGCCTGCCACGAACTTAGCTGAAGGGTGTTATAATAGCATGTTCCAAGAGTGTACCAGTTTAACGAAGGTTCCGGTACTGCCCGCAACGAAATTGGCAAAATCGTGCTACGCTGAAATGTTCTCTGGTTGTACCGGTTTGGTGGAGGTATTGGGTCTACCTGCGAAGGAACTGGAAGAGTCGTGCTACATGGAGATGTTCAAAGGATGTACTAGTCTGAAGAAGGGTCCTGAACTCCCTGCCACGGAACTAAAAGGGAAGTGCTATGAGGGTATGTTCTCTGACTGCCATTCTTTGCGGGAGGCGCCAGCGTTGCCAGCCACGTATTTGGATGGCGAGTGCTATTTCCGGATGTTCGAAAATTGTGGGCTCCTTACTCTGATCAAGGTTAGCTTTACCGAGTGGAAGAAGAAATATCACCTGAACTGGGTTCGTAAAGTCTCTCCTTACGGTACATTCATCTGCCCGAAGGAACTCGCTTTGGAATATGGCCCAAGCAGAATACCGGATGGTTGGGTGGCGAAGTATATCGTTGACGGCGAGGAAGTGGTGGCGAAGACCAATTACCTCACCTTCACCGCCGAGGAGGATGGTTCCACTTTCTCCTGGGATCGGCACTATTTGGATTTCAACAATGAACCTGGAATAGAAAAAACTTTAGAGTACTCTTTGGACAATGGGGAGACGTGGAAGCGACTCACCACTTCGACCACTGTCGTTTTGGCAAAGAAAGGCGACAAGGCAATGCTGAGAAACTTTAATCCGCTAGCCTTTAACAATGATATTGATTATTATAGCTTTAGGATGACCGGTTCCATCGCTGCCAGCGGAAGTGTGATGAGCTTATTGGATGAGGTGGGAAGCCGTAAGTCAATACCTATTTTCTGCTTTTACAGGCTATTCTATGGTTGCACCGCTCTGACGCAGGCGCCTGAACTGCCTGCCACGGAACTGAATACGGATTGTTACAAAGAGATGTTCGCCGGATGCACCGCTCTGACGAAGGCCCCTGAACTGCCTGCCACGAAAACGGCATACGGGTGTTACGAAAGGATGTTCTCTGGTTGTACCAGCTTGTCCCAAGCGCCGGCATTGCCTGCCACGGAACTCGGTATGGCATGCTATCAAGGAATGTTCGAAGGATGCACCAGCCTGAAGGAGGCACCGTCGCTGCCCGCCATCAACTTGGCAGATTATTGCTACTTCAGGATGTTCTTTGGATGTGCTAATCTTTCCCAAGTTGAGGTGGATTTTACCGAATGGAATGAGACCGGAGGTTGGCTCGGGAATGTGGCTCCTACGGGTACATTCATCTGCCCGAAAGAGTTGGCTGAGGAATATGGTATAGACAGAATACCTGAGGGATGGAGAGTGAGTGTCAAAGAGTCGAAAGCCAATTACCTCACCTTCACCGCCGAGGAGGATAGATCTCACATCTACCTTGGCCGGTATGTCATGGATTTTTATAATAAAAATCTGTCGAATTCTTGGCCAGACATCCAATACTCCTTGGATAATGGACAAACATGGGAACAATTGACCTACGATAGATCTAGTTCAGAAACTATTTCCTTGGAGAAGAAAGGCGATAAGGTGATGTTGAGGGGAGTCAATAGTGATTTCTCCCGGAAAGATGGATACAACTTCTATTTTCGGATGTCTGGTCATCTCGCCGCCAGTGGAAGCGTGATGAGTCTATTGGATGGTGTAGGTGTCAGCAAGACGATACCTGGGAATTACTGTTTCTACAAGCTGTTCGAATTTTGTGATGAGCTGACGCAGGCCCCTGAACTGCCTGCCACCCAGTTGGCATCACACTGCTACGAGAGTATGTTCGTTGGATGCGATGGCTTGACCCAGGCGCCGTCACTGCCTGCCACGGATTTGGCGCCATATTGCTACAAAAACATGTTCGAGAGATGCACTGGCCTGACCCAAGCTCCGGAACTGCCCGCCGCAGAGTTGGATCCGAACTGCTACGAACGCATGTTCTATGGATGCAGCAGCCTGGCGGAGGCACCGATATTGCCGGCCATGGACTTAGCTCCGAACTGCTACGATCATATGTTCCAGTTATGCGAAAGCTTGACCCAGGCACCGGCTTTGCCTGCTGTGGAGTTAGCTCCAAGCTGCTACTATAATATGTTCAATGAATGCACTGGACTGACACAAGCCTCTGCGCTTCCTGCCACCCAACTGGAGAAAGATTGTTATATGGATATGTTCTATAAATGCACCAGCCTGACAGAAGCGCCAGCATTGCCTGCCACCCAACTGGCTGAAAGCTGTTACTCATCTATGTTCTATGGATGCACTGGCCTGACGCAAGCGCCGGTTCTTCCTGCCACCCAACTGGCGGCAGACTGTTATTCATTTATGTTCGATGGATGCACCAGCCTGACGCAAGCACCGGTTCTTCCTGCCACCCAATTGGCGGAAAACTGTTATAGGCGTATGTTCTATGGATGCACTGGCCTGACGCAAGCGCCGGTTCTTCCTGCCACCCAACTGGCGGCAGGCTGTTATGAATCTATGTTCTATGGATGCACTGGCCTGACGCAAGCGCCGGTTCTTCCTGCCACCCAACTGGCGGAAGGTTGTTATGAATCTATGTTCTATGGATGCACCAATCTGACGCAAGCGCCAGCATTGCCTGCCATCCAACTGGCGGAAAGCTGTTATGAATCTATGTTCTCTAGATGCACCAATCTGACGCAAGCGCCAGTTCTTCCTGCCTCCCAGTTGGCAGATAAGTGTTATGACGATATCTTTTATTATTGCACGAAACTCTCCCAAATCGAGGTGAATTTCACCGAATGGGATGAGACCGGAACCAAGTATTGGGTATATAATGTTGCCCCTACCGGCACCTTCTTCTGCTCGAAGAGCTTGGCCGAGGAATATGGTCTAAGCAGGATACCTGAGGGTTGGGATGTGAGGTATATTGAAGACATCGAGGAGGAGTTGCAGAATGCCAACTACCTCACCTTCACCGCCGAGGAGGATAGTTCCACCTTCTCTTTGTCCCGATACTTATTTGATCTCACTGGCCACCAGTTGTATGAGGATGCCGCAGATGTTCAGTATTCTGTGGACAATGGTAGGACATGGAAGCGACTCACCGCCTCGTATGGGGACCCTGTCGTCTTGCCAAGGAAAGGTGATAAGGCAATGCTGAGGGGCGACAATCCTAGGAGATTCAGCTTCGATTATGACTATTACACGTTTATGATGACTGGTTCCATCGCCGCCAGCGGAAGTGTGATGAGCCTATTGGATATGAAGGGGGAGCGCAAGAGCGTACCACAAAGTTGCTTCTTTAAACTATTCGAAGGTTGCACCGCTCTGACGCAGGCCCCTGAATTGCCAGCTACGGAGCTGGATCTAGGATGCTACACTAGCATGTTCCGTGATTGCAACCGTCTGACCCAAGCACCGGCACTCCCAGCCATGGTAGCGCCAGGCGAATGTTACTTCGATATGTTCGCTGGCTGTACCAGCCTGAAGCAAGCACCGGCACTTCCAGCCACGAAACTGCAGCTTATGTGCTACGCCTCAATGTTCTATGGCTGCACCAGCTTGGAGAAAGCTCCTGAGTTGCCGGCCGATACACTGGCGGAAGCTTGCTACGAGGCTATGTTTGTTGATTGCGCCAGCCTGAAGGAGGCTCCAGCGTTGCCTGCTACCAAAATGGAGGAAGCTTGCTACGAGGGCATGTTCGATGGTTGCACCAGTCTGACGCAAGCGCCGGCACTTCCTGCCACCCAATTGGCGAGATATTGCTACTCGGACATGTTCGAAGATTGCACCGGTCTGACGCAGGCACCAGTACTTCCTGCCACCCAGTTGGAGGAAGATTGCTACAGATATATGTTCTCTGGTTGCTCGAACCTTTCCCAAATCGAGGTGGACTTTACTGAATGGAAGGGAACGGAAGAGTGGGTTTCCAATGTCGCCCCTACCGGCATCTTCTTCTGCCCGAAGAGTTTGTCCAAGGAATATGATCCAAGCAGGATCCCTGAGGGCTGGGAGGTGAAGTATATCGAGGACATCGAGGAGGAGTTGCAGAATGCCAACTACCTCACCTTCACCGCCGAGGAGGATGGTTCCACCTTCTCTTTGGCCCGATTCAACTCGGATCTCAGCGACGACCACATCGGGGATGACGTAGATGTTCAGTACTCTTTGGACAATGGTAGAACATGGCAGCAACTTACTCCTTCGCTTGCGACCACTGTCGTTTTGCCTAAGAAAGGCGACAAGGCATTGCTGAGGGGCTCCAATCCTAGCTCATTCAGTTCCATGGATGACTATTACACGTTTGTGATGACTGGTTCCATCGCCGCGAGCGGAAGTGTGATGAGCTTATTGGGTGAAACAAGGGAGAGCGAGAGTGTACCACAAGGCTGTTTCTATAGTCTATTCTATGGTTGCACCGCTCTGACGCAGGCTCCTGAGTTGCCATCCACGGAACTAGGTGTGGGATGCTACGCTGGCATGTTCTCTGGTTGCACCCGTCTGACCCAGGCACCAGCACTTCCAGCCACGGTTGCAATTAGTTCATGTTACTCCAATATGTTCGCTGAATGTACCAGTCTGACGCAAGCGCCAGCACTGCCTGCTACGGAACTGCAGAGTTCGTGCTACGAGAATATGTTCTCTGGTTGCACTAGCCTGACTCAAGCGCCGGTACTTCCTGCCACTCAGTTGGCGAAGGAATGCTACATGGGTATGTTCGCCTTGTGCACTAGTCTGACGCAAGCGCCAGTGTTGCCTGCCACTCAAATGTCGGATTATTGCTACGAGAATATGTTCTATGGCTGCACGAGCCTGACCCAAGCGCCAGTACTTCCTGCCACTCAATTGGCGAAGGGATGCTACATGGGTATGTTCTATGGTTGCACTAGTCTGACGCAGGCGCCAGAGTTACCTGCCACCCAAATGGTGGAGAGATGCTATACTGCCATGTTCTCTGGTTGTACGGGCCTGACCCAAGCGCCACTACTTCCTGCCACCCAGTTGGCGGAGAAATGCTATGATTATATGTTCTCTGGTTGTTCGAACCTTTCCTATATCAAGGTGGGCTTTACCGAATGGAAGGAAACTGACAAGTGGGTTTCCAGTGTCGCCCCTACCGGCACCTTCATCCGTCCTAATAGATTGAGGGAGGTGTATGGTGAAAGTTGGATCCCAGAAGGATGGCAAGTGAAATATATCGGTGAGGAAGTGCCGGATGCCAACTACCTCACTTTCACCGCCGAGGAGGATAGTTGCACCTTCTCTTTGGCCCGATTCCAATCGGATCAAAGTGGCAGTTCCTTCTGGGATCTCATAGATGTTCAGTTCTCTTTGGACAATGGTGGAACATGGCAGCGACTCAGTCCATCGGAATCGACCACTGTCGTCTTGCCTAAGAAAGGCGACAAGGCAATCCTGAAGGGCTACAATTCTTGGACTTTCAGTTCGATGGATGACTATTACACGTTTGTGATGAGCGGTTCCATCGCCGCCAGCGGTAGCGTGATGAGCCTATTGGATGGGAAAGGGAAGAGCAAGAGCGTACCACAGGAATGCTTCTATAGACTATTCTATGATTGCACCGCTCTGACGCAGGCCCCTGAATTGCCAGCCACGGAGCTGGGTGAAGGATGCTACGCTGGTATGTTCTCTGGTTGCACCGGTCTGACGCAAGCACCCGTGCTTCCTGCCACCCAGTTGGCGGAAGATTGCTATAGTAGTATGTTCTCTGGTTGCGCGAGCCTTTCCCAAATCGAGGTGGGCTTTACCGAATGGAAGGGAACGGAAGAATGGGTTTCCAATGTCGCTCCTACCGGTACCTTCATCTGCCCGAAGGGATTGTCGGAGGAATATGGCGAAAGCAGGATTCCTGTGGATTGGAGAGTGCAATTTGTAGGTGGTGAGGAAGAGACTGGGACGGAGTACATCGTCTCCTCTTCTTGCGTTGTCTGGACCGAGGACCGCACCATCCTCGTGCGTGGCGCTGAGGGCCGCATCGAGGTCTATGACCTCAACGGCAAACTGTTGCGTGGCGCACAGGGCACGGAGCATGAGACCGTTCGTTTCGTCATGCCTGCCGATGGTGCCTACCTTGTTAAGACGGGAAAGAAGGTGGTGAAGGTGGTGCTGTGAGAATTGTGAATTATGAAACGTTAGTTCGACGTAGTCAATTGGGGCATGCATATTGTGCATGCCTCTTTTTATTGGGTATTTGTGTGTGGCTGATGTGAGGTGAATTTATTTTTTTTGCCGCACACAACATTTCAATGAACTTTTACTAATTTTGCAAAAGATAAGGGATTAGGGAAAGTGTTACGTGGGGAGAATGAGCAGCACATTTTGTTCGGATATATCCTTTGCTATAAATATATTAAAACTTGCGAATAAGGCTTATGACAAAGAAGTTCACACTATTTCTTGCGCTGATATGCGCTTGTTGTTCTGTTTTTGCGACCAATTACCTCACCTTCACAGCCGAGGAGGATAGTTCCTCGTTTGGGATGGAAGTGTATGACATGGATTCCACTCCCACTGTGGTGCAATATTCATTAGACGACGGGCAGACGTGGGATACACTCACGGGAGGTCCTAGGGTTGTTTTAGCGAAGAGAGGCGACAAAGCGTTGCTGAAAGGGGTGAATCCACAGGGATTCCCTGTTACTGCGGCGTTTTTGGGAACAAGGTTCGAGATGTCTGGCGCCATCGCCGCCAGCGGAAGTGTGATGAGCATCATTGATGGTACGGGAGATAGCAAGACGATCCCTTGCGAACTCTGCTTCTCCGGATTGTTTTCGGGTTGCGAAGCGTTGACGCAGGCCCCTGAACTACCTGCCACAACGCTGGCGGATTATTGCTACTACGCGATGTTCTCCTACTGCACCAATCTGACGAAGGCCCCTGAATTACCCGCTAGGGAGTTGACCAATGGGTGCTACATGGATATGTTCTACGGCTGCACCAGTTTGACGAAGTCTCCTGCCCTTCTCGCTACGGAGGTGGAGTATAATAGCTACAAAAATATGTTTTCCGAGTGCGCAAAATTATCCGAGATAATGGTGTGCTTCACGGATTATAATTATGCTTCCCGTTCGGGGGCATGGGTTCGTGGTGTGGCTCCGCACGGCACGTTTATCCTACCGAAAGGGGCCACTAAATCATATGGTGAAGATAGGATACCTAATGGATGGGAGGTGAAGTATATCGATTATCTCACATTCACTGCCATGTTGGACGGAGCCTCCTTTGGTATCGCAACCATAGGAGAGCACATCCCGGATGTGCAGTACTCGTTAGACAGTGGTCACACATGGTCCCCTCTTCTCCCTGGGGAGACCATCACCTTAGCGAAATACAGCGACTGCGCATGGTTGAGAGGTGTCAATCCTCAAGGATTCTCCATAGGTGAGGAGGAATACACCCATTTCACCATGAGCGGGACCATCGCCGCGAGCGGAAGTGTGATGAGCCTCATTGACGGTATAGGTGCGGAAAAGAAGATCCCGAACGCCAACTGCTTCTATGGTTTGTTTGAAGGTTGTAGCAGATTGTCCGCCGCTCCAGATCTTCCGTCCACGGAGTTGGCGGAGGGGTGCTACAAGAGGATGTTCAGCGGGTGTACTCGCATGGTCAAGGCGCCGGAACTGCCTGCCACAAAGCTGGCGGCGCATTGCTACGAGTCGATGTTTGACAGCTGTCTGAATGTCAACAGAATAGTGGTGTGCTTTAACGATTGGGCTGATAATAGCAGGACCGCGGAATGGGTTGCTCATGTCGCCCCTACCGGCACATTCATCGCCCCACAGGCATTGGCGAAGGCGTTTGGCGCGGACAACATCCCCGAGGGGTGGCAGGTGGAGCCACTTAATTACCTCACCTTCACTGCGGAGGAGGATAACTCCACATTCGGTTTAGATGGTCTCTTCTATTACTCAACGATCCTATTCGCTGATATCCAGTGCTCTTTGGATAATGGGGAAACATGGTTCCCTATCGCCGGAGGTGATTCGATTATATTGAAAAAGAAGGGGGACAAGGCCTTGTTGAAGGGAAACAACCCGAAAGGATTTGTCCATTATAGAGAGCCGAATATCTCATCCTTCGTCATGACCGGCTCCATCGCCGCGAGCGGAAGTGTGATGAGCCTATTGGATGTGGCGGGTGTAAGCAAGACAATTCCTTCGGAGAGTTGTTTTGAAAGATTGTTCCAGGGGTGCGCCAGCCTGACCCAAGCGCCTGAACTGCCCGCCACGGAACTGAAAGAAGGATGTTACAGTGAGATGTTTGCGGAATGTACTAACTTGAGGCGGGCCTCTGAACTTCCTGCCACAAGACTCTCTCCCTGGTGTTATTTGCGCATGTTTATCGGTTGTAGCAGCCTGACGCAGGCGCCTGCACTGCCCGCCACAGAATTGAACGAATATAGCTATGCACTCATGTTTGCCTACTGCGACAGTCTGAGGCAAGCCCCGGCTCTCCCGGCCACGGTGCTACATGATGGGTGCTATCAGGCTATGTTCTACAATTGCATTAGCCTGACGGAGGCTCCTGAGCTTCCTGCGGCTGAAATCATCACTATCTCTGAATCGGGCGAGGGGTGTTACCGGACAATGTTCGATAGTTGCCAAAGCCTTTCCAAAATAAAAGTGCATTTTTCTGAATGGAAGGGAACGGATATTTCTTGGGTCGCTGGTGTCGCCCCTACCGGCACCTTCATCTGTCCGAAAGCGTTGGCTAAAGAGTATGGTGTGAACAGGATACCAGAGGGTTGGAGAGTGGAATTCGTCGAGGAGGGAAGCTCCACGCAAGTGGTTGAGGCGACGCATTGCGACATCTGGACCGAGGACCGCACCCTCTTCGTGCGTGGCGTCGAGGGCCGCATCGAGGTCTATGACCTCAACGGCAGACTGGTGCGTAGTGCTGAGGGCAAAGAGCATGAGACCGTCCGTTTCGTCTTGCCTGGCAAGGGAACGTATGTTGTTAAGATGGAAGCGAATAACGTGAAAATTATGAATTAAGAAACGATAGTTCGACGTAGTCAATTTTGAATTGGGGAGGGACGTGCGTATCCTTGCATGTTGCGTATATCCCAGCCCTGAAGGGGCGAAACATATATAGCCTGGGGCAACGCCCTAGGGTAATTAAGAAATGATAGTTCGACGTAGTCAATTAATAGTTAAGAGTTGGGGCGTGCGATTTGCATGCCCCTTTTTGAATTATGAATTATGAATTATGAATTATGAAACGATAGTTCGACGTAGTCAATTTTGAATCGGGGGGGAGTGTGTATCCCTACACGATGCGCACAATCATTTTTGTTTTTCTTACCCTTTTCATTATTTTTGCACAGATTCAAAAAATCCGTCGGAGATGTTTTTAGGCGTTGTACAGCCATTCCCTTCAGACAATACTCTCTGGCGAGGACAACTTTTTAGATTATTCTAGGCTCATGTTAAAGAAAAACACACTTCTTTTGATGCTGCTATGCGTCTTCTGCTCCGCCTCCGCCGCTAACTTCCTCACATTCACCGCGGAAGAGAACGGATCTTCCTTCGAAATCGTATGCAAGGGTGATTGTAACCCGGACCTGCACATCTCCATGGATGGAGGGAAACGATGGACCTTTCTCGCGGAAGGTGATGTGATCACCATGGGAAAGGGAGACAAGATCCTATTGAAGGGAAATAACCCTTTGGGCATCTCCAAAGATTGGTACAACTACATGCGTTTCGTCATGACTGGTTCCATCGCCGCCAGTGGTAGCGTGATGAGCCTCATCGATGGGAAGGGAGAGAACAAGGTGATCCCGAACGATTACTGCTTCTGCAAACTGTTCGAGAGGTGCGCCAGCCTGACGCAGGCGCCCGAACTGCCCGCCACGGGTCTCACCACGAATTGCTATTCGCACATGTTCTATGATTGCACGGGCCTTACCCAAGCCCCTGCCTTGCCTGCCCTGAGGCTGGCGAATGGATGCTACTACGAGATGTTCGCCAAGTGCGCCAACCTGACCCAGGCGCCCGCGCTCTCCGCCACGATATTGGCCACCGATTGCTGCCGCAGCATGTTCGCTGGCTGCACCCACCTGACGCAAGCGCCCGCACTGCCCGCCACGCAATTGGCTGAGGAGTGCTATGCCCAAATGTTCGACAGTTGTACCAGCCTGACCCAGGCGCCGGAACTACCTGCCACGAAGTTGGCGATGGCCTGCTACCGAGGAATGTTTTCCTCCTGCCTCAACCTGACGCAGGCCCCAGAGCTCCCCGCCAAGTCGTTGGCATTGGCTTGTTACCATGAGATGTTCTATAATTGTATCGGTTTGAAACAAGCGCCCGCACTGCCCGCCACGGAGTTGTCCGGCGGATGCTACGAGGCGATGTTCGCCCTTTGCCTCAATCTGACGCAAGCGCCCGAGCTCCCCGCTACAGGCTTGGCGATGGAGTGCTATGAACATATGTTTTCCAAGTGCATCAGTCTGACGCAGGCACCCGCCCTGCCTGCCACGTCGCTGACCGAGAAGTGTTATGCCGGCATGTTCTCCTACTGCACCAACCTGACCCAGGCGCCTGAACTACCCGCCACAAGGCTGGCCACGGACTGCTACAAAGGTATGTTCGTCGATTGCGCCAACCTATCCCAAGCGCCCATTCTGCCCGCTCCCAAGCTGGTGAAGGGTTGCTACATGGAGATGTTCTCCCACTGCGCTAAACTATCCTCCATCACGGTGAATTTCACGGACTGGGGCATGCAATTCGGTAATGGGGATGATGCAAGAAACTGGAACACAGAGGGTTGGCTCTCCGGTATCTCCCCTAACGGCACATTCATCTGCCCCAAAGTCCTTCCGAAGGAATTCAGCGACAACAAGATACCCGAGAATTGGAAAGTGGAACGCGCAAAAAAATAATTAATTGACTACGTTGAACTAAAGTTTCAAAATTATCTTGCTGTATGGAAAAAACAATCGTTTCCCTTTTGTTTGTTGGATCGGCACCAAAATTTCTATTCCTCGGAGACAAAATGGATTCTCCCATGTATAGAGTGGAAGGTTTTGTGGCTATATACCTCGCTTTGGCTTTTTCTTTCATTCCGGCTATTGCGCTTTCATTGATTTTGGACTCGATAGACACGTTTTACAAAGCATGCTTTATTTTATTGATAATCATGCTATTGATCTTACTTTGGAAAGTATTGGCGATTAAAGATAGCACAATACAAGCTTATTTCTATAACTTTAATAAGATGTCAAAGGCAAAGGCGCTTTGTTTATTTGTCGCAATATTTATCTCACAATTTTTTTTCTTGTTATTCCCTTGTTTTTTGGCTAAAAGTATTCTGATATGATCGATTGGATCTTGTGAAGTATAAGGGGAAACAGAGTTGGGTTGCGGGTGTGCTACTCTTGGTAGAATCATATTCGCAGTTATTTTTATCGAAAACCATCAATCCAATTGTTTTTTATTATATTTGCGGAAGGGTAAATGTTCGACGTTGGTTTTTATAAGGGTGATATATAGAACAACAAATGGATGTCGGATTAACTCTTCTTTGTAAATAAATGTTTTAGATTAAATTTTAATGCCTATGGGAAAGAAGATTACTTCAATTATTGCGTTATTGTGTGCGTATTGTACCGTATTTGCGGCCAATTACCTCACCTTTACGGCCGAGGAGGATAGTTCGTCCTTTAGAATATACGAGGACGTTATGGATGATTCTCATGTGAATATCCAATACTCTTTGGATGACGGACAGACATGGAAAGATCTTGTATATTATCGTGACACGGTGGTTTTGGCAAAGAAAGGTGACAAGGTATTGCTAAAGGGCAACAATCCTAATGGAGTTGTTCCGGAGTTGGGCGTTTTCCGTTTCCTCATGACAGGTTCCATCGCCGCCAGCGGTAGTGTGCTGAGTTTGATAAGCGAGACGGAAGAGGACGTGAAGCCAGAAGCGGTCAATTTCCGTGGAATCTTCTTGGATTGTACCAGTTTGACCAAAGCGCCGGAGCTCCCCGCCACGAAGTTGACCAAAGAAGATTGTTATAGGGAAATGTTTTCAGGCTGTACTCGTCTGACCGAGGCCCCTGCTCTTCCCGCCACGCAGTTGGCCGAAGGCTGCTACTCGTCGATGTTCTCAAATTGTACCAGTCTGGCTAAAGCACCGGAACTTCCCGCCACACAATTGGCCAACGACTGTTACAGGATAATGTTCGCCGGTTGCACCGCTTTGACGAAGGCGCCCGAACTGCCCGCCACGGAGATATCCGAAAGATGCTATCAGGATATGTTCTATGGTTGTACTAGTCTGACCGAAGCACCGGAGGAACTTCCTGCCATAATGTTGGCCAATAGTTGCTATAAAGGGATGTTCTATGGTTGCGCTAGTTTGGCTAAGGCTCCTGCTCTTCCTGCCACCCTTTTGGCCGAAGCGTGTTATTCCAATATGTTCAATGGGTGTGCCAGCCTAACCGAATCGCCTGTGCTTCCCGCCTCCGAGTTGGCAGGAAATTCTTATGCGGGGATGTTCTCAGGTTGTGTGAGACTGTCTCGGATAGAGGCTAACCTCGCTCGGACCACTCAATGGTGGAACGCGGATGATTGGGTTGCAGGTGTTGCTCCTACCGGCACGTTTATCTGCGAGAAAGGGGTAGAGCTGGAATTCGGAAGGGACAAGATACCGGTTGGCTGGACGGTGAAGTATACCGATGGGGAGGAGGCGCTGATCAATTGCCTCACCTTCAGCGGAAGCTATGGATGCACCATCAGTTACGTAAACGTGGGTGATAATAAACCTGACATCAGTTACTCTTTGAATAACGGTATGACATGGAGCCAACTCAGAGAGGGGAGGGACATCGAATTGAAACATCAGAAGATTATGTTGAAGGGATTGAACCCAGAGGGATTCAGCCATGAGAATAGCTATACCTACTTCGTCATGACGGGTGATGTCTCTGCCAGCGGAAGCGTGATGAGCCTCATCGACGGGACAGGAAACAGCAAGACGATCCCGAACGAATATTGCTTTAAACGTCTGTTCGCCGGTTGCACCAGCCTGGAGAAGGCGCCTATCCTCTCTGCGACGAATCTGTCGGCCGGGTGTTACTCGGAGATCTTCTCCGGTTGTACCAATTTGTCCAAAATAGAGGTCAACTTTTCCCAATGGTCGGGAACGGGCGATTGGGTCGTCGATGTCGACTCCTCAGGCACTTTCCTTTGCCCGGAAGCATTGGCTGAGGAATTTGGCAAGGATAGGATACCTGCGGGTTGGAAGGTTAATTATGTCGTTGACGAAGATGCACCGGCCAACTACCTCACCTTCACCGCCGAAGAGGATAACTCCGCCTTCGGCATCACAACATCAACTAGCAAACATAGCATTTTCTTCTCTTCTGATGATGGCCAGACATGGACTCCTCTCGAAAACAACTCGTATGTCGCACTTGAAAAGAAGGGCGATAAGGTTCTGTTGAAAGGCGTAAACCCTAAAGGCCTTTGGGAGAGATCCGATGAATACCGGGACGACTATACCCGTTTTATCATGAAGGGCTCTATTGCCGCCAGCGGAAGCGTGATGAGCCTTATCGACGGGACAGGAAAAAGCAAGACGATCTCCGCCATTTATTGCTTCCGAGGTTTGTTTAAGGGTTGTACTGGATTGACGCAAGCGCCCGAGCTCCCTGCCACCCAACTGGCGGAGAGATGCTATTCCGGCATGTTTGAGGGTTGTACCGGCCTGAAAAAGGCACCAACGCTCTCCGTCACCGAATTGGAAACTGGATGCTACGAATTTATGTTCTCCGGTTGCACTGGTCTGACGGAGACACCCGAGCTCCCTGCCACGAAGTTGGAGATAGAATGCTACGCTGGCATGTTCCGTGGTTGCACCGGTCTGACGCAGGCGCCTGTTCTCCCTGTCACAGATCTTGAACACGGATGTTACATGTATATGTTCTCCGGTTGCACTGGTCTGACGCAGGCGCCCGAGCTCCCTGCCACGAAGTTGGCGACAGATTGCTACGCTGGCATGTTCCGTGGTTGCACCGGGCTGACGCAAGCGCCGGTTCTCCCCGCCACCAGCATTGCCATCGAATGTTACAAGCAAATGTTTGATAGTTGTACCAGCCTGACGCAAGCGCCCGCCCTTCCTGCCACGGATTTGGACTATGGATGTTATGGATATATGTTCCGTAATTGTACCAGCTTGACGCAAGCGCCCGAACTTCCTGCCACTCATATGAATCATTTTTGCTACGAGCACATGTTTGACGGCTGCATCAGCCTGACGCAAGCGCCTGTCCTTCCTGCCAAGGAGTTGGACTATGGATGTTATGGGTCTATGTTCTCTGGCTGCACCAGTTTGACGCAAGCGCCTGCTCTTCGTGCCACGGATTTGGCCGAAAGATGTTATGAGTATATGTTCTCTGGCTGCACCAGCTTGACGCAAGCGCCTGCGCTTCCTGCCCTCCAACTGAGTGAAGCTTGCTACAGCCACATGTTCGCCGGTTGTACCAGCCTGACGCAAGCGCCTGTCCTTCGTGCCACGGATTTGGCCGAAAGATGTTATGAGTATATGTTCTCTGGTTGCACCAGCTTGACGGAGGCGCCCGCCCTCCCTGCCACCCAATTGGGTAGGACCTGCTACGACCACATGTTTGCGGGTTGCACCGGCCTGACGCAAGCGCCGAAACTTCCTGCCACGAAGTTGGCCGAAAAATGTTATGAGTATATGTTCTCTGACTGCACTAGCTTGACGGAGGCGCCCGCCCTTCCTTCCACTGAGTTGGTGAGTGGTTGCTGCGACCACATGTTCGCTGGTTGCACCAGTCTGACGCAAGCGCCCGCCCTTCCTTCCATGGAGTTGGCCGATGGATGTTATGGGTATATGTTCTTTGGCTGCACCAACTTGACGCAGGCACCCGTACTTCCCGCTATCCGAATGCGTGAAGCTTGCTACGTCCACATGTTCGATGGTTGCACCAGCCTGACGCAAGCGCCCGCCCTTCCTTCCACGGAGGTGGACTATAACTGCTATGAGTATATGTTCTCTGGTTGCACCAGCCTGACGGAGGCGCCCGCCCTTCCTGCCACCATACTGAGTGGAAATTGCTACAGCCACATGTTCTCCGGTTGCACCAGCCTGACGCAAGCACCGGAACTTCCTGCCACGGGGATGGCCTACGGGTGTTATAGGGGAATGTTCTCTGGTTGTACCAGTCTGACGGAGGCGCCGGAAATCCTTGTTGAAGGTGCCGAAGATAGCTATACGGAGATGTTCATTGGATGCACCAGTCTCTCTAAAATCAAGGTCAATTTTACCCGATGGGACAGCTATATGGGCGATAATATAAGCGATTGTGATTGTATTATGTTCGCGGGGTCCATGGAATCTTGGGTATATAATGTCGCCCCTACCGGCACCTTCATCTGCCCGGATGAGTTGAATATAGAGTATGGTGTGAGTAGAATACCTGAAGGATGGGAGGTGGTCCAATTCAGCAAATCGGGGGCGGAGAATGTCACCGCATCGTCCTGCTCCGTCTGGACGGAAGATCACTCCATCTTCGTACGTGGCGCTATGGGCCGCATCGAGGTCTATGACCTCAACGGCAAACTGCTGCGTAGCGCACAGGGCAGGGAGAATGAGACCGTCCGCTTCGTTTTGCCTGACAAGGGAACGTACGTTGTTAAGACGGAAACGAAGAGCGTGAAAATTATGAATTAAGAAACGTCAGTTCGACGAAGTCAATTAGGGCGGGACGCGCGTATCCTTGCATGTTGCGTATATCCCAGCCCTGAAGGGGCGAAACATATATAGCCTGGGGCAACGCCCTAGGGTAATTAAGAAACGATAGTTCGATGAAGTCAATTAAGAGTTGGGGCGTGCGGTTTGCATGCCCCTTTTTTAATTATGAATTTTGAATTATGAATTAAGAGTTAAGGGAAGTGCGTCTCTTTTCACGCTACGCACCCCCTAGCCCCAGCGGGGCGACATCCCCCAGGCAGGGGTGTAAACCCCTGATGACGAACGGGTTTTGGACACCGAGCCCTGAAAGGGCGATACATGATAATTAAGAATTAAGAATTTTGAAACGTTAGTTCGACGAAGTCAATTATGAAACGTTAGTTCGACGAAGTCAATTTATCATTTTTGTTTTTCCACGCCCTTCATTATTTTTGCACAGATTCATAAATCTAAATACTTATGTTAAAGAGAAACACACTCCTTTTGATGCTGCTATGCCTCTTCTGTTCCGCTTCCGCCGCCAACTACCTCACTTTCACGGCAGGGGAGGACGGTGCTTCGTTTTGGATTATCAGGAAAGGTGCAGACGGGCCCGATGTGCAATATTCATTGGATGGAGGAGAGAGTTGGAACGTTTGTGAAGTTGGAAAGCGTGTCAGGCTGAAGAAGATGGGTGACAAAGCCTTGTTGAAGGGAGAGAACCCGGATGGATTCTCCCGAGGCGAGAAGAGCTACACACATTTCGCCATGTCTGGTCCCATTTATGCCAGCGGTAGTGTGATGAGCTTGATCGATGGCGCAAAGGATATCCAGACGATACCGAACGATTATTGTTTTTATGGTTTGTTCGAAAGATGCTCCAGCCTACAGCAAGCCCCCGAGCTTCCCGCCACCACATTGTCCGCATATTGTTACAGCAGGATGTTCCGTAAGTGTTCCAGCCTGAGACGAATGCCTCTTCTTCCCGCCACTGTGATGGCTGAGGGTTGCTACCAAGGCATGTTCTGTTATTGCAACAACTTGATGCAGGTCTCTTCTTTGCCCTCCACCGCATTGGCGGAAAGATGCTACGAGGATATGTTCCTCCACTGCCGACGCTTGGTGCATGCACCTACTCTTCCCGCCACCCGGTTAGCCCCATATTGCTATAATGGGATGTTCTTCCGCTGTGTCAGCATGACGGAGGCGCCCGCCCTCCCCGCCACGATGTTGGCGGATGAATGCTACGCCCATATGTTTGAGGGCTGTTCTAACCTCGCCTATGTGAAGGTGGCTTTTATCGATTGGTGGGCCGAGGATCACGGCGAGAGGTGGAGAGATGGCGTAAGAAAAGAACGTTTGGAGACTTTTTTGTGGCTCTCCGGCGTCAGCGACTTCGGCACTTTCGTCTGCTCGTCAGATCTTTCCATAGTGTTTGATGTAAACAGAGTCCCTAAAGATTGGAAGGTGGTGTTTTTTGATGAATGATAGTCAATTGTTAATTAAGAATTTTGAATTTTGAAACGTCAGTTCGACGTAGTCAATTTCTTTTGGGGACGTGCAATTCTACGCGCTGCACATACCCGAGCCCTGAAAGGGCGATACATATATAGCCTGGGGCAACGCCCTAGGGAATATGTTGGTCGTAAATTGTAAATCGTAAATCGTTAAATTGTAAATCTCTCTGAGGCTTTGTCGGATGCCTGCATAACCCTACATCTCCTCCTCATCCTCTTCGAATTTATCGGATGATACCCTGATGAGTTTCGAGCCAACGGGACGCTCTAGATAATCCTCGACAACCGGGTCTGCGGAGACGACGGGGAAAATGGTGGAGATGATAAAATTGTTCGGGTCGGAAACGTATTCCTCGTCTTCCTCTCCTCCGTAAAAGGCCCATCCGCTATCCTCTTCGGCGTGGGGTTCTTCCCGCACCATATATCCTACCTGATACCCATCGTCGACGATCATCCTCGACACGCAGGCTTTCTGGGTCAACAGCTCCCTCCGCTTTATCATGGCTTCATGGTTCTTCCTCTCTTCGAGGAATGCGGCGACCTCTTCCGCCTTCGGTTCACTATCCGTATCGATTTCTTCGATGGATACGTCAAAAAGATCCTTGTCGTCCGCATTGCGCTTTAACAAAACAGCTAGACGTAGCAGGTCCGCCTCCGTGGCGCTCAGGGGTATTTCCGCCTGATGGACCATCTCTTTGCCGTGTGCCCCGTAAAGGTTGAGGGCGACCACACCTCCCTTGTAAACGTTCGCTTTGGCGGCCCCGAGGTTCTCCTTGTCGTCGTAAAAAGACATGAAGGACGAAAGCCTGTCGTTGACGTGCCAGTCGAAGGAGGTTCCATTCTGTCCGTTCATATAGTAGAGCGATCCATTCTCTTCGAGTTCATCGACTGAAACGTCCGTCAGGTGTTCTTTTATGCTTTCCGCAATGATCCTCTTTATGTTTTCTAATGTTCTATCCATATTCTTCCGTGTAATATACCATCAACGCAACGCCCCGATCGTCAGCAGGCAGACGCCGCAGAGGATACCGCAGAGCAGTATTCCCTTCAGTTTCAGGTTCTTCTCCTTCAGCATGAGCGCGCCATAGAGGAACGGGACGACCGCCCCCGAACGACGGATGGTGGAGACGATGGAGATGAGCGCATTGTCCGAAGAGAGCGCCCAGAAGTATACGTAATCGGCCAAGATCAGGAAGACGGAGATGCCCACGATGCTCCACCGCCACTCGAACGGTGTGGTGTGCTTCCTCCGTGGATACCACAGGGCGAATAGGATGACGAGCATCAACAGGGCCTGGTACATCGTGCTGAAGACCTGCACGCCTACCCGGTCGAACGACCGCATCAGGTGCTTGTCGTACAACCCGCTTGCGGCGCCTAGGAGCGTGGCGAGGATGATGAGCCATATCCACTTGTTGCGCTTCCATGAGATGCCTTCCTTGAGCCCCGCCAACGAGAAGAGGTAGAAGGATACGATGGTGACGATGATGCCGGTCGCCTGCAGGGGCGTCAGCCGCTCCGCGAAGATGATGAAGGCGCCTATGACCGTCCAGACGGGTTGCGTCGCGCGGATGGGCGAGAAGATGGTGATCGGCACGTTCTTCATGCCGAAATAGGCGGATATCCAGGAGCCTAACACGATGGCCGATTTCAGGAAGATGCAGAGGTGGGCGTGGAGATCCATCTCGGGCACGTAGAACCAGGTGCCGGACACCTGCTCGGGCGCCACCTTCGAGGCGAACAGGAAGAACGAGAAGAACACCGCCGAGATGAATATGGATGAGGCCAATACGGGTATCACCGCGTTCTCCTTCAGGGAACGTTTCTTGAAGACATCATAGATGCCTAACAAGATGGCCGATAGTAGTGCTAAAAAGACCCACACTTTAGAGAATTATGAATTTTGAATTATGAAACGTTAGTTCGACGAAGTCAATTAAGAGTTGAAAATTATAGGATGAGTTCGCCTTTGCCTTGACGGACGATGACGGGTTCGTCGCCGGTGCAGTCCACGACGGTGGAGGGATCCAAGGTGCCGAAACCGCCATTGATCACCACGTCGGCTATGTTCTCATACCGTTCGTGGATCAGTTCGGGGTCGGTGAAGTACTCCAGTATCTCGTCGTCATCGTCGCGCACGGAGGTGGAGAGGATAGGGTTGCCCAAGCCCCTGACCAGCTCGCGGATGATGTTATTGTCCGGCACCCTGATACCCACCGTCTTCTTGTTGCGGAAGAGCTTCGGGAGGTTGCTGTTGCCGTTCAGGATGAAGGTGAAAGGTCCGGGGAGGTTCTTCTTCATCAGTTTGAAGGTATTATTGTCCACCTTCGCGTACTCGCTGATGTTGCTCAGGTCGTAGCAGATGAAGGAGAGGTTCGCCTTGCGGGGGTCGATGTTCTTGTAGCGGCAAATCTTCTCCACGGCTCTCGTGTTGAAGATGTCGCAGCCCAAACCGTAGATGGTGTCCGTCGGGTAGACGATGAGTCCGCCGTCGCGAAGGAACTGCACCACCTTCTCGATTTCCCGCTCGTTCGGGTTTTCAGGATAAATTCTAATTAGCATCGTATCAATTCTTTACTTCAATATTCAATTCGTATCATTAAGCCAAGCAACCATACGGGTCATGGTAGGATATCCGTTGGGGACGGCCCTTCCCGTCCAGTTGCACGAAGGTATAGACTCCGGTCAGGATGACGCGTCGGTTCTCCCCGTCGGGGTCTGCTGTGGCGGTCAGCGCCAGCACCATCTTCACAGGTCCGAGGTCCAGCGGTTTCGCCACGACCTCGATGGTCTCACCCAGATAGGCAGGTTTATGGAAACGGATCTTGTCCGCCGCCGCCGTGCACATGGTCCGTTGTGTCAGCTCGACGGCGAGCTCATGCCCCACCTTGTCCATCCAAGCCATCACCTCCCCGCCGAAAAGCGTCTTGTTGATGTTCAGTTTGGACTCGTCCACCACGTAGCGGCGCATCCTTTCCTTCGCCATTAAATCTTCGATCGCCATATCTGCTTCATTTTTCGGGCGCAAAATTACAAAAAAATTGAAAATTAGGCGTTAAGGTTTTAAGAATTGATCGCATTTGTCGTCACGAACCTTCCCCCTCCGTAACTACCCGCCGATATATTTTTTTTGTATCAAAAATGCCCTATCTTTGTTATGCTGTTTCCGCCGTGGATTGAACTGTTTCAGGACTTTAGATCTGTGAAACAGGGAGAGCATGGGGGAATAAGTGATGTTTTATGTGATTGTTAATCAGTTGAATGTAACATATAACCATGTCGCCTTCCCTTAGGGGCACATGAATGAATAGGAGCAGAATATGAAGAAAATATTACTAATCGTGCTATGTGCGTTTTATGCGTTGGGCCTATGTGCGGAGGGATCATCGGACCACTTCCTTTCACGAGGCCTGAAGTTTAAGACGGAGCGTTCCGCATTCGGGTTCCTTTGGTATACGGATTTGGAGGATAAAATAAGCTATCTATCTGTCGCACATGCTCTTGCGTTTGATATTGGATACCAGCATGACGAACATTTCTACTATGGCGTGGGGGTTGAATGCAGACGCTGGCTGTATGATTTTTGCAACCCGCAACTCTCCTTGCCGATCTACGGTGAGGTCCGCATGAGCCTCTCCGACAAAAAGGTCTCTCCCTATTTCGGGCTGAAAGTGGGAGGCAGTGTCAACCTGATAGACCATGATTACGAGGATTATGATCTATTCCAGCGGGAGGGTGGCAGATGGTTCTATAAATATAACGAATATCAGGAAAAGCTGGGTGGCTTGTACATCAACCCTGAGGTGGGCGTTCGCTTCCGGACAGTCTGCATCGGATTCAGCATCCCGGTGATGGAGCAAATACGGAAGACTAAGATCTACGACAGCTATTCCCATGTCACGCGCAAAGAGCGGGAAAAGAACATGACGACGAGCTTCCACCTCACCATCTCCCTGATCGCCAGTTTGAGTGATTAATTGCTTCGGGAGGGGTAAGGCTGGTGCGCCGGTTGACGGGAAAAGAAGCGTGATAAAAAATGATGATGTTTTTTCTTTCAGAAAAGGATATATAAAATTTTTTATTAAATTTGCGTGGATTGAGAGTTCCGTAAGGACACGATCCCCCTTTTAATTGATTAGGATTAATTATTTATAAACAAATATAGTTTAAAGTTAGCATGGCAAACTTAGATTTAAGCAAGTACGGCATCACTGGATCCACGGTGATCGCCCACAATCCATCCTACGAGGATCTTTTCAAAGAGGAAACAAAAGCCGGATTGAGCGGCTATGAGGTAGGACAAGTGACTGAACTCGGAGCAGTGAATGTGATGACAGGTATCTACACCGGTCGTTCTCCTAAGGATAAATACATCGTGATGGACAAGAACTCCAAGGACACTGTATGGTGGACTTCAGAGGAGTACAAGAACGATAACCACCCAATGAGCGAAGAGGTTTGGGCTAAGGTGAAGGAGATTGCGAAGAAGGAACTTTCCAACAAGCAACTTTATGTAGTGGACGCTTTCTGCGGTGCCAACAAGGCAACCCGCTTGGCTGTTCGTTTCATCATGGAGGTGGCTTGGCAAGCTCACTTCGTGAAGAACATGTTCATCCAACCTACCGCTGAGGAGTTGGCTAACTTCGAGCCTAACTTCGTCATCTACAACGCTTCTAAGGCGAAGGTAGAGAACTACAAGGAATTGGGTCTGAACTCCGAGACTTGCGTTGCCTTCAACGTTACTTCCCGCGAGCAAGTGATCATCAACACTTGGTACGGCGGTGAGATGAAGAAGGGTATGTTCTCCATGCAGAACTACTACTTGCCATTGAAGGGCATCGCTTCCATGCACTGCTCCGCTAACTGCGACATGCAGGGCAAGAACACCGCTATCTTCTTCGGTCTCTCCGGTACAGGTAAGACTACCTTGTCAACTGACCCTAAGCGTCGCTTGATCGGTGACGACGAGCACGGATGGGACGACGAGGGCGTGTTCAACCTCGAGGGCGGTTGCTACGCTAAGGTGATCGGCTTGAGCAAAGAGCATGAGCCAGACATCTACGGCGCCATCAAACGCAACGCTTTGTTGGAGAACGTTACGGTGGACAAGAACGGCAAGATCGACTTCAACGACAAGTCCGTTACCGAGAACACCCGTGTTTCTTATCCTATCAACCACATCAACAACATCCAACCAGGATCTTCCGCTCCTGCCGCTAAGAACGTTATCTTCTTGTCGGCTGACGCGTTCGGTGTGTTGCCTCCAGTATCCATCTTGACTCCTGAGCAGACTCAATACTACTTCTTGAGCGGTTTCACGGCTAAGTTGGCCGGAACGGAGCGTGGTATCACGGAGCCTACTCCAACCTTCTCCGCTTGCTTCGGACAGGCATTCTTGGAGTTGCACCCAACCAAATACGCTGAGGAGTTGGTGAAGAAGATGCAGAAGTCTGGCGCTAAGGCATACTTGGTGAACACTGGATGGAACGGAACAGGCAAGCGTATCTCTATCCCTGATACCCGTGGTATCATCGACGCTATCTTGAGCGGTGACATCTTGAAGGCTCCTACGAAGAAGATCCCTATGTTCGACTTCGAGGTTCCTACCGCATTGCCAGGCGTGAACCCAGCTATCTTGGATCCTCGCGACACTTACGCTAACGCTTCCGAGTGGGAGACGAAGGCGAAGGATTTGGCTTCACGCTTCCAAAAGAACTTCGTGAAGTACACTGGTAACGCAGCTGGTAAGGCTTTGGTTGCCGCTGGCCCTAAATTGTAATCAATTTTCTCTCAATAGAAGGGCACCTCGTGTGGGGTGCCCTTTTTGTTTTTTCAAGGCAGGGGATTATCGTTAGCTGTAGAGACGCAACATATTGCGTCTCAATCCACGGAGACGCACGGCTGTGCATCTCTACCAGTACATTCGAAAAATCCTACGGTTTCAGTCGTAGAGACGCAAAATCTTGCGTCTCTACAATGCAACACGACACGTCAAAAATGCAATGCATCACAACATTGCATTCCTACCAATACAATAAATCCATTTTTTCACGTTATAGATGTGAAAATTGTATTTAAAATCCATCTGTTATGTCTGACAATAAATTCAAAGGGATCTATCGTATACCTTCCGCCCGTGCACATTGGCATGATTATGAGGGTGGCGAATATTTCGTAACGATCTGCACCCAAAATCGTGAACATTTTTTCGGAGAGATTGTGAATGGGGAAATGAGGCTGTCGGAGGTGGGGAAAATGGCGGAAAAATGCATACAAGAGGTTCATAATCATTTTTCTAACGCTGATGTGCCATTGTATGTCGTAATGCCTAATCATGTGCATATAATTATAATCATTGATCGCCCGAATGTAGAGACGCAACATATTGCGTCTCAATCCGCGGAGACGCAATATGTTGCGTCTCTACAATGCGACGTCCGGCAGGGTTTCGGACCTCAATCCCAAAACCTGTCATCGATTGTGCGGGGAATAAAAATCGGGACCACCGTCTATGCGCACAGAAACAACATCCCATTCGCCTGGCAGGCACGGTTCCATGACCGTATCATTCGTAACCAAGAGGAAATGAACCGTATCGCGGAATATATTGAAAACAATGTGGCACGATGGAAATATGACGCAATGAATCAGACTACACCGTAGAGACGCAAAATGTTGCGTCTCCGCATTTGGATGTACGGCAGATTGTTTGTCATTTTGAATCAGTTGGATTTTATATATTTTTTTATATTTGTAATCACTTGTGAAACTAAAAACATAATAGACAAATATGAAAAAAATTATTTTATATGCTGACCTTGATTGGGTTATGCGCATGTTCTTCAGGTAATATATGTGGAAAATGGGAGACGGAAGGTTTCTTTGTTGCTGGTGCGGCGGATCAGCAGCAATCGGCTTTTGTGGCTTATGAGAAAAATGCCGTCTATTCTTTTTATGAGAACGGTCGTTATGAAATGGTGAATCCTTGCAAAACCCCGCCAATGAAGGTCCCTGGATTGGTTCTCCGTGAAGTAGGCGACTATACGTATAATTCTTCAGAGAAAAAAGTGACATTTGTTTCAGACACCATCGATTTCTATGTGTTGGAAACTGATGAGATAGAAAAAATTATTAAACAAAGGACAAAAGAACTGTCTGTCGTTGATCTTAGTGGCGATAAATTGTCATTTCAATTAGATGTTCCAAGTGTTCTTCCTCGTAAGGCGAAGGTTATTCGTAATATGAAAAGGGTTAAATAAATTTTCCCTTCCTTCAACCTCACACATGGCTGAACGTCGTCTGCCCGTAGAGACGCACGGCCGTGCGTCTCTACGGTACCCGAAAAATCCTACGGCACCAGACGAGAGACGCAAAATGTTGCGTCTCTACCCATTTCGCCCGTTTGCAACAATTTTACTACCAAAAAGGAACAAATTTCATATTACATCTTGTGGTGAATGTTTAAATTTGCTAGCGTTGATGGTCGTGATAGACTGTGGTGACTAAAAGAGATTGTATTAAGTAGTAAAGCATATATTAACAACAAGCGCATAGTCCGGAGATGTGTGGTTATCCGCACTGATGGGTTGTCACGCTTTTTGAAAAACACGTAAAAATGAAAAATTTTAGAGCAGATTTGAAGAAATGGGTTTGCGCTTGTATCGCCCTCATGCCTATGATGGCTACAGCGCAGACGGTTAACGTGGACCTCAGCAAGGAGTACCAACTCATCAAGGGGTTCGGTGGCATTAACTTCCCGACATGGATCGATGACCTCTCCGCCAGCCAGCGTGAGACGGCTTTCGGTAATGACGAGGGGCAATTGGGCCTCTCCGTCCTGCGTATCCATGTGGACCCTGAGGAGAGCAACTGGAGCAAGGAGGTCGCTACGGCGCAAAACGCTGTGAAGAAGGGCGTGACCGTCTTCGCCTCCCCTTGGAGTCCGCCGTCGAGCATGTGTGAGCCTTACCAATCGTCCAAGCGTCTGAAAACGAGTTCGTACGGGGCTTACGTGCAGCACCTGAACAAGTTCATCGATTATATGAAACAGAATGGTGTGGATCTCTACGCCATGTCCATCCAAAACGAGCCGGACTATGGTTCCGACTGGACGTGGTGGCCTTCGAACGACATGGCTACTTTCATGGCGAACTACGCACAGGACATCAAGTGCAGGGTCATGGCGCCGGAGTCTTTCCAATACACGAAGAGCACGTCCGACCCAATCCTCAACAACTCCAAGGCGCTTGCCAACTTGGATATCCTCGCCACACACCTCTACGGTACGCAGGTGAACCAATTCAGCTACCCGCTCTTCCAACAGAAGGGCGCGGGAAAGGAGCTCTGGATGACGGAGGTCTACTACCCGAACAGCAGCAGCGATGCGGATACCTGGCCGGAGGCGCTGGAGGTGGCGGACCACATGACGAACGCTGTTGTGAGGGGTAATTTCCAAACCTACGTGTGGTGGTACATCCGCCGCTCCTACAGCTTGATCAAGGATAACGGCAAGGTCTCCAAACGTGGCTATTGCTTCGCACAGTACTCTAAGTTCGTTCGTCCGGGCTTCGTCAGGGTGGACGCTACCCAGAACCCGACGAATAACGTGAATATATCCGCCTTCAAGAAGGATAACGATATCGTCCTCGTGCTCGTCAACAAGAACACGAGCTCCAAGACGTTGACCATCTCCATCCCTGGCTCGCAGGTCTCCTCGTGGGAGCGCTACGTGACCAGTGGTCAGAAGAACGTGAAGAAGGAGGAGGACGTCAACGGTGGTACTTCTTTCCAAATCACTTTGGAGGCCCAGAGCGCCACGACCCTTGTGGGCGGCGGGAAGAAGGGCACGCCGAAGGTGAGCTTCACTTCGCCTACCGCCAGCGATGACCTGGAGGCGCCCGCAAACATTACCCTCTCCGTCGATGCGACGGACGAGGACGGCTCCATCCGCTCCGTGGCTTTCTACAATGGCGACACGAAGCTGGGCGAGTCTACCTCCGCACCTTACACCTACACGATTGAGGGACTGAAGGAGGGTACCTACACTCTCTCCGCCGTTGCCACAGACAACGAGGGGAACGAAGGGAAATCAACCGTCACGGTGACCGTGCATGTGCCACAAACGCCTTACAAGGGCACGCCTAGCGTTCTGCCTGGCAAGATTGAGGTGGAAGAGTATGACCTCGGCGGCAGCGGTATCGCCTACAGCGATGCGGAGGAAGAGAACAAAGGGAAGGCGAACTTCCGCACGAACGAAGGCGTGGACGTGGAAAAATGCGGTGATGGCATGGCTATCGGTTACACCAACGAAGGAGAGTGGCTCGAATATACGGTGGATGTGAAGAAGACAGACACCTACAAATGGAGCGCACGTGTCGCCTCCGGTAGTGACGGCTCCTCCTTCCACCTGATGATCGACGGCAAGGAGATCACCTCAACCATTAAAGTACCTAACGGAGGCGATTGGGACACCTATACCGTCATAGAGGGCAAGACCTCGCAGATAGAGGAGGGCACGCACGTCCTCAAGCTTGTCATCGACGGTAACTATGCTAACGTGGACTGGCTCCAATTCGAGGCGGAGAGCGGTTTCGAATCGGGCTTGGCTAATACTGGGAACCTGCTATCCATCCAAGGCACATTCTCCATCATAGACATGAACGGAAAGGTTTTAGGGAATATCGATATCAACCCAGGCGACGACGTATCTTCCTTGCTCCAAGCGAAAGGATTCCGCACGGGTATCTACCTCCTCTCCAACGAGGATACTTCCCTGAAGATAGAGGTGAAATAAGTGTGTATTATTATGCTATGAAAATTATGGGGGCGCCAATGATTTGACGCCCCCTTGTTCTCGTTATGGTACGACCTATATCTTCGTCATTCGGTGGTATATTATGTAGGACAAAAATCTTTCGCTCCAGCCTGCGTTTCTGAAATTGTAAATAGCTAATCGTTAAATGTTTAAGTTTCGCAAGTAAATATATAAGTGCAAAAAAACGATTAAGTATCGTAAAGAAAAACAGGTAAAAGTTTAGATAAGTCCCAGAGGAACGGTATATTACAGGCGGGGGTGATAACCCCTGTATAATGGGCATTTGGTGATGATTAAAAGCCTCGAAGAGGCGACACATCCATTATGACATCCCTTCGGGTTTTCCGTCACACACACCGTTCACAAAACAGGGTTGAACCCCCTGCCTAAGATGTGACGCCCATTCTGGGATAGCGACGTGCGATATATGGATTAACTTAAAATCACTGGCGAAACTTGAGTTAAATAATAAATACCATGTCCAAATATCTACAAAAGGGAAAACTATATATATTTTTATATACCTTTGTACAACCATAGGGCGACGGTTGATGTGTTGAGTCCAATGATGTATAAAAAATAGATTCTATAAACATTAAATAATATAATTATGAAGAAAAAGATTCTCCTTTTATTCCTGACAATCGGAACAGTTGTATTACTTCCTCTTGCTTCATGCGGCGACGATGATGACAATGACGATAACAACACAACAAAACCTGTTTCCACCGACACGACGGATGTCACTCCGACTATCATCACGGACGATACCACGAAGATAGAGAACGATACCACTCCCGTAAAAGAAGAGGAGGTGGTCCAGTACACCCTTGACGACGTACAAGGCATCTGGCACGTGAAGAAAGAGAATGGCCCTGAAGAGTATATTCAGATCGATGGTGTCAACACGCACATAATACGATACAACACATCCTATATGGGTGAGGACAATTGGCTTTCCCTGAAATTGACCGGCACCAATGTCACCAATAATTTGCTGGGCTTTTCCGCCTCGTTCCTAACAAACACTTATGGCTACACGTTGAAAAAAGTCTCCGACACGGAGATGTTGGCTCAGCCTAAGTCTGAATACTTCGAGAACGATGATTTCTCCATTGACGATGTCATACTCACGAAGGAGAGCGAGCTCCCTGCCTGTTTCACTGACCCATCGTATTTGTTCCAGTTCTCAATGGATTACACCAATTATTAAAAAACCGGTTATTGATTGTAATACATACAACAATGATAAGGAAGACGTCCGTGTGAGGAGTTCACACGGGCGTTTTTGCTACCATGCCAATCGATACCGATCCCCCTCAATGTTCCACAATGTGGAATCCATTGTGCCACGCAGTACCCGCAGCGCATCGTCGTAGGCATGTCGGATGCGTTTCTTGTCCTTCGCCCAAAGTTTTATCACCTCGTCAGGCTTGTCCTTCGCCTTTACGACGGGCAGGACACCGATATGGGTGGAGCGCCAGTAGGTGTAGGTCGGTACGACATAGACGTTCTGGATGTAAGTGCTATCTCTCTTCTTGACGATGTCCACTTGTAGGATTGCCCCGATGTCCTTGGGAATACTGTCGCGGAAGACTTGGCTGGAGAGGAAGTTGCCTAGGGAGTAGGCGACCAAGCTCCTCGGTGCGGTACTATCCGCCGGAAGGATATCCATGCGTTGGAGGATGTGCGGATGGGCCATTAGGATGAGGTCGCAGCCCGCACGGTGAAGCGAGTCGGCCATCCTGCGTTGGTAGCGGTTCGGCTGTTTCTGGTACTCCGTGCCGCAGTGCAGGTACGCCACGGTGAAGTCCGCGCCCGCCCGCCTCAGCCGACGGATCGTCTCGCACATGTCGCTCACCTTCGCAGAGTCGTACTTACAGAACTCATTGACCATGAAACGATTATTCTTAGGCACGAAGACCCCATTCAGGCTATAGGTATAACTGCAGAAACCCACCTTGATACCGTTGCGTTCGACGATGCAGAGCCTCTCCCGCTCCGTGGAGTCGCGCGATGTGCCATGGTGGAGGATATGCAGGGAGTCGAGCAGGTCCAGGGTGGCGGTGACCCCCTCCGGGTAGCCATCCATCGTGTGGTTATTCGCCGTAGCCAGCAGATCGAACCCAGCCTCCGCCAACGTTGCGGCGAAGCAGTCCGGCGCATTGAAATAGGGGAAGGAGGCATATCCGTAGACATCCGCCCTGCGACCCTTCTCCTTGCCGGCAAAGACGGTCTCCAAGTTGCCGATCAGGAGGTCATTCTCGTCCAAGTAAGACTGGATTTGTTGGAAGATAGGGCTGAAATCGAAGGTATCGGTATCGTTCCGGTAGGCTTTCTCCATCTGGTAATCATGCATCATCAGGTCACCCACCGCACCGATACGAAGCCTACGAAGCGGCTCGTCCTCCACCAATACGGAAGTGTCAGGCATGATGGAGTCGACGCAAAGGGAATCCGCCTGCTCGTCAACCGCTCTCTTTGAGGCGTTGTCAAGCCCGCAAGATGTCGCCAGGATAACATACAGGAATAACCATCCTAAGGGATACAAAAAACCTTTATCACATACCATGTCCCATCATTAAATCCACCACGAAGGTAAGAAAATATGTTATCAAATGGTGCTAATTGATAAGAAAACTAAAAAATTGTTTAAACGGTAGGGAGGGAAACGAATAATCATTAAATTTGGGCGTTTTAATGGGTATGAATAGCTGGATTGAAAAATGAATATTAGATATGACAATATGAGTAAGAGATCTGTTATGCGTTTAGCTATCAGCTTTTTAATGGTCTTTTTGTATGCTCAGGGCATATTGGCGGATACGCTGACGGTCCAGACAGCCATCCAGAAGGTGACGATCTACGAGCGGGGCGCATTGGTGAACCGAAAGGCCCGCCTCAAGTTGCCGACGGGTGTGACGATGGTTAAGCTGCCGTTGCTGAGCCCTGCATTTGACCCTAAAACCTTACAGGTGGGGGTTTCCAACCTTGACATTAAGATAGGCAAGGTGGATACGCACATTGAGTTGCCGAACATCAAGGAGATCTCCCATGCGAACGATTCTCTGGTAAAGCGTTCGAAAGTGTGCGAGGACTCTATCCAGCTGGTACAATCCTTCAGTGGTGTGTTGGACCATGAGCGTGATATTCGCCTTTCCAACGATGATATAGGCGGCTCGAAAGGATTCAATGCCGAACAGTTGGGCGGGGTGGCCGCTTACCTTCGCAAGGACCTGGGTGAGATCGAGGACCTCCAACAAGGCTATTCGCAGAAACGTAAGGTTTATGAGTTGGAGCAACAATTGATCAGTCAGCAGCTTAAGCTCTTGGATGAGCGTCAGATGGTGCCGAAGGGGGTGGTGTACGTCTCCTTGGTGACGGAGGCTCCCGCCGAGACGGAGATCGAGCTCAACTACGTGGTGAAGGATGCGGAGTGGACGCCTTTCTATGAGTTGAAGATCGTGGAGGATAAGGCGATGATGGAGGTGAGCAAGAAGGTGATGGTGCACCAGAACTCCATGGAGGATTGGAAAGAGGTCAAGTTGACCGTCACGAAGACCAATCCGTCCGAAAGCAACGCAAAGCCAACGTTGGAACGGTACACGTTGCCGTACGCCACCCAAAGGAGCAAGCCTTCTGCTCCTGCCGAGAAGAAGATGGTGAAGGTGATGGGTAATGTGCGGGATGCGAAGGGGAGCATATCCGGTGTGATTGTGCAAGCCAAGAACAACCAATCCACACAGACGGACGAGTCCGGTTTTTACCAGATCCTCGTGCCTGAAAACACGGAGCTCACATTCTCCCATGCCAGCCACCTTGCAGTGGATCGTTCTGTGGGTGAGGGATATGTGAAGGTGTTGAATGTCAGGATGATGGAGAACGCCCAAAAAATCTATGGCCGTGGAGTTGTGGTAAAAGGTCAAGTCCGCAGCAGTCGTGGCCCTCTTTCTGGAGCCAGTGTGATAGCCACAGGTTCATCCAGTTATGCGTTCTCCAATGAAAATGGGTATTTTGAGATTAATGCGATGATCGGGTCCACATTGGAGATAGCGCATGAGGATTTTAAGATGAAACAGGTGAAAATCGATAACATGAACTACTCCAGGACGATTGATGTAGAGTTAGAGCCGCAGATCGTGACCCCGCAATGGTCCGCGAAGGTTTCAGGTGGTCATAATAAACTCGAATATTCTATCGACCAAGCTTTGGCGGGTAGGGCAAGTGGTGTGAAAATATCTAGTGCCAGTGGCAGTCCAGGTTCGGCGTCGTCCATTCAGATTCGTGGTCAGTCATCTTTGACGGGAAGCAACGAGCCTTTGTATGTCGTTGATGGCATACCTATCAATGGAGGAGGAGTTTCATTCGGAGATAATCCGCTGGCATCCATCAATCCAGATGATATTCTTTCGATGGAAATCCTGAAAGATGCAAGCTCGACTAGCATCTATGGCTCACGTGCGTCAAGCGGTGTTGTCGTGATGATCACCACGAAGAAAGGGAACCACGGTTCTGGTCTATACCTCTCCACCTTCTCCCACCTAAAGGATTACACGGCGGAGGCAACAACCTTGAATAGCATCCCTTCCGACGGTTCGGAGCATGAGGCGATGATCGGCAAGGTGTCCATACCTGTCAAATACTCCTACTATACTGCTCCAAAGATCTCCCCTAACGTCTATATGTTGGCGGAGGTGCCGAATTGGAAGGTGTATGATATCCTGCAAGGCAAGCTTAGGCTTTTCCATGACAACACGTATATCGGAGAGTCCTATTGGCACCCGGAAGAGATCCAGGACACCCTGCACTTCTCCGCCGGCATCGAGAAGAACATCGGCGTCGAGCGTAGGCTGAAGGCAACCAACAAGGGCAAGAACCTGCTGAGAACCTCTGACAAGGTCTTGAGGGAGTGGGAGATCATTGTGAAGAACAACAAGGATTTTGCCGTGGAGGTCACGGTGGAGGACCAGATACCTGTCTCCACTGGCTCGGAGGTGAAGGTGAACCTTATTGAATCGTCCCAGGCGAAGGTGGACGAGGCGATGGGTAGACTCACATGGAACCTGAAACTTGCTCCTGGCGAAAAGAAGATCATCAACCTCAGTTACGAAGTCGTCGTGAAGGATGGTGCTCATGAATATATTTTACGGAATAATAACGATTTATAAAAAACACAGCATACGATGAGACAGATGAAGATTTATGCTTTCCTATTGGTTGGGGCCCTCTCCCTCCACGCCTTTACCGGTGTCGCGGCGCCTACTGAGGCTGATTCGAAGATCAAGGAGGTGATGGTATATGCCACGGGCGCTATGGTGAAACGTACCGCTAATGTGAACGTTAAGGGTGGCATTACGGAGGTGAAGGTTCCTTTGTTGACTTCGTTGTTGGACCAGAACTCTCTGCAGGTCGGTGTGAAGGGTGGTAGCGTATCGCTTGCCGGCATCAAATATGGTGTGGAGGTGCCGAACCGTAAGCAGATCGGTCGGGAGGTGGAGTCCTTGACAAAACGCTCCGCCGCGTTGCGTGACTCGATCGACATCCTGATGAGTAAGTGCGGGGTGCTCGACAAGGAACGTGAACTGATCATGCAAAGCAATAACATCGGTGGCGAAAACGGGTTCACCGCCCCTACGCTCCAAGGCATCGCTTCGTATGTCCGCAAGGACCTCAATGAGATCGTCAGCATGCAGTATATGTACCAACAGAGAATCAGCAAGTACCAAGACGAGCTGACGCTGAATGACCAGAAGGTGAATCTGTTCTACGACAAGCAGATGGAGCCGATGAGCTTCGTGCTCATTTCCTTTGAGGCACCTTACGCCACAAATTGTGAACTGGAACTTAGCTACTTCGTGCAGAACGCTTCATGGATGCCTTTCTATGAGGCTCGCATCAACAGAAGCGACACGAAGCTGCACCTCGTCCAGAAGGCTTACGTCAGCCAAGCCAGCAAGGAGAAATGGTCGAACGTGAACCTTGTCTTGTCGCAAAACGACCCTGCCGTGACCAACGAGAAGCCTGAACTGGGAAGGTACATCCTCCCTTCTTGCCAATATATCGGACAAACAACCCATACCAACGTTGAGGATAACCCTTACGTGAAGGTGATGGGCGTGGTGCGCGACAGGAAAGGTCCGCTGAAGGATGCCTTGGTGACCTGCGGGGAAGACCGTAAAACAGAGACCGACGCTAATGGTTACTATGAGTTGTTGGTGCCGAAGAATAGTCCTGTGGTATATAGCTACTCGGGGTATTCCCCAGTCAGCAGCAATGCCAACGGAAAGAATGCGACCATCAAAAACGTTAGGATGGAGTCGGGCCACTCCACGGTGTTGGAGAACATGAAGGTGCAACAGTTCTTGAACTATATCGAGCAGGAGAGGATAAAGAGCGTTCCTCCCTCCTCCAGCCTCAACAGTGGTCTCGAATCGAATATCCCGCAGATGATTATCCGTAACGTGACGGATAAGGTGCCGGGCAAGAACTCCATCCCGGACGATGGCGCGGATCATGAGGTGATGGTGAAGGATATCCTCGTCGACGCGGAGTATAACTACTTCGCCGTCCCTAAACTCTCCAAGGATGTCTACCTGGTCGCCTCTATCCCTAACTGGAAGAACTTAGACCTGCTCGACGGAAACGTGAAGCTATACCTGAATAACATGTTCATGGGCGAGAGCTTCATCAACGCCAGACAAACAGAGGACACCCTAAACCTCTCCATCGGAAAGGATAAGGATTTGGCGGTGGACCGTAAGGATATGAAGACCTACTCTTCCAAGAACTTGATAAAGACCTCCGACAAGGTGGAGCGTGAATGGATGATTACGGTGAAGAATAATAAGTCTGAATCGGTGAAGATCACGGTGGAGGACCAATATCCTATTTCTACCGATGAGGATGTCAAGGTGGTGCTGATCGATAGCGGAGGCGCCGAGGTGGATGAGACGGAGGGTAAGCTCACCTGGAAATTGGATCTGAAACCGATGGAGAAGAAGGTCTTGAAGTTCTCTTATTCCGTCAAATCAAAGTATCGTGCATTCAGTGTGGATTGATATGAATAGACATGTGATGGCTGGGGAAACCCTCTTTAAGTATTGCGCAACGATCTTGTTGGGCCTTCTGTTTCCTTTCGGACTCTTCGCCCAGCAGGGGGAAAAGCCATCGGCGGCGACTGATAATGAGCTGGAGGATATGATCTACACGCAGGTGGATCGGAAGGCGATATTCCCTGGCGGAAGGTCAGGTTGGGAGGCATTCTTCGCCAAGAACCATCGCTACCCTCAGGTGGCTAAACAGTCTGGCTTGCAGACCGCCGTCATCGCCCGCTTCGTCGTCCGCAAGGATGGATCCGTGTCAGACCCTGAAATCATCTGCAGCAGCCACCCGCTCTTCACGGACGAGGTGCTCCGCCTCCTCAAGGTGATGCCGAAGTGGAAGCCCGCAATAAAGGATGGAAAGCCATGCGACTCCTACTATAAACTGCCTTTCATATTCGAACTGAAGGAGACGCCTGTGGATTGGGCCATCAAACGCTGGGGACGTCGGTAAACGGGCCGGAACGAATTCCCTAATCGTAGGGATGGTGTTGTGTGATATGCTATGGAACCTCCTCGTGAATGGTGATGTGAATCTTTTATCTACCTAATAATAAATTTATTATAAAAATAATCGCACCTATTTCCTAATTATTTGTGAATCGATTTTCTTAGTCGAGCCTTCCCCGTGACTGAATGCTCCAATTCTCCGAACCGAATTTAATGTTATTTGGTTTTATTCTCATAGGGCATCTTTGGATCCATCTCTACATTTGCGATGATATGTTGAACCCAAAGATTCAGTACATCTATGAACCACATTCGTAAAAATATTGTATTGCTTTTGACCTCTTGGATCGTCGCATCTTCTCAGATTGCGGGTGCGGCGGAGACGTTAAAGGTGGATTTGACGGACAGCATCCGTCCTGTGACTCATTGTGCTTCTGGCGCACTCTATGGAATGACGGAGAATGAACCGGCTGATATAGAGGCGTTGGTGGCTCCTCTGAAACCGCACATGTTCTGCCAACCGCCTGAGGGAAAGAATGGTAACCAACACAATTTCGGGGACGGATACATCGTGGCGGGTAGATTGAAGAACACTACCGCCCAAGTGCAGATCACGCTGGCTGACCTGCTCCCGAACTGGCCTTACCGTTGGCCGGGACAGCAGAGTTGGCTGAGCTCCGTGGAGCGGGTCGTGAAGAAAAAGTTCTCCGAAGGGCTGACCAACATCCATAGCTATGTGATCTGGAACGAGCCGGATGGTACTTGGAACACCTCCAACGGAGACATCAACACTACGGTATGGAAACCTACTTACGAACTACTACGCAAATTAGATCCTGAGACGCCGATCGTCGGCCCAGGCATGTCCTACTACAACGAGTCGAGGATGAGGACCTTCCTCACCTTCTGCAAGCAGAACAACTGCCTCCCTGACCTGATCTGCTGGCACCAATGGGGAAGCGCAGGCTTCGCAGACGCTGTGAAGAGCGTGCGCAAGTTACAGCAGGAGCTGGGTATTCCGGAGCGTCCGTACTGTATCAACGAGTATTGTGCGGGCTCGGACTCGGACAAGCAGCAGTATGAGGGTTGCCCGGGCTATTCCGTGCCTTTCATCGCGAAGTTCGAGCGCTACAACGTGGAGAGCGCCACCATCTCTTGGTGGCACGTTCCGCACCCAGGCCGCTTGGGCAGCCTGCTGACAGACAATGGTCAGAAGGGTGGCGGCTGGTGGCTCTACAAATGGTACGGCGACATGGAGGGCTACATGACGAGCGTGACCCCGCCTAACGACAGAAGCGAGGGCGTGGACGGTTTCGCCTCCGTGGATAGGAAACACCACTGCGCCAGCCTCGTGCTGGGCGGTAAATCGGTGGGCGATGTGAACGTCGTATTCCAAAAGATGCCGGACTTCCTCAGCGGTGTCGTCAGGGTGAAGGTGGAGCGTGTCACTTGGAAGAGCATCAACACGCCGGTCAATGGTACCGACCTCATCTCCGAATCGGACATGGTGGTCGAGGGTGGTAGCCTCACCGTCCCTGTGAAGGTGGAGAGTGAGTTGTACGGCTATCGCATCTACATCACTCCGCTGGACGTGCCCCAAACGCCCTATAAGAACGAGACTGCCAGCATCCCCGGACGGGTGGAGGCGGAGCACTTCGACGTGGCGGGTCAGGGCTTCTCCTACTACGATAACGAGGAGAAGAACAGAGGCGACGGTGAGTTTCGCACGGACGAGGGGGTGGACATCGTGAAGGCGGGCGACGGCTATGCGGTTGGCTATACGGAGAAAGGCGAATGGCTGGAGTATACGGTCGATGTGAAGGAATCGAACACATACGATATCACGGCCAACGTCTCCAATGGTGGCGAGGTGGATGGCTTCCAACTCTACATTGACGGGGTGTGCATCACGGAGGCGTACACCATTGCCCAGACCAGCGAGGATTGGAGCACCTACGAGGAGGTTCGTGTCGCCACCGCGCAACTGGAGAAGGGCGAGCATACCCTCAAACTGCTCATAGAGGGCAACTACGTGAATGTGGACTGGCTGAACTTTGCGGTCTCAGATCCCTCTTCCATCTCTAATTTGAAGGGTGACAAGATCAACACCCTCGAAGGGGCGCTGTTTTATGATTTGAAGGGGAAGCAGGTGGAGCGAAAAGAGTTGCAGAGAAACAAGTGCTATATCGCAGTTCCGTCAACCTACAAGGAGGGCATCAAATTTGTGGGTGAATAGGTAAATCGAGACATGGGTGTTTAGGTCATAAATGTTAAGATAATAGTATAACAAAGGAGGCGAGCCATTGGGTTCGCCTCCTTCGTTGTAATGTGAAGTATACTTTATTTGATGATTTGCTCAAGCTTCTCCACGTTCGCTTTGATCACCTCATCTGGCAATTCGTAGTTGACGAGGTCGCCTTCGATGAACTGGTCGTAAGCGGTCATGTCGATCAATCCGTGTCCGGAAAGGTTGAAGAGGATGACCTTCTCCTTGCCCTCTTCCTTGGCTTTCTTCGCCTCGCGGATAGCGGCGGCGATGGCGTGGGAGGACTCTGGAGCAGGGATGATTCCCTCTGTGCGGGCGAACAACGTAGCCGCTTCGAACGTCTCCAACTGAGGGATGTCCACACCCTTCATCATGCCGTCCTTGATCAACTGGCTGACGATGGTTCCCGCACCATGGTAGCGGAGACCGCCGGCGTGGATGTGGGCTGGTGCGAAGTTATGACCCAACGTGTACATAGGCAACATTGGTGTGTAACCTGCCTCATCACCGAAGTCATATTGGAAGACACCACGGGTCAACTTAGGACAGGAAGCCGGCTCCGCCGCAAAGAACTGCGTGTTCTTGCCGTCCAAGATGTTGTGTCTCATGAATGGGAAGGAGAGTCCGCCGAAGTTGGAACCACCACCGAAGCAACCGATGATGATGTCTGGGTATTCGCCAGCCATCTCCATCTGCTTTTCAGCCTCCAAACCGATGATGGTCTGGTGGAGGGTCACGTGGTTCAAGACGCTACCCAACACGTATTTGCAGTTAGGTGTCTGCATGGCGAGCTCCACCGCCTCTGAGATGGCGGTACCCAAACTACCTTGGTAGCTAGGGTTGGCGGTCAATATATCTTTACCGGCGCGCGTGCTCATGCTTGGGGAAGCGATCACCTGCGCACCGAAGGTCTGCATGATGGAGCGACGGTATGGTTTCTGGTGGTAGCTGACCTTTACCATGAAGACAGCCAACTCCAGGCCGAATGCCTTCGCGGCGTAAGAGAGGGCGGCACCCCATTGTCCTGCGCCGGTCTCTGTCGTGATATTGGTCACACCCTCCTTCTTGCAGTAGTAAGCCTGCGCCAAAGCGGAGTTCAGTTTGTGTGAGCCGACAGGGCTGACGCTCTCGTTCTTGAAGTAGATGTGGGCTGGTGTGTCCAATGCCTTCTCGAGCCCGTATGCTCTTACCAAAGGCGTGGAACGATAGCTCTTGTAGAGGTCACGCACCTCCTCAGGTATCTCAATCCATGCGTCCGTCGTGTTCAACTCCTGCTCGGAACATGCGCGGTTGAAGAGTCCGCACATCTCATCGACGGTGATAGGTTTCTTTGTCTGTGGGTTCAACATAGGAAGCGGCTTGTTCTTCATATCCGCTACGATGTTATACCACTTCCGTGGTATTTCGTTCTCTTGCAAAAAGAATCTTTTTTGTTTTTCCATTTTGATATGTTATTAAAAATATTGTTTCCTAAAAAGCAAAAGAAAAACCGCAGACCTCGGAGGCTTGCGGTTTCACTATCTTGTTTGAATATGTCTCATACGCTAGTTGCAGACCCTCCGTTTGAATCAGAATCTGCGCCACCAACGTTTGTTGTTATTCTTCGAATTATTCATGGATAAAATCATCTATGTTTATCTTTCACAAAGGAAATTATTTTTTTCTTATGCGCAAAATAATTTGGCGGAAATTTTTGGGACGTCTGCGGATTGTCTGCCCCCTGCGATCTTCCCGCGTTTGGGTCATTCCTTCGTGTAGTTGAGCACTACGGCGGCCGCCTCCATAGGGAAGGGTACGGGTGGGTGCATCTTGCGGATGGTGGTCTCCATCGTCTCTATCTGCGGGTATTTCGATAGGATGGTCTGTTGTATCCTCCACGCCACGTTTTCGATCAGCTGGGAGGGTTGTTTCATCTCCTTCCGGATCAATTCGCAGATTTCCGCGTAGTTGATGGCGTCCTTCAGGCTGTCCATGCGGGCGGCTTGCGAGAAGTCGTAACCGATCTTCAGTGAGATGCTGTACTCACCGCCCACTTTGTTCTCCGTGGGGATTGCGCCGTGGTAGGCGTAGATCTGCAGATTGTCTACTATTAGATAATTCATTCTGTCGTTTTTTGGAAGAACGTGAAGTTCACATGACCATATTTCCTGTGTTCGAGGAAGTTCGGATGATCCTCGAAGCTGAACTCTTTTGGGTGCTCCAATATGAGGAGCCCTTCGCCGTGCAATGCGTCGTTTTGGAACACGAGGTCTGGTATCTCCTGGAGGCGTGGATGATCGTACGGCGGATCGGCGAAGATCACGTCGAACTTAGAGCCGCATCTCTCTATGTACTTGAAGGTGTCTCCCTTGATGGCGTTGATTTCGGTCGCCTTCAGTTCGGAGAGGGTCTTCTTGATGAATAGGTAGTTGGTGGCGTTCATCTCGATCAGGGTGACGCTCGGGCAACCTCTCGAGGCGAACTCGAGGCTGATGCTGCCGGTTCCACCGAACATGTCCAGCACCCTTGTCTCCTCGTAATCGATACGGTTGCTGAGGATGTCGAACAACGCTTCCTTCGCCACGTCCGTGGTTGGACGCGCTTTCAGGTTCTTGGGCGGCGAAAACCGTTTTCCCTTGTATTTCCCACTTACTATACGCATGTTGGTAAATCGAAAAGAATCGTTTGTTTCTGGCAGTGGTTGGACTTTGTGAACGACTTGCCCAACTCGGTGACGGGTCGGTTGATGATGTTGATGTCGTTGACATACTTGCCCAATTGGGTGATCACAGGCTCCTTCCCGGTCAGATCTCCCCGCATTGTCACCTTGGCCTTGTAAGGGTCTAGCTTCAGTTGGTCGAATACGTTGAGCGTGAAGTAGAGGAACTCCTCGTCGTTTCTTCGAGGGAAGGTGTTGACCATCTGCAGGCTCTTCTCTTTCACGACCACCAGGTCGAAGAATCCGTTCCCCATCAGGATGCCTACAGACTCCTCGCCGCTCTCTTTGTTCTGCACCATGGTCTGGGTGGCGAGAATGCTTTGCCGATGGATGAACTGGATGGATGGGAAGCGATCCGTCAGGAGGTTGGCCAGTTCGGTTGGAATGCCGTGGAGCAGGGCGGCGTCACAAAACTCCAGAGGGTCTTGCATGATCTTGACCTGTTCCGCCTCCCCGTGGGTGCTGAATTGCCAATAGGCCAATCTGTCCGCCTCGTTGAGGATGGTTGAAGGCATCAGTGTGTACGCCTTGTCGTCGTTCAGGAAGAAGACCTCGCTGTATTGGCGCCGCAGAGAGTCCAATTTGTTGAACTGCTCGGTGAATTGCTGCATGACGCTCTTCCCCGCCTCTTTTATCAGACAGAAATAGAGCGGTCGCCTCTCTGTGAGGGAGGCCACGACAAAACAAAATCCATCCGGCAAAAACCGAATGGATAATGTATGATTGGGCGAATCCGCCGGGTCGAATGATGACTCCGCTATCTCCACCATAAGTTTACTCCCAGTTTCCTGCGTTATTGTTTGGAGAGGTGATGTCTCCCACCTTCAATCCCGCAAATTTCTCTAATGTCTTAGCCTTTTCGTTGAGGTTGATGATCTCTTGTTTGTTCAACCCGTTCAAGTATACGTCGAAAGGAACGCTTGCCTCGAACAAAGGCACCTTAAGTTGTGATTTGGTAGTGAACATGGTGCTCTTCAAATCAAACTTAGCTTGCTTGTTGGTGAAAGGCACTACATCGAATGTATCTGTGTTGAAGCCCTCGCCGAAGATGGTAGACTTCACCTTTACGTAGTTCGTGTCACGACGGAAGTTGGTCATGAAGGAATCGTAGTTGGCGATGCCGTATTTTGGTGCATCTTCTGGTGTGAGGCGAATAGCGATCTCTTCTGTCAAACCTGCCTTCATCTGGTCGTCGGTCAACTCACCTTTCTTGGCCACCTTAGGAATCACACCCGTGTTGATGAAGTTGATCAATTCTGACATGCTGCCTGCATACTTCATGTTGGCTTCGTTGTAAGCGATCTGTGCTTTACGGATGTTGATCAATTTTTCGATGACCACTTTGTCACGGGCGGCCTTCTGTTCCTCAAATTCAATAGGGTTCATCACGCTTCTGTAGCACATGTACACCAAAAGAACTGAGGCTACAATCAAAAGGGCTTTTAATACGTTTCTCATATCGTTTTTAATAATTATTTTTGTTCTCTTTTCTTTTTGATGCACAAAAATAAAAAAAAAGGTTTTAACATGGGCTTTTAACCAAAGTTATTTTGAAAAAAAGTGATGAAACGGTTCTTGTCGGACAAAATAATCGCCTCGTTTGAGCATGCTCCCACGGCGCAGCAACAGACCTTGATCGATATGTTGTCTGCTTTTGTCGTGGATGGCCTGGACCATCTTTTCCTTCTGAAGGGTTATGCGGGAACGGGTAAGACTTCGGTCGTTTCGGCTTTGATCAGAGTGATGGATGAGCTGGAACAGCCCGTCGTGCTGATGGCTCCCACTGGTCGGGCCGCTAAGGTGCTCTCCTCCTATTCGGGACATCCCGCCTCCACGGTGCATCGGAAGATTTACCGCCAACGGGTGGGGGGGAGCCTGGATGCGGATTTCTCCCTGAACGTGAACCTCCATAAGCATACGCTATTCATTGTGGATGAGGCTTCTATGCTCGCCAATGCGGGGGATTCCGTCTTCGGTACGGGTAACTTGCTGGACGACCTGATGTCGTATGTCTATGGCGGGGATGGTTGCCGCATGATCCTGGTGGGCGATACGGCGCAGCTCCCGCCTGTGGGCCAGGAAGAGAGCCCCGCCTTGTGCGCGGAGTATATGAGGGGGTATGGCTTCCCTGTCGACGAGTTCCTTCTGACGGATGTGGTCCGCCAAGCGAATGAATCGGGTATCCTGTACAACGCGACTGCTCTCCGTCTCCTCCTGATGCAGGGTGTGGAGGGTTCCTTCCCGAAAGTGGACATGGACTTCCCTGATATTAGGAAGATCTCGGGGGAGGACCTTATCGAGGAGATCTCCTCTTCCTACAACCAAGAGGGGATGGACGAGACCATCATCGTCTCGAGGACAAATAAGCGGACGAATATTTTTAACGAGGGAATACGTAATAGAATCCTCTATCGCGAGGAGGATTTCTCTTCGGGCGATTGGGTGATGGTGGTGAAGAACAATTACTTCTGGGCTAAACAGACGGACGGTAAGCTGGACTTCATCGCTAATGGTGATATCGCGGAGGTGCGCCGTGTGCGTCGTCGGAGCGAGGTCTATGGCTTCCACTTCGCCGAAGCTTCCCTCTATTTCCCTGATTATGACATCGAAATTGATGCGAAGATATTGCTGGACACCTTGCGGAGCGAATCGCCCGCCCTCACTTACGAGGAGAGTAACCGCCTCTTCCTTGCTGTTCAGGAGGATTACATGAACATCGGTAACAAAAGAGACCGTATGAAAGCGATGCGGGAAGACCCTTTCCTGAATGCGCTGCAGCTGAAGTTCGCCTATGCGGTCACTTGCCACAAGGCGCAGGGTGGGCAGTGGAGCAACGTCTTCCTCGATAAGGGGTACGTGACGGACGATATGGTGAACGCCGAGTACCTCCGCTGGCTCTACACCGCCTTTACCCGTGCGACGAAGAAACTCTATTTAATCAATTGGTAAACGAATCGCAACGACCTATGCCCAATATCTTTCTTTCCCGCATCACCAACACCCACGTTTCAAGCGAGGGTGACAAGTATCCTTTCTCCATCCCTGCGATAAAGGCGCTGAAGACGTTGGAACTCACGTCGGACGTGACCTACCTCATCGGGGAGAACGGTAGTGGCAAATCGACCCTGATGGAGGCCATCGCCGTGAACTTGGGAATGAATGCGGAAGGGGGCGGACAGAACTTTCGTTTCAGCACCCAAGAGACCCACTCGGACCTCAGCGAATCCCTTCGCCTGGCCAAAACTCCCTACCGATTGCAGGATATGTTTTTCTACCGTGCGGAGAGTTTCTACAATGCTATCACCTACCTCGCAAGCCTTGAAGATGACCCCTTCCGGTCTTATGGGGGAGAGAATCTGCACGAATATAGTCATGGGGAGGGAATGGTCCTCTTCTTCGAGAATCGGTTGAGGCGGGGCTTCTATCTCTTCGACGAGCCCGAGGCCGCATTATCGTACCAAAACCAACTGAGGTTCCTCGTTTGGATGAAACGGGCCGTGGATGCGGGTAGCCAACTGATCATCAGCACTCACTCGCCCGTTCTCCTCGCCTATCCCGGGGCAGTGATCTACCACCTCAACGAGGAGGGCATACGGGAGACAACGTACGAGGAGAGCTACATCTACAACGATATGCGCTCCTTCATCGACAATGTTCCCCTGATCCAGCGGGAACTGGGTCTGCTGACGAAATGATTGTTGAATATAAATCTTTTGGGATCTACTTCGAATCCTTCTTCAACATATTCAATGCCTCCTTGACGACTGGATCGTCTTCGTAGAACACATCGTAGAAGGCGTTTTCCCCATAGATATTACGCAGGATGTAGGAGCGGACCAACTGTGTGATCTTGCTCTTCGAATGTTCCGCCTGCAATAGGTTCTTCTTGATGTTCTTCGCCTCGGCGAATTCCAGCACTTGATCGAAAAGAGGTTCTCTCTTCAGGTATTCGTCCGCCTTCTTATAGCTTTCGAAGCTATTGAAAAGCTGACGGTGCTCGTCGGAGTACTTGAAGGCGAAATCGTAGAGAATGCTGGAGTTGACTAGCTTGGTGTAGTAGACCGAATTGTAGGTGGTGTCGTATGGCACGAAGATGTCCGGCATGATTCCGCCGCCGCCATAGACCACGCGATTGCCCACGGTATAGTATTTCACGGTGTCGCTGGTCGACTTCATGCTGTCTTGGTTGTAGATCTCTCCGCTGGAGTAGCGGTCGAACACCTCCTGTTGGTACTTGTTCTTATCCCTGTATGGCTTCTGGATACAACGTCCCGAAGGGGTGTAGTAGCGGGCCACGGTGAGGCGGATGGCGGAGCTGTCGTTCAGGGTGATCTGTTGTTGCACCAATCCCTTTCCGAAAGAGCGTCTGCCGATGATGGTGCCTCTGTCGTTGTCCTGCATGGCCCCTGCGAAAATCTCGCTGGCGGAGGCGGACCACTCATCGATGAGGACTGTTATTGGATAGTTTTGGTACAATCCGTTTCCGTCGGCTTTGATATCCTGACGTTTCTGGGCTTTGCCTTCCGTGTAGACAATCATGTCGCCTCTGTGCAGGAACTCGTTGATCATGTAGCATGCGGCGTCCAATAGTCCTCCTGAGTTGCCTCTGAGGTCGATGATGAACTTATTGGCGCCCTTCTCCTTCAATCCTTCCAAGGCGTATAGGAACTCGTTATAGGTGTTCGCCCCGAACTTGCCTACTTTGATGTAGCCGATGTGATTCTGCATCATGAAGTGTGCGTCCACGCTATTGACCGGCACATCGCCCCGTGTGATGTCGAAGGTGAGCAGTGAGTCGGCGCTATGTCTCTTGATGCCAAGCGTCACATGTGTTCCCTTAGGTCCGCGGAGCTTGTGCATCACCTTCTCGTTGTTGATGGTCTCGCCCACGAAGAGGGTGTCGTTCACCTTCACGATACGGTCGCCCGGCAGGATGCCCAACTTCTCGGAGGGCCCGCCGCTGATGACGCTCACGATCATCACGGTGTCGTTCTGTATGTTGAATTGCACACCGATGCCAGAGAAACTGCCCTCGAGCTCATCGTTCACCATCTGGAGGTCTTTGGCTGGCACGTACACGGTGTGTGGATCCAGCTCCTCCAATATCTTCGGGAGAGATTTCTCCACGAGCGAATCGATGTCCACCTTGTCCACGTACTGCAGGTTGACGAGGTTCAGCATCATGTCTATTTTGTTGTCCAGCTTCTTGTGGGTGCGGGTGATGCGCTCGTTATGCCTTTCAGTGATGATGGAGCCCGCCAGGATTCCGCAGATGGCTGCGATCGCCACGAAGAGGGGGTTGAATATTTTTTGCATGGTATGTCAGTCTTTGTTGTTTCCGATTTCCAGGTGTTCGATCTCCACGCCCGCCCTTTTCAGCAGGTCTATTCCGTCGGGCGTGTGGTACTCCTCCTCGTAGACCACGCGGCGGATGCCCGCTTGGATGATGAGCTTGGCGCACTCGATGCAAGGGGAGGAGGTGACGTAAAGGGTAGCGCCCTCGCTGCTGTTGGAGGAGCGGGCCACCTTTGTGATGGCGTTGGCCTCGGCGTGTAGGACGTAAGGTTTGGTCTTGTTGTTCTCGTCCTCGCACACGTTCTCGAAGCCGCACGGTGTGCCGTTGTATCCGTCGGATATGATCATTCGTTCCTTCACGATGAGGGCGCCCACCTTCCTGCGCTCGCAGTAGGAGTTTTCCGCCCAAATCTTGGCCATGCGCATGTAGCGGAGGTCGAATTGATGCCTTTTTTCGTTTGATTTTTCTTCCATATCCGCAAAAATACAACTAAAAATGCAAAGTTATCTTCCTTTTCGGGAAAAAGAAAGGGTGAACCCATCGGATCCACCCTTTTACCTTTTCTCCTTCGAGATTACTTACGAAGATTGAGCGCCTTAACGATGGCACGATATCTTTCGATATCGATCTCCTTCAAGTAGTCAAGCATACGACGACGCTTACCTACCAAGGCCTTCAATGATCTTTGCGTACTATAATCCTTCGCATTTGACTTCATGTGGTCAGTCAAATGAGTAATACGGTATGAAAATAACGCTATCTGAGCCTCAGGTGAGCCAGTATCGGTATTCGACTTCCCGTATGTACCGAAGATTTCTTGCTTCTTAGCAGCATCTAAATACATAATGTTTAAATTTTAATGTTTAAAAATCGACCGCAAAGTTAAGTATATTTTCTGATACTGCAACCGTTTCCAAAAAATATTTTTCTGTGGGCTATTCTCCCTTGATGCTAACTCTTGTTGAGATATTTTCTTGTTGTAGGCGGAAAAGGATTCGAAGATCGTTATAATATCTTTTTCGTTCTCCTTGGTTATAGCTATTGTTGGGGTTTCTATTGTCTTGTAGAAAAGTTCATCTACATGCTGGATAAATAGATACGACGTCGTTGGGTATTTATCGTGAGTATCCAGGACATAGTCGAACAAGGATAGCATGGATGGAAATGATAGCCCTGTCGTGTTTATTTCTAAGAAAGGATCATTTTTAAGGTTTCTGTATAGGGTGTAAATCAAGCGTCTCCCTCCAGTTTCTATATAATCGAAATCCTTTTTCTTAATTCTTTTTTCTCTTACGCACCTATATTCCTCTAATGAATCATAACGACTGATTTCGTCAGCATGTTCATTTATCATATCCAGGTCGCCAATCAACCCCTTTTCCATTAATCCACATTCTATCCAATGGGGCTCAGTGTATATCTCAAATTTATCTTTGTTCGATTCAACGTATCTAACTTTTTTAGCCGTGTCTGGAATATATGGCGCAAAGTGCATCAACACATCACCTTCCTTTATCTCAGGCAATGAATATGCGCAATCACTTCGAGGTTTTAATATTATTTTATTCATGGGGAATCATTATTTGAAAGGTGGTGCTCTTTTACATATTGATATCATCTATTTTGACACTTGACAAAGTTTCGCCGTAAAGATAGTGAAATTCGAATAGTAAATCGTAAATAGCTAAATAGTAAATAATCACACCGCCCAACCCCCAACCCCTCCCGCTTCCCTCCGCTATGAAAATAGTAAATCGTAAATAGCTAAATAGTAAATTTTTTTATCTTTGTCTTCGAATTGACAAGACTAGACTTGACAGAACTGGCATGAAACAATATTTGGATCTTTTGCAGCGTGTGCTGGACGAGGGCACGCAGAAGGGCGACCGCACAGGTACGGGTACTATCAGCGTTTTCGGACATCAGATGCGCTTCAATCTGGAGGAGGGTTTTCCCCTGCTCACGACGAAGAAGCTTCACCTGAAATCCATCATCTATGAACTGCTTTGGTTCCTGAAGGGCGACACGAACGTGAAGTACCTGCAGGAGCATGGCGTGCGTATCTGGAACGAATGGGCGGACCCGGATGGTGACCTCGGACATATCTACGGATACCAGTGGCGCTCCTGGCCGGACTATGACGGCGGGCATATCGACCAAATAGCGGAGGTGGTGCGGACCCTCAAAGAGGACCCGAACTCGCGCCGTATCATCGTCAGCGCTTGGAACGTGGCGGACCTCAAGCGGATGAACCTGCCGCCTTGCCACGCCTTCTTCCAGTTCTACGTGGCGGATGGCCGGCTAAGCCTCCAACTCTACCAACGCAGCGCGGATATCTTCTTGGGCGTTCCTTTCAATATCGCCTCCTACGCCTTGCTCCTCCAGATGATGGCGCAGGTGACGGGCCTCAAGGCGGGTGACTTCGTCCACACGTTGGGCGACGCGCATATCTACACGAATCACTTGGAGCAAGTAAAATTGCAGCTGACAAGGGAACCTCGCCAGCTGCCACAAATGAGGATTAATCCTGAGAAGAAGGATATCTTCTCCTTTGATTACGAGGATTTCACCCTGGAGAATTATGACCCCCACCCGCACATCGCAGGCAAGGTCTCCGTGTGATCATCTCTTCGCCACCCTTATTTTACTATTTTCATTGTCAATCCTCTGAAATACACGATGTAAATGCCTTTCGGTAGTTTATCTAACCGAATGATATTCTCTTCCGCGGCGATGCGGGACGTATATATGAGCATGCCATTGAGGTCAGTGATACGTATGGTTCCTTCCTCTTTCGTCTTTATGTATAAGGTCTCATCCTTTCGCTTATAAAGACAATTGAAATTCCCTTTGTCATCATTTGCCTCCGACACACACGCAGATGTGTTTTCGATCTTTTCTATCCGCACATAGTCAACAACGGCCCATGTCCAGATAGGCGTGAGTCTCACATCGTTGTCACCCTCAGAAAACAGAAATGAACCCACAAGTGTTTCCCCTTGCTTATCTTCGCTTTTATCGTCTGAAGTGTTTCCTAATTTAATGGTATTGCTTTCTCCGTTCACTGTGCAATTGATCTCCTTGAAACCGTAAATGGAGTTGTAACCGACATATACCTTATAAGCTCCTTTCTCTTCTAATGGTATGTTGATGTCGACATAGTCTGTCGCTTCTTTAAGGCTCAACACACCTGTTCCAGACATCTGTGACACTGTTTCATGGCTGGCGACATAGTCTGATGAACATTCCACCTCGTAGATGTTCTTTTTTGCGGACTCTTCACATAGAGTGTCATTGACCTCTTGCGTCTCTCCACATTTGTTGGAATATTTACGGAAGAAGTCCCATAAAGCCTTTGACGTTTGGAAATCATCATAATCATTTTTATATTCATGCCAGCGATTTTTCACCGAATAAAGAATCACCTCTGTGCTACAGTCGCCATTCTTGTAGTGTGTTTTGGTGCAAAAGTTTGAGACTTGTGTCACCTCCGGGGTGGGGTCACAGTTGTCTTTTTTTGCGAATCCTTTTATAATAGCTGGAACGCCATTATAATCCACAAAAGAGTCTTCTTGCCCATGTATATGGCAGATAGGCACCGGACGAGAGCAGTTGAAATTCGCACCCCAAAGATTGTAGCCGGAAATGGGTCCGAAGGCGGCAAATTTATCCGCCACGTTGTTGATGATGTGGTAGGTCAGCATACCACCCATCGAGAAGCCTGTCATATATACACGGCTTTCGTCGATATTATATTCTGACGACATTTTTTTTATGATATCCAACATGAAATTTATGTCAGTCATACCATTGATGTCCCATTGATTACCATCTCCTTGAGGGTAAACGACTGCGAATTTAGCAGTGTCTGCAATTAGGTTCCACTGCGATGCTGTTTTCATATTTTCCATATTGTCTCCCATTCCGTGGGCAGCGATAACCAATGGTCGATTTTCTGTCAGACCATCAGGAACATAGATGAAAGCTTCTCTCCATTTGCCTCCTGTTTGAATGCGGGTTACTTGATTGTATTTGGCTGCCATTGTTGTTGTACTAACAAGCAACAAAATGATATGTAATAATAAGTTTTTCATGGATGTAAAAATTAGTGATGTTATTTTACTATTTTTAATGTTAGATGGTTGAAATGCGCAATGTAAATACCATTAGGTAGGTTATCAAATCGAACTACATTCTCCTTGCCTGTGATATGAATGGTATTGATGATTAATCCATTGAGATTGACGACACGAAGCATTCCTTCTGTCTCAGAGTTAATGTGTAAGCATTGCTCTCTCTGTGCATAGTATAGTATCGTTTTGTCGTCGTAGGAAGCGAGATCATTGTTGTCGGTCGATTGACACTTCCTCAGGTGAGGAGCTTTCGCTTCGTTTTTCCATGCGTCGGTGATGATTTTTCCCCAATTGCAAGACTTTCCCGAGGTGGATTGGGTTGCCAGTGTTGGATTTCTGGAAGGATCCTTCACAAGGTCGAGATATTGTACGGGATTACCGTTTCCATACCATGACCAAGCTAACCATCCGACCCTCTTCTCTTTGCAGTATGAGAGTATCTTGGCTTCGTCCACGTCTCCGTCGCTATGATACCAACCGAACTCTCCGATACACAGGGCAAGACCTTGATTTATAACACCATCAATATTGGATGTCACTCTACTACTGTTACCCGCTGTTCCGTACATGTGAATAGAGAATATCACGTTGTTCTCCTCGTCAGCAGCCAGCACCTCCTTTCCGTAGGAGTGGATAGTGGAAGCGTTCTGCCCGTATCCTCCGGCATCGACCATGATACAGTGCCTAAGACCTGCCTTTCGGATGATAGGAATTGCTTTTTTATATCCATCTCGCCAGTTGGTGGTCGATGATGAGTTGTGCCATTCGTTGGCAATGTTGATGATTACGTATGCTTCCGTTCCTTTTAGTATCGGCGCAAGATTGGCAAAATAGCGTGCTGCATCCTCCAAGTCGCTGATTTTATCGCTTCCTGTTTCATCGTGCACTTCAAGGATAGCAGCCATACCATCTTCTCGACAAGCTTCAATCAATTTTTTCACCGATGAGGCATCATCGGCAGGGGTGCCGTAGTCTTTCCCGTCGGTCAGTACAATGCGTACGGCATTGGCTCCGTAGTTGTGTATCGCTTTCAATTGATCATAAGCAGAACTTTTGTACCATGTGTAAGCCATGCTGACCCCTCTCATGATGAATTCGTCGCCGCAGGCATCAAGAAGCTTGTTTCCATCAACATGAAATCCATCAACGTCAGAGGTTGTAGGCTCCTGATAAGGCGAGTCGTTGTCCGATTCGATGCGGACATAATCTATAGGGACCCAGGTCCAAATGGGTGTTATCGATATTTTGTTATCTCCCTTCCTGAGTGAATAAGATCCCACAAAAGCCTCCTTTTTCATATCCTCACCATCCGCCTCTTTGTCGTAGTCGAAATCCACTGTTCCGAGAATCCCGTTCACACTGCACTGAGCTTGCTTATAACCATAAGCAGTGTTGTAACCCACATACACCTTATAATTCGCAGCTGTCTCAATGTTGAAACTGAAATTGATGTAATCATCGTCGTTGGGAAGATTGACAACTCCAGTTCCAGATTGATTTTGAAGCGTAAGTAACGTTCCTTGGTAATCTGCACATTCAGCCTCCTTCTTCAGGTCTGTCTCGTATTTTTTACACTCCGTGTTGGGCATGTCGATCGGTTCATTGTTCAGCAATTTAAGCATTTGATTTGCGTATCGCGCACCAAGTTTACGATAACTTTCTGCGGAGAAATGCACATTGTCACCTTGATGTCCTAGTCCTTCGGCAGAAATGACGTAAGAATTAGGAATAGTGGAAGGAACCTTTGCGATCACATCATTATGTCTTCCGCAAGATCCTCCTTGCTCTGTGCGAACCACCTCACCGACAAGTAGAGGAACCTCTTTACCATCCAAATTCAAATCATTTAGGATGTTCTCATAAACCTTTTTCACCTTTCCAGGCCAACTGTAATCACCTGTGTTCGTTTCCCCTTGATGCAAAAGGATTCCCTTGATAACACCTACTTCCTGAGCCTTTTTCGCACAGTCGATAAGTCTGCCGTATGGGTTACCTCCGTATGCCCGAATGATCTCCTTCATGTAGTCTTCGACATTATATGAATAACTTAAATAGTTATCCTTATCAAATAATTTGATGTCGCAACCACCAACAGCAACTACAACCACTCCGACTTTTATTTCGGAAGAAAGATTGTCAATCATTGTCCTTCCGAAATAATCCGCTGGCCCCAATTGCTTATAACAACCGGCCAATGGCGGAACAGCCGTGTACCATTTATACAACTCACGAGAACCACATGACTGGGTGGACATCATTTGAAACCGATCGCTCACCATCCTGTCTTGATTTTCTATTCTGCCTTGTCCCTCCATATTGGATTGCCCAAAACACAAATAGATGTGGAAATTGGGATCAGGAGCAGCAAAAGAATTTACACATTGTAGAATTAGATAAATTCTAATGAGAAATGAAATGATTTTGTTTTTCATACGCGTTAGATTAAAATAAGGGACACATCCCTTTTTGTCAAATCAAGTATGACAGGAATAGTACACCTTAAGTTATGAATGATAAAAAAATATTACTGCAACATTTTTTAGAGAGGATCCTCTTTTTGTTGTAATGCTTACGTCACAAATTTCGGTGAATAAAGCGTTTTTGCGGTTATCTGTACGTGGCAAAAAAATATAAAATTGACACCTCGCCTCAGATTATGATATTTATATGTGGCAAAAAATATCTTTTTGGCGCATCCGTATTTCTGAACCCTTTTGTAGTAGTAAATCTGTAAGAGGAATGTCCGATTATTGCATAGCGAGAGACATGATTGTCTGTTTTAAGATTCAAAAATTATGACTATTTTTATTGTGGAATTTCTATTATATGCGAAAGAAAATATTCATATTGTTCACGATTCTCTTTTCCTGCAGAATCACGTGCTTGAGTGAGCGCCTTAGTTTTGACCACTATAGGACACAGGATGGATTGTGCTGTGATTTTGTATTGGGAGTGGAACAGGATGCCAATGGATTTATATGGGTCGTGACTCAAAATGGAGTAAGTCGATTTGACGGTATATATTTCAAGAACTATTCGAAGAATCGGGGAGGATTGATGCAAAACAATGTGAATTGCATTACAAACACCTCAGCGGGGGAAATCGTTTTCGGCGGTGACAATGGCATGTTACAAACTTATGAACTTTCTGCCGATACATTTCTTAGTAAGCGATTCCCAGAGTTGATGGAAAAATATGTGAAGTCGGTGACAGGTTTCTCGACATTACATGATGGAAGGGCTCTATTATTGTCGACGAGTGGCATTTTCACATACGATACGATAAAAAAATGTTTTGCGGCGGACTCACTTCTGACAGATATCACAAGTCCGCTGTTCGTCACATCGTTTTATCAGGACAGATTAGGAAATTATTGGGTGGGAACATTCGACGGACTTCACCTCTTTTCCCGACAAGGGAAGGAACTGAAGTCTTACTTGCTTTCCAAGGATAAAGCGCCCGCTTCATCGATCGTCGAATTGGATTCCACCCATGTTTTGGTTTCCTCCAATATGGGACATGTTTGGCTATTTGATGTTTCCGGACATGATACGCCCACATGTGAAGAGTTTAACACACCATTCAGAAATGTCTCTGTTATGCTGAAGGACACAAAGAGTCGAATATGGTTTGGGACATGGGGTTATGGATTGTGGCGAATGGATCATTTCGGAAAGTTTACCGAGATAAAAACCTTTGGAGAGGACGATGATTTGAAAAAAGTTCATGCGTTGTTTGAAGATTCGGATCATAGCATATGGGTGGGTACGCAAGTTAATGGTTTATTTCGCTATCAGGCTGAAAACAATTCGAGAATTTCACATTCTTCCGAGATGGGATATCCAAATATTGACGCTTCCTGCTTTCTGGAACGTTCCGACGGAAACCTGTACGTTGGTTCGGATGGCTCCGGAGTCCATTTGGTGACAGCTGGAGGAAAATACGTAGAACCAGAGAGTAGTTTTTCCAACATGGGTGGAAGCATCCTCTCCTTCTGTTCATGGAAGGAAGACTCATTTTTGGTTTCTTCTTGGTTTAATGGCATTGGTAAGGTTTCGGTAGGAGGAGAAGTGACTCCAATACAATACGGGAACTTGACTAACATAGTCAATAGTTCCAAATGTGTGCGTTATATGAGGAATGGTGAGATATGGGTTGCCACACAAGGTGACGGTGTCTATGTGCGCCATGTTGATGGTTCGTGGGAGAAACGTAAATTCAATATAAACAGTGAGATCGAGGATAGATGGATTGAAGATATGGAGGAGAACCGAGATGGAACGAAGTGGATAGTTTCTCCTTTTAATATTTGGTATTGTAACGGTTATGACATGCGTATTTCTTCATGGAAGAGTGACCCTAACACCTCTGAACCTTGCATATTGATGGATGGGGTATGTGATGAGGAGGGGGACCTATATGTCGCCACCATTTGTGGCGTTTTACAGGCATCCAAGGAAACGGGAGACCTGAGTATGCTTGATTTCTTACCTGAGGCGAGCTATACATCTGTTTATCTTGACAAACAAGGTTTTTTATGGTGTGATGGTTCTGCAGGCATCTTTTGCGTAAATTTGAAGAAACGAACATTCAGAAAAATTCCACTTCCTAAGGATAAATACGGCAATCTATTCTTCCAGCCTCGCGCCATATATGAAAGTTCCAAAGGTAATTTGTTCTTTGGTTGCTCAAATGGATTTATTGTACTGAATCCCAATGATATAAATTCATCAGAACGGCTTAAATGCGTGACATGGTCAAAAGTGGAAGGGACGAAACATAACGGGGAAAGGTTCACTCTGCCCATCATAGAAAGACTTGTCAAAATGGATGGAGATAATGAAGAGACCCGTATATCGTTCGATGTTGTCTCTCTCTCTGGAAGGGATGTCGTATGTTGTTATAGACTGAAAGAATACGACAATACATGGATAGATCTGAAAGGGAAGCGAGAGATCGTTTTGAACCATCTTCCTGCAGGAGATTACGAGTTGGAATTATCGGTATATGTCGATGGACATGAGAACAATCCGTCTCAATTGTGCTTGAAGTTGAGTGTTGCCTCACCGTGGTGGCAGTCATGGTGGTTCATCTCTCTTGTCGTGATCATCTTGGTTATGTTGTCATACGGACTATTTGCATGGCTTAGATATGTGAAAACACATGCAAATGCTTTGGGCGCATCAAACGAATCTGAGAAAGAACCTCCCATCAATCCGTTCATGGCACAAGTGATGTCCACCATAGACCAGAACTATACGAATCCAAATTTTTCGGTAGAGGACTTGGCGAAAGAATTAAGAGTCAGTAAGTCCACTTTGATTCGTAAGTTGAAGCCACTAACGGATCTCACCCCGGCAGAACTCATTGGGGTTTATCGATTAAAAAAGGCGGATGAGATGTTGCGCACTATGTGTATGCCTATCAAAGAAGTGTCATTCCTGACAGGGTTTAGTAATCCATATTATTTCAGCCGCAAGTACAAAGAATACTTTGGTTATCCCCCTTCACGGCAAAAAAGAGAGTGATAATCCTGTAAACAAGGAAGAAGAACACCCATTCTGTATATCGCGGATATACGAAAATAGGTGCTCTTCTTGTTATAAAAATCAGCCGAATAACGAAGCTGCGGCTCTAATCTCCCATATGTCAAGGAGAGGTAAAGATACTCGATACTATCTAATGAATTTATAAGATTTCTCGTTGACCATCACAAAATATACTCCGTTTGCCCATCCGGTAGTGTTTATGGTTAGAACTCCATTCACTATTTTGTCCATCACAATTTTTCCATTCACATCCACCACCCTGATATATGTGGCATTGATGCACTCAATGAAAAGTTGATGATTTTTCTGGTCATATAGACAATATTGGGTGTCGGAAGCGTATAATTCATTAGTTGAGGATGTACATTCCTCTAAAGAAGGTGCTTTCGCTTCTTCTTTCCATGCGTCCACTATCTTTTTCCCCCATGCGCAGGAGTTTCCTTCCGCAGACTGTGTGGCTAGGGTTGGGGTGGACGAAGCGTCCTTCACGAGGTCGAGGTACTCCACCGGGCTTCCGTTGCCATACCATGACCATGCCAGCCAACCCACGTTCTTCTCTTGGCAATAGGAGAGGATTTGGTCCTCGTCCACATCCCCATCGCTATGGTACCAACCGAACTCTCCGATGCAGAGGGCGAGTCCTTGGTTGATGACTCCGTCGATATTGCTCTTCACACGGTTCTTGTTTCCCGCTGTCCCGTACATGTGGATAGAGAAGAGGACGTTGTTCTCCGGGTCTGCCGCCAAGACATCCTTCCCATAGGTGTGGATGGTGGCCGCGCTCTGTCCGTATCCGCCTGCGTCGACCATGATGCAGTGGCGCAAGCCCGCGTTACGGATGATTGGGATGGCCTTCACATAACCATCCTTCCAGTTGGCCGCAGAGGAGGAGTTGTGCCACTCGTTGGCGATATTGATGATCACGTAGTGTTCTGTTCCCTTCAGCGTGCTGGCGAGGTTGGCGAAGTATTGCGCCGCTCCTTCGAGGTCGCTGATCTTATCGCTTCCCGTCACGTCATGCACCTCCAGGATGGCCACCATGCCATAGGCCTTGCAAGCGTCGATGAGCTTCTTGACGGAAGCCGCGTCGTCCGCTGGCGAACCGTAGGCGTTGCCGTTGGTCAGGACGATACGCACCGCATTCGCCTTGTTATTGTAGATCGCCTTCAGCTGATCGTAGGCGGAACTTTTGTACCAGGTGTAGGCTAGGTTGACACCCCTCATCACGAACTCGTTGTCGCAACGGTCAAGCAGTTTGTTGCCGCTCACCTTGAATCCGTCCACGTCCGAAACATTGAACTCATACACAGGAGCGTCATTGTCCTTTTCTATGCGCACGTAGTCTACCACCGCCCATGTCCAGATAGGCGTGAGCTTCACCACGTTCTCGCCAGCGGCGAATTCGAACGTGCCCACGAGGGTCTCCCCCATCTTGTCCACGCTCTCATCATCCTTGTCTTCTCCTAGGTTGGCGGTTCCGCTCACACCGTTCACCGCGCAGTCGATCTGTTTGAATCCGTAGACGGAGTTGTAGCCCACATATACCTTATAAGAGCCCTTTTTCTCCAAGGGAATGTTGATATTGATGTAGTCGGTGCTCTCCTTGAGGTTCAGCGCACCGCTCCCGGACACCTTGTTCACCGACTCAACGGACGCCACATAGTCCGCGGAGCATTCCGCCTCGTAGATATTCTTCTTGAGTGATTCCGCGCAGGAGGGATCCTCCACCTCATGGTAAGTGCCCCATCCCGGCATCTCGTCGAGGGTGATGATGAGGTCGCTGCTCATGGCGCTCTTCCAGAGACTGGCGCTGGTTTGGTCGATGAAACCACCGCTCCATGAGTTGTACCAAGGCATCCACCAAGACCATATGTCACCATTTTTCTGCGCTTCGGCAGGGTCCACGATCGGACCGTTCTCCGTGAGGGCGAGGATCTTATCGCTACCCATCTTGGATATGATGGTGTTCCAGGTATTAATATTAGACTGGGTATTATTCGCCCCGTTGTAGATATCCACACCGATCACATCGATATATTGATCTCCCGGGTACCATGCCTCGTTGTAGGCATAGCTTTGGGTAGGGTCCTTTTCGAGGTTCCAGACCCATATCAGGTTCTTGACGCCCTTGACGTTCACCATGCGGTCGTACACCAGTCTATAGAGCGCCACGTAGCTCTTCGCGCCCTTCGTGCCCCACCAGAACCATCCGCCGGAAGCCTCGTGGAGCGGTCTCCAGATAGCTGCCACGCCAGATGCCTGCAGTTCCAGGAAGAGGTCAGCCACATGGTCGATGTCCGCGATAAGCAGTCGGTAGGTCTCCGAGGAGGTGTCCCACTCGGTGGTGCCAGCCTTGAAGCCTTTGGTATAATCGAAGTCCGTGTAGCTATCGTTCGCCCCTTTGGCGTAGAAGGCATTCTCCGAGCCCACCTTCCAGTGCCAGTTGAAGGAAGGTATTCCGCCATCCTTCCAAAGCTCCTTGGCGAGGCTGATGCCCGACTGTGTGTAGGTCTTGAACCATGCCTCGTCCGATTGCGCGCCCGTGGCGTTCAGGAGGTCAACGCCCACCAATGCGGGGTACTTATTACCGTCGATGGAATAGAGGTAAGCCACATCCACTTGGGTCTTGTAGCTTGCCCCATTGTCCATGTCGCCGCACATAACCCCTGAAATCGTGTTTTTCTTGAAATGATCATACAGAAATTTATACAATAGTGTAGCCCCCTCCGTAGCGTCCTTTGTGACGGGTTGGGTGGAAATCGCCGCTGTCGACTCTCCTACGATCCAAAACAGTGCGCAAAATAGTAATACAAGTTTTGTTGTTTTCATGATAACTCTTGTTTTAATAAAATACATATGCTTCATTAATACTTACTCTGCAAATGTCGAGAAATAAAGCATTCTGTAGGTTATCTGTGTGTGGCAAAAAGATATACATTTGTTGCATTTAGGCCCATTTTCATCGTATAGGCATGACATTAGAATTGGTGGGCTCTATCGATAGCAGGAAATGATATGGATTTTGTCAGAGGCGACCCGCTACTGAAAACTTTTGCCGATTTTTGAAAAAGTTTTCAGTATAGTGAAAACTTTTGCTATATTTGTAAAAAGTTTTCAGTAGGAAGCGTATGATAGTCAGGGAAAGATACATTTCACAAATCAGACCGTTTTATGAAAGCGATCTAATAAAAGTTATCACCGGCATTCGTCGATGTGGCAAATCGGTAGTGCTGGAACAGATAAAAAGCGAACTCACTGCGCAGGGGAAGGATATTATCTACCTGAACTTCGAGGACAGGCATATTTCTTCCCAAATCACCAATGACATCGAACTCATTGAATACATTGAAAAACAGATTGTTTCAGAAAAGAAGGTCTACGTTTTCCTTGATGAGGTACAAATGGTGAAGGACTGGAATCTCGCGTGCCGTTCGCTCCGTCTGCGGAACATCTCTCTTTTTATTACAGGATCGAACTCAAAACTGCTTTCGCGCGAGTTCACGAAGGAGCTGAGCGGGCGCTATGTCTCATTCACCATACGTCCGTTCGTGTACAAGGAGATTGTGGAATATGCCCAAGAACTCGGGCGCACAGTATCCATAAACGACTATCTGATATATGGGGGATTTCCTAAAAGGATAGAATTCAAAGGAGAAGATGAGATGCTCCGTTACCTGAACGACTTGGACGAGACGATTGTATTGAACGACATCATCAACCGTTATAACATCCGCAAGAAGGAAATATTCACCAAGCTGGTGAATTATGTGCTCATATCGAACGCACGTATCTTCAGTTCCAACTCCGTCCACAATTATCTGAAATCACAAAAGACTGATTGTTCGGTAAATACGGTGATGAAATACCTCGATTACCTGGAAGAGGCATACGTTATCCGAAAGGTCGAGCAATACTCAACCAAGGCGAAGAAACAGCTTGAATTCTACACGAAACTATATGACGAGGATGTGGCCTTCAACTCCATCCGTCAGCCCAATAATCGTTTTGATATCTCGCATAACCTTGAAAATGTGGTATATAACGAACTTATCTACATGGGCTACCAACTCAAGGTGTACAACATGAACAACAAAGAAATCGATTTCCTTGCTGTAAAGAATGGACATGAGTATCTTGTGCAAGTGGCCTACAGCGTGGTTGAGGAGAGCACCTACAAACGTGAATTCGCACCATTCAATGAACTTGACAATTCCCGTAAGAAGATCCTCATCACCAACGATGAGAACGATTATTCGACGAGCACCGTGCAACACATCCGCCTCAAAGATTTTCTGATGATGAAGGATTTATCATCGTAGACACATAGATAGCAAAACCAAAGCGTCCGAACCGTTAAGGAGATGTTTCCTTTTTCTGCCTTGATTTCTCAAAAATAGAAAGTTGGGGCGTGGAAAAGAGAAAGAAAAAAATTATTTTTGTAGCACTTCTTTCAGTTTATGCGTTTAAAGTTGCTCATAACCTTGTCTTTGCTTATTACTTGCGCGGTTCCTCGCGCGAGCGAACGTCTTTGTTTTGACCATTACAAGACGAAGGATGGGTTGTGCTGTGACTTCGTGTTAGGCATCGGGCAAGACCGTAACGGCTTCATTTGGACCGCCACGCAGGATGGTGTGAGCCGGTTCGATGGCACAAACTTCAAGAACTATTCGAAGAAGCGGGGCGGACTGATGCGGAACAATGTGAGTTGCCTGTCGAACACTCCTGAGGGGGACATCCTTTTTGGAGGAGACAATGGCATGCTCCAATCGTATGATTGGTCGACGGACACCTTCGTCAGCCGACGTTTTCCTGAATTGATGGAGAAGTACGTGAAGTCCGTGACCGGGTTCTCCCGATTGCGTGACGGAAGGAGTCTATTGTTGACCACAAGCGGCATCTTCCCGTATGACACGTTACGGAGTCGTTTTTCGGAGGATTCACTTTTGACAGGCATCACGAGTCAACTGCTTGTACAATCTTTTTATGAGGATAGATTTGGTGATCTTTGGGTGGGCTCTTTCGACGGGCTTCACCTCTTCTCTGCCAAAGGGGAGGAGTTGAAGTTTTATACGCTCTCCAAGGATAAGGCGCCTGCCTCCTCGATTCTGGAACTAGATTCCTCCCGTGTCTTGGTCTCCACCAACATGGGGGGTGTTTGGCTATATGATATTCCTGAACATGGATTGCCGGTCGCCAAGGAGTTGAATACGCCTTTCAAGAATATATCCGTCATGCTGAAGGATGCGAAAGGACGAGTTTGGTTCGGCACATGGGGAGATGGGCTGTGGAGGATGGATCGGTTCGGCTCGTTCGTCGAGGTGAAGTCTTACGGAGGAGAGGAGGACCTGCAGAAGGTGCACACAATCTTTGAGGACTCAGACCATAGCATTTGGATCGGCACGCAGGTGAATGGTGTGTTCCGTTATCAGGCGGAGAATAGTTCCAAGATCTTCCACTCGTCTGAAATGGGTTATCCGAACGTGGACGCCTCTTGTTTTATGGAACGTCCTGATGGTAATATATTCGTGGGGTCGGATGGCTCTGGCGCCTACCTGGTGTCGGGCGAAGGGAAGTTCATGCAAAACCTGGATGGCTTCTCCTGCATGGGAAGGAGCATCCTCTCCTTTTGTCGTTGGAGGGGGGGCGAATCGTTGGTTTCCTCTTGGTTCGGCGGCATCGGGGTCGTTTCGGCGGATGGCAGGGTCTCTCCCCTCAAGTACGATGGATTGGAAAATACGGTCAATAGCTCCAAATGCGTGCGCCACATGCGTAACGGAGATATATGGGTCGCCACGCAAGGCGATGGTGTCTACGTGCGCCAAGCGGATGGGGTATGGGAGAAGAAATCCTTTGTGGTGAATGATGAGGTTACTGACCTATGGATCGATGATATGGAAGAGGCGCCGGATGGTACGATGTGGGTGCTTTCTCCTTATAACGCCTGGCGATGCGACAGCACGGGAATGCGTTTCTATGCATGGAAGAACGATCCGAACGCATCGGAGCTATGCATATTCGTCGATGGGGCCTGCGATGGGGAGGGGAATCTCCTCGTCGCCTCCAACTACGGAATCATCGAGGTCTCCAAACAGACTGGGGCGCTGACCCTTTTGGATTATCTTCCTACGGCGAAGTATGTCTCTGTCTACTTCGATAGACAGGGGTTCCTATGGTGTGACGGTACGGCGGGCATCTATCGGGTGAACTTGAAGGAACGGACGTTTAGGATGATTCCGCTCCCTGTGGATAAGTATGGAAAACTTTTCTTCCAGCCTCGTGCGATATACGAAAGCTCCAAGGGTAATGTGTTTTTTGGCTGCGCGAATGGTTTCATCACGTTGAATCCAAGCGAGATGGGCTCTTCCGGGAAAATCGATTTCTTGGCGTGGACCCAAGCGATCGGGAAGAAAGAGGACGGACAATGGAACATGTTGGAACTGCGCAAGGACAGGTTACGCTTGGATGGAGAAAATGTGGAGACGCGCATATCCTTCGATGTGGTCTCCCTTTCCGGAATGGATGTTGTGTGCCGCTACCGCCTGAAGGGTTGGAACGACGATTGGAAAGAGTTGGGAGGAAAGCGGGACGTGGTGCTGGATCATCTTCCTTCTGGAAAATATGAGTTGGAATTATCTGTGTATAAGGCTGGTAATGAAAAGAATGCGACCCAACTGAACATGACGATCATCGTCTCGACGGTATGGTGGCGCTCGTGGTGGTTCATCACCTTAGTGGTGCTCTCCCTGCTGGCCTTGCTTTATTGGGTATATGGAAGGATGAAGCGTCCGGTGGTGATCACGGAGACCGCTATCAGTAACGAGCCTACAGAGGAGAAGGAGGCAGTGGAGGATTCACCGCAACAACCTGCTGTTGACCCGTTCATGGCGCAGGTGATGGAGGTGATAGAACGCAACTATATGAACCCGGAGTTCTCTGTGGAGGAGTTGGCCAAGGAGATGTCCACCAGTAAATCCACCCTCATCCGTAGGCTGAAACCGCTGACGGAGCAGACACCGGTAGAGATGATCGGTGTCCATCGCTTGAAGAAGGCGGACGAGATGTTGCGGACCACGAACTTGCCGGTCAAGGAGGTGGCCTTCACGACTGGCTTCAGCAGCCCATACTACTTCAGCCGTAAGTACAAGGAATACTTCGGCTATCCTCCTTCGCAGAAGAAGGAGAAGGATCAATCAGATAGTTAATCGTAATAACTAATTATTCACCGAAGAGTGCCTTGTCGACGATCTCCGAAGTCTTTAGTCTGCCATTGATGACGGAGACGATGTCGAATTTACCTTGTGTACAAAGCTTATTGTCGGATAGACGGTAAATATCCTCATAGAAAACATAACGGATACCCTCCTTCTTCACGTTGAGGCGGCAGACGAACTTGTCGTTGCTCTTCAACGGTTGCTTGTATTGCAGCTCAGCCTTTGCGACGACGAGGATGACCCCGGCGTTGGTCAGCTCCATGAAGTCTAAACCGATCGTCTGGATGTAGCGGTGCCTCGCATGCTCCATATAATGCTGATAATTAGCGTTATTTACAATACCCTGCACATCGCACTCGTAGTCGCGCACCTCAAATTCGTATTCAAAGATATATTCCATAATAATTTTTCTATAATTTCTTAGTTTCGTATTAACGTGAAATGACCCTTGTATGTTACCCTTGTGTCATAAAGGTTGATGATATACCAATAATCCTCCGAAGGCAAGGCATAGCCATTGTATGTTCCGTCCCACTCTTGCTCAGGGTCTGTCGACTCGAATAGTTTCTTGCCGAATCGGTTGAAGATGGATACTCTCACGTTGGCATATCTATTCAAGTTGATGATCTTCCATGTGTCGTTGGTTCCATCGCCCTGAGGTGTGAAGTATTCAGGGATAATCAGATCATGACGTTCCGCCACGAAGGTCATTTCGCTGACGCAGCCCATCTCGTCTTTGACCCTGGCTGTATAGGTCCAGCCGGAAACCACCGGTGTGATTGTGTTTGTTTGTTCGAATCCAGAGCCCAAGTCGAAGAGATAAGGGGCTGTCCCGCCTTCCCCTTCGAGGGTGATGATCTGCGCCTCTTCCTGATTCACGATAATATTAGGTTGTGGCGCAATGTGTATCGTCTGCTCTAGTTGCTTTTCGCACGTACCGTTTGTCGCCTTCACGTAGTAGGTGGTAGTCTCTTCCGGGAACACCTCCTGTCTGTTGCCTATGGCGATGGTATCGGTGAATTCAGGGGAGGTGGACCAGACATATCGGTTGTCAGCAGCACCATCATTCACACGCAGGAAGGCGCGCTCCCCGATGCAGATCATCGTGTCCTTCGTCGTGCCTTCCGTTGGCTCGAACACATGGATGGTGAGTTCCTTCTTTTCCCCTATGCACCCCTTCTCCGTGCGTGGGATAAGGGTGTAGTTGGTGGTCTCATCTGGATTGAAACTCTCCTTGTCGGAAGCCATGTAGATCTCCTCCGGGTGACCCGTTGTGACGGATGTCGCGGATAGCAACAGATTGTTCGCGGAGAATGGGAAGTCTGTGGAGAGCTCCACAAGGTCACCCCTACAGATCGAGTCTGCCGAAGCGGTCAGTTCATAGAGGGTAGGGACCGTGTCGATTTTTACGGTGTGGGTCACCTCCTTCTCAGGACAATATTGGGAAGTGGCTTTCAAACTGAAGGTTGTCTCATCTTGAAGTGTATAGAGGGAGGACCCATTATAGTCGCCAGAACTATATCCTTCAATCTTTTCCCGGTTGACGATCTCTCCATTGACGGATTCGTATAGGATGACGGATGATACATCCTGCCCGTTCTTTATGCGGAAGTTAATGGTATAGTCACTTCCCTTGCATGTGGACTCGTCTCCTGTAAGTTCGACTTCAACTTGTTTCATCACATGGATGGTGATATCGTTGGAGTAGACCACATCATCTCCTGTGTAGCGTATTCTGTAGCGGGTTGTCACCATTGGTGTCACATTCTTCTGCGTGGTTAAGTCAGTGGCGAATTCCTCGTAACCAGAGGATCCCTCCTCCTGTTTTTCCCATGCAATACCCTCTGCCACTCCATAGTTGGCGGTGAGCACCACTTCCTCGCCTTCGCATATCGTATCCACTGCGGACGATAGGCTAAGGATAATCAGTGGCTTGAAGATGATGCTTTGGCTAAGGGTCACCTCAGGGCAATACGCCGCATGGACGGTGGCGATGTAGGTGCTGTTTTCGCTTGGCGTGTCAGTCTCCTCGTATTGGGTGCCTAACGTGCTCTTCCCTGAGTCGGTTTCCTTCTCCCATGTGAACGAGGTCGGGGTGCCCTGGGCAATGTTTGCCTTGAGGCTAACACTATTCCCTTCCTTGACTGTCTCTGCGATAGGTTGAAGGTTCATGCGCAGGGAGTCTTCCGTGGAGACGGTCACCTCGTCCGAATAGCTCTCCGGACAAGCGTTGTTCTGCGCGGAGCGGATGCGGTAGGTGGTTTTGTGCGCAGGGTTGACTACCTGCTGTTGGGTGAGGTCGGTGGAGAAGTCCGCGAAGACGGTTTCGCCTTCCTCATTCTTCTCCCAGACAATGGCGGTCGCCGTGCCATAGCTTGCCGAGAGGGTCACATTATCGTTCACGCAGACTGCATTGGCGGAGGCGCTTAGGGTTAGCGATGCCTGGTGATCCACTGTGACGGAGAGGCTTTGGGTAGCGTCCGGGCAGAACTGACCAGCTGCCGTCACCGTGTATTCGCAAGACTGTGTTGGCGTGTCTGTGGCCTCTTTGTCATTGGCCAAAACGGAGGTCTGTCCGCCCACCTGCTTCTCCCACGTGATGGATGCGGGCGTACCCGTGACGGATGCCTTCAGACTCACCGCCGTGCCTTCGCAGAGTGCCGTTTGGATAGGCTCTACAGAGACCCGCAGGGAGTCTTCCGTGGTGATGGTCACCTCGTCCGAATAGCTCTCCGGGCAAGCGTTGTTCTGTGCGGAACGGATGCGGTAGGTGGTTTTGTGCGCAGGGTTGACAACCTGCTGTTGGATGAGGTCGGTGGAGAAATCCGCAAAGGCGGTTTCGCCCTCCTCCTTCTTCTCCCAGACGATGGCGGTTGCGGTGCCATAGCTTGCCGAGAGGGTCACATTATCGTTCACGCAGACCGCATTGGCGGAGGCGCTTAGGGTTAGCGATGCTTGGTGGTCCACTGTGACGGAGAGGTTTTGGGTAGCATCCGGGCAGAACTGTCCGGTTGCCGTCACCGTGTATTCGCAAGATTGGTTAGGTGTGTCTGTGGCCTCTTTGTCATTGGACAAAACGGAGGTCTGTCCGCCCACCTGCTTCTCCCACATGACGGATGCGGGCGTACCCGTGACGGATGCCTTCAGGCTCACTGCCGTGCCTTCGCAGAGTGTCGTTTGGATAGGCTCTACAGAGACCCGCAGGGAGTCTTCCGTGGTGATGGTCACCTCGTCCGAATAGCTCTCCGGACAAGCATTGTTCTGTGCGGAGCGGATGCGGTAGGTGGTTTTGTGCGCAGGGTTGACAACCTGCTGTTGGATGAGGTCGGTGGAGAAGTCCGCGAAGGCGGTTTCACCCTCCTCCTTCTTCTCCCAGACGATGGCGGTTGCGGTGCCATAGTTTGCCGAGAGGGTCACATTATCGTTCACGCAGACCGCATTGGCGGAGGCGCTCAAGGTTAGCGATGCTTTGTTGCCCACTGTGACGGAGAGGCTTTGGGTAGCGTCCGGGCAGAGTTGACCGGCTGCTGTCACCGTGTATTCGCAAGATTGGGTAGGCGTGTCTGTGGTCTCCTTGTCGTTAGCCAGGACGGAGGTCTGTCCGCCCACCTGCTTCTCCCACGTGACGGAAGCGGGCGTACCCGTGACGGAGGCTTTCAGGCTTACCGCCGTTCCTTCGCAGAGTGTCGTTTGGATAGGCTCTACAGAGACCCGCAGGGAATCTTCCGTGGAGACGGTCACCTCGTCCGAATAGCTCTCTGGACAAGCGTTGTTCTGTGCGGAGCGGATGCGGTAGGTGGTCTTGTGCGCAGGGTTGACAACCTGCTGTTGGGCAAGGTCGGTGGAGAAGTCCGCGAAGGCGGTTTCGCCCTCCTCCTTCTTCTCCCAGACGATGGCGGTGGCTGTGCCATAGCTTGCCGAGAGGGTCACGTTATCGTTCACGCAGACCGCATTGGCGGATGATGCGAGGGTGAGTGTGGCAGGGACATCCACCTTCACGGTGAACGTGTCGGAGATGCCTTGGATACACTGGCCGGGGAGGCCGGCGGACTCTGCGCGGTAGTAGGTGGTCTTACTTGGGCTGACCGTTGCCTGCGGAGCGTCAGCGGCACCCAAAGGAGAGAAGTCACTCTCCCCCTCCTCCCTCTTCATCCAGGTGATTTGATCGAGGGCGTTGCCCGTCAGGATGAGCGTCGTCGAGCCATTCTCGCAGATTGTTCCATCTCCTGTTATTTTTAGCGGCACACTGTCCGTGTGGCTCTCTTTTATCGTGATGAACACCGAGTCGGAATGGCAGGTGTCATTCCAAGCCACGGCGCAATAGTGTCTCTCTATTTGGTCGAGAACAGAGATGGAAGACCCCTGTTGGCCTGCGATGGCGACCCAATCCCCTGTGCTGACGTCCTGTTGGCTCCATGAGATGCTATCCGCCGTCACACCATTGTTCACTATGGCGGAGAGTTCTACCGGGTCCGTGCAGAAAAATGAGCTGCTGGCGGTGACGGATATTTGAGGCGTCTCGCAGTGGCAAGTGAGCGTGGAGACATTGCTGATTTTGTAGAGGGAGCAGGCATCGTCCGAAAAACCGTGGTCCGCGATGAATAGTCCGGAGGTTTGGTCCTTTGCGATGATCACACGGTAGCGCATGCCCACGGCCGACTTTTGGAAAGGCACCTCGACGGAGTAGACCTTCTCGCCGCTTTCCGGCATGTTGGTCCATGTGGCCCCGCCATCATCGGAGGTTTGCCAGACACAGTAAACGTCAGGCAGCAAGGCCTCCCATTTTGACATGTCTGATAGCGTTAGCTGTGCGGTTTCGCCGCAGATTCCCTCCTTGTCCTGCTCCTGGCCGACGCTGAGGATAGCCTCCGGAATAGGCTTTTCGCAAGCGATCAGTGATATGTCGTCGATGGCCATATCGTCGCCACCCACACCCTTTTCCGCATCGTCATAGATCCGTAGCGTCACGTTCCGATTGTTCCCCGAATTAAAACTGACGCCATAGTTGATCCATGTTGAAATACCATAGACTGAAACGGGGACCTCCCCTGACTGATTAGACGCCAAAACCGTGGTTCCGTCTTCTCCAATGATTTCGAACAAGAAATTCGGATAGGCGCCAGAGGAATTGGGGTTTCTGATGAAGCCACCCGTGACGCACATGGCATACATGGAAAAATAGTACCATGTGTCGGAACATAAGTCAAAATCGATCTTTTTCTCGAAGATGAGTTCGTGTTTATTCCGCAACTTGTCTGGGTTGTTGATCAATAAGAAGCCACCATCCTTGTTGCCGGTATGGTCTGTGCCACCGGAGAACCAATTGTATGATGGGGTAGAACCATCTTCCGAGTGGGATACGATGGCATAACAGCTGTCGCCTATATTTGTACTGGAACTCGTGTTGTATCGTCCCGCGAATTTTCTAGTTCTTACATCTGCGCACTCTCTTCTTTCGCCCCTCGGCACGCTCTTGAAGTCCTCCTTCCAAACCACAAGGCGGTTCTCTCCATCGCCACAGATGGTAGGGTCGCATTGCATGCTGACGAAGTTGGGCACCGAAATCACTCCAGTCGCGACGCCATATCTGGCGTAATCGCTCGCAACCGTTTCCGATTCGCCAATGATGACTCGGTATAGTTGTTTCGTGCCGTCGTAGTTGACCACATCGATAGAGGTGGTGTTCGTCCCGCTCTCGACGATGTTCTGCCATGATGTGCCATTATTGTCCGATCGTTGCCATAGGCAATAGGGGGATGTGAAGGTGATGCCCCACGTCTGCGGATCCGATAATTGGATGGTGTGCGATTCGCCACAGATAAATCCTCCCAATGAGCTGCTTGCTCCGTCGATGAAGATATCCTGAGAAGAGGCTCCCAACGATATAAATATCGCACCCAAAAATCCAGTAATATATTTTTTTATCCACATACACTGACGATCATTAAAGTTTTCTTTTACAAGCAGTTGCGCATGATTTCCTCCCGTAAGGAAAGTGCACGATGTCTCTCTTGTACAAAAATAAAAATTATTTCGCGTTTCTATTGTGTTTTTTCTATTAATATTAAATATGCAAAAAATTGTTTGTTCTTTCAGTATAATAGGCGGATCATATTGCGTTCGTCCTATATCCCCTCGTTTTTACCACACAATGTTCTATCCGGATAATTGCTGATTCGCAGGATACACTACTCCTACGATTATATCCGAAGACAATTATACTTGAGCGATATCCTGCATCACCAATCCAGCTATGGTAAATCCGAAGATGGCTGTTATATGCGCCGTGGTCCCGTTGATTTGCGCTTTTGAGGAACACCACTCGTGGTTGACGAGGTTGGGGTTGCCGGTGATGAGGGCCGACTTGGGACATATGCATGCGCTTGTCCCGCAGGTGGATGCTTCTCCTTTGTTGGATAGCAACTCTGGCGAGAAGACGCAAAGGAATTTTTTCCGAGGATATTTATCTATGCGCTTAAATCTTTTCCGAATAGCCCGAGCCAACGGACATCCATGAACCTTCCAGAAATCCGCTACCTGAACCTGTGTCGGGTCAATCTTAAGTGCGGCTCCCATTGCAGAAAAAAACTTCCCTGGGCACTCCGTGGCGCGCAATATCAAGTGAACTTTGTTCTCCAGACTGTCAATGACATCAATGATGTAGTCATATTCCTCAAGATGGAACATCGGGTCGTTCTCAGCGGAATAGATCTCCTGAATTGCCTCGATCTCAGCTTGTGGATTGATATCCAATAATCTATCCTTCAGTACGTTAACCTTCACAAGGCCGACCGTCTTGCTTGTCGCTTGTAACTGTCGATTGACGTTTGTGACGCATATCCTATCGCTATCGACGATCGTGAGATGGCTGATGCCACTGCGCACTAAACTTTCGGCGCACCAACTACCCACGCCACCAACACCAAAAATAATGACTCTCTTCTTGCTGATGACATCCATCGTCTCCCTCCCCAAAAGAAGGGTAAGCCGGTTAAATAACGTGCTCTCCTTGCCCATGTTCTCCCATGTGTGGTTTTAATGCCGCGAAATTATGATAAATGAACGGAGTGGCAAATGTAGTTGAGCCAAATTCTTATTATTTCCGTGTTTCCACCTTGCTGAAGTTGTCAAAATGCAACCTTATGATGTGGATGCATCCGTACTTTTGTGCGAATCTCAGGTATTCGTCCCGCTGTGTGGTGGAGCAGAGCGTATGTCCTTGCAGGTCATAGGCTTCGATCCGTCGGATATCATCACGCCACAATAGGGAGGCTTCAATCTCCTCTACACCAGTGTCTTCCGCTGTCATATCTTTTGAGATAGTGACGTTGGCAGGGAAACAGAAGGATGGGTCTTTGCGTTCGTAGATGGATTGCCGCATGCTCTCTTCTGTTCTCTCCACCACTTGCCGGAAGAGCGTCCTCCCGTCGTATTGGATGGTGACGGGCTGGGAGAGCTCCACCATGTCATCGTCCAGCCAGATGACCACCTCATCATAATCCATCTTATCGATGGTGATGGTGTTCCCCTCGATCTTCGCCTCGAAGGTGTTGCCCCGCATGGGTTTCACGGAAGGAGGCAAGGAGACCCAATAGAAAGCGTTCCGCAAGCATTCCTCCTGCGTCCAGATGATCTGTTGCGGATGGGCGTCGCGGGTGTAGCGTTGCATCCAGCTGACGGCGGCGGTGTCCACCTGGTCCATCCAGTGACCTTTCCCTGCGACGATATGGGTCTCATGGATATATTTCCCTGGCACAGACTGGCTAAGTTCATCCATTTCCTTCCCTCTCTTCTGCACCTCCTTGTTGCGGTCGTAGGCGGAGTCGAGGGCGCCCACCCAAATGGTGAAAGGAGTGTTAACCAAGTTACGTAGTCCCACGTCGCCCGGGTGACCGGCCATCATGGCGGCGGCGGCCCAATGGTCGGCGAGGCGAGGTGCCAGTCGCCAGACACCGTCACCTCCGGCGGAATAGCCCATGATATATACTTTATCAGGATTGATATTCTCCTTGACGATCATCATGGTGATCAAGTCCTGGAAGAGGGAGTCGATAGGCGCTTTGAACCACATGTCCCAATCATCCCATGGAGCTCTCGGCGCCACGTAGATGCCTTGCGGTTGGTAAAGGTATATTTGGTTCTCCCACTGTTGGTCATTCGTTTCCTTGGGGGCGTTTCCGCCACCGTGCATGGAGATCCAAAGGCTACGTCCCCCTGCAGGTTCCGCGCCTCGGATGAAGTATCCCAATCCTAACTGTAACCCGTCACGACGGATGATATGTTCTTGATATGCTTGGTCATATATAGCGGACATCTGGGCTTTCCATTCCGCGATGACCTGCTTCTTGGCCGACTCGGCAGCCTCTTTGTCCAACGGTTGGGCGAATAGCGAACCACCAATAAGAGAAAAAATGACTAAAATAAGATGCTTTTTCATGGGTAATATTTTTATTGTTTTTACAGACACGAGCAATGTTGCCATCTGCGCTGAAGATGCCACCCTTTTCCTCCTTTTGGTGGACGAAAGTGGAAATGATCGATTATTGAATCTGTCACTCACAAAAATATACAAACGGAATAGAAAGCACAATTTTTTTTGTTTAATAACGTACCGTTATCTATCACGTTTGTACGAAGTCCATTCGAGAAAAGTGTGTCTAGACACAGAAATATCGAATGGAATATAGAGAAATAGCATGATATTCAAATGATTGTAAAAAAACGAACCACCAACAAGAGGGAAGCGATGCCATCTATAGTATAGATGTCTCACCCCTTTCCTCCTATTGGTGGACGAGAATGGATACGATCGATTATTTCACAATGAATTTATTTGTGAAAATACCGTTCTCATTTCGCACCTTCACGTAATAGACGCCTGCATCCAATGAGGTGTTCAATGTTGTCACACCGGCGGCTACTGTTTTGGAGAATACAGCAACTCCTTGTGCGCTATAGATGGTGATGTCGGAATCGTAGTTGACGGAGACGTTCAGGGAACCGTCCTCGGATGGGTTAGGCCACAACCGAACGACTAGGTTGTTCACGTCCTCAACGTTCACCGCATTCTCAGGTTTACCAATGATTTTAAGGGAACCCAAACCGGAACCGTCTGTCATGAAGACAATGCCCAATTTATGTTCACCCGTCTCATTGAAGCGCAGACGGAACTTTTTCTCTGGTGCGTATGGGCATATAGGTTTCGTCCATCCCCAATCATTGTAACCATCCATTTTTTCACCTTCGCCACTGGGTTGCAATTCCAATGCGCGGTATATCTCCTTCCCATCCTCATCGACAAGTGCGTTCTTGCCATCAACCGTGAATGCGATGATGTTGTAATCTATATGGTTGTTCGTGTAAGTCTCGAATTCATAGTCGCCAGGATGTTTCACATTGATGGTATATTTCACCCATTCGCCTCGACCGATGTAGCTCAAGCTATAGTAGCCATCTCCTGGGTTCTCCTCATTGGTGTAACCTATGTCTACAGCATCGTCGCCACGAACACCGTCATACATACCGGCAACTCCACTGTTACATGGGGTAGGTGCACACGCTACCCAATCCTCGTCAAAGTCATAGTAGGCATTGTTGATTCCTCCCTGGTCGTATTTCTCCAGTGTCAAGTAGAAGTCGTTCACACCGTCAAACACTTGTGCGCTATCATACGCCTGAGATTCACCAAAGACAAAATTGTCACCTTTCGACAATTGTTTCATAACATATTTCCCAGCCTCTGAAAAGTTTTTCTTGTCGTAATTCTCTATTGAGCTGAAAGAATTTTCTGGTGAATCCAGGTAGCTCCAACTCCAGTTGACCCAACTGATGACTTGTCCGCCAATATTCTTTCCGTTGCATACGGTCATCAACTTATCAGCGTTTTCTGTCGATATCTTTGTGCCATTTTCTTGGCTGGAAAGGCTCCATGTCGTTACGAACAAAGGGATAAAAGCCGATGCGCTGCTCAGCTCGCCCAGATATATTTCCTGGTCATACGCGTAATAGTGGAAACTGTACATCACGTTCATGCCCATCTCGTCGATTGGATCCAGGAAAGGAAATACTAAGGCTTGGTCCCATTGCGGCGTGCCTACCAATACGATCGAGGTGGAGTCGTTCGCTTTGATGACCGGAAGGATTTCCTTGCAATAATCCTTTATCCAACCCCACACATATTCTTTCCCAACTTCATAAGGATCCTTCGACCCCCAACCATCCGATATGGAATCGTAGACAGGTTCGTTGCATATCTCGTACAATACATGATTGTAATCCTTTTCGCTGACGTATTCGGAGATGTCATGGAAGAAGTTCTTCGCGTCTTCCACTCTGGTCATCGGGTTACCTTTCAACTCTTCTCGATCTTTTGTCAAGTGCCAATCGACGATGCAATACATGTTCTGGTTGGCGCAAAAATCGATGCAATTCTTAACCCACGCTTCATTTACGCCCTCACCTTCGTTGAAGTAAGTGACAATACGCACCACATTAGCGCCTTTCCTTTTCATGGCGGAGAAATCCTCCTCCTCGTCATAGCACTCCTTAAACCATGAGCCATGGGTACTCCATCCTCTCAATTGAATGGGCTTCCCACTTTCCGTACACAATTGGGTACCTACCAACTTCAATCCTTCCAATGCATAAGCCGAGAATGCAAACGCAAATAGAGCAATTAGTGTAAAAAATTTTTTCATCTGTATAAATTTCAAAATAGTTAGATAATCCTTAATCGGACGGAAGAGAAAGGCCCTGTTTTGGAACACACTAACGCAATAAATACCACTCTCTTTCTGTCTGCCACTTACAAAGTTATACAAACGGAACAGGAATTGCAAGGTTTTTCTTGTTTAATAACGTGCCTTTATCGATCACGTTTCGGTGGAGTCCAGTCGAGAAAAGTGTGTCTGGACACAGAAATGTCGAGTGATGTTTTCATTGACGTAGTTCAACTAAGTCTAGATGTTTGGATTTGCAATCCAAGTTCAGTCAATGATTTTCCTCCTGACTAAATGTTTATTTTGTTTATTCTGCTTCAAAAGGATATGTTTCATCGTATATATCGCCAAGCAATTTGTCATTGAATAACCAATATGCGCCAGGAGCGATATGTTTTGTGTTATATCCTTTCAGTTTTGCTGAAAGTGAACTGATGGAAGTTTCTTCTCCTTCATATTCGATTTTACGCTCTGACACAATGGTTACAGATATTGAAGGGTTCTCTTTCCATCTAAGGACGTCACCTTTTTGCAAGCCCATCTCAAAAAAGTTTAATGCAGGACGTTTGGATTGAGCTTTAATTGATGCGGCTTTGTCATTTTCAGTTAAATCGTTTTGTATTTCATCAGTTACTTCTTCTGTCACGTCTGTGTGGTGGAATAGTTCAAGAATAGCTTTCGCTTGGTTAACTTGGATTCGAAAGAACTCCCGATTAGCATTGATCCTTTGTGGTTCAAAAGCTGTGTGAAGGGCCTTCTCAATTTTTACGCAGTCTGATTTTTTCACTCGGCAAGCAAATTGACACTCAAAAGGCACAGGCACGCCTGTTGTGTAGAGTTCTTTCATCCTTTTATCAATATCTTCTTGCGCAGTCATACCAATTTTAACAAGTCCTGGCATTACTGGGTTGGTTAGAAGATAAACTATTCCGTATTCCATATCGCTTTTATTTTGTTCAACCGTTTTTGTTATAAAGCAATATTCCAGACTTTGTAATTCATGTCATATTGCATACAAAGATGTTGAATATTTTCTATATGATAAAATATATCACTAGAAAATGCCATTTGACACATAGAAGAGCATATTGCATTTCTATTAATATAACAGGTAAAAAAGCACATCTTCTCAATATCCCCATAGTGGTTCAGTCTGCCACCCCATAGGGAATCCCATTGCACATGTGTCAACATCAGGATATTCAGCCAGCAAGGATTTTAATTTCTTTGTCATGTCGTTCATCGGTGATATGATGTTAAGAAAATATTTGATGATACATAAATCAAAATAGACACGTAGCAGGTCTGTTGACAAGTTTATCCACGGATGGTTTATTCGATTAGGTAACATCGGACGAATCGTATTTTGCTTATTCCACACACGGGCATGATGGCAGCATGAGTTACGTGTAAGGGTTATGATTGTCATCCAGGATTCGAATGGAGCGACTTGAAGTCCGAATTTCTGAGCCACCTTCTTCTTTATGCGCATATTCCTGACATTGTCATAGAGATTGGTCATGACACCAAAAGGAAGGATTTCTGAAAGCATCCATGCAGGAGGATAATCGTTCGTGTAGTTTTGCTTAAAGTGATTGATGAAGTCTTCTCGTGAACGTCGAAGCTCATCATTAACCAATCGCATGGTTTGAAGGTACTTTGTTTGATTCGTGAAATTTTGGCTGTCAGTCATCCAAAAAGGATCTCCAGTAATTTCACACCCCACATTAACTATGGCACAACGTATGGCAACTTCAACCTTTTCGATCTCATTGAATATAAAAAGACGAAGCTTCTTGTCAAAGCGGTATAGCATCATCACTTTTCTAAATGTTGCTTCTGGCTTATATCGATGTTGTTTCTTGGGGATTCGTAAAAAGGGATACATGTAGGCGGATAGACGATAATATCCAATGTGTTGAAGATAATGCTGAGCTTTTGCGGCATCTTCAATTGTCAAACCACGTGATTGTAGGAGTTCAACCAAGTCAGGCGGACTTGTGTAGGGTTTACAAAACGGTATTTTCATGTTTTTTCATAAATAAAACGACCCGCACATTTGAGCATCGTTGAGAGGCTTGGCGGGTTCTGGTGACGCAAAGGTACTGCTTTTTTTCGGTTCACCAACTATTTTAGCGAAATTCCTCCAAAAAAAATTCCCATTATCTCGAAGTTTCACTATATTTGAAAAAATATCTAATAACGAAATTTATTATAGATTAGTTTTATGCAATACGGATTTTTCGACGACGAAAACAAGGAATATGTCGTCACCAAACCAGACACTCCGAAGTCTTGGAGTAACTACTTGGGTGATACTCGCTACGGCGCCATCATCACCAACAACGCGGGAGGTTATTCTTTCTTCCGCTCTTCAGTTCAAGGATGCTTCCTAAGAATCAAGTTCAACAACGTGCCACTGGACCAACCTGGTCGCTACATCTACTTGCACGACTGCGAGTCGAAAGACTTCTGGTCTGGCTCTTGGCAACCTGTGGGCAAACCGCTCGATAAATACAAGAGCGAGTGCCGCCACGGTTCCGCCTATACGAAGATCTCTTCCGAGTATAGCGATATCAAGACAGAGACTCTCTACTTCGTGCCTAAGGGTCAGGAGTTCGAAGTTTGGCACGTGAAGGTGACCAACATGGGCAAGAAGGCTCGTAAGCTTCGCGCTTTCACCTACGCTGAGTTCGCTTCCAACTGGAACATGAACGACGATAGCAACAACTTGCAATATACGCAGTACATCGTGAAGACCGCCTACAAGAACGGTTTCATCGACCATGGTAACAACCTCTATATGCCTGAGGAGCCTGAGAACTTCCAAAACAAAGACCAGGCTCGCCACTCTTTCATCGGTGTAGTGGGTCAGAAGGTGACAGGTTACGATAGCGACCGTGATAAGTTCATCGGCCCTTACCATACTTACGCTAATCCGCTTTCAGTGGTCAACGGTCAGTGCGGTAACACAGTGACAGAGGGTGACAACGGTTGCGGTACGTTGCAGGTGGATTTGGATCTTGCGGCTGGCGAGACAAAAGAGTTCACCGTTGTCCTTGGTATCGGTAAGGCTTGGGTAGAGGGTAAGAAGGCCGCTAAGATGGTGGCTACCCCTGCTAAGGTTCAGGCTGAGTTCGACAAGGTGGTGAAATACTGGCATGGACGTATCGAGGGACTCTCAGCAAAGACTCCAGACGCTGCGTTCAACAGCATGATCAATATGTGGAACCCATTCAACAACCTCATCACCTATGCATGGAGCCGTGCGGCTTCTTTGATCTATCGTGGTGAGCGTGACGGTATGGGTTATCGTGATACAATCCAAGATATGTTGGGTGTGATCCACAACATTCCTGAAGAGGTGGTAGAACGCCTTGAGTTGATGTTGACGGGTCAGAACTCCAACGGTGGTGCGATGCCAGTCGTTAAACCGTTTGCCCACAATCCAGGTCATGAGGCACCTACACCGGAGAACGAGTTCCGTTCAGACGACTGTATGTGGCTCTTCAACACGGTACCAACCTACGTGAAGGAGTTGGGTAACTTGGATTACTATAATAAAGTATTGCCTTACTCGGACAAGGGTGAGGGTACTGTCCTTGACCACTTGAAACGTGCCATCCAATTCAACCTCGACCGTCGTGGTAAGAACAACTTGCCTTGCGGTTTGAAGGCAGACTGGAACGACTGCTTGGTATTGGGTGCGAAGGGTGAGACTGTCTTCGTGGCCATGCAGTTGCGTTATGCGTTGACGGTTTACATCGATATCTGTACTCGTCTCAACAAGGCTGATGAGGTGAAGTGGGCACAGGGTCACTTGACTCAGCTGACCAAAGACATCGACAAGGCAGCTTGGGATGGCGAATGGTACGTGCGTGCCATCAAGGAAGATGGTTACGTGTTCGGTACGAAGAAGGATCCAAACAACGAGGGTACCATCTGGTTGAACCCTAACTCATGGTCAGTCATCTCAGGACAGGCTACAGGCGAGCGTGCCGAGACGGTCATGAACAGCATCGAGAAGCGTTTGGCCATCAAGTACGGTTTGGTGCTCTGCGATCCTCCGTATGAGAAGACTGAGGCATCTGTAATCAAGGCACCTTTGTTCATCAAGGGTATGAAGGAGAATGCGGCCGTATTCCAGCACACGCAAGGATGGGGTATCATGGCGGATTGTATCTTGGGTCACGGTAAGCGTGCTTTCAAGAACTACAAGAACTACTTGCCAGCAGCATACAACGAGCGTGCCGAGGTACGTCAGATCGAGCCTTACGTATATGCGCAGACGACCTGCTCTACCTACAACATGCGTGCGGGACAAAGCCGTTGTCCATGGTTGAGCGGTACCGCTTCATGGGCATACTTCACAGCGGCTCAATACATCTTGGGTATCCGTCCAGACTACGATGGATTGATGATCGATCCATGTATCCCAGGATGGAAGGGCTTCACAGCCACCCGTCGTTTCCGTGGCAAGACGGTCAACATCACCGTTAAGAACCCTAAGAAGGTGGAGAAGGGTGTTGTTTCCGTTACTTTGAACGGAAAGGCCATCGAAGGCAACGTCGTTCCATTCAGTAAGATGAAGAGTGTGAACGAGGTGGTTGTGACGATGGGATGAGGATAATTATGAATTAAGAATTTTGAATTAAGAGTTAAGAGTTTTTCTGGCTCGGATATGATAGGGGAGCAAGGAGCTGAGGCTTCTTGCTCCTTTTTGGAATAAAAAAGCAGTAATAAAAGATAAAGATACTACGTGATAAAATTGTTTAGTCGTTTAGGATACTACTTGGTCCAAATAATTTATTTCTGTGGAATTAATTATTGAAAGTAATGGAAAGCGAAAGGTTGAAAATAGTATCATTAAAAGATGTGTTGAATATAAATATTTCAATACCAAGTTACCAACGTCCATATAGATGGTCCACAGAAAGTGCGTCTACACTTTTCAATGACATTTATTTTGCATATAAAAATCACATTCCAGAATATAGAATAGGTTCTGTTGTCCTTTATGACAATGGAAATGAATTTGAAATAGTAGATGGACAACAACGTATAACAACACTAACCATTCTTACCTATTGTTTTTATCATATTTCAAAGAATGATGAGTATTTAAGGCTTTCAAAGTTGTTGGATAAAAAAAACACATTTGATGATCTTTCATCTAAATCAATAATCGATAATTACGAGGTTCTCAAGAGACATTGTGAGATAATAGCCAATGAGTTGAATGGTTTTATAAAATATGCATTAGATAGTTGTACATTTGTGAAAATTATAACAAGTACAGAACAAGAGGCTTTTCAATTTTTTGATTCTCAAAATCACAGAGGGAAAGCTCTAGCTCCTCAAGATTTATTAAAATCATACCATCTTCGAGAAATGTCAGATAGCTCTGAAACTGAAAAGATAAAAATAATAAATGAATGGGAGAATGAACCCCCAAAGGATCTATCTCTTTTTTTTGAAAATAATTTATTCCCGTTAGTTCAATGGTATAAGAACAGAGAAGGACTTTATTATTCTTCAAAGAAGATAAAAACTTTTAAGGGCATAAAGAAAAATTACAATTATAATTACTCTATTTATCACAAAGCGGCAAATTTATATATTGAACATTTTAATTCAGATGGAATGTATGAATTGACAAGTGGAGAGATGGTCCGTCAATTTCAGTTAACACAACCTTTAATAGCAGGGAAAAGATTTTTTCAATACACACTTTATTATTTCAATCTTTATAAATATATAATAAATATTATTGAAACAAAATTTGACTCCCACTTGATTTCTTCATGTGGTTCGGGCAATTCCTACATTAGAAATTTATTCATAAATATCATAATCTTTTTTATTGACAAATTCAATGCTAGTGAGTTGACTGATAGTAGATTACGATTTCTTTATCAATGGGCATATTCTTTAAGGGTCGTTATGCATTCTGTATATCCACAAACAGTGAATAGATATGCCCTTGGAAATGAGAATTGTCGAGTGAATAAAGGACTGAATCTTTTTAATATGATATCTGAAATGCAAAACCCATATGAAATGGATAGCATCGTATTAGAAAAAGTTGAACGAGAAAAGTTAAATTCATATAAGTCAGAAAAGTATGGTGTTATATGGGATTATATTTTTGGAGGGAATTAAATATGCATGCAGTAAAACAACCAGAAGAATTCAATTTAAAGAATATATTTGTTGGTAGTGAATATATAGTACCCATATATCAGAGGAGTTATGCTTGGGAAAAAGACGAAATTGAGTTATTGCTCAATGACATTTATGATTCCAACGGCAGATATTACCTTGGTAGTTTAATTGTAGATGAAACCGCTCCTAATACATTTTCTGTGATAGATGGACAACAAAGATTAACAACACTTTTTCTTCTTCTATCTTTTTTAAAAGATGAAACAATATCAGTGAAATCGCTACGATTTGAAGCCAGAGAAAAATCGAACATCGCCTTAAAAGACATATACGAAAAAAAACAAATTGATAAAGAATTTTATTACTCAAAGGAAATTGTTAATGGATTTGAAATTATTAAAAATTTTTTTGCTGTTGCTAATTCAAAGGACATAGAATATGAAAAACAGTTCAAATCAAAGCTTCATAATATATTGATAATCAGAACTCAAGTTCCTAAACAAATAGATTTAAATCACTATTTTGAGATTATGAATACTCGTGGAGAACAACTTGAGATTCATGAAATTGCAAAAGGTAAGATTTTAAGTGTTATTGATAAGGATAAACCAGAATATAAGGCTATTTCAGCATTGATTTGGGATAAGTGTTCTCAGATGGATAGCTACGTACAAATGAATTTTGACACAATAAGTAGGAAAATCCTTTTTGGCGAAAATTGGGATTCATTTGAATGCTCAAATATTGACGAAATAAAATCGAAGATATCGATTAAAGACGAAGAAAAAGAAAAAAGGTTTTCATTGTTAGAAAAGATAGAGGACCCAATCAAATCATCAAATAAAAAAAGTGAAAATGATGGCGAAAATGAGCGATTTGAATCAATAATTTCTTTTCCGAATTTTCTTTTAATTGTCAACGAATCAATGCAAGAGGACTCAAACGAAAATGATGCTTCTCTCGACGATAAAAAGTTTATTGATACATTAAAAATACGTTGGAAAAATGGAGATAATGCAGTACGTTTTATCTTTTATCTTCTGAAGTGCAGATACTTGTTTGACAAATATATCATAAAACGAGAATTTGCTAAAGAGTATAAAGAAGAAGGGAGATGGTCTCTTCAAAAGTTGCAAAAGTATTATGATCAAAACAGAAATCAAGACAAACCAGATTATAAATTAACATATAGCAATGGGGAAAAGGATACTGATGAAAAAACAGAAACCTTAAGAAGTTTGCAGTCCGCTTTAAGAATTACATATACTTCGCCCAAAACAATGCATTGGATTTCGATAGTTTTTACAGAACTAAACAAAGATCAAAATGCTGATTTAACAAAACTCTTGGAAAAATATGCATGTGGTAAAATAGAAGAAGCAAACTATACAGAAGCTAGTGGATTTGGAATAGATAGAATTGTATTTACCTATTTGGATTATATTTTGGATAGGGATTCTATATCGAAAATCTCTAATTTCCAATTTCAATTTAGAACCTCTATAGAGCATTTTTATCCTCAGCATCCGATTGAGAAAGAATGCTGGGATGATGCTCATTTAAATAGTTTTGGAAATCTTGCATTAATAACAGTTTCAACGAATTCTAAGTTCTCCAATTTAGATCCACAGTCTAAAGATGCTAGTTATCCAGAAGCGATAAAACAGAGCCCAAAGCTTAGCTTAATGTGTGATAAAATGAAAAAGAATGGAAATGTTTGGGACAAAACTATGGTAGAGGAGCATAAAAAAGAAATGATTGAATTGTTGAATAAAGAAATCGAAAAATACAGATTAATAATTGCCACAAAATGAGTACAACCGACTTGAATAATAGAATTGTCGCACCACTGGTGTCCAAATCTTTGGTGGAAGACTTGCGGCAGATTATAGAGCAAGCGCGCGGGCGTGTGGCCTCCACCGTCAACAGTGAGCTAACCATGATGTACTGGCACATTGGCGAGCGCATCAACCGTGATGTGCTGAGTAACCAACGTGCTGAGTACGGGAAGCAGATTGTGTCAACAGTGTCGACACAATTGCAAGAGGAATATGGAGCAAAAGGGTTTGATGAGAAAAACATCAGAAGAATGATGCAATTTGCACAGATGATTCCTGATTCTCAAATTGTCGTGACACTGTCACGACAATTGTCATGGTCTCATTTTGTGGCAGTTATATCTTTGAATGATGACCTTCAGCGGGAGTTTTATTTGACACTTGCTGCTTCAGAAAAATGGTCTATTCGTCAACTTCGCAAGGAAATCGACAGCATGCTCTATGAACGCACCGCTATCAGCGGCAAACCCGATGCGCTCGTCAGACAGGAACTCTCGCAATTGCGTGAGGGAAATGTGCTTTCGCCCGACTTGGTATTTAAGAGTCCCTACTTTCTTGAGTTCACAGGTCTGAAAGGAATGTATAGTGAGAAGAGTCTGGAAGACAGTCTAGTGGCTCATTTGGAGCAGTTTATCATAGAACTAGGAAATGGCTTCAGCTTTGTGGCTCGTCAGAAACGGATGATTATCGACGGAGAAGACTTTTACCTCGACTTGCTGTTCTATCACCGTCGTCTGCACCGACTCATTGCCATCGACTTGAAACTTGGCAGATTCAAGGCTCAATACAAAGGTCAGATGGAGCTTTATCTGCGTTGGCTGGAGCAGAACGAGATGGAACCTGGTGAGGAAACACCGTTGGGCTTGTTGCTATGCACCGAAGGTAGCGAAGAACAGATCGAATTGCTGCAACTCGACAAGTCGGGCATCAAGGTCGCCCAGTATATGACCGAACTGCCGCCAAGAGAGGTTCTGATACGTCAGATTCAGAAATCATTGGAATCGGCCAAGCAACGGCTTGAAAATAATATAGATACAGAAGAATAGCATTCAATGTAATCCCCCAATAATAAAATTATCACAATCCGATGTATCCAACAAACTGAAAAAGAATCATTAACAGCCCCAAAACTAATCCAACATGAGAACCGAATTAATTATGATAGTGGCGACTGTTGTCGTAGCAGGAATTCTGTACATGTTTTTCCAAAAGAAGGCTTCAGCCGCATCCAACGATATCACAGAATCCCCGATAGATAACATGCGTTCTTCCCTCGACTCCGCTTATGCTTTTCAGGGCGATATATGGGAGCAGGAAGATAGAATCATCCAATATCACATCTACAATGCGCTTTGTGAGAAAAGCAATTATGGGGAGGAGTTCTCCAAACTCAATGAGTATGAGAAAGTTTTTCTTGTGATGGATAAACTGGATATGGAGGTGAACAACGGTGGGTTCGACCAGTTCTTCCACAATACAGACGGTCATTACAATGATATTCTTGTCTCGTCAGCCGAGGCGATCAAAGCCTATGATATCGCGAAGATATGCAGAAAGGCATTGGCGATTTATGCGAAAAATGTGGAAGAGGATAGTGTCATCGAGGAACTAAACCCATGTGATGATGCCTTCTATGCTTCCGAAGATTCCATTACGGGTCTTAGTGTACGGTATGCTAAGGAAAACAAGGAGCAGTTTAGGGGGCTGATTGAACAATATATCATAAAAAAATAGGTGAATTGTCCATCATAAAAGTCCAATAGCACTTGCATACTGGACAAAAAAGTACTATTTTTGTCCAGTATAAGTGAAATAATGGACAAAAAGATGAGAGAAACAATACTTCAGCAAAAATATGAACGGGATGCGCTTTTGGGGAAAACGTATCAGCCTCGCTCGTTGAATCTGCCCGTGTCGGATTATCTGCAGTCCCCTCTTATCAAGCTGATCACCGGTCCTCGTCGGGCAGGGAAATCGGTTTGCGCTTTGCTTATCCTGCAGAACGTCAACTTCGCTTACCTGAATTTTGATGACGCTCAGTTGTTGCATCGTTTCAACGAAGATGAGGTGATGCAATCCTTGCAGGAGGTGTACCCAAATTTCCAATATCTGCTTTTGGATGAGATACAGAACCTGTCGGGGTGGGAGCTCTGGGTGAACAAATTGTACCGTAGAGGAATTAACCTTGTCGTAACGGGTTCTAATTCTAAGTTGCTATCCTCGGAAATGGCGACATCGCTCACGGGTCGTTTCCTGAATATTGAGATTTTGCCATTCTCTCTCCCTGAGTATTTGTCGTACCGAAATGTTAGTCCGGAGACTGAAACACCGGAGCAGAAGGGAAAACTGCTGAGTGTTGTCGATGACTATCTCCATAACGGAGGATTCGCCGAAACCATCCTCACCCCGTCCATCATCAAGACCTATTTGAGCAGTGTGTATGACTCCGTGCTTTTGAAAGACATCGTGAATCGTTTTAAGATACGGCGTGTCAATGATTTATCAAACGTTGCCTCCTATCTGCTGGCGAATTTCACCAATCCTGTCTCCTACACGAACATCACGCAGGAGCTGGGGTTGTCGAGCAAGTCCACCACACAGAAGTTTTGTGGCTATTTGTTGCAGTCTTATTTGTTCTTTTTCTTGCCACAATACAATAACAAGCTCCAATTAATGCAGAAGTCCGCCCGTAAAGTTTACATCGTCGATAACGGTCTGATTTGTGCGAAGGCATTCCAGTTGTCGCAGAATCTGGGCAGGCTATTGGAGAATGCGGTCTTCATGCGCCTCATTCAATCAGGGCTGAACGTGGAGCAAAACCTGTTTTACTATCGTTCGCGAAACGACAAAGAGATAGATTTTGTCCTGAGGTCTGAAAATAGGATAAAAGAATTGGTGCAGGTTTGTTATGACTTCTCGTCTCCATCCGTGCAAAAAAGGGAACTCTCAGCCCTGGTGGAATGTGCTGGTGAACTAAAGTGCGATCGGCTCACCGTAGTTGCGTGGAATGATGAGCAAGTAATCGAGAAAAATGGATTGGTAATCAATGTCGTTCCATTTTACAAGTGGAAAGTGTTATCTTTCAAATAGTTATAAATCATTATCCTCAGTTGGTTAGTGGTGCTAACCAACTGAACAGGAGGATTGGGCAATAAAAATGCCCCCTTATATCTTCACCCTACGTCCAATATTATTCCCATACTGGACAAAAAAGCACCTTTTTTGTCCAGTACAAGTAAAATAATGAACCAAAAGAGGGGAGGACGGCGTAGAGACGTACGGTCGTGCGTCTCCATATAATTTAATAATGGAAGATATCCAAATAAATTTCACAACTCAAGAATAATTGTTTAATATTGCATTCGTGGAAATGCACGGCATTGTATTTGCAGAAACACACGGTTTTACACATGTGGAAACGCATGGTCGTGTAGAGGCACGGCCGTGCGTCTCTACGTGACAAATCCGAAATCCTATGAAATAAATAACAAAAAAATGAGACATCCTCTTTCTGAAATCATACATATGGGACATCGATTCATGTCTCTCTTCCTTCTGGCTCTCTGCGTTACATCGGTGCAGGCTCAGATAGAACTTAAATTTGACCTGAACAACCGTGGTGACCTCGTTACGGAAGATCACTACGGTATCTTCTACGAGGAGATTAACCATGCGGGTGACGGCGGACTCTATGCCGAACTGGTTCGTAACCGCTCTTTCGAGGAGGATATGAGCAAGCTTATTGGCTGGAGCTCCGTGGGGAATGCGGAGATGAGCCTTACGACGGATAAACTGCTCAACGCTGTTCAGTTGCGTGCACTGAAAGTTAACCTGAAATCTGACAATGCTGGCGTGCGCAACGAGGGGTACTGGGGTATCAATATCGTCAACGGTCGTGAATATGACCTCTCCTTCTGGCTCCGCGCTGAGGATAGCTACGATGGTAATATCGTCGCTGAACTGCAAAATGGTAATGGACAAAACTTAGGCCGTGCGACTATCAGCGTCAAGGCTACTCAGGAATGGCAGAAATATACCGCCAAAATCACTGCCACGGGTTCGGATGCCCATGGTTACCTGGCTTTGAAGGGCGACAAGAGAGGGGTCATCTTCCTGGATGTCGTCAGCTTGTTCCCTCCTACGTTCAAGGGGCGCAAAAACGGTTGCCGTCCTGATTTGGCTCAGATGTTGGCCGACATGCATCCTCGTTTCATGCGTTTCCCTGGAGGCTGCTACATCGAGGGCTCGTGGGGTGACGGACAAACCAACCGTTTTGAGTGGAAGAAAACCATCGGTCCCATCGAGGAGCGTCCGGGCCACATGAACCGCAACTGGGATTATAAGGTGACCGACGGACAGGGTTACCACGAATACCTCGAATTGGCCGAAGACCTCGGCGCCAACGCTATGTTTGTGGTGAACATGGGTATCGGACACGATTGGAGGGTGGATGAAAACGACATCGACCCCTTCATCCAAGAGGCCCTCGATGCTATCGAGTATGCCAACGGAAGCACCGATACCTATTATGGACGCCTGCGTGCCCAGAACGGTCACCCGGAGCCATTCAACCTGAAATATTTGGAGATCGGTAACGAGCAGGAGTTCATGCTCAACCGCAACGACTACATGAAACGTTATATGCAGTTCTACCACGCCATCAGGACTCGTTGGCCCAATCTGCACCTCATCGCCGACAGCTACTTGTTCGACGATATCACGGAACCTGTGGAACTGAAGGATGAGCACTACTACGAATCCCCCGACTTCTTCATCAGCCAATACGGACGTTATGACAACCAGTCCAAATCCACGACCCATATCTATGTGGGCGAATATGCCGTGACGAAGGACTACGGAACGCTTGGTAACATGAACGCAGCCATTGGCGAAGCCGTCTTCATGCAGGGTTGCGAGAACAATAGCGAGGCGGTCAGGATGATGAGCTACGCGCCAATCTTCACCCATGAGGACAACTTCAACTGGCGTCCCGATATGATACGTTTCAACAGCTCTATGAGCTACGGCACGCCTTCGTACCACGTCCAAAAAATGTTCTCAAACAACATAGGCAAACAGAATATCCGCTGGACGGAGAAGAACAATGGCACCAGCCTCAACGCCAACCAAGGCTCCATCGGTTTCGCCACATGGGCCACCGCCGCCACCTTCACTGACCTGCAGGCGAAGATCGCGGATGGCACGGTCATCACGGGCAATCGAACAGCCTCGTCAGACTGGTCTACAGTACGTGGCTCATGGAGTATCAGCAACGGTACTTTCCGACAGACCAATGCCTCACAGACGGATGTCCGCTGCTGGCTGAAGAACGCCTATGACCTGACAACTCTCGATATGACCGTTCACGCCACGAAGCAAAGCGGTTCGGAAGGCTTCCTCATCATCTTCAATTACATTGATGAAAACAACTATGCATGGCTCAACCTCGGTGGATGGAGCAATTCGAAACACGCCGTGGAGCAGTGTCAGAACGGTTTCAAGAGTGTTCTCGGAGAAAAAGCCGGAACACTTACCACAGGGAAAGACTACACCATCCGTATCCAAAAAGAGGGTCAGCATGTGCGCTGCTACCTCGACGGTGAGGTGATCATCGAAGCCACTCTCCGCACATACGGCGCCCGTACCGTCTACACCTCAGCCAGCATCGACGATGAGACGGGCATGATGTACGTTAAGATAGTCAATCCATCCGGTACCCAGAGGGATGTGAAGCTTTCCCTTGCAGGTGGCCATGTTGAGGCTGCGGAAGCCGAAATACTCTCCGCCTCCAGAGGCACTGACGAGAACACCACTTCGAATCCGCAACGCATCGTGCCTCGCACACAACAACTCTCCGTCGAGAGCGATAACACGATAGCCTATACTTGTCCCGCCTATTCCGTAGGCGTGATACGTCTGCAGGTCAATAATGTCACACCGCCACAGCCAGACCCTCTGCCGGAGCCTGTCCTGAGCTTTAGCTTCGAAAAGGGGAAAGCCATAGACGATGGTGGTAAATATACCTGCGAACTGATGGGGAAGGCCTCCATCGTCACCCTCGACGACGGTAACCATGTGCTTGCCACGGGCAGTAAGGGTGAAGGCAGTTATATGAACATACCTGTGGCCGCTGCCAAACAGACGTTCGCTACTGTAAAGGATTATACCATAAGTATCAATATGTTGCAACGTGTCGGAAACAATACGGGCAAATTCTGCTGGGCATACTCCATGGAACAGGGCACCGATCACTACATCGGACTTGTCAACAAGGGAGGTAACAGCGATTGGTACTACGAAATCAAGGGAGGAAGCACCGAGGGGGCGCACTCATACGCTGGCGTCAGCATCGGCGACTGGCATAATATCACCTACACGCAACAGGGCAATGTCGGTCGCATCTATGTGGATGGTCACCTCAAAAACGAGGTGGACGTGACGGTTAAACCATCATCGTTCATCAATGACATCACACGTTTCACCATCGGTCACTCGCCATTCACCTCTGATGCGATCATGGAGAATGCCCTGTTCGACGACTTCCTCATCTTCGACACCGCCCTCTCAGCCGAGCAGGTGATGGAGCTGGGACGATGCGCAACGGCCATGGAGTACACCGACTACAAGAATCCTGATGCCGAGCGTCAGGACTTCAAGAATTTAGTGATGGAGGTGAAAAACTATGTCAACGACTGCGGGGATGATGACCTCAAGCAGGCATACAATTCGGCGTCACGAGTCCTCAACTCGTCAAGCTCCTCCGCCTCCGCAATCAATAACGCATACGAGACCTTGAAGGAAGCGGTAGCCGCCTATCAGCAGAGTCAGTTGGCACTTGCACGAAGCGGTCGGCCAGCCAACCTCACCTTCCTCATCACCAACAGTTCCTTCACACGCTACAATGTGGGATGGCAGGGGGCGGACCTCAGTGTCGCCTACAATGCCTATGCCAACGAGACAGCGGAGCAGTATTCACGTCCGTTCGATATCTGGCAGGAGCTTCAAGGACTTCCGGCAGGCACCTACACCCTCACGTGCAAAGCCTTTTATCGGACAGGCTCAATCGAAGCAGGCTATCAAGCATGGCGGAGCAACGCCAGTTCGACACAAAATGCACAACTCTATATGAACGATGTCGCCACCACAGTGTCTAATCTGTTCAGTTCTTCCGCCTACACGTACAACCCTTATACCTACCCTGACAACCTCAAACAAGCCTCTTCCGCGCTCAATGACGCAAGCGCCTATGCGCCCGTCTCCGTGAGCATTGACCTCAACGAGGAAAAGACTATACGGTTGGGCCTTCGCAAGCAAGCGATCGTCTCCTCCGACTGGGTAGCTTACGACCACTTCCAACTCCGTTATGAGGGAGGCACGACAGACGTGGAAGACATCAGTTCCGACCCTTCCGGCAGCGACCGTGTCTATGATCTCCAGGGACGTTTCGTGCGCAAAAGCCCTGAAAATCTAGAGGATATGCCTAAGGGAGTGTATATCATCAAGGGGGAGAAGGTGTTGGTGAAATAAATTTAGCAACGATTCATAAACCACTGGATATGACAAAGAAATTATTCTCTATTATATTGCTTTTATGCAGTGTCTTCAATTCCTTCTCAGAGGATGTGAACATGAATCAGGTTCATAAAGGTGAGGCTGTTCTTCGTTCCACATTGGATTTTATAGAGAAGAATGATTTTACGGATAGCTCCATTCGTAAATTAACTGGAAATGTGAATGAAAATTCGATCCAGCTAGGTTTCGGACTACAACAGTATTGCGACGGAATCTCCGGAGGTGGTGTGTCAGTGAATATTAATTATGTCGTATTTAAGGAGCAACTTATCAAGATGTCCATTGAAATCTATGGTTACGATAATATCAAAAACCATATTGGGGCAGATCTGCAAGAACGATATTCCAAAATCTTTTCAAGATATGGTGGTTATAAATATAGATACGAGAATGACCTTAATTATGAAAAATACAATGACTACAAAAAGGAAATTGTGGGAGAGTGTAAAGCCGTTGTAATTCCCCAAGAATACAAAGAATATTATGATCGTTTATACTCGGTAGATGAATGCGAGCCATTGTCAAGTAACATTTATGGCTATGCCTATGGTATTGCTGGCGCTAAGCCTGATGGTAGAATTGCCATGGAAAAATTGTTAAAGCTAAATGATAAGGATATTTTCATTTCCTTGTTGAAGGGGGATCATCCGGCAGGCAGGATATATGCGGCGGAGGGGCTCCTTCGTCTTGAGAACAGCAAGGAAAATGTAGATTTGATAAACCAAATATTCTCGACGTTGGTCAGGAATGGCATTAGGTATACGACCGCAAATGGATGTATCATTATGGACGAGGAGTATGAGTATTATAAATATGATCGTAATCGCAAGTTCCCTGAGATTGACGACAATGAGTGACCTTTCTTTCCCAGCCATTGATCCTTGGCGTGTTTGACAGATGTTGTTTTTGGGGAATTTGTCACGTATGCAGCAACTTTCGTTCTTGCGCTTTTTATTTTTTTTATTATTTTTGTAATGTAGGACATCTGTCGGGTCCGATGGAGAGTGTCCTTCTTTGTTTGTAATTATTAATTTAAATATTTATACCATGAAGAAAATTTTTGCAGTCATTCTGGTGCTTCTTATGTCTTCTACGTGGACATCATTAAGTGCTCAGAGTAGGAAGGTGCAGATTAAGCGCACAGAGATTGAGAATGAAAAGGATGTTGATATCCAAAGATGTGATCCAATCGGCAAAGGAGGAATGTTGTTGACGCTGAAATCAGATGAAAAGCAGAAGAGGCTGGAAAATAACAAGGAGATCATCACATTTTGCAAATATGATACAGCGTTGAAGATGGTGAAGACGGCAGATGTTCTTTGCGCAGAACAGAGAATAAGGCCTGAAAACGACTATTTCACGGATGGCAGCAATCTCTTTAGGGCGTGTATGTTCCGCCGTGGAGATTATGAACTCCTATACCTTGACGGAGAAACTTTGACGCCAACCTTCTTCCAGGGAGACATTGACAGGAGGTCGGATGTGAAGGCTCGACGCGCGGCGGGTGGTTATGCCTACATTATGGGTATAGCGGATAAATTACCATACGTGCTTTGCATCAATGTAAAGACGGGAGAGAAGAATGTGATCGAAGTGCCGGTGGAGGACAAGAGAAGTTCCGTCTATGTATCGTTCGAAACGGCGGATAATGTGGAAGAATCATATCTGTTCCTGAAGGAAAGAGTGAACAAGGAGTATGTGCTGAAGTTTTATGTGATTTCCAAAAACAAAATCGTTCAGAACTATACCATCACTTCTGAGGGGGATGGCAAGATTCCTTCAACGGTGTATGCTTGCAAAACGGATGATGGATCTTACATCATATCAGGAACTTACTCTATAGAAGGATCTAAGGCCAAAAATGCGAGCACCAAGATTGCTTCTGGTGTATATATGAAGAAGATTAAGAATGGGGCGACCGTCTTCTCAAATTACACCAATTTCCATGACATACGAAATTATCTCGAATGTTTCTCGGATAGATACCAGAAAAGGGTAGAGAAGGGCAAGGAAAAGAAGGCGAAGAAAGGTGAGGAGTTAAATGTCAACTATTTGATGTTGCCTCATAAGATTATCATTGATAACGATAAATACATCTTGCTCGGAGAGTCTTATTATGAGCAGACTCACATGGAGGCGAGAACCGAGATAGGCATGGATGGTAAGGCTAAAACCACGTGGCACAGGGTATTTGACGGGTATGCGTTCACCCATTTCTTTATAATCGAATATGACCAGCATGGTAATGTGATATGGAGTAATGCCGCTCCTTTCTCGGCGCCTTTGTCTAAGAAGCTTTCCCGCCACATCTCTATCAGCAAGGAGGCGAATAGCATAGACCTCGTCTATCCTGAATATGGCAAGATGAACTATATCACGTTTGGCTTGGATGGCGAGTTGACGAAAAGGGATGAGGTGCCATATGTTGATGAAGGAGAGAGGCTGAAGACGGCTGAACTCCTTGACACTGATTATTGGTATGAGAATAATTTCTTAATAACAGGTTTGTTGAAGATTAAATCTGACGACGGGAAGCGTCGCGTGTTTAGCGTTAACAAACTGACATTCAAAAAATAAAGGGGTGGGGCGATAGGCCTCCCCGCATCAGCGATGATGCCTTACCCTATAGTGGATGGTTAGAATCCATATAGGTAAGCGGGTTGACAGAATCACATGGGTGAGTTGACAAACTCAGAAGCCTATTTGTCGATGAGGCTCTCCACCTCTTCCGAGGTGTGATAGAGTTTCTCTTTGCAGAACTGCAATAGTTCTTTCGCACGTTTGGCTTTCTTTGTCAGCTCATCCATGTCTGTTTGTCCGCTCTCCAAGAGGTCCAGTATCTCTTTCAACTCGGCCATGGCCGCTTTATAGGTCATCTCCTTCTTCATTTTCCTCGCATTTATTGATTACACTTTGTATGTTGCCGTCTCGCAGATAGGTGGTGATCACATCGCCTTCCCGAAGGCTTGAGACGGACGATACCACCTTTCCTCCGCACATCGTCAGGCTATATCCTTTCTTGAGGATCGCCTCCGGGGATACCAACGACAGCGATTTCTCCATCATCTCCAAACGATGGCTCTCCTCCATCAGACGGGTATGCAGGGCGGAGGACAATCGTACACCGCACATCTCCACCCATTGGTTGGCGGATTGTATCGCCAAGCGGCAGACACTCGCCAGGGCATGGGAGAGGTGTTCCACCTCATGTTCCTCATCGGAGAGTCGTTGGTGGATGGCTCGTATGATTTGGGTGGACACGGTGTTGAGCTCCGCCTCCAGTTCCATCATCGTCTCCACCAGGAATGCTGCCACTGCGGTAGGTGTCTTGCAACGGATAGCCGCTACCATGTCGACGACAGATTCGTCACGGTCGTGTCCGATGCCCGTAAGGATAGGCAGCGGGAAGTTCGCCACATTGCAGGCTAAATTATACTCGTCGAAGGCGGCCATGTCGGTTGTGGCGCCACCGCCTCGGATGATCACCACCACGTCGAAACGGTCTATCTCTTCGTAAATCTTATCTAGTGCATTGATGATGCTCCTTGCGGTCTGGTCTCCCTGCATCACCGCCGGGAAGAGTTTGGGCGCAAAGCCGAAGCGGTTGCCGTCCGCCAGCAGTTGATCGCAAAAGTCACCGTAGCCAGCCGCCGTACCCGAGGAGATCACGGCGATGTGCCTTGCAGGAACAGGGAACTCCACTTGGCGGTTCATGTCCCATACGCCATCCTTCTTCAACTGGTTGATCGTCTCCTGACGTTTCCTCGCCATGTCACCTATCGTGAAGGAGGGGTCTATGTCACGGATGACCAGTTGCATGCCATATACTTCGTGGAAGGTGAGGCTCACCGCCACCAGCACCTTCATGCCGGGGCAGAGCGTCCGTTGCGTCTCCGCGAAGAAGAAGGGCTTCATCAGTTTATAGATGTTTTGCCAGATGATGGCGCTGACCTTCGCCTCGATGAGTCTCTCCGAGGATCCCTTGTCAACTAAAACGAGGTAGCAGTTTCCGTTGGCGTTCTCGCGCATTTCGCTGATCTCCGCGCGGACCCAATATGTCTCCGCATAGGCATCCGCAAGCACTCCCTTGACGCTCGCAAGGAAGTCCTTTAGGGACAACGATTCAGGCGCAGACTCTAGTTGCATATTATACACGAAAAAGAAGCCCACCTGAAAAGATGGGCTTCATATTCCTTTCAAACAAGTCGCCTCTAATTACAGCTTGTTGATCATGATGCTCAACTTAGACTTCAAGTTAGAAGCCTTGTTCTTGTGGATAACGTGTGTCTTAACCAACTTATCCAACATAGAAGATACCTCAGGAAGTCTCTTTGCAGCTTCCTCTTTATCCTTCATAGCCCTCAAGTCACGGACAGCGTTACGCGCAGTCTTTGCGTAGTATCTGTTCTGCAATCTCTTGGCCTCAGCTTGTCTTACTCTTTTGATTGATGATTTGTGATTTGCCATTTTTAATATGTCTTTATTGTTTATTAGTAGCCTCTAGGGGAGTCGAACCCCTCTTTAGAGAATGAAAATCTCTCGTCCTAGCCGATAGACGAAGAGGCCAGCCTTTTTGCGTTTGAGTTCTGTGTCTCAAATGCGGTGCAAAAGTAATGCCTATTTTTTTATCTGACAAATATTTTTATTGTTTTTTTCCTCCGTTAAGTCAAGAATAGACGCTATCCCTTATAAATAAAGGGCTGAAACACAAAAGACGGTGAATCCTGAGACTCACCGTCTTTGCTATAAGGTTGGATATATATCATCATCCGTTATTGCTCTGCTCCCTGGACTTTTCGCCGAGGTACCCGCCATGGTGACGTTTCGCATACTCCTCATTGGTGAATGCGATGGCCTTCATGGTGCTGACCACCAGGATGTCACCGATGACCGTCATGATGGTGGTGGAGGTGGTAGGCGTCAGACCAAGGGCGCACACCTCCTTCGGGTTGCCCGTGTAGAGGAGTGCGTCCGCCTCGTGGGCCAACAAACTCTCCGCATTGCCCGTGATGACAATGAACTTAATGTCCGGACGGAGGCGGCGTGCCAAAGGCATCAATTCCAGGATCTCACGCGTCTTACCCGAGTTGGAGATCAGGAGCATGATGTCATTCTCCTGCAGCAAGCCCAAGTCGCCATGCTGCGCCTCGCTCGGGTGCAGGAATACGGCAGGCGTACCCGTGGAACTGAATGTCGTGGCGATGTTCAAAGCGATTTGACCCGCCTTGCCCATACCACTGGTCACGAGTTTGCCATGCTTTTCGTGGACATGCTTCACGATCAAGTCCACCGCCTTCTTGTAATCATCCGTGATCGGGATGTTCAAGACCGCCTCGGCCTCGTGTTTGATTATCCGCTCGATTTCCTCTTTCATCATTATTCAGATTAAGTATCGATAGTGGCGTATGTGGCGTTTTCTTCGATGAATTGGCGGCGAGGAGCCACGTCGTCACCCATCAGCATGGAGAAGGTGTAATCGGCCTGTGCCACATTCTCGATGGACACTTGTCTGAGGGTGCGGTTCTCAGGGTTCATGGTCGTGGACCACAACTGCTCCGCACTCATCTCACCCAAACCTTTGTATCGTTGGATGTTCACCGAGCTCTCGTTACCACTTCCGTACTTGTCCACGAAGGCCTGCTTCTGCTGGTCAGTCCAGCAATACTCCTCCACGTTGCCCTTCTTGCAGAGATAGAGCGGAGGTGCGGCGATGTAGACATAACCCTTCTCGATCAGTTCACGCATGTGTCTGAAGAAGAAGGTAAGGATCAGCGTGTCGATGTGGCTACCATCGACATCGGCATCGGTCATGATGATCACCTTGTGGTAACGGAGTTTCTCCATATTCAGCGCCTTCGCGTCATCCTCCGTACCGATCGTGACGCCCAAGGCGGTGTAGATATTCTTGATTTCCTCGCTTTCGAGCACTTTATGAGGCATAGCCTTCTCGACGTTCAGGATCTTACCACGCAAAGGCAGGATCGCTTGCGTCATACGGTTACGGCCCTGTTTAGCCGTACCACCTGCGGAGTCTCCCTCGACGAGGAACAGCTCGCAGTTCTCAGGGTTCTTGTCGGAGCAGTCGGCCAGCTTACCCGGCAGACCAGCGCCACCCATCGGAGATTTCCTCTGCACGAGGTCGCGTGCCTTGCGGGCGGCGATACGGGCACGGGCGGCGAGGATCACCTTGTCGACGATCATGCGCGCCTCCTTCGGATGCTCCTCCAAGTAGTTCGTGAGGGCTTCACCGACAGCCTGTTGCACGATACCGGAAACCTCATCGTTACCTAACTTCGTCTTCGTCTGTCCCTCGAACTGAGGCTCAGCCACCTTTACGGAGATGACGGCGGTCAGACCCTCGCGGAAGTCATCGCCATTGATCTCCACCTTCGCCTTCTCCAACATCTTGGAGTCCTCGGCATATTTCTTCAACGTCCTCGTCAGTGCCATGCGGAAGCCGGTCACGTGCGTACCGCCCTCGATGGTGTTGATGTTATTGACGTAGGAGTGGATGTTCTCGTTGTAAGAAGTGTTGTAAGTCATCGCCACCTCGACCGGCGTACCGTACTTGTCCGTATTGATGTGGATCACGTCAGGGATCAGGTGCTCACGGGTGCTGTCCAAGTACTCGACGAACTCGCCCAGACCTCTCTCCGAGTGGAAGACATCCGAACGCATATTGCCCTCCGCATCGGCACGATGGTCGGTGAGAGTGATACGGATACCCGCATTCAGGTAAGCCAAGTCGCGCAGACGGTTGGCGAGGATATCGTACTTATAGACCGTCTCCGTGAAGATGGAGCTATCAGGGTGGAAGGTGACCTTCGTACCCGTCTTGTCGGCGGTGCCCACCTCCTTCACAGCGTACAGCGGTTTACCGCAGGCGTACTCCTGGATGTAGCGTTTGCCGCCACGGCACACCTCGGCGACCAATTTCGTGGAGAGGGCGTTCACGCAGGATACACCCACACCGTGGAGACCACCGGAGACCTTGTACGTTCCCTTATCGAACTTACCACCGGCGTGCAACACCGTCATGACGACTTCGAGCGCTGATTTCTTCTCCTTTTCATGGAGGTCAACAGGAATACCACGACCATCATCCTCTACCGAAATAGAATTATCTTCCAAAATATCCACCTTGATATTCTTACAATATCCGGCTAACGCCTCGTCGATGGAGTTGTCAACAACCTCATATACCAGGTGGTGCAAACCGCGCTCGCTGATGTCTCCGATGTACATCGCAGGACGCTTCCTCACTGCCTCAAGGCCTTCCAACACCTGAATGTTTTTGGCGGAATAAGAGGTCTCTTTGTTTTGTTCACTCATACTTTATATGACTTTTATTCTTCTCAGTTTTATGCTTTCATGGTTTCGCACATGCACCAATATAAAGCGAACAAATATAGCATTTTCCGCCGACATACGCAAAAAAAGAGCGTGTTTTTGAACGATTAAATGAATGGTTTTCGCCTAAAAAACATAAAAACGGCAGAGAGGATATGCTCATAAAAAAACAGAGACGATGCATATACACCGTCTCCATTATTTTGACGCTGAAAGAGTTCAGCGATAGTCTCTATAGGGGGACCTACCTTATCGGATGTTCGCGATGCTGATGATGTCGGCGAAGACACCCGCAGCCGTCACCGCCGCACCTGCGCCGTAGCCACGGATCATCATAGGATCCTGGTAGCGCGCCGTGTTGATGATGATCAGGTTGTTGCTGCCCCTCAAATCGAAGAATGGGTGAGATGGGCCCACCGCCTGCAAGCCTACGCTGGTCTTGCCGTTCTCGAGTTTGGCGACAAAGCAGAAGTGTTTGCCCTCCGCCTCGACAGCCTTGCGTTTCTCCTCGAACACGGCGTCGTAGCCCTCCACCTTCTTCCAGAAGTCGTCCAACGAGCCCTCGAAGAAGTCGTTCGGGATGAAGAGGTTCTTCTCCACATCGTCCTGCTCCACACGGATACCCGACTCACGGGCCAGGATGACCAGCTTACGGATCACGTCCTTACCGCTCAGGTCGATACGAGGGTCAGGCTCGGCGAAACGCGCCTCCATCGCCATGCGGATGGCCTTGCTCAAAGGAATATCCTTGCTGATCGTGTTGAAGATGAAGTTCAGCGTACCGGAAAGGACAGCCTCCAACTTCACGATCCTATCACCACTGAAGATCAAGTCGTTGATTGTGTTGATGATTGGAAGACCGGCGCCCACGTTGGTCTCGTACAAGTACTTGATGCCACGCTTGCGGGCGATGTTCTTCAGCTCCATGTAGTTGTCATAATCACCTGAAGCAGCGATCTTATTGGCCGCCACGACAGAGATGTTATGCAACAAAAGATCCTTGTATATGTTCGCGATCGCGCCGCTCGCCGTGCAATCGACGAAGACGCAGTTGTAGATGTTCAAATCGATCAGCGCCTGCTTGATGATCTCAGGCGTGGAGGTCTTGCCGCTCTTCAGCAACTCCTGGTATTGCGTCAGGTCTATGCCGTCACGGTCCAGGATGTAGTTGCTCACGTCTGCGATACCGATCACCTTCACCATCAGGTTGTTCTGCTTCATCAGCAGATCCTTTTGGGTGTGCAATTGCTCCAAGAGGCTACCGCCCACCGTACCCGTACCGACCACGAAGAGGTTCAGTTGCTGGTATTCGGAGAGGAAGAAAGACTCGTGGATACAGTTCAACGCCTTGCGCAGATCCGCGCGTTTCACCACGCAGGAGATATTCGTCTCGGCGGAACCCTGCGCCAGCGCGATGATGTTGATGTTATTACGTCCCAGCGCATTGAAGAGCTTACCTGCCGTACCCGTCGCCTGCCTCATGTTATCGCCCACGATGGCGATGGTGGAGAGGTCCTTCTCCGTGTTGATGGAGTTGATGGCGCCCATCGTCATCTCCTCGTTGAACTCCTCGCTGAGGAGCTCCGTCACGGTCTCCGCATCCTCGGTCTTCACACCGATGGAGATGGAGCTGCCGGAAGAGGCTTGGGAGACGAAGAAGGTATGTATTCCGTTGTAGTCTAACGTCAGGAAGATACGACCGTTCACGTTGCGCACGTTCATCATGCCCATGCCTTGGATGGTCACCAATGCGGAGTCTTCGATGGAAGAGATACCCTTGATGGTCTTCTCGTCCTTCACGTCCGTTGAGATCAGCGTGCCGCAAACCTCAGGATCCTCGATGTTCATGATCTGGATAGGGATGTTCGCCACATAAGCCGGATAGATGGACGGTGGGAAGAGCACCGTGGCGCCGAAGTTACAGAGCTCCATCGCCTCGGAGTAGCTCAGGTGGTCGATCTTGTAGGCCTTGCGGGTCACGGAAGGATCGGCCGTCATGAAGCCATAGTTCGTGTTCCATATCTCGATCTTAGAAGCGCCCAAAGCGGCTGCCACCAAGGCTGCGGTGCAGTCCGAACCGCCACGTCCCAGGGTGGTCACGTCGGACGTCTCCGCATCGCTCGCGATGAAGCCCGCGATCACGGTACGTTTATCGTTGGAGGAGGAGAACTCCTCGCGGATCAGCTTATAGGTCAGCTCGGAATCGACGTTTGCGTTGCCGAGCGAGTTATTGGTCTTGATGAAGTTACGTGAATCCAAGAACTTAGCGCCCAGGAATTTACTGATAAAGAGCGAGGAGATACGTTCGCCATACGAGAGGATAACGTCCTCGGTCTTAGCCGTCAAGTCCTTGATCAGGTAGACGCCCTTCAGGATGTTCTGCAACTCCTCATGGAGAGTGGAGACCTCCTTCTTCACCTCCTCGCAGAGAGGAGCGGACATCAGGCCTTCGATCAGTTGGTTATGTGTAGTGATGATTGTATCTAATTTCTCTGTATATGAAGCATTTCCTTTCGCAGCTAACATTGTGGTATCAATCAACATGTCGGTGACATTCTCCACAGCTGAAACAACAATCACAACGGGCTCGTTAACGCCCTCAACAATCCTCTTGACTTGCTGCAAGTTTTTTATGGAGCCTACGGACGCTCCACCAAATTTCAAGACTTTCATACTTCTGAAAAATTATATTTATTTGTTTTGCTCCGCGAAGATAGTCATTTATTCGATTTTTTTCTCTATGTTTGCGAACACTTTCTTTGGGAAATGAATGGATCCGCATTTCCTGAAAGAAAATCTAATACTATTTGGATCCCTAAAATTTATTGCGATGAAAAAGTTATTTTTAGCTGTTGCGATGGTGATATCGGCGATGGCAGCAAGTGCGCAATCAGATTCTGACTCTATCAGTGAGTCTAACAGTTCAAATCAAACGGCTTCCTCAGAGTCTTACAAACCAGAAGAGGGCAGTTTCATGATGGAGGTTGGCTTCGCGCCTTTCCATAGTGTAATTGTTGACGAGGAAGCAGGAACAAGAACCAATGGTAGTTTGGTTAACCTTCAAGGTGGTCTTTTGAGAGGCGTGTATGTCATATCGGACAACCTCCAGTTGAAATTGGGCTTCGGCCTTAGCATCCACAAGGATGTAAATGACAATAACGAGAAGGGTGACGCTTGGCACAAGAGCACGAACCGTATCTCTCTCTTCTCCATCTGCCCTGGCATCAACTACGTGTTCGACGGAACGAACAAGTTGGCGCCTTACATCGGTGGTGAGCTCGGTTTCGGAATCTATTCCACAAAGGTGACCGACGAGTCTGAGAACAACAAGACAATCACGAAGAACGAAGGTGGCTTCAACACGTTTGGCGTGGCTGCTGTCGCTGGTTTCAACTACTACTTCGCTAAGAATATCTTCATCGGCGCAGAGGTGAAACTTGGTGTTGACATGCAGGTTGACAAGAAGCTTTCTGTTGAGGCTGACGGAAGAACCACAACCACAGAGACGAAAGTCCACAGCTTGAACTTCCAACCTCAGGCTGTTCCTTCCCTCCGCTTGGGTTGGGCGTTCTAATCGATCATACGATTTTTTCGAACAAGGCTGGCTTCGCAAGGAGCTGGCCTTTTTTGTGCTTGGAGAACACGATATTTACTATTTAGCTATTTACGATTTACTATTTGGCTATTTATGATGTAATTATTTACTATTTAGCTATTTACAATTTACTATTTCAGGGCTGTGCTTATAGGTTTATTTAAAGCATTTGCGGAAGAGCTTGCGGAGCGCCATGGACGGGTAGCCGTACACGATCGCTAACAGGCAAAGCAGGGTGTTCAACAGGCTGATTCTAATGAAGTCCACCGTAGGCCGGAAGTGCGTGACCCGCTCCTCCTTGGAGGGATAGAAGACGTTGATGGAGATGCTCTTCAGCGGAATGGCCAGCCATGCGCTGCGCACCAAGAGCTCCAGTTCCGCCTCGTAGCGGTGGCAGAGGGGTTTCATCCCTTTCATCCTTTGCAACGGGTAGAGCCGATAGCCGGTCTGGGTGTCTGGCAGGCGGATGCCGGTCTGCACGGTAAACCAGAAGTTGGAGAATTTATTGGCGAAGCTATTCTTCTGCGGCATGTTAGGGTTGAGGAACGAACGGCTGCCTACAATCAACGCATCGGGGGCGGCCGCACACGCTTCCGCAAAGAGAGGGAGGTCACTCGCGAAGTGCTGCCCGTCCGAATCCATGGTCACCACGGCGGAGAGCCCTAGCTCCATGGCCTTCTCGAAGCCCTTCCTCAACGCATAGCCTTTCCCTCTGTTCTTCGCATAGGAGACTACATGTATATTTTCCGGCAGTTGGTCTAACAGGCTTTTGGTCGTGTCGGTGGAGCCATCGTCCACTACGATCACTGTTTCGCAGTAGGGCTCAACGGAGGCCACCACTTGCGAAATGGTCTTCTCGTTGTTGTAGGTGGGTATCAATACACCAATGCGCTTCGTAGCGAATAGTTGTTTGGTCTCTTCCGCCGTCATAAGGCTTTCCCTTTCACCAATAAATCGAACTTGGCATATATCTTTTCCTCATCGGCTATGACGGACTTGAACAGGTAGTCCTCTCCGGCAGGGGTATAGCGTGTCGTGATTTTCAGGAGCACATCGTTTTTAGGCACGATCACGGTGATGAACTTAGCGTTCTTGACCGTCACCACCTGCGCCTCAACGCCTAGAATCTCTGTGGCGACCGCACGCATCACATCCACCAGTACCGCCCCTGGCACGATCGGATTGCCGGGGAAATGCGCCGCGAACACTTCATGCGTCTCGTCGAAACGAAGCGTATGGCCGAAGAGGTTTCCCTCCTTCGTGTCATAGGGTTCTATGGTAAACATCTCTTTCATCATTTAGCCACAAAAAACACACCGACCATGATGATGCCCACGCCTATCCACCTTGTGACGGGCACCGACTCGTGCAGGAAGAAGGCGGAGGCGAGCAATGCGAAGATGAAGCTCAGGCACGTGAGCGGATGCGCCTCCGACAGCGGGTAATGGCGCAAGATATACAACCACAAAACTGTGGCAAGGCCCATCGAAACGCCTGTGAGGGCCAGCCAATAATTGGTCAGCACCTCCTTGAACCACTCCCATGTGAAGGCGAATTTATGCATCTTCGCCACAGCGAATTTCAGGAACACCTGTCCCATGGCCAAGCAGAAAGACTGCACGATGGATAGTAACAATAGCTTCAGCATGATAGTAGTGCGATGGAATGATCCTTGTCTTGGAAATGGTTATAGACTAATATATGTTTCGGCCGGATCGCCTTTCCCTCCTTGTAGAGGATGTGGGCAGGTATCTCGCCTCGTTTCAGGCAGGTCGCCGCCACGTAGTAACCCATGGCGGAGGCGGAGAAGCCCTCTCCGAAGAGGTGCTTGTAATAGATCTGGGTGGTTTGCGGGAAGAGGGGCGTTAGCCGACGGGTATAGACCTCGTCGTTCGTGCGGTCCGCATTGTATCCGCAGACTACCGCATCCACCTCTTCACGTGAGATGTCCGCCTTGCCGAGAAGTGCCTCGACGGCTTGCCGGAACCGCTCGTCCGTAGGCTCGAAGAGCACCTCCAACCCCTCTATGCGGCAGAGCGTCTGTTGGGTGGGTTGGGTGTTCAAAAGGAAAGCGGCGGAGACCTCACCGGCGAAACTGCCCTCCGTGGTCGGGTGATGGAACATCGCTTCCGTCACCTTTTCGGCTTTCCAGTAACCGATTTGGTCGAATAGTTGGAAGTAGGCCTCCGTCATCTCGTCGTTGGCGCAGACCAAGGCGGAGGATATGTCGTTCAGCTCGAATTGCGCAAGCGCATCCTGCAAGGCACAGTCGAACGAGGTGCCACGGTGTGTGAACGTGTTGTTATAGCCGTGGCATTTCAGCCTTTGGGCGATGACGGAACCGATTGTGTTATGTGTGGATTGCATGAAGAAGGAGGGCGGCAAAGCCTGCTCACCGTCCCGCAACATAGCGTTGAGGAATTTCTCCGTGGTCTCTATGCAACCCAAGCCTGTCCCTGTCACGATCGCGTCCAGCGGCGCCTCATACCCGTCGAGGGCGGTCATGGCGGAGGCGATGGCCCGTTTCAGCAGTCTGCCCATCCGTCGGGAGGCCATCGGGTCGATGAATGCCTTGAAATCGGGCTCCACGGAGCGGAAATAACGTCCTTCCCTCCGTATCGGGGAGGTGAACCAATCGTCGCACAAGGGCGATTGGATGGTTATTTGTGCCGCTGATTGTATATAGACTGCCATGGCTTAACTGATTTTAGAGAAGATACAGGAGGAGTCGTTGCCTCCGAAGCCGAACGAATTGCTCATCACATGACGCAGTTCCACGTCGCCCACGCCTTTGGTCACGGGGGTCAAACCACTCTCTTCGATCGCGGAAGAGAAGTTGAGGTTCGCCGGGATGAATCCGTTCGTCAGGGAAAGGATCGATATGACGGCCTCCACCGCACCGGCGGCGCTGGTAGTGTGGCCCGTGAAGGATTTCGTGGAGGAGAATGGTGGCACATGGTCGCCAAAGACCCGCTTGATCGCCACGCTTTCGCACAGGTCATTATTGCCCGTACCGGTTCCGTGCGCATTGATGTAATCGATGTCGGTGGGTTTCAGTCCGGCCTTGCTCAAGGCGCCGGTCATGGCGAGGAAAGGTCCTTCGCCCTCGGGTGAGGTGGCTGTCTGGTGATATGCGTCGCAGGCGTTGGCGTATCCGCTCAGTTCGCACAAGGGGGTCGCGCCCCGCTTTTGTGCGCTCTCGGCGGTCTCGATGACCAGGTAGGCGGCGCCCTCGCCCAGGTTCAGTCCGTTGCGGTTCTTGTCGAATGGTTTGCAGGGCTCATGATCCAGTATCATCAGGGAGTTGAAGCCATTCAGGTGGAACTTGCTGAGCGACTCCGTGCCGCCCACGATCGCCGCGTCCGCCTTGCCGCTTCTGATCAGGTTAGCGCCCATGATAAGGGCGTTGGTGGCGGAGGAGCAGGCGGTTGAAATGGTATACATCGCATCCAGATGACCGAAGAGGCGGCCGATCTGCTCCGTGCCTGCCCCGCAGTCGTGCGCAGCGATATATTCCGTATGTTTTCCTTCGAAGAATTCCAGGTAGTACTGCTCACTCTTCTCCATGCCCCCCACGGTCGTTCCGTTGACGAAGGCGGTGCGCACAGCGTCTGTCAAGCCAGACTGCTTCACAGCCTGTTGGAAGGCCACCATGCCCAATAGCGGGGTGCGGGTCACCACCATGTCGGAGGGCAGGCGAAGCATCTCGATCATCTCCTCGTCGCTCATCGCCACCTCGCTGACCGGGAGTTCCGTGTGTGACGTGCGCAGGTGGCGCACAGTGCCTATAGCGGGTTTGCCCGCACGGAGCGCGTCATAAACAGTTTGCGTCCCGCAGCCTAAGCCGCAGATGATGCCCATACCGGTTACGACGATACTACCCATACAAAAGATTATTTTGTTCTGTTCTTGGAGATATAGTCCGCCATCGTAGCGACGGATTTGAAGATCTCTTTCCCTTCGCTTGCGTTCTTCAACTTGATGCCGTAGTTCCTTTCCATCAAGACAATCAGTTCAAGCGCATCGATGGAATCCAGGCCCAAACCAGCCACTGAAGGGTCACCCCCGTTGAATAGTGGCGCATTGTCATCAATACCATCAGGTGTCATACCCTCGAGGTTCAGCACCTCGATGATCTCTTCTTTCAAAGTGGATATCAATTCATTCATTACAAATCATCTTTTTATTTTGCCAACAAAGATATAAAAAAAGAAACGGAAAGGCAACCTTCCCCACGGTAGCGTTCTTTTACGTATCGGATATTTAGAAATATTTACGATTGGACTATTTACGATTTACTATTGCTGCGGTGCAGACCCACCAAGCTTCTTTCTCTTTTCAACTCACAGGCAAACGTCCCCAAATAGTAAATAGCCAAACAATAAATAGCTAAATAGGGAAATAGGAAAATCGTAAATGACTGAATGGGAAAATAGTAAATTGTAAATAGTTAAATAGTAAATATACTCGTTTCCCACTCCCTCAAAGCCCCCTCACTGTCCAAAGAGAGGGCGAACATCTTGACGGAGAGCTGTCCGTCCAAATAGTCACACCACCCGAAGATCTGATGATCCACCTCCTTCTCAGGCAAAAAAGCACACTCGGAGAGGGCAATGGCGGTCTTAGGCTCGAAGGATTTCGTCACGTAACAGGTGGATTCTCCCATGATTTTGTGGCGGATGGCGATCTCCCCCGTCACGATATTGGAGAGGGTATAGACGAAGACGGCGGGACTTGGGAAGTAGTTGTCGGCGGACTGTATCGTCTGCTGGTAGGTCTGGTCATCATCCAGCGAACCGGAGCGCGACATCAGTGCGACGGACCAATTGCGCTTAGGCTCCTCAGGGGTGAGCCCCAACTTACCCATCAACAGCTCCGCACCCAGGAAACCTGCCTTGCATAGGTTGTCCATCTTGAAGAACTTAGGGTATTGGAAGCCTAAGGAATAGTAGATGTTCGTGAGCCATGGCTTACCCTCCTCCACCTGGATGGGGAGGTTGTCTCCATTCAGCTTAACCTCCTTGTCGGAGATCGAAACGAACGCCTTCACATACGCTTTCATGACAGAATGAATTCGTTTACGACGTTGGCTACTCCGTTCTCATCATTGGTGGCGGTCACGTAGTTGGCGGACTCCTTCACCACCTCTTGCGCATTGCCCATGGCGACGCCCAAGCCTGCATATTTGATCATGGAAAGGTCATTGAAACCATCTCCGCAAGCGATCATTTCGTCTTTTGTTAATCCTATGATATTCAATAATTTGCTTAATGAATAAGCCTTATCGATGTTTTGTGGCATGATTTCGAGGAAGAAAGGCTCGGAACGGTAGACGTTCAGGCGGTCTCCATACTCCTTGCACATGTCCTGCTCCACCTCGGCGAGGTAATCGCCATCGCCCACCATCAGGCATTTGGTCACGGGTTTCGTGATCTGCGCCACGAAGTTGTCCACCTTGCGCACCGGCATCTTGTTGATGCGCGCCTCGATGGCCACGTACTGGTCCTCTTCGTTCTCCGTGATGATGGAGTCATCCTTGTAGGTGACGATGGTCACGCCATGCTCCTTGGAGGATTGGTAGAGCTTCGAGAGCTCGTCCATCGGCAGGACGGTCTCATAGACCACCTCTTTGGTCTGGTAATTGGTGATGACGGCTCCGTTGAAGGAGAGGATATAGCCGCCGAACTTGTCCAATTCGATCTCATCCGCAATCGGTACGATGCCAGGCGTAGGCCTACCGGAAGCCAAGACCACGATCACGCCATGCTCCTGCGCTTCGTGCAGCGCCTTTTTAGTCTCCTTGGTGATCTCCTTCTTAGAGTTGGTCAACGTACCGTCGATATCCAATACTAAAACCTTGTAATCCATGCTTTTATATCTATTTGGAAGTGATAGCGCCCACTTCCTTCAGCTTCTTGAAATCCAGTTCGAAATTAGGGGTGAAGACATCCTTGCCGAGGCTCTCCTCGATCTCAGAGATCTTCCAGAACCTGCCGTCCACCACCTCGGAATGGTCTGGCTGCGGTTCTCCGTCATACGTGATGCGGTGCACGTAGATCATCTCGCGCTCCCTCGGGCTTTCCCAGATGTAGTTAAAGAGACGTTCGGGTTGGATGTTCTCCAGCCCCAGCTCCTCGCGCGCCTCGCGTAGCAGGGCGATCTCGACGCTCTCGCCGAAGTCGATGTGGCCACCCACTGCGGTGTCCCACTTGCCGGGTTGGATATCCTTCCAATCGGCGCGTTTCTGCATGTATAGGTCACCCTCCTTGTTGAAGACGTGCAGGTGCACGGCCGCATGGAGTATCTTGGAACCGTTGTGGCACTCTTGGCGAGTGGCCCGGTCTATTACGTTACCATCCTCATCGATGACAGGGAAATATTCAACCATGGTGGGAATTATGAATTTTGAATTATGAATTACTTATACGATGCGCATGGGGATGCCTTCCTTCGCAAGGTATTGCTTTAGGTCTGGGATAGCGATCTCATGGAAGTGGAAGATGGAGGCCGCCAGGGCAGCGTCCGCCTTTCCTTGCTCGAAGACGTCCTTGAAGTGCTCCATGTTGCCTGCGCCGCCTGAGGCGATGACAGGGATGGATAGGCTATCGGATAGCTTGGCAAGCGCCTCATTGGCGAAGCCTTGCTTCACACCGTCATGGTTCATGCTGGTGAAGAGGATCTCACCCGCGCCACGCTCCTGCGCCTCTTTCGCCCAGGAGAAGAGTTTCTTCTCCGTCGGCACACGTCCGCCGTTCAGGTAGCAGGTCCATTCCCCGCTCTCGTCCAGCTTGGCGTCGATGGCCACCGTGCAGACTTGGCTGCCGAAGTTCTTCGCCACCTCCGAGATCAGGTCAGGGTTCTTGATCGCCGCGGAGTTGATGGATACCTTATCCGCACCTGCCCCCAATAGCGTATCCACATCCTTCAGCTCATGGATGCCACCACCCACCGTGAAGGGGATGGAGATATGGGCGGCGATGCGCTTCACCAAGTCCACGAAGGTCTTGCGCCCCTCGTGCGAGGCGGTGATGTCGAGGAAGACAAGCTCGTCAGCGCCTTGGCGGCTATATTCCGCGCCCAGCTCCACAGGGTCGCCCACATTGCGTATATTCACGAAGTTGATGCCTTTGACGGTCTGCCCGTCTTTGATGTCAAGGCAAGGTATGATACGTTTCGCTAGCATAATTCCAAGAAGTTTTTCAAAACCGTTTCGCCCACCGAGCCACTCTTTTCAGGGTGGAACTGCACCGCATAGAAATTCTCTTTGGCGAGTGCGGCGCTGTATGGGTGGATATAGTCTGTCGTGGCGATGGTGTCTTTGCCTACCGTAGCGTAGTAGCTGTGCACGTAGTAGAAGTACGGGTCGGCCGGCAAGCCCTTGAAGAGAGGGTTCTCCTTCGCCGCCACGGTGTTCCAGCCCATGTGGGGCACCTTGCTGATGTGCGCGTCAGGGATGAACAGTTTCACCTCCTCATCGAAGATGCCGAGGCACTCCACATTGCCGGAGGCCGCCTCCTCGGAGGATTTGCACATGAGTTGCATGCCGATGCAGATGCCCAACGTAGGCTGTTTCAAGCCACGGATCACCTCGTCCAAGCGGTGCTCACGGAGGTACTTCATCGTCGTCTCCGCCTCACCCACGCCCGGGAAAATCACCTTATCGGCCGCCTTGATCTTCTCGATGTCGCCCGTGATCTCCGCCTCCACGCCTAAGCGCTTCATCGCATAGTCTACCGAGAAGATATTGCCCGCGTTGTATTTAATGATCACTACTTTCATTGCGCCATCAGATAGGATTTGAATGTCTCGAATGTTTTAGGCAATTCGATGCTTTGTTTCTTACCCTTCATGAACTCCTGCAGCTTGGCAGGGATCACGACAGGCTCTCCGATGATCGCCTCCACGGTGTCCTTGAACTTAGCCGGATGGGCCGTCTCCAGAAAGACACCCACCTCATTCGGCTTCAGGTACTCGCACAACGCGCGGTAGCCCACCGCACCGTGAGGGTCGAGGAGGTATTTATGTTGTTGGTAACAATTCTTCAGTGTCTCACGGATCTGCTCGTCCGTGTAGGTGCAACCCGCGATGTCCTTGCAGATGGCCTCGTGCGAACCGTAGAGCGCCAACACGCGAGCGAAGTTGCTTGGGTCGCCCACATCCATGGCGTTGGCGATGGTCTGGACGGAAGGTTTCGGCTCGTATTTGCCGCTCTTCAAGTAGTTGAAGAAGATGTCGTTGCGGTTGTTGGCCGCGATGAAACGGCTGACCGGCATACCCATGCGCTTACCGAAGAGGCCTGCGGTGATGTTGCCGAAGTTGCCCGAAGGCACACAGATCACGATGTTATCCTTGATGCCCAACTTATGCAATTGCGCCACTGCGTAGAAGTAGTAGAACGCCTGCGGCAAGAAACGGGCCACGTTGATCGAATTGGCGGAAGTGAGCTTCATGTGGTTGTTCAGGTCCTTATCCATGAAGGCGGACTTCACAAGCGCCTGGCAATCGTCGAACACGCCGTCGATCTCCAAGGCGGTGATGTTCTTGCCCAAGGTAGTGAACTGGCACTCCTGGATCGGGCTCACCTTTCCTTTCGGGTAGAGCACGTAGACGTGGATGCCCTCCACACCGAGGAATCCGTTCGCCACAGCCGAACCCGTGTCGCCGGAGGTAGCCACCAGCACGTTCACCTCCTTCTGGCCCTCCTTCTTGATGAAGTAGCCCAACAGGCGGGACATGAAGCGGGCGCCCACGTCCTTGAATGCCAAGGTAGGTCCGTGGAAGAGCTCCAAGCTGAAAATATGGTCGTTGACGTGCACCAGAGGCACATCGAAGCTCAAAGTGTCATACACGATCTTCTTCAGCGACTCCGCGTCCACATCCTCCCCAAAGAAGGCGTCCGCCACCACGTAGGCGATCTCTTGGAAAGACATGTCCTTCATCTTATCGAAGAAGGAAGCAGGTAACTGTTTGATTACTTCGGGCATGAACAAGCCCCTGTCAGAGGCCAATCCCTTCACCACCGCCTCTTGCAGCGTGGCTTTGTCCGCTTGTTTGTTGGTACTGTAGTACTTCATATTATCGAATCAATTATTGCGCAAAAAAAATTCCGGCGCAAAGATACTCATAAAAAACGATATGCGGGCAACTGGCTGGGAAATTAAGAGTTAAGAAATAAAAATCGGCTGGGAGGGTGGATGGTCATGGGGATTTATTACGATTATTTACGATTTAACTATTTACGATTTACTATTTTCCTATTTAGCTATATGCGATTTGCTATTTCATGACTAAAAAACTATCGGATATGCTTGTTATTCTCAATTTAAATCAGCTACTTTGCAAACGAGTAATGTGTATGGATGGAATGACGAATATTTGGCAATACATTAGGAGAATCCTTTGCCGCCAATAAAAATGTGTTAAAAGTTTAGTCTAAAGTAGGAGGTATTGTTATTCATTACATTAAAGCTTTTCTTCCCTATTGCATCTTCATGAAAGACAAAATATAGGTCAGAGAGTCTAAAAACTAAATATATCAAAGAAAAAAGAAATACTTTCTTTTAATTTTGAATTCTCATAATATATTCATAATTTAGTGACCCGATAATTTCGATATTGAAGAACATATATTTTTTAACTTTTAAACGCTTATAGAAAGATGGCAAATTCAATCGATTTAGCAAAATTCGGCGCCAACGACATCATCGCATGCAACAATGCGAACTATGCAGGAGCAATCAAGATCGTAGCGGGCAAAATCGCTGCTGGTAACGTTACTTTCATCATCGACGGAAAGACGATCAACTTGTCCGACGCCGGATGCTCTTACTTGAGCACTTCTTTGGAGGCTATCAACAAGGCTAAGGCAGAGGCTAACCCTGCTGGCGTATTGTTGGCATTGGGCGCAAAGTCTACGACACTCATCTCTCCGACAGAGAGCTCAAACTCCGCTATCAGCGGTCCTGCTAACGAGACTACTTTCGCTCAAGGCAGCAAGGAATTGGAATTATCAGGCCTGAAGGATTCTACCATGGTTCGCTTCAACCACCTCGGAAAGACTGGCGAAGTCAATGTGTTGGACGCAAAGGCTGGCGCTGTGACGATCCAAGTGGACGGCGACGTCATCGAGTTGGCTGACCAAGCCGCTTCTTACATCAGCAACGACTACAAGGAGATCAAGATGGCTGACGCTGAGGCTGACCCTACAAAGGTATTGTTCGCCTTGAAGGGTGGAACAACAAAGTTGGTTTCCGCTTCTTTGGTTTCTAACCAAAAGATCGCTAAGGGCGCTATCGATACAGTGTTCGTTAAATAATCAGAAACAATAATCAATTTTATAAATCATTAAATTTTAGTACAATGAAAAAGATTTTTCTTTTGATGGGTTGCTTGGCTCTCATCATGGCAGGTTGTAAAAAGGAACAAAAGAAGGTAGAGAACGAAGCTCAAGAGACTGTCGAGGCTGCTGCTGACGCTGCAGAAAGCGCAGCTACCGCCGCTGTTGAGGCTGTAAACAACTTCTTGCAGGAGAACAGTATCGCAGCTAAGTCTTTCGGTTTGCACGAAGAGGCTGACGGTGGTTGGACTCTTAACTTGAAGGACACTGACGCTAATGGCGAAACTACTGGCGACCTCAAGAAGATCTTCTTGACCAACGACGCTCAAGTAATCCTTATCAAGGACGGCGCATTCGACACGATACCTTTCGCTAACATCGAGAAATCAATCTTGAACAACAAGAAGGTTAGCTACTGGTTGGACGATGCTAAGGAGAAAATCACTCACATCGTTGAAATCGCTGAATAATCTTTCTTGATTACAGGAAACGAGGTGCGGGCGCTTAGGTGTCCGCACTTTTTTTATTCCTATACTCCTCCTAACATACCCGACGTAAATGGCAAATGGTAAATCGTAAATAGCTAAATCGTAAATCCTACCCGCATCAAATTTTTGGAGGAGTCCCGATGCCATCGAAACTCCTCCCTACAAATTAAAACTCATAACTAAAAAATTAAAAATACATACCCTTTATTCGTAAACTTCACTTTCCATTTATTGTCGTTCTCATGTCACATATATCACATCTATATTTTATTATCTCATTTCGTATATAACGAAGATAACTTAAAATTTTTTAAAATGCAAATTTATGCGTGCGAAAAATAGCACAATGCGCATATTTCGTAATGTATTTATGTTTGTTTGATATTAATATGTCTAATTTGTGATAAAAATATATAGAATTGTTTGTATTTACTATCATATCAATCAGTAGCAAATTTTTAAACAATTCATTATCAGTGATATATAACACGCAAAAAGAAGCTGAGCCGCCATATTGTGGCTTCAACCCTTTTTCTTACATTTGCACTATTACATTAAGGTGAGTTCCAATACCCATTGAAAAAGCAATTGTTATGGATTTCAGACATTTATTTATTCTTTCCGTATTTGCATTCTGCACATCAATAAATGCGCAGTCCGAATTCCCTCACCCCGAAAAGGAGAACGACGTCGAAAGAGCCGGATTCGTCGGGAATGTAAAATCAGTGACCCAATACTCCGTGAAATGGGTGAAGGACCGGCCGCAGAAGGACCAGGTGATAAACTCGTGGAGGTTCAACAAGGAAAAACAGCTTACGGAATACGCTTGTCCATGGAAAAAGAGAATCATGCGCTACGACAAAAACGGTGATTGCATCGAGGAGACGTACATCAATTCAGACTCTGTCGTCTACGAACAAACGTTACGCAAATTCAAGGGGAAGAATCTATTGACCGAGGAACAGGTATTCAAGAGAGGCAAACTGAGCATGGAGAAAAAGAACTCCTATGACCAAAAGAATAGACTGATCAGTTCAAACTGCTATAACCATGCGCAAGACATACCCTACAGCGAGTTGAAGATAACCTACGACAAGCAGGGGAACATGCTTGACTCGGTCTATGCCAGCTACTCCCACTCGGAGAACAAATGCGTCCCCTATTCGGTCATCCACAACACATTCGACATGGAGGGTAAAATCGTTGAAAGGGTAGAACAAGAATGGAACGGAGAATCCCGGTTCACATACGAATACAACAACTCGGGGAAATTGCACTGTAGGAAGCATTACAAACAGGTGGCAGGGCTCGTCGAATCGCGTCTCTATGATGATTCGGGACGTGTCGTGTGCACCTATGACATGCGGGAGGACCGCAAGGATTCCGTGGAATATGACCAGGCTGGCAGGGAGGTGAGATTGATGAAATGTAGCATTTCCAAGCCAAACGAGAAGGGGAAGGAAATCATCTACACCTACGATGCGGAGGACAACCAACTAGAATCGCTCGTGAGGGAAAGTGATGGTAACTGGAAAAAACGGGTCTGGGAATACAAGAACGGGAAAGAGACGTCGGTCACCACTTACTACGGCAGAGGCGACAAGTACCGCAAGAAGGTGACTAGCACCGATTCGGACGAAGACGTGATCTTCGTCTCGCCATACGAATATGTGGACGAGCCATGGGCGGACTCCAAAGCCATCTTCGAATACGACCAATGGGGGAACAAAACCGCCTACACTTCCTGCGACGCATACGGCGACTGCCATCTCGCCATGGCCGCCCGCTACGAAGGGTATAACCGCCCCACTAAAAGCGAGGTTTACCACGAAGGGAAAGTGTTTCGTGCCACATTGTCTAAAACCGATAGCCACACAAACGCCACGGAGATCCTCACCTACGAGAAAGGCGAATTTAAGAACGGCTCCATATACGAACTCGAGTACTATGATAAGTGATTTGGAATGGTAAAACAAGAGACGAATGAGTAACCGGCAACTCCCACGATAGATTTCGTCAATATTACATCAACCCACCAAACGAATCACCGAAGCACATGTGCTGTTTATGTAATTTTCATATAATTTATTTGCGAATCACAATAACTTTTATAAACTTCGCATCAAAGTTACGAATATCTATAAATAGAATATTTGTTTTTTATTTAAAACAATAGGAATCAAACAGATACAAAACTTCAGTGTGAATATATTTATAAAGTTAATTAAATCGACAAGTAAATTTATGTATCGTTATTTTTTTTCAATCATGCTTGCGTTAAGCAGCATGGTGGCATTTAGTGTGCATGCAATTGAGTTCGTGGATTTAGGGTTGCCAAGTGGAAATCTGTGGGCCAAAGAAAACTTAGGGTCAGCTTCCACATCCTATTATGCATGGGGAGAAATCAAAGCAAATAAAAATAAAAAGGTAACAAAGTGGGCTGACGCCTATTTCTCGTGGGAAACATACTTTGATGAAAAGAAAGCACTTCCAGAAAGTCAAAAACATATATATCTGTTAGATCCTAATAAAACTAACAATAATGTCATATTTAGTGGATTCTCTTCTGTGGATTGTGGCACACTTAAGGACCCACTATTTTGCGTAGTCCCAGTAACTGTAGGATCTTACACACATGGCGGACGCTCTTTGCCTGCCGTTTATGATGCGGCGACCCAAGCATGGGGCAAAAACTGTGTTATCCCATCCCAAAAGGATTTCCAGGAATTGTTCAAATACACGACCCGCAGCATATCTAGATCTAGATCTAATAATATTATTACTTTTACATCCATAATAAATGGCAATTCAATTTCTTTCCCGTTGACAGGAATGAAAGAGTTCACATCATGTCTAGAGGAAAACAACAGTGGTTATTATTGGACTTCTGACCCTGATAAGAGCAACCCTTCAAAAGCTGTTTGTATAAAGTTGACTAAAACCGTTATTAGTAGCTATTCGACAACCCGCTATAAAGGCCTCCCGATAAGACCTATAAAGAGAAATGTTTCCTATACAGAAGAGGATTTCTATATCGGCTTAGGTGAACCAAGTTATCAGGTATCAACCCAGCACTCAACGTTGGAATATGCCGACAATGATTATGTTAGTGACATGGCTGCCGCTTTTGGTGTTAGCACTTTTAGAGTATGGATGAATTTTAACAACCTGTTTGTTATACAAAATGGTGAGGTTTACCATAAAACAAAGGGGTGGAAAAGTTTAAAAGATTTTGTGACGAAATTGAAGGACAAAGGCATCGATCGGATATGTTTTGTATCAGACGGTTATATTGTGGACAGAAACTACCCCAATTATCTCTGCTGGGATGGGGAAGGCCTTAATTGGTATAGTGCCAATGATTTGGAGGGGGAAAATGGGAAAGGTAAAAAACAGATAAGGTATGCCTATTCGTGTTCTCCAAACCCAAACACTGAATCCGATGCTTATTTAAGGTTCCTAAAAAACCAAGAAAAAGTATTCAAAATATTAGCGGACTCATTCCCTGATGTCGAATTCTTTGAGGCATCCAACGAACCGGATTTTGGAGTTAATCTAGGTGACAAATGGCAGGTTCTGAGGTCTTTGAAACCAGGCACAGCAGATTTCAACTCCAAGGCAGATACAATTGTGAAATATTCTGCTGATATTAACAAAAGTACGGCTCAATCTTTATTACGTAGCCAGATAAATGAAGCAAAGACAGCTAAGTATCCTAACGAATTGTTATATAAGATACAAACCGACTTGTGCTTTTACATCTCTAAAGCTCTTAAAGAAAGCGCTAGACTCAGTGAGAATCCCAAAAAATTGCTATCGCCTGCATTCACGACAACAGGAGAATCGTTTGATTTCCTTAAAGGAATGTACGATAAAATTGCTATCGGACAACCAACGGGAGTCGGTAGCAGAGAAAGAACTGCCGATCCTAACAACTATTTCCAAATTCTAAATATCCATCCCTATTTATTTCATCATGTACAACCCGACACCTCGTGTGCATGTAAGAATTATGATGATTGGGGAAGCCATGTGGAGGAGATTTATAGAATCACTATTGACAATGGACACAGAACATCCGAAGGCAAAACAATTCCTGTATGGTTTACGGAATTCGGATTTACAGACGAGGCCGATAGCACCTATAAATCTTGGAAAAGATACACACAAGATAATCAGCAAACGAATGCCGATTATTTATACTATTGTTTAGAACAGGCTAAAGACATGGGGTTTGTCAACACCGTTGTAGTATTTAGAATGAATGATTTCATGTATACTGATACAAATAACGATGCCAACAAAATTCAAGGTAATTTTGGCATGATTGAATACCTGAAATTTAATTCAGAACCTAAACCTATTGAACTTGATTCCGTAAAAATTGATCGCTTGACACATGAGTCCCTAAAACCTATTGGAATAGAATTATGTGCAGATATCGCTATGTTCGACACAAAAGCAAAAGGAAAGAACGAAAATGAGAATAAGAAGAAAGGGAGGCAACTGTATAATGCTGTAAAACAAAAATTAAGAGAATACATAAAAACCATAAATAACATTACAGAAAAAAAACCACATGCCGCTCCAAAGCCATCTATGCCTACAGATGTGGACGATGAAATCTCAGTGACCAACGATATCGCCGTCTATCCGAATCCGACTTCCGGACTGCTCTATGTCGCTTGCGGCGATGGACAAACCATAAAGAGCCTGTCGTTGATGGACGCCAATGGCATAGTCCTGATGGTTAAGGAAGTGAACGAAGATGTCTCCGTATTTGACCTCTCTAATTGGGAGAAGAATCTCTACTTTGTTAAGATTACAACAAATGAAAATACGATAGTGGAAAAGATACTATTGAAATAAATTATTCTTCCACAACTAACCCAAGGCAGGCTGAAGGATTCCCCTTCAACCTGCCTTTTTTGATATCACCCATGAACCCAAGCCCCCCATTCCAACAACACGGTTTGCGACCCCAGCCTCACCAGTAACCTTAAATAGGCCCCATCCACAAAAAATATATTCTTAGGCGAAATCATGGAAAAACGTAAATTTTATTCCCCAAAGAGTTGGGAGCGGAGCATTTTTCTCTTAAATTCGCGCAATGATTCCAGAAAAGGATATCATGGGTTTGGTTGAGTAGTTCAATGGATAGAATACGGGTTTCCTAAACCTTAGATCCGGGTTCGATTCCCGGCTCGACTACCAAAAGAAAAAGCTCAGTGTGCGTCCCACATTGAGCTTTTTTGTTCCCTTCAATTCAAGGATGTCTCGAAACGGATTGGCGTCTCGAAATCTACTCCGTGAATTTCTCCAGGTCTGAGATGAACTTCCTGAGGTTGGCTTTGCTGAGGTGGCCATCCCCCACGAATCCTTTCGTCGAGAAGCGCAGGTTTCGGCCATCCTCCTGCTGATAGGAGATGGAATAGACGCTCTTGACGTCATCCCTCACGGTGACCTGTACCTTCTCTTCCAAGATCTTTTGGAAATACTCCAGACACTCCCTGACTTGCTCTTTCGATTTGCCAAGGTAGAACAACATGAGGTTGTCCAGCTTATACGTTGTGATCATCTCGAGGAAATAGCGGGTGGTGCTTCCCTCACGCATGAAGATGATCGAGGGAGAGTCTTCCTTCGCCCGTAGCAGTCCGCCACGGCTCACCTCCCTGATGTTGATATCCTCCGCCGGAGTGGCTGGCCCCTGCGCATAGACGCCCATGAAGAGGCAACACGACAGAATGGAAAGTATGATGTGTTTCATCGTCAACATAGGGGTTAGAGGGATACTTGGTTGAAGACGTCTGTTAATTCACTGAGGTTCAACGCATCGAAGTCCTCCTTGCGTGGCAGGACGAGGACACCGGCCATGTCGATTGCCCCCGGGCTGATCATACGGTACGTATCGCCTTCCGCGTAATACTGTGTGGGGCGATGTGTCTTGCGCGGAAAGATGAAGAGATGCCAGCGTCCCTCTTCGTACATGGCGAATAGGTTCAGGCGAGGCTCCTCATTGCCTCCCTCCATCATCATGTATTGCGTGTAGGTCTGGTTGAAGAGCGATGCCAACGCATCTTTCCGTTCCGATTCCGCATGGAGGCACCGCCGGCCGTAGTCCACCAACTGTTCCAACCGATGTCCGTTCCATTCGGACAGCACCCGCTTCTCCGCCTTTCTCCACTCCTTCTCCAAAGGCAACTGACCTTTCGCAACCGCTTGGAAATGCAGGTGGTCGGGTGCGGAGGCACCGCAACGTGGCCCGTTGTAGAAGAGGATGTGGTCGGGCATCTGTTGGGCGAAATCCAGCATGTCGGACAAGTTATTCTTTATCTCCTGCGGGCAATGCTCGTCGCAGGCGATCGTGAAGTGCTCTTGAAGGATGGGGAAGGGGTTCACGAGCAGGGTGAAACGCTCGTTCATCTTAAGCCCCCGTTGTACCGTCGGGCGGTTCTCCCCGCACAGAAAGCATTTCCTGTTTGCGATGGAGTCTTTGTCCAGCTTGGCGCCTGATGATATGGCGCGGGCTGGGTTGAATTGGGCTAGTATGGTGAATCCGTTTATCTTGAACTCACGCAACGTCACTTCCTTTAGCTGTTCTACTCTTTGCCTAAATTCCGGCCACTCGGCCAATTGTTCCTTATAAAATTTCTTGACATCCATTATTTTGACTCTCTTATCCTGCGCATCATTTCAATTGTCCGCAGTTTATCTTTGTATAAATTGTTCTTATTCAGTCTAATGACATCCAGATTGGCATCTGAATTGCCCTCCCAGCGGCGGCAGAGGTACAGCACGTCGTATATCCTGCCGATAGGGTAGTTGTGTGATATGGTCAGCCCCATCGCATAATCCTCTCCATAGCTGGTGTTGGGCAGTTGGAGCTCCCTGAGCAGAGGGGTATAGAAGGCGCGCGGTGCGCCTAATCCGTTTATTCTTAATGCGTTGTTCCTTCCGTTCTCAAGGGTCCATTCCTTGTGGTCGATGATGCCCGGCGGGATGGTCTCCATCTTGAAATTGGTTATGGCGTAGGTTCCCACCACCATGGCGCAGTGTTGTTCATAAAAGGCCGCCACGATCTTGCGGATGGTATCCTCTCCGCTATAGACATCGTCGCTGTCCAGCTGGATGGCGAATTTGCCGCACTGCGGATGGTTCACCCCTTCGTTCCAGCACCCTCCGATGCCAAGGTCGTCACGGGAAGGGATGACATGTATGATGCGGGCGTCCTGTTTCGCGAGGGCATCTATGGCCTCGGTCGTGCCATCCGTGGAATGGTTGTCCACCACGATTAGGTTGAAGGCGAAATCGGCCTTTTGGGAGAGCACGGAGTGTATAGCGTCCGAAATGGTTTTCACGCGGTTGCGTACGGGTATGATGACCGAAGCCTCCACCTTGAATGAGTTGTCGTCGAAGGAGACGGGCGTGAATTCAGGCTTCAGATAGGCTCCCACACGCTTCAGGTAGGCGGTGAAGACCTTCTCCCGCTCGATCTGCACCGCTCGGTTGCGGGCATCCACGTAGGCGAACTGCTTCTCCTCGGAAGTAGCCTTCTCGGCGGAAAGCACGGTGTACACTGTTTCGTTCAGATGGAAGGGAAGGGATTGCTCCGAAAGACGCAACCGTAAGTCGTAAAGCGCTGAATATGAAATGGATTCATCCATCTCTGAGACGCAACGCTTAAAGCTGGCGGATTCGAAGAAGAGCAGCGGACCGAAGTCGAAATCATCCCGTACACTACCCAATTGGTAGTCGATTAGAGGATGTGCGACGGTGCTCTCTCCGGAGCGTTCGTTGAAGTCCGCGTAGAGTAGGGTGGAGCCCGTGGCGATCATCACTTGGGAGATCCTGTGCAGGGCGTTCTGCCCCAGACGGAACGGGCGGACATCGCAGGCCAAGGCGAGGTACGGGGCGGTGACATGCTCCGCCATCATGCGCAAAGTGTCCAACGAGTCCAGACGGTCGATACGCGACGAACGCATCCCCTCCACCGAAGGCATCCCCTCCGAATAGAGCAACGTGACATTGCCGATTCCTTTGGCGGCGGCAAGTGTGGACAAGGATGACTCATCCCCATGCACGTAGGGCAAGAAAAAATCCACCATAAGCTACTTACGTTTTTTTAGTAAGAAATCCACAATCTCCTTCATCAAGGTGTCTCGGGCGGATTGCGTGACAATCGACTCAAATGGGACAGAGGAGATGTATGTTCTATATCTGCCTTTGTAGGCTACGGCGCAAGGCAGGTTGCACCCCTCGAAGGAGTGGACCACCGTGGAACCGTTCACGCAATCGATCGCGTCCGGCGATTCTACGGCATATTGGAACTTGCCTAACGACTTGTTGTAATTATAAAATTTCTTGGAGAATTCTTTGTTGACGGAGAAGTAGTTGGATATCCTGCCTTCCGTCTCGGCGTTGCTCTGTTTCAAGGTGTATTTCAGCACCTTCTCCGCAAAGTAGATGTCGTCCTCGACGCAAGTGGAGTCCCGCTCCATCAGGTCGGATGCGATGTAGGCGCCGCTTGCGTAGAGTCTTCCGCCATGGTAAAGGTAGTTGCGCAACTCCTCTTGTAGTTTTTCGGGGAATGTTTTGTAGCGCATCTCCATGCCGCTTTGGGTCTCTTTCTCCTCGCCTAATATCAGGTCCACGAAGGCGAATCGTCTGATGTTGTAGTTGCCCTCCGTGACGGCCGCCTTGGAGCAGGAGACGAACGAATAGCCCGCTTTTTTAATTGATTTACCGTGCAACAAAGGAAAATCGAACGTGTTTCCCGCGATGACCACCCCCTCGTAATCTACTTTACAAGCTCCGTGCCCAGGCTCCGCATTGCTGCGGAATTTCTGTCGTTTGCGGAATCCATATTGTTCGCCGACGTAGCTCAGGTCATAGTGGTCTGGCACGCCTTGGTCATACTTATCCAGAAAGCCGGAGTAGTCGCCCGTGTCAAAGTAGTCAGGTGCGGAGACACGATCGAATCCGTTGATGATCAGCGCTGTTTGGGACGATTTGCCCTTGCATACAGAGAGTACCTCGGTCGGGAAACTTTCGCCGCCACTGTTTAGGGCGGTCACCTTGAAGTTATAGATGACGCCGGAGTCAATCGGCATCACGAAGTGTGGCGCATCCACCAGCGTTCCATTGTCCCATCCTCCGTCATTTCGGGAGGTGTAGACCACGTAGTGGGTCGGGGTGGCGCTCTCTTCCAAGCTGTCCTCCTGAGGTTCCCAGCTCAGGAACACGCTGCGATTCTTCTTATCGTAGAATTCAGTGCTGAAGTTCGTCACTGGCAGGGGTTGCACCACATAATCGGTCTTGTATTGATAGGCGATGTATTTCAGGAGTGCCTTGTAGATGGCGCGGCTCGCTGTGAAGCGGAAGTTAGGGTCCAACCCGTATCGCATGTCCGTGTAGTTCTGATGGGAGAGCAACTCTAGCAACATGGTCGGCACCTCAGGCACGCGGGCCTCGTAGTAGGAGGCGTCCGTCATCTTGCGTCGTGTCCAGTTCGGGCGGAAAGTGCGGCGGATATCCTCCACCACCTGGGTCTGCACCATGTCGGTCAGGTCGCGTCCGGATAGCCTGCTCTGTCCGTTCCAGTAGGAGCGTTCTCCGTTGCTTTCGGACATGTATATCGCAAGCGTTCCGTAGATCGAGTCACGCAAGAGTTGTCCCGCATCCGTATGGAGGCCAAAAGCCACGTCGATAGGGATCCGTTTGCCAGGATGATCCTTCGCCCTAGGCGATCCTCCGATCAGGTTGTTCACCCACTCGCCACGGCACATGTAGTCGTCCTTGTAATCATTCAAGGCATCGTTCCGTGAGAAGATGGAGTCGGGGTATCCTGCCCATTGCAGCCAATAGCGTGCGCCCTCCAGGAAACGGAGCCTATCACTGACTTGCACCACCGTGTCGCCTTCCGCGGTGACCACCGGTCGACCGATATTACCCATGCCGCCACCGAACTTCACAGCATCGGCGGTGACCACCTTGCCACTCTTGGATTGGTTCGTCAAGACCACCATACCCATGGAAGGATGGAGTCCCTTCTTGAAACGGAACGTGCCCAAGTAGATCCATGTGCCGCCGCCCATGCGTTGGTTGACGATGAACTCCGTGGATCCGCCCGCATGGTTCACTTTGTAGTGCGCCTCCGCTGTGCTCTCGGGCAGGGATTGGTAGGAGACGTAGACCGCATAGTCGCCATCCTCCGGAATTTCAGGGATCCAATGCGCCTCCGCACTCTTCTCCTTCGCTGTCTTCACTTGGCGGCAAGTACCCATGCTGAAGGGATGGTCACCCTCCACGTACATTTTCTTTTTGTTGGCGAAACCGGCGGAGTCGCAGCCCATCCAGATGCAGTCCTTGCCGTTCAGCTCCTCGTAGAGATAGTCTCCGTTGGTGTCATTGTCGACGATGATTTCGTTGAACTGCGTGTCACGCTCCCTAGGCAACAGCACGGTCGCCCCCGCATTCTCCAGCATCGGTACGATATAGGGCAGGACATATCCCAGGGTATAGGTATCCTCCACCACCTGAAAGATGCAAGGCCGCTGCCACTGCCACTGGCTCCCCTTGGTGTTCGACTCGAAGTACCAACCGTGGCTCGGCCACATGGCGATGTGACGGTTGCTCAAGCCCTTCGTCACTTCGTAGGGTTTGCTCATATTGCGCACCAGTTGATGGCCCTTGAAATACTCCTTCTCGAAACGGTTCTTGTCCAGTTTCATCTCCGAACGGGTCCAATTTGGCACCAAATCATGTAATTCGTAACGATTGATGTAGAGGTTGAGGTCGTAGTTTTTGTACGCCCTTGGCAGATTGGCGGAGACGGAATCATAGATGCGGTCCACTAGTTCCTCCCGCAACGCAATGCCCTCCAAAGGCTTGGCCAAGTAGATGTCAATTCGTTTTTTATTTGCATCAAGAAGTGAACTATCGTTGCTTAACTTGTTGTGCTTCAATACAGAAAACTCTTTCTGTAAGAAAGCGTAAACTGGAGCGATAGCATTGTCCAAATCCGAGTTTTGTGCAAAAACATCAAAAGAAATGGTAAGGAAGACTATGATGGAAAGAATATGCGTTTTCACCACCTCTCGATAATTTTGTACCCAAGATGAGACTCGAACTCATACAGCCTTGCAGCCACTAGTCCCTGAAACTAGCGTGTCTACCATTCCACCACTTGGGCAATTGTTCCGCGAATTTAATTAATTTATCGATTTCGCCAAACATATCGCTCTATGTTTTTGAAAGTTTTTTCAAGTATGTTATAAATGTTGATTTGAGGCGTTTTTTTGGCAAATAACAACATTTTCACATGATATCTTTGGAAATAATGCGATCATTTGTATATTTGCAGAAAACAGGTGGAGTGTATTATTTAGGATGAAAAACGGATCTGACCCTCAGCCTGATCTGCGGGAAATGCATAGAAAGACACACATTCGACCATTTATTACATAAGGGTTTAACAATCAACAATCGATTTTTAGAGTCTGATTTTAGAGTCTAATAGTGCTATAAATATAATAGGATTTCGTATGAAAAAGAGACAATTTATCACAGGGGTTTCAGCCTTATTGCTCTGTGCGGCATCGTTCGCAGAGACACCAGACAAAATGCAGGTGTGGCTGAAAAATGGAGAACAACAAGTATTTGATATTAATCAAGTAGACAGCATCACTTTTGGGGAGCGCTTAACACCTGAGTTTAAGCCATTATGTGATTGGACTTACATTCCTACGGTTGAGAGCCCGACCGCCCTCATGCTTTCCGACGAACAAAAGGAGTTCGTCCGCGCAGGCAACACATTCGCCAAGGAATCGTTCGCCACTATCTGCGAGACAGACAGTACCCACCCTAATACGTTCTATTCCCCGATTAGCCTGCAAATCGCTTTGGGCTTCTGCGCCAACGCAGCCACCGACAAGGGCGCCAAGGAGATAGCGGACGCGTTCGGCATCCAAGGGAAGAAACCATTGGAAGAGATGAACGACTACTTCAACAAGGTCATCCTCTCGCTCAACTCGCAGGTGGACAGCGTGATTCTAAGCGTGAACAACGCCGCATGGCCAATCTGGGGAGCTGCCGTGTACGATGACTTCCTCAAGGCGGCACATGAGAAATACTACGCCACGGTCAGACACCTGGATTTCGCGTCTGATCCTGCTGCGGCGAAAGACACCATAGACCAATGGGCGGCGCTCATGACCAACGACTGTATCAAGAAACTGAGTGTCCTCATAGACAATTCCACCGTCCTCGTCCTCAATAACGCATGCTATTTCAAAGGCAAATGGAGAACACCTATCGAAAAACGCATGACGAGGACAGATACGTTCTGGAACGCCCCAAATAAGACCCAAAGCGTCAACATGATGCAAACGCTAGACTTTTACTCCTATGCGAAAACTGACGATTACCAAATGGTGGAACTCGTCTACGGTCCTTCAGATCGCATGATATCCAACAACGGCAAGGGTACCTACAGCATGGTGATTGTCTTGCCTGCGGAGGGCAAAAACTTGGACACGACGCTCAACTCCATCGATTGGAACAACTTGCCACTAGCTAGGGACTACGTATTCCTCCGCTTCCCGAAATTCGGAATCCGCAGCAGTCTTAACCTAAATGAAACAGTGGCCGGATTTGGCATCACAGACATATTCTCAAGCTGTCCTAACGCCATCAATGCTCCTGCTTCAGTAACACAAATCGTGCAGGATTCCTACGTCGCGGTGGATGAGGAGGGAACGGAGGCCGCCGCTGTCACATCCATCGGGATGACCGGTGCCGTTCCTCCGGAAGATATGGCCGAAATGTTCGTCAACCGTCCGTTCGGGTTCGCCATCCGTGAAATGACCACTGGCATGCTGCTCTTCATGGGCAAGGTGACGGAGGTGGAAGAAGTGTCTAAAGAATAGAGAATTTTGAATTAAGAATTATGAATTTTTTGGGGGGGATGTGCGTATCTTTACATGATGCGCACACCCTTAGCCCTGAAGGGGCGACATCCCCCAGGCAGGGGTGTTAACCCCTGTGCGCAATGTGGCGGGTGTCGATATAGCCCTGAAGGGGCGAAACATTATATAGCCTAGGGCAACGCCCTAGGAATTATGAATTTGAATAAATATATTTTTATGGGAAGAAGAACATTACTCATAGTATTTTCAGCATTGGCGACCAGCCTCGCCTCCTTCGCCGGCACACCGGACAACATGCAGGTCTGGCTGAAGAACGGTGAACAAAGGGTATTCGACATCAGCCAAGTGGATAGCGTCACCTTCGGCGTGGCTCAGCAACAGGAGCATAACCTGCTGACCGAGAACACCATGCCACCGACATTCGCTGCGCCTATTCCGCTTGAGGTGAACGCTCAGGAGTTAGCATATATTAAGCGAAACAATGAGTTCGGATTGAAATGTTTCGCAAAATTGCGTGAGACAAAAAAGAAAGACGGGACTAATCTCCCAATTCATTTCTTCTCTCCTGTTAGCCTCAACTTCGCACTGGGCTTCTGCGCCAACGGTGCTTCAAAGGGAGGGGCGACAGAGATAGCCAACGCATTGGGCTTCCAATCGGAGAACGCTGTGGAAGACATGAATGATTTCTTCCATAAGTTATACCTCTCCATCAATTCGGGGGTTGACAGCGTGGATGTCCATACCGCCAACGCATTGTGGATCAACGAGAGTTCCGTGGCCAAGGAGAATTTCGTGAAGACCGCCAAGGAATCTTACTACGCAACTGTCAGAAACCTTGATTTCGAAGGAGATCCCCTAGGATCCAAAGACACCATCGACCATTGGGCGGCGCTCATGACCAACAATCGCATCGATGATCTCCAAATAAGAGTATCGGAATTGACGAGACTTGTAATCAACAATGCTTGCTACTTTAAAGGCGCATGGATCTCCCCTTTCGCAGAGGATTCGGTAGCTGAATTCGAGGGGAAAGAGGGAACGCAGACGGCAAAATTCATGAGCATTATTGACGAGTATCAGAATTATGCGGAAACAAGCAACTACCAGGCCATCAACTTGGATTACGGCACCATATCGGAATCCACACTCTTCCACAACGCTTATGACATGGTCGTCATATTGCCAAAGAGCGGTCATGACCTGAACGAGGTGTTGCCTACTATCCAATGGGATTCCATAGCTTTCAAGTATGAAAAGGTCTCTTTGTATATGCCTAAGTTCAAAAGCAAAGATGGATATGACATAGATAGAATCCTACCGAATTTAGGCATCAATAATATTTTCCACGAATTCTCTAACGCTATTGAGGACGAGGAGATAGATGGTAAAATATCCGTTTCTCAAGTCCGTCAGGATTTTTATATCAGTGTGGATGAGTTCGGTACCGAGGCGGCGGCTGTCACTTCCATCATAATGGATGCGGAGAGTAGTGGCGAGCCTGATATGACTCCTCCTACCATCATGAGATGCAATCGCCCGTTCGTCTTCGCTATCCGCGAGAAAAGGACTGGACTGATCCTCTTCATCGGGGAATTTGACTCGGTACCGGATGATAATTAAGAATTTTGAATTTTGAATTTTGAATTAAGGGAAGTGCGTGTCTTTACATGATGCACACTCCCTAAGCCCCTTAGGGGCGACATCCCCCAGGCAGGGGTGTCAACCCCTGTGCGATGAATGAGTGAGCAAAAGGAGCCCTGAAAGGGCGTAACATATATAGCCTAGGGCAACGCCCTAGGGGAAGTGCGTGTCTTTTCATGGTGCGCAACCCCCTAGCCCCAACGGGGCGACATCCTCCAGACAGGGGTGTCAACCCCTGTGCGCAAAACGAAGGGTGCCAATATAGCCTTGGAAGGGCGTAACATGGATATTTTTGATTAAAAGTTTAATATAGTTTTCATGAAAAAAAAGGCATTACTCATAGTATTTTCAGCGTTGGCGACCAGCCTCGCCTCCTTCGCCGGCACACCGGAAAACATGCAGGTCTGGCTGAAGAACGGAGAACATAGCGTCTTCGATATCAGCCAGGTGGACAGCGTCACCTTCGGCACAAGCCCTCAGCAGGAATACACTTCGCTGACCGAGAACACCATGCCACCAACGTTCGCCGCCCCTATTCCGTTGGAGTTATCGGAGCAGAATCTGGCATACGTGAAAAGTACCAATGAGTTCGGGAAAAAATGCTATGCGAGACTTCGAACAATCAAGAAGGGAAATGGTGACCCTTTCCCCATCCATTTCTTCTCTCCTGTCAGCCTCAACATGGCCCTAGGTATCTGCGCCAACGGAGCTGACACTGTGGGCATAAAAGAGATCGCCCAAGCGATGGGCTTCCCATCGGAGAATGCCCTGAACGCCTTGGACAACATGAACGATTTCTTCAACAAATTATACCTCTCCCTCAATTCCAACGTCGATAGCGTGACAATCAGAACCGTCGATGCCCTATGGTTCGACGAGCAAAGCCCCGTCAACATGAATCTTGTAAAAACCGTAAAGGAGAAATACTATGCGACCGTTAGAAAACTCGATTTCAGGGAAAACCCCATACCTTCAAAGGACACAATAGATCATTGGGCGGCACTCATGACCAACGATTGCATCAAAAAACTTGGAATAAGAATAGGTTCAAACACCCGACTCGTGATTAACAACGCATGTTATTTCAAAGGAAACTGGGTAACGAGATTCACCCCCGCCGGCAAGGCGTTATTCAACGGAACGCATGAGGCAGACTCTACAGAATACATGTCACTTAAAGGCGAAACATTGGAATACTCAGAGGATGAATATTACCAAGCGATCAAATTGGACTACGGGACGGAGGCAAACAAGGCTTCAACAACATGGGGGAGTCAAAATGTCCAGACCCCAAGTGCCTACAGCATGGTCATCGTATTGCCGAAAAGTGGGCATGACCTGAACGAAGTGCTCCCGTCCATCCAATGGGACTCCATCCCCTTCGAACGCATGACCGGCAGCATCTACATGCCTACATTCAAAGCCAATGGAGGATACGATCTTGAAAGATTACTAAAAGACTACTTGGGAATCAGAACTATATTTGAGACATATCCCAATGCCGTATTGGAGGAAAATATATTCATCAGCCAAGTCCGGCAAGACTATTTCATCAATGTGAACGAGGAAGGCACAGAAGCCGCGGCGGTCACCTCTATCGTGGCATCCCAATGGGGTGGTTCGGGAAGAAGTTTCAACATGTACTGCAACCGTCCGTTCGCCTTCGCCATCCGCGAGAACAGAACGGGGCTGATCCTCTTCATGGGAGAATATAATTCTGTGCCAAAGGCAGAGAATTAAGAGTTGAGAATTGAGAATTAAGAATTAAATATAAGCGTCATGAAAAAAAGAACATTACTCATAGGATTTGCAGCGTTGGCGAGCTGCCTCGCCTCCTTCGCTGGCACACCGGAAAACATGCAGGTATGGCTGAAGAACGGAGAATATAGCGTCTTCGACATCAGCCAAGTGGACAGCGTCACCTTCGGCAATAGTCCTCAGCAGGAATACACGCCGCTGACCGAGAACACCATGCCACCGACATTCGCCGCCCCTATCCCGCTCGAGGTGAACGACCAGGAACTGAAGTACATCAAGAGCACCAACGAGTTTGGCTCGAAGTGTTTCTCCCTCATGCGCAAACTGGACACGACACCAGTTCATTTCTTCTCTCCTGTCAGCCTCAACATCGCCTTGGGTTTCTGCGCCAACGGGGCTACTGCAAAAGGAGCGAAGGAGATCACTGACGCCATGGGGTTCACATCAGAGAAAGCGATGGCGGATATGAACAACTTCTTCCAAAAACTCTATCTCTCCCTCAATTCGGGGGTCGATAGCGTGGATATCCACACCGCCAACGCATTGTGGGTCAACGAGGGTACCAAGGCCAAGGAGAATTTCGTGAACACCGCCAAGGAATCTTACTATGCGACCGTCAGAAACCTTGATTTCAAGAACGATCCCCTAGGATCCAAAGATACTATCGACCATTGGGCGGCACTCATGACCAACGATTGCATCAAAAACCTTGGAATAAATATAACATCGGACACCAGACTCGTGATTAACAATGCCTGCTATTTCAAAGGCAACTGGGTGACGAAATTCACCCCTATCGGCAAGGCGCTATTCAACGGAACGACCAAGACGGACTCCGCAGAATTCATGGGTATCTTTGACAGGTATATGGATTACTCGGAAACGGATAATTTCCAAGCCATCAAGCTAGATTATGGACAAGAGTCCAAAACTGCTGGACTCCAAGGCGCCTCGACAGAAAGCGCCGCCTACAGCATGATTGTCGTGCTGCCGAAGAACGGTCACGACCTCGACGAGGTATGGCCTACCATCCGATGGGACTCCATCCCCTTCAGAAGCATGCAAGGAGACTTGTACATGCCTAAATTCAAGAGCGACGGAGGATACGATTTGGAAAAGGATGTACTGCCTAGACTAGGCATTAAAGATATATTTGAGGACTATCCTAATGCTGTTGAGGAATTCCCTATCTATATCTCTCAAGTTCGTCAAGATTTCTTCATCAGCGTGGATGAGGAGGGTACCGAAGCCGCGGCTGTCACCTCCATTGTGGGAACTCTTGGCGGAGCTATCGTACAGCAGCGCTTTACGATGACATGCGACCACCCGTTCGCCTTCGCCATCCGCGAGAACAAAACGGGGCTGATCCTCTTCATGGGGGAATATGACTACGCACCGGAAAATTAAGAATTTTGAATTTTGAATTAAGAATTATGGGAGAATGCGTATCTTTACGTGATGCGCACTTCCTAGCCCTGAAAGGGCGTAACACATATAGCCTGGGGCAACGACCTAGGAAATTATGAATTATGAATTTTGAATTAAGAATTATGGGAGAATGCGTATCTTTACATGATGCGCAAACTCCCAGCCCTGAAAGGGCGTAACATATATAGCCTGGGGCAACGACCTAGGAAATTATGAAACGTTAGTTCGACGAAGTCAATTTTGAATTAAGAATTAAATATAAACTTCATGGACAAAAGAACATTACTCATAGGATTTGCAGCGTTGGCGCTCAGCCTCGCCTCCTTCGCCGGCACACCGGACAATATGCAGGTCTGGCTGAAGAACGGTGAGCAAAGGGTTTTCGACATCAACCAGGTGGACAGCGTCACCTTCGGCGTGACCCAACAACAGGAATACCAGCCACTGACGGAGAACACCCTGCCTCCGACGTTCGCCGCACCTAATCCGCTCAAACTGTCGGAACAGGAACTGGCATACGTGAAGAGCACCAACGAGTTCGGGAAAAAGTGCTACAATATTTTACGAACCACCCAAGACGCCGATGGAAATCCTATGGCTGTGTACTTCTTCTCCCCGATCAGCCTCAACATCGCCCTGGGCTTCTGCGCCAACGGAGCTACCGATGAAGGTATAAAGGAGGTCACCGACGCATTAGGCTTCCATTCGGCGAACGCCTTGGATGACATGAACAACTTCTTCCAAAAGATATACCTCTCCCTCAACTCCGGAGTCGATAGCGTGACAGTCCGTACGGCCAATGCCCTATGGCTCAACGAACGCAGCGTAGCCAACATGGATTTTGTGGAAACCGCAAAAGAAAAATACTATGCGACCGTTAGAAACCTCGACTTCATGAAAGATCCTGGAGGCTCAAAGGACACGATAGACCATTGGGCGGCGCTCATGACCAACGATTGCATCAAAAACCTCGGAATAAAAATAGATGGCTACACTCGGCTTGTCATCAACAACGCTTGCTATTTCAAAGGAGACTGGGTGACGAAATTCACACCCCTCGGAAAGATGGTTTTCAACGGAGCGACGGACGCCTCAGACTCCACAGATTTCATGGCAATTGAACAAGAATCATTGGAATACTCGGAGAATGACTATTACCAGGCGATTAAGCTGGATTACGGAACGGAGGCGAACAAACCATCTTCGTCGGGATGGTCTCAACCAAGCGCCTCGAACCCAAGCGCCTATAGCATGGTCGTCGTATTACCGAAAAGCGGACATGACCTGGACGAAGTGCTCCCGACCCTTCAATGGGACTCCATCCCCTTCCAATACATGAAGGGTGACCTCTACATGCCTAAATTCAAAGCCAAGGGTGGTTATCCGCTAGATCATATTCTAAAGGAACTTAACATCGAGGACATGTTCAAACTCGGCCATTATCCGAACGTCATATTGAATGAAAAAAACATATTCATTCAACAAGTTCAGCAAGACTACTTCGTCAATGTGGATGAGAACGGTACTGAAGCCGCAGCCGTAACCTCCATCGTGGGAGCCGGTGGAGCAGTGATGACATCGTTCTTCATGAACTGCAACCGCCCGTTCGCCTTCGCCATCCGCGAAAACACCACGGGTCTTCTGCTCTTCATGGGTGAATATAATGCTGTACCAAAAAGCGGAGAAAACTAAAATTAAAAGTTAAGAATTAAGAATTGATTACAGGATGTGCGGATCCCCACACGATACGCACAACCGACGGCCTGCAAGGCCAAACCTTTATATAGCCCAGGGCAACACCCTGGGGAAAATAATGGGAAACGCGTATCTTTACACGATGCGCACAACCTAAGCCCCATAGGGGCGACTGATTACAGGCAGGGGTGTTAACCCCTGTTTTTTGAATGAACGAACAGTGTTAACCCTGAAAGGGTGACACCTAGATAATTAAGAATTAAGAGTTAAGAAACAAGTGGTATAATTATTTAAAATAAAGCCTATGAAAAAAAGAACTTTACTATTAGGGTTTGCGGCACTAACCATCAGCGCCGCATCGTTCGCCGGCACACCAGACAAAATGCAGGTCTGGCTGAAGGACGGGGAACCAAAGATTTTCGACATCGATCAAGTGGACAGTGTCACCTTTGGCACATACAAGAATCCGGAGATTACTCCGCTGACAGAGAACTTCATGCCACCAAAGTTCGCCCAGCCCAATCCGCTTGTGGTGAATGAGCAGGAGCAGGCGTTCATCAGAGCAAATAATGAGTTTGCCCAGAAGTGTTACCAGATAGTCAGGAAGCTTCCTAAAAAACAAATGACAGATGGGGAAGCTCAACCGAGACCTGTCCATTTCTTCTCGCCGGCCAGCCTCAACTTCGCATTAGGCTTCTGCGCCAACGGTGCCACCGAGAAAGGTGCGAAGGAGATCACAGATGCGCTGGGCTTCCGTACGGAGAACGCGTTAGAGGACATGAATAATTTCTACCAGAAGCTCTATTGCTCCCTCAATTCGAACGTCGACAGCGTGGACATCCACACCGCCAACGCGTTATGGGCGGACAATAAGAACAATGTCCTCGAAAATTTCTTGGAGACTGCCAGGGATAAGTATTACGCAACGGTTAGACACCTCAATTTCAGGGAGGATCCTAAAGGCTCAAAAGACACCATCAACAAGTGGGCCGCCCTCATGACCAATGATTGCATCAAGAACCTTAGCGTCAATATAGACACACGGACAAGGCTTGTCCTTAACAACGCATGCTACTTCAATGCGAAATGGAAAATTCCATTCGAACCTTGCGGTAAGAGTTTATTTTACGGATCAGTAGGAGATCCTGAGGAAACAGAATTCATGAGAATCGAATATGCGTGGATGAAGTGTGCGAAGACGGACAACTATAATGCCGTCAGTCTGGACTATTCAAGAAACCATACGTCAGATTGGGAGGATGAATCATCCACCGCATACAGCATGATTGTTGTACTGCCGAAGGAGGGCCTTAGTCTTGACGAGCTATTGCCTACTTTGCAATGGGACTCCATCCCTCTTCAATATCAATCATGTGAAATCCGAATGCCGAAGATCAAGGTCAAAGGGGGATATAACCTGAACGACACCACCCCCGAGCTGAACGTCATCAATTCGATGGGCATCAAAGACATATACGAGAGTTTCCCTAATGCGATAGAGCTTTACCCGGGAGACAATCCTTATGCGGTCTCTAATGTGATCCAGGATTATTTCCTGAGGGTGGATGAGCTCGGAACGGAGGCTGCCGCCGTCACTACCGTTGAGGTCGTAGAAACCACAGGAATGCCACCTGCCCCATATGTCGATATGTTCTGCAACCGTCCGTTCGCCTTCGCCATCCGCGAGAACGCCACAGGACTGATTCTCTTCATGGGAGAATATGACTTCGTGCCACAGGAGGAAGGGAATTAATATCAGCGCAATATGGTCAATTAAAATTTTATCTTAAAAAGATTGGTCAATCGCTGAAAACTGAAAAGTTTTTTCTTATCTTTATGATTTAGAATAATTTGTGCCCTAAAGGGGGCTAAACAGATAGGGGGATACCCCTATCGACCAGACGATGAATGATTTTGGAACTCCATAGGGATTCCATTGTATGATAATCTGTTGAGGAGGAGGCACGGGCACTCCGCACCTCCTCCTCGGCAAATGTTTGCGAAGACTTTTTTATAAACTTAAATTTAGATGGATATGAAAAAAGGGTTATTAGTAGGGTTTGCGGCATTGACATTCTGTGCCGCTACATTCGCCGAAGAGCCAAACAGGATGCAGGTTTGGCTGAAGAACGGTGAACAACAAGTGTTTAACATCGATGAGGTGGACAGCGTCACCTTCAGGAGATTTCCGGGTGAGGTGTACCAACCGTTGTTGGAGAATACCATGCCTCCGACATTCTCCAAGCCGAATCCGCTTAAGTTAAGCGCACAAGAGCAAGCGCTCGTGCGAGCTAACAACGCATTCGCCCTGGAATGCTACACTAAGGTCCGCAAGTTGCCGGTGAAGCCGGGATCAACGGAGCCAAGATCTCTCCATTTCTTCTCGCCGGTCAGCCTCAACATGGCCTTGGGATTCTGCGCCAACGGTGCGTCCACTGAGGGCGCCAAGGAGATCACCGACGCCTTAGGATTCCAATCGAAGAACGCATTGAAGGAGATGAACGACTTCTACCAGAAGGTATACCTCTCCCTCAACTCGAACGTCGATAGCGTGGACATCCACACCGCCAACGCGCTATGGGTGCATGAGGGAGCCGCTGTCTATAATGAGTTCTTGACGCAGGCAAGGGAAAAATATTACGCGACGGTTAGACATCTGAGTTTTGGCAGTAATCCACAAGGCGCATTGGATACAATAAATAGTTGGGCAGCCCTCATGACTAACGATCGTATAAAATCGCTCTCAATAGACATTAACCCTAACACACAGCTTGTCCTCAACAACGCTTGCTATTTCAAGGCGAAATGGAGATTCGTTTTCGAAGGCATCGGGGAAGGGACTTTCAAGGGAATGCAAAGTCAGACCCAGAAAGCTCAGTTCATGGAGATTGATAACAAATACATGAAGTGCACCGAAACAGATAATTACCAGGCTGTTGCGTTGGATTATGTTAGCGGGGACTTTGATTTAGCGGATACGACCCAAACCTCTGCCTATAGCATGGTGGTGATATTACCGAAAGAGGGTCACGGCCTTGAAGAGGTATTGCCGGCACTTCTGCTGGACTCCATTTCTTTCCAAAAAACGACGTGCAACGTGATAATGCCTAAGTTTGAGATGAAAGACAGTTATCAGTTGGGAAATGTATTGTCAGAATTGAACATCAACGATATCTTCTCAAGATATCCTAATGCAATCATTGATCCATCAGAGTCATTGTACATCAGCCAAGTCGCTCAGGATTACTTCGTTAAAGTGGATGAAGAAGGAACCGAAGCGGCTGCTGTCACCTCCATCGTGGCAGATAACAAAGTAATGATGCCTGATGCAAAATTCAAAATGGAGTGCACCCGCCCGTTCGCCTTCGCCATCCGCGAGAACACGACCGGACTCCTGATCTTTGTGGGTGAGTACGATGATGTGCCACAACTAGAAAACTGATTTGACTAAATATTCATTGGTGAGGGCAAAAACGATTGCTCTCACCATTTTTTTACTATCTTAGGGATATGATTTAACCCATGATAACATGAAAAACAACGCTCCATTTTTATTTTTTGGCATGACAATGCTGGCGATAGGCTTGTTCTGCTGCACGTCACCCAACCCTGAGAAAAACGATGCGGCTGGTTGCGAAAAGGCGGACAGCACCGCAACAGAGGTGGACTCAGACACCACAAGCAGCCATTTGGAGGAATGGGTGTTGCCTCCCGAATCCGCCGAGCAGGTCTCGCTTGAAACGACGGAGCAAGAGCAGGCTTTCGTGAAGAGCAATAACAAGTTCGCCATGGATTGCTACGCCCAAGTACGAAAAATGGATTCGTCCTCCATCAAATTCTTTTCACCCATCAGCCTCAACATAGCATTAGGCTTATGTGCCAACGGAGCCTCCCCAAAGGGTGCGAAGGAGATTACGGACGCCCTGGGATTCCAGGGCGAGAACTCATTGGAAGAGATGAACGACTTCTACCAGAAGATCTATAACTCCCTCAATGTAAAAACCGATGATGCGGAGATGCACACCGCCAATGCGCTATGGGTCAACCAAGGAACGCCAGTCCGCAACAACTTCATAAAAGCCGCGAAGGAGAAGTATTACGCAACCGTCAGGCACCTCGATTTCAAGAATAATCCAAGCGCCGCAAAGTCCGCCATCGATCATTGGGCGGCACTTGCGACCAAAGACCGTATCCAATCATTAGGGGTGGACCTCACGGACTCCACACGGCTGCTGATTAACAATGCTTGCTATTTCGAAGCGAAATGGATGTGCAAATTTAAGTTGATGCCTCAGAAACGTAAATTCTATGGGACAAATAAAAAACCGGAACTGACAACGTTCATGAATATCGACTACATCCGCGACGACTGCCAATTGGCTTGTGCGGAGACCCGCAACTACCAAGCCGTCAAATTGTACTACAACGATGATTATTACATGATTGTCGTCTTGCCGAAAAAGGGGTACACGCTCGACAACGTGCTGCCATCCATCCAATGGAACACCATCCCATTCAAAACCATGAATTGTGAATTGTTCATGCCTAAATTCGAAAGCAGAGGTTTTTACACATTCGAACACATCTTGAAGACGTTGAACATCAATGACATATTTTCCAGCTATCCTGCGGTTCTTAATCCAAAGGAGGACGTAAAGGTCGAGCAAGTCCGCCAAGACTTCTTCCTGTCCGTAAGTGAAGAGGGTACCGAAGCGGCCGCAGTCACTTCCATAACAGTATCACTTTGTGAAGTTGAGGATGAACCAGACCCAGTATTTCACATGGACTGCAACCGTCCATTCGCCTTCGCCATCTGTGAAAAAAAGACGGGGCTACTGCTCTTCTTGGGTGAATATGACTTCGTGCCTGAAGATTGAGCAGTTAAAACCTTATGGAGGGGATCTCTCGACAGGCATCTTCTCCTTTTTCTTTTTCCCTAAAAACGGGCAATCATCCCCTGAGAAAAATATTTGCCGCGGAAATATGTGTTAATTGGAAAAAAAGACGTACCTTTGCGCTGTAAAGTAATTCAGGATATGTTTAATACAAAGTTCCATCATAACCATCATCATTATCAACGATAAGTTCGGTGAGCGGTTGTGTGTGCGATATAATGAGGCTTGCCGAGATTCGGTGAGCCTTTTGTTTTTTCAGGAAATAATAACAAAACAATAATATTCAATATGCTAAGAATTGCAGTTCAGGCCAAGGGCCGTTTGTTTGAAGAGACGATGACCATGTTGTCGGAGTCCAGCATCAAGATTAGTTCGGGCAAGAGAACCCTGTTGGTTCCAGCCTCCAATTTCCCAGTCGAGATCCTCTATCTGCGCGACGATGATATCCCGCAGGCGGTGGCGAGCGGTATCGCCGACGTAGGTATCGTGGGTGAGAACGAATACGTGGAGCGCCATGAGAAGGCCGATCTGATCAAACGCCTCGACTTCAGCAAGTGCCGCCTCTCTTTGGCAATTCCTAAGGCGGTGGACTACCAAGGGTTGGAATGGTTCAACGGAAAGAAGATCGCCACCTCCTACCCTTACATCCTGCAACAGTTCCTGGACAAGAACGGACTCAAGGCGGAGATCCACGTCATCACGGGCTCGGTGGAGATCGCCCCTGGCATCGGGTTGGCGGACTGCATCTTCGACATCGTCAGCTCCGGCAGCACCCTCGTCAGCAACAACCTGAAGGAGGTGGAGGTGGTCCTGAACTCCGAAGCCATCCTCATCGGCAACCCTCAATTGAGCGGCGAGAAGAAACAGATCCTCGACGAGCTCCTGTTCCGCTTCGACTCCTACAAGAACGCTGAGGGCAAGAAGTATATCATCCTCAACATCCCGAACGATAAGATCAAGCAAGTGTGCGAGATCCTCCCAGGCATGAAGGCGCCGACAGTCACTCCATTGGTGAAGGAAGGCTGGTCTTCGCTCCACTCCGTCATCTCGGAGAAAACCTTCTGGGACATCATCAGCCAGCTGAAGGCGTTGGGTGCGGAGGGTATCTTGGTGGTTCCTATCGAGAAAATGATCCTTTAATTCCGCAATCGTCATGAAGATCTATAAATACCCTGCTGCCTCCGAATGGACGCAGCTACTCGCCCGCCCGACGTTCGACAACGCGACGCTCTTCGACACCGTGCGCACTGTCTTGAACGATGTCAGGGAGAAAGGCGACGAGGCCGTCAAGGCCTACGAACTGAAATTCGATAAGGTGGAGCTCTCCTCCCTGCTCGTGACCGAGGCGGAGGTGGCGGAGGCGGAAGCCATCGTCTCCCCGGCGTTGAAGGAGGCTATCCTATTGGCGAAAGGGAACATCCAGAAGTTCCACAAGGCGCAGGCGCAAGAGCTCCCATGCGTGGAGACCATGCCGGGCGTCACCTGTTGGCAGAAGGCGAAGGCCATCGAGAAGGTCGGACTCTACATCCCTGGCGGAACCGCTCCCCTCTTCTCGACCGTGCTGATGCTCGCCATCCCCGCACAGATAGCGGGCTGCAAGGAGATCGTGCTCTGTACTCCTCCCAACAAGGAGGGCAAGGTGCATCCAGCCGTACTGTTCGCCGCCAAGACAGCGGGCGTGAGCAAGATATTCAAGATTGGTGGCGTACAAGCCATCGCCTCCATGGCCTATGGTACGGAGAGCGTGCCGAAGGTCTATAAGATATTCGGTCCGGGCAACCAATACGTGACCGCCGCCAAGCAGATGGTGAGCCTCAAGGACGTGGCCATCGACATGCCTGCCGGACCTTCCGAGGTGGAGGTGTTGGCGGACGAGACGGCCAACCCGGTATTCGTGGCCTCCGACCTGCTCTCCCAAGCCGAGCATGGCGTGGATAGCCAAGCCATCCTGGTCACCACCAGCGAAGCGTTGGCGGAGAAGGTGATGAAGGAGGTCGATGTGCAGTTGGCGCAATTGCCTAGGAAAGAGATTGCGGAGAAGTCCGTGGCCAACAGTAAGATATTCATTGTCAAGAACATGGATGAGGCCGTGGCGCTGAGCAACGCCTATGCGCCGGAGCATCTGATCATCTCGGCGAATGGTTACCGGGAGATTGCGGAGCGGATCGACAATGCAGGCTCCATCTTCTTGGGGCACTACACGCCAGAGAGCGCAGGCGACTATGCCTCCGGCACCAACCACACCCTGCCGACCAACGGTTACGCCAAGGCCTACAGCGGTGTGAACCTCGACAGTTTCCGCAAGAAGATCACCTACCAGGAGATCACGAAGGAGGGGTTGGAGCGCATCGGCGACGCGATCGAGATCATGGCCAGCAACGAGCAACTCTTCGCCCATCAGAACGCGGTGATATTGCGTCGTAAATGATGGATGCGGGACGACGTGCGCATCGTATTCGTATGTTCCTGAATTAAAACTGATTGATTATGTTTGACTTAAAAAATATAGTTCGCCCGAACATCTGGCAATTGAAACCCTACTCTTGCGCAAGGGATGAGTTCAAGGGCGAGGCATCCGTCTACTTGGATGCCAACGAGAATCCGTACAACGACTCCTTCAACCGTTACCCGGACCCACTCCAACTGAAGGTGAAGGAGGAGATCCGGAAGGTCAAGGGCGTCGAGGTGAAGAACATCTTCCTCGGCAACGGTAGCGATGAGGCGATCGACCTCGTCTACCGTATCTTCTGTGAGCCGAAGGAGAACAACGTGGTGGCCATCGCGCCAACCTACGGCATGTACGGTGTATGTGCCGACGTCAACAACGTGGAGTACCGCAGCGTCCTGCTCGACGACCAGTTCCAGTTCACGGCGGAGAGCCTTTTGGCGAAGGCGGACGACAAGACACGTGTCATGTGGCTCTGCTCTCCGAACAACCCCACAGGCAACGCATTGGATGATAAAGAGATAGAAAAACTTCTACGGACGTTCAAGGGTATCGTGGTGGTGGATGAGGCATACATAGACTTCTCCTCCCAAGCCAGTTGGAAGGATCGTCTCGGTGAGTTCCCTAACCTCATCGTCCTGCAAACCCTTTCGAAGGCGTGGGCGAGCGCCGGCATCCGTATGGGTATGGCCTTCGCATCGGAAGAGATCATCGGGCTCTTCAACAAGGTGAAGTACCCTTACAACATCAATGTCCTTACCCAAAAGCAGGCGTTGGACACGCTCCGCAATCCTGGACAGATAGCGGAATGGGTGAAGATCCTATTGAACGAGCGCACGTTGATGCAAGAATCCCTCGCGCAACTGCCGATCGTCGAGAAGATATACCCTACAGACGCCAACTTCATCTTGGTGAAGGTGCAGGACGCGAATAAGACCTACCAGCATCTGGTCGGCAAGGGCATCATCGTCCGCAACCGCAACACGGTGCAACTCTGCGGCAACTGCCTCCGCATCACGGTGGGCAAGCCGGAGGAGAATAAGATCCTGATGCAGGAATTGAAAAACATGAAATAACCAGAGATCGGGACGCCCATAAATGTGTGGCGTCCCGTTTTCATCTAACCATTTAAAACATAACGCCTATGAACACGACTAAAAGAACCATTCTCTCACTGTTGGTCTGCATATTTTGCACATTGAACGCTTTCCCAAAAAATTATCCAATGTCAGAGGTGGACAACGCTAGGCTAGGCCACGCCGTTGAACTGGCAGACCAAGGGCAAGCAGACTCTTCCCGTTATATCTTGGAGGAATTAGTAAAGAAATATCCTGAAAATTATTTGGTCAACTATGAGTACACCTATACCCTATGCCAAATAGGAGAGTTCAAGAAAGCGAATAAAATCCTAAGGAGTCTGGAAAACCATCCGGAAGCGACCGCTAGGCTTCATGCGATGATAGGAAATACCTACGATTATATGGGTCAGCCCAGCAAGGCGTTGAAGGCCTATCAAAATGGTTTAAAGAAATTTCCAAACTCGGGTATTTTGTACGTGGAGCAGGGTAACCTTTACCTCAACCAACGGAAATACAATGAGGCCTTGTCTTACTATGAGAAAAGTATTGAGGTGGATCCTATGTACACGACCGGCTATCTGAGGGCATCGATGCTTTACTTAAGTTCCTCCGAACCAGTATGGGGAATGATATATGCGGAGATGTTATTCCTGCTTAATCCGGAAGCGCAGGAATGCGCTGTGCTCAACAAACATGTTGTTGAGGCCCTTAGGAAAAATATAAAGAATGAGAATGATACGTTGCATGTCACATTGACCCATAGAAACAATATCTATATGCCTAAGAAGGCGAAAGCTAATGACGTCATGGACGCCCTCTTGTCCGCCTATAGTTCTTTCGAGGTGCCATATGAGGCAAACGTTGGTATCGCCGCTAAGATCCATGGATACAAGGACACGATTGATTTCGACCTCTTCACTAAAATCAGAGCGACTGTCGCCGATAGCATTGCCGGCTCTGTCTATACCCTCCCGCTCTTTAAATTCCATAAGAAGGTTATCGAGGCTGGCTTCTGGCTGCCTTACAACATGGCCATCTATGGTTCGGCCTTCCCTGTTGAGTATGAGTCCTACATGTCGAAGGAGGAGAACGTCAGCCAATTAAAAGCATTCGCGACGTGGTTGAATTTGTATGATTTCCCTAACGAGAGGGAGCAGGTCTCCAAAAATGTCTATGAGAGGGAAATCCTGAGGAAATTGGATGATTGATAGGCTATCTGCTATATATCCTTCTCAACTATTTTATACAAAAGACGCTTTCCCTGAACGGAAGCGTCTTTTGTATATCATGCCGACCGTAAATCAATCGCCTTGGATATTTACTCAATGAAAAAAATAGATTATTTTTACATGGAAAAGAGAGCGTTATGACATTCAGAACGATTAATGTGCCGCAAATATGTCTATTTAATATTTTTTCATAGTGTTTTTTGTGAAATCATTTTGTTATGTAAAATATATTGCGTATCTTTGACACGTAAACAAAAAAACGGATATAGCGTATGAAAGCAATTATCACATCTTTATTGGAGACCGACCTGTACAAGTTCTCTATGGGTCAGGCGATTTTTCATCAATTCCCTGGTTACAAAACCACGTGGACGTTCAAATGCCGCAACAAAGATGTTAAGTTCACATCCGAGATGATCGATGAAATCAAGCATCAGTTGCAGGAGTATTGCCAATTACGTTTCACGGAGGATGAACTGTCGTACCTTGAGAATATCGGTGCGAAGCGTGACGCTGCCGGCAACATCGTCAAGAGGGGTTGGATCAAAGGCTCTTACATTGACTTCCTGCGCATTTGGCGCCCTAGATACGAGGATTTCGAGATCACAGCCGATGCGGAGTGCGGTCTTAGCATCGAGGCGAGGGGCACATGGTTGAACACCAGTATGTATGAGATCCCTACGTTGGCGATCGTGAACGAGGTCTATTTTCGCTACGCCTACAACTACGACGAGTTGCGCCAGCAGTTCGTTCGCAAGCTGAACGAGAAGGTGAATCTCTTGGAGCAGGACATCTACGAATTGGGCGCATTCTCTGAGTTCGGATTGCGCCGTCGTCTCTCCGCTGAGTGTCAAGAGATGGCGGTCAAGGCTTTGAAGGAGGCCAAGATGAACGGGAAGTCTACATTCGTAGGCACCAGTAACGTCTTCCTCGCCAAGAAATACGGGTTGGTCCCCGTGGGCACCATGGCGCACGAGTGGATCATGTGCGTCGGACAGGGCAACCGCTCTGTCAATCCGGCCTACTCTAACCTCTATTCGCTACGCGCTTGGGTTAACGAGTACAAGGTGCAGAATGGCACCGCCCTCACGGATGCGATCACGACCGATTGCTTCCTGCGCGACTTCGACGAGGAGTTCGCCACGGTATTCAGCGGTGTGCGACACGACTCCGGCGACCCGTACGAGTGGGGAGACAAGCTCATCGCCCACTACCAAAAGCTTGGTATCGACCCGATGACGAAGACCTTGCTCTTCAGCGACAGCCTGAACTTCGAGAAGGCGACGAAGCTGAAGAAATACTTCGAGGGAAAGGCGAAGACCGCCTTCGGTATCGGGACGTTCATCGCGAACGATACGGACGTGCCACCTCTCAACATCGTCATGAAGACTACCCTTTGTAACGGAGGGGACGTGGCGAAGATATCTGACACTCCAGGCAAGGGCATGTGCAAGAATCCAGACTACGTCGACTACCTGCAGAGGGCGATCGATTGGCGAATGAATCATGCGGAAATGTAGGGAATGATAAGTGTAACTTTAAAAGACTGAATGTGATGGGATGGATTATAAAAGAGACGGAAACGTTGCTGAAATCTCCGATTGGCGACTTCAATGCAACGGCTAAGATAGACCCGAAGGGGGTGACGAGAAAGTACATCTCCATGAAAGCTCCTGATTGGGTTTGTGCAATCGTGCAACTCGGTGCTGGTAGCGATGACTTCCTGATGGTCCAGCAGTTTAGGCATGGCATCAACCGGGATGTGGTGGAATACCCGTCTGGCATGGTGGATAAGGGAGAGGAGGCTTTGCAGGCGCTCTTCCGTGAATTGGATGAAGAATTGGGTATCAAGAGGGATAATGTGCTTAGTGTTAATGAGTTGTACACGGCGAGTCCTAACCCTGCCTTCATGGAGAACCGTATAACGTGCTACCATGTGGTGGCGGACGCATATGGTGCGAGCCATCCGGATGAGGATGAATTCTTGGATCCAGTTATCGTTAAGAGGGGTGATATGGAGTCCATCGTATATCAGACCGACTACAATGCGATGATGCGCTTGGCATGGGAACATGCGCTGGCCATCGGAATATTTGATAAAAAATAGAATGTAACTCTTATGTTTTAAAGGAGGATAGGTTATGAAGAGGATCAAAGATGAAATGGTTGCTTGGATCAGGGACTATTTCGCCAAGAACGGAGACAAGGACACGAAGGCGCTGATCGGTATCAGCGGCGGTAAGGATAGCTCGGTGGTGGCTGCGGCTTGCGTGGCTGCGTTGGGCAAAGAGAGAGTGGTGGGTGTCATGATGCCGAACGGTGTGCAGAGCGACATCGCGGATTCTAAACAGTTGATCGAGTTCTTGGGCATCAAGAGCTACGAGGTCAATATTAACGATGCCTATGTGGGGATCAGTAACGAGATCATGCGCAAGACGGGTGGTGAGCTGACGCCCCAATTCAAGACGAACACGCCTTCTCGCCTAAGGATGGCGACCCTATATGGCGTGGCTGCCATAATCGGTAACTGTCGTATCTCTAACAACGGCAACCTCTCCGAGTGCCTCATGGGTTACTTCACCTTGTGGGGTGACGGTGCGGGCGATTTCGCTCCGTTGGCGAACCTCTACGTAAACGACGTGATAAACTTGGGCCTTGAGCTGGGCTTGCCTGAGAAATTCGTCAGGAAGGCTCCTTCCGACGGTATGTGCGGAAAGACGGACGAGGAGAACCTCGGCTTCACCTATGCTGACGTGGAAAGGGTCGCTAGGGGGAAGTTCGACGAGGTGGACCCGGCGGTGGCTCAGAAAATCGAGCAGAAGATCAAGGGCATGAGCTGGAAAACTAAATTGCTGAACCTGCCTAAGTTCGTTCCTTCCCAAAAGGTGTTGGCCATCATTGATGCGCAGAATGACTTCATCGACGGTAGCATGGGCGTTGGCGTGGAGAAGTGGAACAAGGCGAAGAAGGCGATCTTCGACCTCGTGAAACAAGAAGACTACGATAAAATTATCTTCACGAAGGACTGGCATCCGGCTAACCACTGCTCTTTTAAGGCGCAGGGGGGCATATGGCCTAACCACTGCGTGCAGGGAGAGAAGGGCGCTGAGATCGATGCGGACTTCGCCCACCTGCAGGTTAGGGCTTTGACGCTCAATAAAGGCATGAACAACAGCGTGGAGGAGTATGGCATCAATGTGCTGCAGAACCTCACCAACGTGAAGGAGCTGCACCTCGTCGGTTTGTGCTACGACTATTGCGTCGCTTCTTGCGCCAAGGAGAGCGCCAAAGCTTACCCTGGCGTGAAGATCGTCATCAAGAAGGCGGGTACCGTCGCTATCGACGAGAATGCCCAACTGGATCTGGAGGGCTTGCCAATCAGCGTGGAATAATTTGTGGATATATCACAGCTATATTTTTCGCATGAAGAAGGAGACTGTTCAGGGGCGGATCGCTTCGACGGTTTCCTTCTTCTTTTTTGTGTTAATTGTTTATCGTCAATGATTTCTTCAAAAACATATAACCATGGGATTCTAATGTCCAAATAAAATATAAGTTCGAAAATAAAACATTTTTCTTTGCCTATTGTTGGGAATGTATGGAAACAATCGATACATTTGCATTTATCTATTATTTCTAGTGTATTTGCTTATTATTTAAAATATTACAATTATGAACTTTAAAAGATTTTCAGGAACAATTTTGTTATGCTCAAGTTTCCTCATGCTCCACGCACAAGGTCTTGATGGAGAGCAGATTTTCGATGCGAACGTGACGATTAAGGGATACACGTTGATGGAGAATGGAGGGACAGTGAAAAACGTTCTTTCTGTCTATACGGGTGGCGAGACCGACATGGAACAGCACATTCAACTATCTGGTAATGAGATGAGTTATGGAGGCATCATACCTGCGATAGCCTCCTTGTCGAAATATGGGACGTTGATGCCCTTGAATTTCCATTCCAAGGATTTTAATTTCATAGGTGGTTCGGTTCGCATTGATAGTACGTTAACTGTGAAAGGCGAATGTTCCCTGCAAGATAAAGTGACCATATTCCCAATAAAAGGCGCACCGTGTAATGTGCGGGTTTCGGCGGATGATATGACTCCAACCATAAGTTTCGGTGGGAAAGATATGCAGTCCATTGCTGGTAAATTCAAAGCTTCTTCGTTCTCCTTCGTTGGAGGTCCTACGGTTTTCGACACGACGGTAACCATGCAGGGATTTTTGAGGGTGTATGATGAGCTATTTGTATGTCCGAATACTCAAGCTCCATTAGGTGTAAGTATCATGTCTGGGGAGAATTATACTCCGACGATATCTTTCCGTGGCCCACAAAACAGTATTCAGAGGGGAAGCATCCAGGCATCTACGCTCTTCATTGACGGCAAAATGGGTATTGGAACCAATGTGATCGACGGAGATGTGCAGTTGCAGGTCGCAGGCAAGATTTTGTGCAAGGGAGACATCGAGGTGGCTAGCATCGACGCCAGCGATATAAAGACCAATGACATCACCGTTAAGATGAATGACGTGGCGGACTACGTGTTCGAGGAGGGCTACGATTTGAAGAACTTGTCGGAAGTGGAGGCTTACGTCAATGAAAACAAGCATTTGCCAGGTATTCCTTCGGCTGCGGAGATCGAGAAGGATGGTGTCAGCCTCTCTAAGATGACCAACCTGTTGTTGGAGAAGGTTGAGGAATTGACTTTGCATATGATCCAACTGGAGAAGGAGAACAAGGCGCTGAAGGCTGAGATGCAGAATCTGAAGAAATAACCATAGCATTATTATATCATGAAACAAATAGTCCTTTTATTGTTACTTTCTTTGTCTATGGCCGTAACCGCCTCTGTGGGTGATCCGGACATAAACGGGCGGGAGAGTAATTCGAGCGGTTATGGGCTTTCCATGGTTCATCCTGCACCTACTGCCCTAAGCGCAAGAGGTACAAATGGTTATTTGATCGTAACCACAGATAAATATAGTACGGCAGTCGCAAAATTTGTCAGATGGAAAACGATACAGGGTTTTAATTGTATTGTTTTAACAAAGTCATCGTGGGCAAACAGCGATGAGGTTCTTTCCGAGATAAAAAAGACATACGATTCGGTTAAACCTAATTATTTGTTGATATTCGGAGATAATGAGGACGTGCCGTCTACTCATTATGCATGTGAAGGCGCCGAGAAATATCATGGTGTCCCCTACTTTTTGTCTGATGTGCCATACACTACGTTGAGTTCGCCTCTGCACATACTCCGGCCTGACATGGTTCATGGAAGAATATCCGTCTCGAATGAGTATGAGGCTGGAGTGGTGGTTGATAAAATCATCAATTACGAAAGGTATCCTGTTGAGGATGAGGCGTTTTACAATACGTCCACACATTATACGGCTCCGGAAGATGTGATGGATGAAAAGGGTGATGGCATACAGAGTGACTATTTTCTGCTTAACTCGGAGATTATCCGTAGTTATATGATGGGTTGGGGCAAAACGGTAAATCGGGAGTATATATATGGCCATACTCTTCCAACGCAATACATGGATTATTGCTATCAACATGGATATTTGGTGACGGAAGATCTTCAGGATCCCAGTGTGTGGCAAGCTACCAATACGTCGTTGTCTGAGGAGATAAACAAAGGCCGTTTTTATGTCTTATATTCCGGGCATGGCGGCATTAATGGCTGGCATGGTTATACTGTTTCTGATGTCGCCGGTTTGGAGAATGGAAACAAACTGCCTGTCTTGTATAGTGCGACCTGTTTGTCAGGTTCATTTGGTCATCCTTCTTGTTTTGCGGAATCCATGTTGAGGAAGGAAGACGGAGGAAGTGTGGGTGTCGTGGCTGCGTCGATGGTCTCTCATTTCTTGTGGAATGAAGCATTCAACATCGGTATGTTTAACTCGATTTACCCAGACCCTGGAATTAGAGCTAATTTTGGGCAAAATGATAATCCCGGATGGTCCTTAGACTCAAGGTATGTGGATAATGGAGAACCCACGTATGAGATGGGCAAAGTGATGCAGAGAGGTAAGTTTAAAATGGTTGAGATGATTGGTGATACTGCAGTAATTGATTCTATAATGATTTATATGTATCATTATTTCGGTGACCCAAGCATGGAGATCTATACGGAAACACCGGCTTGTCTCGACCCGTCCATCGTACAGAATGGCTCCACCGTCTCGGTGAACACGAATGGTGTCGACGGCTGTAAGATCGTGTTGAGCAGTTTGTCTGGTGATGAGATCTATGTGGCTGAGAATACGGGTTCTGCCTCTTTCTCGAACGTCACATTCCCTTACACTGTGCTTGTTTCGAAGCATAACTACAAACCATACGTGAAGCATTCTGTAAGCTATCTTCAGGACGAAAACATTAAGTACAATAGGGAGGTGCTTGCCAATGATATAATTGCCGGCAATAATGTCACTTCCCTTTATGGGAGTGGCGATGTGGTTGTGAATGGTGGCAAGCTTTCCCTCGTGGCGAAGAATTCTATCCAACTACAACCTGGATTCAAAACAAATGGGGGTAAATTGTTGGTTCATAAGGGCACAGACTATGATTGTCCGTTTAGCTTTGATGACCCTGTTAGTGTGTATAATGAGGCCCAAAGGATTGCACCTCATAGACATCCTGATTTGCCGGAGTTGACGGAAACGAATGACCTTGCATCCGCTTCCAATGCTCTCTATGTGGATGGCAACGCATTGGTGTTTAGATTCACAGATCCTACAGATGTCGAGATTTCCGATATGTTGGGAAGAGTGGTTTACGTTCGCTCCAACCTTCGTCAAGGACGCGTGGATCTGAACCGTGGTGTTTATACGGTGAAGTATGGTGATTCCGTGAAAAAGATTCTGATATCGGAAGAGAGATAGGCTTTTTCTCTTCTGCGGGTAATAGCACCGTTGGAGCAATCCTTCGGTGCTTTTTTTGTGGCGCTTTCTTCCCTTAGCGGATGATGCTCTCCGACTCTCCGCTATGCAGCTTCCTGTTTTTCTCTACCACCTCCTTCGACGTGTTGGCGTAGCAATAGACGCAGAAGTGGCTGCACGTGTTGTACATGCCGATATCCTTGCTCATCATGCAGCCGCAGAGTTTGCGTTGCCCTTTGTCCTTCATCTTTTCGGGCGACAAGGGCGGACGACTGAAATCCATACCGAACAAGGAATTCTTGTCGGGCAGTTCGCCGTAGTTGAGGTAGTAGAGCAAATCCTTATCGTCTGCCCAGAGTCGTTTCATCAGTTCACCGTCGATGCAGCGGTTGTGTTCGATGCCATACTTGTCGAGGTCGATCTGTTCGCCGCAGGTGGCGAGTTGCAGGTCCCAGCCCTCATCGTGCCAGCGGTCGCGGCATTTAGCGAGACCGTCAGCTATCTCGTTCATCTGTGTTTGGGTGAACTCCGCCTGTTCGATGGTCTCCTTCGAGAATTGGTTGGTCTCCTTCACGAGGTTGGACTGCACTTTGCGGTAGCCATTGATGTCGATGAAGCTGAAGACCAGTTTGTCGGTCAGTCCACGCAGTTGGTTACCGAGGTTCCAAACCTTCACGAGCAGGTCGTGGGGCGAGAGGGTAGGGGTGACGATAAGCGGGTCGAAGCGCCAGATGACACGTTCCTTGCCGATCTGTTCCGAGAGTTGGCGGAAGGTCTCCACCCGTTGTTCCACGCTGGGCACGTTAGGTTCGAAGCCTTCCTGGTCGTAGCCGTTGAGGGTGAATTGGAAGTAGTAGTGGATGCCCCGCTCGTCCAGTTCGTGCAGCAGCGGCAGTATCGGACGAGGGTTCTTGGTCCAGAACACCACCACCTTGCAGTTCTGGAAGGAGATGTACATTGGCTTCTGGTTGAACGGGTTGTACCACACGCAGTAGCCCGCCCGCAATCGGTTGATGAACCATTGCGCATAGAACGCCGGCACGTCCGTCGATCGGCTGGCGGAGAGGATGACGGGGGCGGAGGCGTTGCGTTCGATGCCCGAAGAATCTGTAAACGTGGTATTGATTGCCATAATTATTCTAATAATTTGGCTTCTTTATAGTAGAATTGAAATTCTAAAGGATCGTCACATCTCAACAACCCAAAATAGTGGCTCCACGTCAATTTGTGAGACAATGTCTCACAAATTTTTTAATGTTTTTACCGTCTATAGTTATTAATAGTCCATCTATTGACGATTCCGATATACAAATATACAATTTTATGGAAAAACACTCAAGTATGTGATAAAAATTATTTGCCCATATTTAGGCATGGATTGTTTAATTCGTAAAAGTTCCTTTCTATATTGCCTTTGGTAAGAGCAAATTGATCAGTTCAGGGAAGACACCCTTTATGTAAGTATATGGTTCATGTCATTTTAGCCACATTAGATTATGATTTCGAGTGATAACTGTTAAAAATGTGAATAGGCCGCCATATTTTCGTTTTTAAATCTTTGTATATTTAGATTTAATTTCTATTTTTGTAGAATTCCTACAAAATCAAGATTGAAATGATATTAAAGATTGAATTTGAAAATTTCTTCTCTATCCGAGATAGAGTGAGGATTGATTTCAGAGCAGCAAACATCAATACGGCTCTTACAAAAGAATTGAGTCATAATGTGATGGAGTGGAAAGGAGTCCCTATACTTAAATCCGTTGGTTTGTTTGGTCCTAATGCATCAGGCAAATCGAACATTCTTAAAGCTATCAATTTCTGTTGTAGAATGATATTAGATTCACATCTTCACAATGAGGGTGTGGTCTTTAACTTTGAGCCATTTAAGTTTGACGGGTGGCAGGATAAGCCTAGTGAGTTTTTGATTGATTTTGTATGTGATGATGTGGAGTACGAATACTCATTTGAGTTGACCAAGAATCGTATTCTTTCAGAAAGTTTATACTATTATCCAGTTGGCAGACGAGCAAAAGTCTTTGTTCGTGACGCTAACGGTAAGTATAGTTTTGGCACAGGTGTTTTCAATAAGCCTGCTGATGTCGTATTGAATACAAGTGATAAAAACCTGTTCCTCAGCCGTGCAAGTTCCATGAACAGGGAACTTGCCCAGAAATTGTACCGATATTTCATGAATCAGTTCATACTCGGACTGGTTAATGTCAATGAAATGGTGGCTCTTGACAGTTTCAATACTTATAAAAAAGTGATTCTCAAAGCTCTTGAAATCTGTGACACAGACATTACTGACATAGAAGCAAGGAAAGAGCAGATCTATGCACCTGTTGCCGTGTTAGGTCAAGTTGAGTTAAAACATATTGATGTCTTGAAGTTTAAAACATTTCACCGCAATAATAAGGATGTGATGTTTGACATGGACATGGAAGAATCAGATGGTACAAGAAAACTTTTCCAAATATTACTTCGATTGCTTGATGTAGTGAAAAACAGAAAAGGAATCATGCTCGATGAATTTGACCAAAGTTTGCACACTCGTTTGGCTGATTTTATCCTCGACTTGATTCACGCTTCAGAAAGCAGCCAGTTATTGTTCACCTCCCATAACACGAATCTTATTGATGTCAAAAGGCTGAGACGTGACCAAATCGTCTTTGTCAACAAGTCAGAACGAGGTGCTACGGAAGTTTATTCACTATATGACTTCAAAGATTTCCGTGAGAATATGGATGCCGAAAAGGGATATATACAGGGACGTTTTGATGCCGTTCCTTATGTCGATTCTTCCGTATCAAGTATTAAGCAATTATTGGAGGGCTGACTATGGCAAGCAGAAGAGAAAAGACGCCACCTAAGCAGATGCGGAAAATCGCCCTTGTCATATGCGAGGGTGAAACAGAGGTGTGCTATATCAACCTTTTGAAAACGTGGTACAAGTCACCTATTAGAATAGTTTCGCATATAGAAGGAACGAAGATAACGCCTTCGCTTGTAGATAACAGAACAAAGGAACTCAAAATCTCTCCATGGGACAAGGTGCGCACTTTCCTTATGTATGACATGGATGTACAAGCCATCAATGAGAAATTGCAGAAGTGCAAGGCGGATATGTTGCTGAGTAATCCTTGTTTTGAAATATGGTTGTTGCTACATACCAAAGAACAAAAGACAGCTATCAATACTGACGCACTCATCAAAGAGTTGAAGAAAAGTGCTCCCACATGGAAGAACTATTCCAAGACAGCTTTTACCGACACTCAAAAGTCTTTCTTGAACGACAACACTGATGTTGCTGTTGCAAGAGCTAAGAAATTGTGTGAGTTTCAGAATCCATCCACAAGTATTTACAAATTGATAGAGCTGTTACAAAAGAACACAAAAAATGATTAATCATTAAGCACGTATAATTAACGAGAATTTAATAAAAATATAATGACATCTGCAAATTACAAAATAGCCCAAGAATTGTGGCATTCTTTTTACCAGAACGTTATGTACCATCAACGATATTTCATATCTCACCCTATCCTAGACAAACTGAAAGAAATTGCAAAAAGATGTGAATTGACACTAAGTCAAGGAACTGTATATTATCGCGCAAGAATAATAGATGATAAGGCCGCCAGTAATGAACATATGATTGCCAAATGCTATGGAAGAAACTCAACCGAAGAGACTCGTAAATGGTATCGAAATAAAGCAAACAAATTCAGAGGGTTGTCCAAAGAAGGTTCTTATGTTCCACCGAATCCAGATGTAATAAGAGATGGACGTTCCAATCCTAGGTTCATCCGATACTTATATATGGCAGAAAGTCCAACCACAGCAGTATTTGAAGTTCGTCCTTTGTTATATAATGCTGTTAATGTTTCAGGAATAGAAGTGAAAGAGCAGTTGCAGATTTCCAATATTGCTGTTGATATAGACATGAATCCCGAAAACGAAAAGAGTTTGGATGAATGGATTTTGTGTTTCATACAATCCGCATTCTCTTCTCCAACCAATAATCCTGATGACTATATTCCAACTCAAATCATTGCGGAATTTTTTAGACATTTGGGATATGATGGAATTAGGTATAGTAGTTCATTACATAAAGGTGGTTACAATTTTACTATATTTGATACGTCTAAGTGCGAAGCCATATTTTCAACAGATCTCCGACTTGAAAATATCAAAATAAGTCTTCGACCTGCTATTGGTGCAGAGAATATTGATGGAAGATTTGAATATATTGTTGACAACGTTCCTATGAGAATCAATCCTGAGAATGGGCAATTGGTTGAAGTACAAATATAATTGTAGTAAATATCAAAGAATATTTGAGGAGAAGAACCAGACGACGTGACTCTTGTTGGCCTACATCGCATCCAGAAGCGACAGGCCGAAGGCGGCATTTTCAAGGTCAAGTGCCAAAGATGCAGCTATGGAGATAGCCAGGATGACCCACAAGGGAGGCATCAAGGAGGTGGACATAAAGAATATCCTTTACAACCATGGTATATCGTATCAGGTGGTTACGAAGCTGGAGAAAACACCCATTGACGCAGTAGCCATCCAGATGACTGATTATCCGGCTATTGTGGTAACGCACCGCTATAATGACATGAGTAAATTGATATTTAATGTCTTGCATGAGCTTGGGCATATTGCGCTACACATGGATAGGGACAAAGAGACGATATTTATTTCTTCGGACGAAACCTATTCCCGAGAAAACAAGCTAGAGAAAGAGGCGAACAGATTCGCCGAAGACATTCTCATCCCAAGGGAGATATGGAGCAAGTTGATGTCCGCAGGCACCAAGAGTTTGTCGAATCAGTATATCCTAAAGCGCCTTGCGCAGTTATCCTCAGACTACCATCTCAACTATCACATTGTCGTGGAGAGATACCGATACGAATCAAACCATTATGGGATTGGGGTGAAGGCTATTGCTATTGGGTAAGTCATCCACAAGGTAACGCTTGAAGATTTTTAAGCTTATAAGTAATATCGTTTGGAGGCGTTTCTACCCAATATGCTTGATCTTCACGTTTGCAGTTGTCTGAAGTTACCACCATTTTGAAACGTACACATCGTTCATCGGACATAAACAGGTACACAACATCTCCAATGGCAAAACGTGCTCTTCCCATTCTCCAACTGATGAAACCAAGACTCAGGATAGCATCAGCATGATGGCACCTTTTTCTATTGGCAAAGGCAAGCCAAGTATGATTGTGAGACATATCAACCATTTAAAAATTAAAAACATTCATCAATTCATCTAACACCGTTTTGAATCCATCAAAAGCAGTATCAGGGAATGTGTTATAGTTCTTCTCTATATAATCCTTTATTGCCGCCCCTTTATTTCCTATAGAGTTATTTCTAAAATCCTTATATTTTCTAGAATTAATCACTGGTGTAATGACAGATACATATGCACTCTCAGCAAATATATCTTCAACCATATAAGTCTTATCTGGTTTAATGGTTTTCTGACCGCCATTTGCAGCAGATATAGAGGCATCAGATGTCGGATAATTCACTGAAGAATAGCTGTCTTGGTAAAACATCGGAATAATTTTCACTCCTCCTCCAGAGATTGCATCAATCTTCTTCCATCCATCTTTCCAACCACCATCATCATAGTCAAATATGAATACGATTTTCTCAATTTTAGCAATACACTTAGAAAGGATCTGATTATATATTACTTCTGCAGAACTAGCGCTATTAGCAGAGATAATAGCAATATCATTCAATTTGCTATATTTTGAATCCGATTTTTCAAAAATACTAATTGCTTTTCTCAGATATTTATCATCATATTTTCCTTCAACTACAAGTATATATTTCGAACTAAGGATAAACGAACCTTCAAAATAGTCGATTTCATTATCTGTTAGTTCTGCGAGATGTTTCAACGGCTCTGAACTCTCAATCTTGCCATCATTCATATAGAAAATATTATTCTCATCAAAACCATCCCAGCGCTTATTAAGAAACATTGGTGAATGTGTGGTCATTATTGTTTGCCCCTCAAACTCTGAAATAAGTTTGAGGAGATCTTTCTTCATTGCAATATGGGTATGTGCATCAGGCTCATCAAGAAGAACAAGTGAGTTTTCGACACCTAATACCTTTGCTATACATTCAATAAGAATTAGTTTCTTCTCACCTTCGCTAAGATCGTCAAAATCAATCTTGTTACCTTCAACATTGACAGAAACTTTAATCTCATCTATTAGTTTGTCTATCTTATTACGATCGTTTTTCTTTGGTTGAGACAACAAATAGAGGAAATTGAAAATATATTTAGACTTTTCATTTTCTGGTATCTGCCTACCATCCACATAAATATCAGTAGTTGCCACCATATTGAGGTTTATGGCCGTATATCCATCTTGGGTGATACGGTTAAACCAACGCAATGCTGCATGTTTTTGAAACACATCTCTCTTTGAACCATCAATAACAAAATCGAGTTCAACGTCTATAGGAGTGCTAATATTTAGAGTTTTCTTCAAGAAACTCTTCACTTCTGCTTTATCAGAGCAAACAAGTGAAATCAAGGCTATTTTCCAGCAATATTTGTTTACATAAAGAAACTTAGGAGAAGAGTATGCTCGCTTTACTGCCTCATTAAAATAATCCATATGATAATTCTCAAAAGCAGTATGCCACAATCTTAGGTCTTCTCCGCTATAACAAGCAATTACAGATGAAGGGAATTCGAGTTCTTTTGCAGTGCATTTTTTCCCATCTTTCTTAGCCAGGCCCTTCTTTCTTGTGTATACATGCCCATTTAACTCATACTCGATTTCATAATCGAAAGGAATTCCTGAACCGTTCTTATTGACTATACCATCAAAGACAATACTTATAGCTTCAAGCAAATTACTCTTGCCTGAGCCATTAAGACCGATCAGAGCAATATAGGCATTGCTTTTTTCAAAGTTATAAGTACCTGAAAGATTCTTGTACTTTTTTATATATAAACTCTTTAGCTTCATACCTAATCAAAAATTTTATGTTCGAACGACGAAAGAGCCTTTCTCTCCAATAATGCAATGTCTTTTTCATCTTGCTTCGCTTCTAAGTACATTTTATCAAGCGATGATACAATTTCATCTTGCACTTTAGTTGGTGGCACCACAATTGGAATTTTACATATTTTGTCCTGATTTACTATTGGTAGTGTTGTTTTTGATTGATCAGCCGTTGTTATATCTCTATTATGTAACAAATAATAATATACATACTCTGGATTTATCATGCTACTATCAATAGAAAAACCAGTAATTTGTTGATTAGAAGAAACTATTTCATCTTTTATGATACCTACTTTACCCACTGTAGAGCCAATGCCAACAAACAGTATGTCTCCTTTATGATAAACCCTGGCCTTCTTGTCATCAATAGCAATATCAGTGATTGTCCTTGACGAATACTCCAAATATTTATTGTTGCCTAAATCTGCTGGCGTAAAGAACTTTACATCACCATCAAAATATTCAGGATGCGAGGTTGGGGGTGTTGTCCCTGTTGAAATATGCGTAATAAACTTTCCTAAGTTTTCAATCCGATACTTACTTTCTATTGCGTAAGTATCCACAAGAGCATCCCATCTACTACCTGTATCTATCAAATGAATAAATTGCAAAAGAGATTCCGATTCTTGGAACACTCTCTGTTTGATCCCAAGTATGTTGCAAATTAACTTTTGGGCATCAACTGCTAAAGATTTGATTTTATATTCCTTTCGTATCGCAGATTCCATATGTGTATTATAATCTCTCAAAATTTTCTCTTGTTCATCAATACTTGGCAGAGGAATCTGCTGACTAAGGAATGCATCAATATCAATACGCTTACGATTGGTTGTACCACTACTACATTTACGAGCAAACTCTACAAACTTTTCGGTTGTAGAGATAAGAACCAAAAACTGAGGAATTATCTTTTGTGTATCAACATCAAATACAGGGAAATCATTGGTTACAATGGCTCCTTCCAGCTTCTCAGGAACTATGCCATATGCGCCGTTTCGAGCATCAATCTTTGACATGATAAACTGTCCTGCATGAACAACATGCTGACGCTTAGTACCAATTTTAGAGCCTAAAAGTGTTTCGCCATTGTTTCTTGGAACAACACCTCCATTATTGATTTTAATGGTTACCTGCTTGTATTCAAAATCATCTTGGATTTCAATAATGTCTTTGCTCTTAACGAGAAACGACCCAATCCTTGCCTTTGGGTATTTCTTGGTAAATCCAAGATCTTCTTCATCAGCATACTGGGCACTCCAGTTAGGAATGTCCTTATAGTTTGCAAGATGTAGATACTTATATATCATATTTGCCATGCAGTACTAATCTTTATCATAAAACACCTCAGGTTCGCAGACAATACCATTGAACTCTCGAATACGGGTCATGCCACCATCATTATATTGATACGATGTTTTCGCATGTCGTTTATTCCAAAGATTGTTTTCTTTACGGTATTTGGCAAACTCTTCTAATAGAGGGTCTAAATCGTTTTCAATCTTAATTCCAATAGAGTTGATACCAGCACGTTTGATGTCGGCGATTGGAATCACATAATCAAAACGCTGCTTGACAAGAGCCTTTGTTTCCTGATCAATCGCTGCTTCAATTTCTTTTTTCCTTGCTCGAAGAGTCTTCTTCTCTGTAGCAGGCAATGCCTCCTTTCCTCTTTTAGCCAATTCTGTTTCTATCGAAAATAACTCATCGACGTATTTTTCTCGTACTTCTGCAAATGCATTTGCTTTTATACCATTGTATTGCGCCTGTTCTTCTTCAGTAAAACGTTTGAAAAACATAAGACTAGGTTTAACAGTCGCACCTGCAGCCATAAATACATCTTGGGGAATAGAAACAATTAATAATATTTTTGCTCTTCCTTCAAAGTAATCACGTACATTCTGAAGGTTGGAATTGTTCAACACACCTTCTGGCAAAACGATGCCTAAACGTCCTCCTGGCTTAAGCAAATTCAGACAACGATCTATAAATAAGACTTCTGTAAGGCCGCTCATCTTACCAACTCCGAATTGATCAAGAAGAGATTCTCCAATATGATCATTAACCTGTTTTAGCGCAGTAAGATATTCCTCACCATATCGCTTAACATAAGCTTTGATTTTAGTCTCGTCTGTAAATTTATCAGCCTCAGTGATTTTAATATCCTTGTCTACACGAGCACCAAACGGAGGATTCGTAAGGATTACATCAAAGCGACCATCCCATATACCATTGACGTTTAGAAGGCCATCATGATGATGTACTCCACCATGACCGTCGCCATGCATAATCATATTCATTTTCGCAGTACGCGCCATACGTGGGTTTGCATCTGTGCCATAAATGCAGTCAAAAGACAAGCTGCGTAATCTTCCTTTCGCATTATTGACATCCACCTCAAAATTCATTTTTGAGAATGCATCAGAAACCATTGCATCTATAGCTTCTTGCTCTTTAGGTTTCAGATCATCATAATTTTCAGGAATGAGTTGCTTCTTAACCTCTTCTTTACGTTGTTCTAATTCGGATTCAATCTGCTCACGTACATACTCAAAAGCTCGAATCAAGAAACCGCCACTACCACAGCATGGGTCACAAATATATTCACCCTCCTGAGGATCAAGAACTGACACCATAAACTCCACAATGGTTCTAGGTGTAAAGAATTGACCTAATTCCCCACGGAATGTACGTCCCAAGAACTTTTCAAATGCAATACCTTTGACATCATCAGATGTTGTTGAAAGGTTATATATTTGCAGTTCCTCAACAATCTTTTCAAAACTTGTTTCGCGAATCCGTATAGTTTCATTCGGGTCAAATAGATTATCCTTAGCAAAATCTTCCTTTGTTTTCTCAAACAAGAATTGGTAAAACTCAGGAGCATCTTTTGACTTATATGAGTTGTAACTTTCCTTTGCTTTAAGGAATGCATCCTTTGAAAATATTTGAGTGCCAGTATTATCACGTTCATATCTTATTTTAATAAATAAGACCTTGCTTATTTCATCAAAAGCAGCTTCTGGAGAAAGCTTGTCATTATTTCGAATAATGTTATGGCACTTGTAGAGCAGACGAGAAAACTCATCTCTGGTGAAAGCTTTCGTCTGGTTCAACAACTCCTTTACCTTCTTTTCATCTGTGGCAGCCTCAGAGGTAGGAATGTCAACAATTTCTTCGAGTTTTTGGGGTATCTTTCCTTTGACAACTTTGAAGACACGAGTCTCCTTTAGGTTGGTAGTTACAAAAAAATCTGCGCCAGCCCATGCAGCATAGTTATAGCCTTGATAATAATCTTCCTTGCGAATAGTGACAGTTTCCGCTTTGCATTCAACCACAATAAAGGCACTTTTACTGTCTGCCTTATCTTTAGCTGATTTCCAAATAACAATATCTGCTCGGGCTGCACCCTGACCACGCTGAGAGTTCGGCACCTTCAGTTCTTGATCCATTTGCTTTAGGTCATAACCATAGCTATCTACCAATCGACAAATGTATCTTTGGCGAACTTCCTCTTCTGGTTTTACAACTAACCACTTATCTTTAAGCGGAGCGTATATCTTGTTGTCTTTAATTTGTACTTCCATGTTGTTATTTGGGCATTTGGTCTGATATTTTCTTTGCAGGATCTCCCTTCTTTGGTGTCTCTATCATCATATACTTGGCACCACTTCTCACGAGTGTGTCCCAACCATACGGACAGTTATCACGCAAGTAAACAGATTGTTCAGATATGTTTTTACCACCCTTGTCATTGTATGATTCGGAGGTTATACAGACAAGAGTAATGTACATATCATTCCATTCAGGATCTTCTTCTACCCAGAAATTATCTTCTTCGCAGTTGAGCCATTTGTTTGTGATAATCTTCTTTTCTTTTTGTTGTATTGTCGCTAGTCTTTTTTCTGCATCAGGGAGTAATTCTATCAATTTGCGATTATATTCCTTGCACAGTGATTTTGCTTTTTTCATATCTGTCAGCTGTTTCGCTTCCGCATCATATTGGTGCATCATGCTTTGGGACTTTTTAAGAAGTTTGCGAGAGATTGGCTCGAAATTGCAAAACTTCCCATCGCATGCAACCATTGGGAATCGATGCTGAACATTAAGACCATTCTCGTCAAGCGAATACCATGTTACAATACAGAAATCTTTGTTCATAGAGTCTCCGTCCACCTCGTTTATCTCCATGAAAACGAGAGGATGTGGAGCCATTTCTACAAAGGCATCGCCTTTTTTTAAGGCTGTTGTTGCAGTTTCATCCATAACGATTGTCACAATTTACTTAATTGTCACTTAACCGAACTCTTTTCCCATTCTTTTGCAAGTTCTGTAAGGCGGCACATTTGATTAGGGCTCTTAGGCTTTGGGGTATTTCCTTTCGAAGTGCAGGGGTGATGTAACTATTTTGAATAGTCTTACGTCTCACAATACCACATAAACTCATAATCTTTTGCACGTCAATATACTTGCTATTCATTATAGAAATCAGCTTTTCTACTTGGGCGGTCAAACTCCTTTCTTGTTGTCCATTTTGCTATCAACTTTGCCTTTAGGATGAAAGCATCGACATGGAACGATGGGATGGTACAACCTCTTGTATATCCCTAACAGATACTTCACAAAGTTAGAGTATATTTTTTAATATCAAGAAATTGCGTGTGATTTTTTCATAAGCATGTTCCCGCACTTAATTCCAAGTATCATATAGACGGATTGATCATGGATTTGGGGACCGGTCGGAAAGTGGTTGGATGATGTCTGTATTCCGTGCTAAATTTATATCGATGGCGTGATAATTAGTCGCCATGTGCCATCTTTCTCTACTCGTTGTATGTAGCCTTTGGTGGTCAGCTGCTTCAGTTGCTTGTTTACGGCTGCAACGTTGATACCCACCTCATTTGATAGCCTCTGAATAGTGATGTCTGGGGCAGCATACATAAGATTGAGGATCTTGCTTGTTGAGTCGCTGCGGAAGTTCACTCGCTCACTATCGAACCACCATACATTATTCCCTCGTTCTGTGAGGAAACGAATATTGTACGTAACTTCCTCTACAAATAGCTTGGTGAAATAGGTGAGGAATTGCCCTTTGTTTTTGCAAGTTTTTGCTATTAAAGGTATATAACGTCTACCTTTTAAGCCAATTTCTTGCATTTCTTACATTGTGGCGAGTTTGGTTAGCTGTTGTCACATCTTCTTCGGGAGAAGGTATGTCTGGATGTGCTTCGAAGATACGAATTAATTATGAAAACCACGTAAGATACACTCAAAAGGAATGTGATTTTCTTCTCTTTTATTGTGTTTTGTTCAATTTTTTACTCTCGTATTTGTATGTACGCTCGTTATTCAACAAGGGCCCTTCCCTTATTTCGTGTTTTTATTTATCGTCAAACACCTCCCAATAACCACTATAACCGCTACCTACATAGCGAATGTGTGTAATACTATCACTTTTTTGCCGTACCTTAAGGAACGATGTAATGCAACATGATAATTTCCTTCTTTTCGAGTAAGAGGATTTTATCCGTTTGTCTTATGATCCACCTCCCAGTGTCCGCCCTTGTCCGGACCTATGCGACGAACGACACCTTCTGCTTGCATACGTTTGAGGTGCTTGGAGATGGCACTACGGTTTATGCCGAGTCTCTCCGCCATTTGCATGGAGGTGATTTGTGGATTCTCTGTGATGAGCGACAGAATAGCATCACGAGTTTTCTGTCCACCTTTTCTGTCCACCTTAGGGGTTTTCTGTCCACCTTTTCTGTCCACTTCGTCTTGCATGGATTTCTCATAGTTTTGTATGTCATGTTGCAGATGAGCGATGTGGAGGCGTGCCATGCAGTCAAGGAAGATGCTGATATCTTCTTTCTCTCGTGCGTCAATGAGAGACTGGATGTATTCGGCTTTATCTTGCTTCAGAACCTTTGTGGGCAAAACATCATATTCCATCTGCAATAGATTCATAAGCAGTCGACTGGTTCGTCCGTTGCCATCTGCCCAAGGGTGAATCGTGACAAGTTCGTAATGTGCCCAAAAACTGAGTTCATATATGGCACAAGTATCAGACGAGTCAACAACCCTACGTCGAGCGTTCAACTCCCTACAAAAATCTTCCAATCGTTGCGGCACTTTCAGATAGTTCATATACGAACGTCCTCCTGCTCCTGCGGTAACATTGAGTTTACGAAGTTCCCCTTTTGAAGCATCAAATGAACCTCCAAGGGAGTTATATACCGAGCCTGTACGTGCCATTACTTTGGCTGCCAGATTAATAAGGGATTCAACCGTAATCTCTTCATGACGTTTAATCCATACATATCCATAGTCGTATGCCGCTTTAAGGTCGAGATTCATGTTTTGTTCAGTTATGTTGCGTTTACTTGAGGTGATGCCCTCATCAAACAGCAATTGAGCCTCCACTTCGGTCACTGTACTGCCCTCAATGGCGGTGGAATGGGTAATAAGAGAGTATAGATAGAACTTATCATAGTCTATCTGTTTTGATATACCCAGATCATGATGCTTACTGAGTAATTGAATCAATCTCTCTTTATTCTCTTGTGTCATAATTTTATTGCCCGCTCAACATCTTGTGGATTGTATGTTTGCATATACTTGCAAATGTAGGAAAATAATTCCCATTCAAAGGGAGTATAGGAAGATTTTTTGGCAAGAGATCAGGGGTTGTTTTCTCTACTTATCTCCAAGGATGTGCTTGACGATTTCCTCAAGGAACACGGCAGTGCTTACACCGCCCTCGACAAGTGCGAGCAGAAATCCCTGAACAAGGCGTTAAACAAGCTGTGCACAACTCTCGTGAAGAGGGTCTATATGAGTCAGGCCTATATGCTCGATTAATTAACAAATCTCTCCGTGCTCCGTGTGGGCATGGGGGAGTATAACTTCCTCCCTCTCCGCATGCGTCTCCTTTTTTGCATACGAAGGTGACATCCGCAACAGACTTGATTTCTTCCCAAGAAGGCGGAACCAATTCGTCAATGGTTGGCTGAAGTGGGCGCACAACGAATCGCCGCCCGAAGCCTCTCTCCGGGCGGCATTCTCTTACAATATCACGTACTCTTTTGGCTTGAAGTTGTCCTCCATGCACCATGCGTGCGCCTTGCCGTGCCGCATGCGGAACACCTGAAGGAAGGCGAAGAACGCCTCGTCGCCTTGCTGTGCCCTCCAAGGCTGGAGGAACTGGCGTGACGGGTGGTTGACGATCTCTTCCTTCAATGCTCTATCCTCGACGAGCTCGAATTTGCCTTCCACACGTATCTGGTACTTGCCGCAGGAGAAGCACACCTCGGCGCGCGGGTCGGCCACCAACTGGCGGTATAGGTCCTTCGTCACTCCGGTATGGAACACGATGCCTTCCTCGTCGGCTTTGTACATCAATATGCCTCGTACGTGAGGCTGCCCGTTGTCATTGGTCGCAACGTACATCACTGGATGTTCGTTCATCAGTTTGAATAGCTCTTCTTTTGTCATTGTGTGAATTTTTTATTGTTATCTACACCCCCCAATCTCTTCGTATGTATGTCCTGACTTGGGTACATCTTCATCCGTACAGGTATTGCGGTTTTCACAAAGTTACGCGAATCCGCCTGCACTTCCAAGAGGGCTCCTCCCTCCTAATGTTAAAAAACGCTTTATTTATGGCTATTCCGCGGTAATTTGGCAGGTGCTGATTGTTCCATATGTGCGGTTAATGTTGTACCTTTGCGCCCTGTTTGTGAAACTACTCTGGTCTAACAGGGTATGATTGGATAAACCTAAATAATTAAGTAAGAGAGATTAATGGTTAGTGAGATTATATTGATTAGCATACATGGAGAGGATCGTCCTGGTGTGACTGCTTCCGTGACGGAGATTTTGGGTAGATATGGCACCACCATCTTGGATGTGGGCCAGGCGGATATCCACCATACCTTGTCGCTGGGTTTCTTGGTGAAGATCGATGACTCGAACGATTCGGGTAACATCATGAAGGAAATTCTCTTCAAATGCTCCGAACTGGGCATCCAGGTGCGTTTCTCGCCTGTCTCGTCGGACGAGTACAACGAGTGGGCGGGCAAACAGGGTCGCCACCGCTACGTCGTCACGATGTTGGGCCATGCGATCACGGCGCGCCAGATGGCTTTGGTCTCCAAGGCGGTGGCGGAGCAACACCTCAACATCGACTCCATCAAGCGTCTTTCCGGTCGTCCTTCGTTGGACGTGCGGGAGCTGGAGAACGTGCGTTCCTGCATCGAGTTCTCCGTGCGCGGGCAGTTGTTGGACAAGGAGGCGCTCTCCCAACGTTTCATGGAGATCTCCTCGCAGGAGAATGTGGACATCTCCTTCCAGAAGGATGACCTCTACCGCCGCAACCGCCGCTTGGTATGCTTCGATATGGATTCCACGCTGATCAAGACGGAGGTGATCGACGAGCTGGCGGACCGCGCCGGTGTGGGCGACCAAGTGCGAGCCATCACGGAGTCCGCCATGCGTGGTGAGATCGATTTCAGCGAGAGCTTCCGTCGCCGTGTGGCGCTGCTGAAGGGGTTGGACGAGTCTGTGATGCGTAATATAGCCGAGAACCTGCCGATCATGGACGGCGCCGACCGTCTGATGGGTGTGCTGAAGCGTTGCGGCTTCAAGATAGCGATCCTCTCCGGTGGTTTCACCTACTTCGGCCGTTATCTGCAGAAACGTTTCGGTGTCGATTATGTCTATGCCAACCAGTTGGAGATTGTGGATGGTAAGCTGACGGGCAACTATGTGGGTGATATCGTGGATGGTAAGCGCAAGGCGGAGTTGCTGAACCTTATCGCGCAGGTGGAGAAGATCGAACTGGAACAGGTGATTGCGGTCGGGGACGGTGCGAATGACCTCCCGATGCTGAACTTGGCGGGCTTGGGCATCGCTTTCCATGCGAAGCCTAAGGTGAAGGCGAACGCACAACAAGCGATCTCCACCATCGGGTTGGATGGTATCCTCTATTTCCTTGGGTTTAGGGATTCCCACATCGAGTCGCTCGTGTAGGGTGACGGTGTGTGGCGGGGCGAAATGCCCTCATATATGGTTCAAGTGGGTTCGTCCAATGATTGGATGAACTCACTTTTTTAGTTCCTTGGTGTATCTTTTCTTCCTGATAAAGTTGAAACATACCCCGAAAAGTCCGAGGAGGACGAGCGGCAGCGCTATGTTGGCGATCTGCCAGAAGGTGCGTTGGCCGATGATGGCGGGTTTGTTCAGGAGGCGCAGTTTGATCTCCCGTGAGCGGAGGGCCATCCATCCGTCGTCGTCCGTGAGGTAGTTCACAGCATTGAGGAGCAGCTCCTTGTTGCTGAATTGTTGGTTCATGTAACGGTCGTAGCCGAGCGGCAGGATGTTCATGTTCTCACCCTTTCCCTGCACATCGTTCCGGATGACGTCGCCGTCTGCGATGACAACCATCTTGGTCGGTTTGCTCTCCGTCAGCATCGGGTCTGACGTCGTCACGCCCTGAGGGACCATTCTGTTCTTGAAGACGGAAGGGAACACGCCCTCCAGCACGGCTCCGAGGATGATATTATGCTTGTTGAAGTAGTAACCGTTCTTCTCCACGTTGATGACATCCATGCTGACGACGGAAGGGATGTTCTGCACGTGCGTACCGGTCGAGGTGACGAGCAGCGGAGTCTTCTTCACGTCCATCTCCTCGTTCACGAAATCGATCGAGCTGACGAACTCCGTCTTCACGGGCGCCAGGTTCTTGGAGATAGGGTGGATAGGGGTTGCCAACGCCAGAGGCGAGTAGTACCAAGGCATCGGTTCGTACTTAGGCTGGTCGCCCATGCGCGCCGTGTTCACTGGGATCAGTAGGCATTGCACGTCCTGCACGAGGTCCGCGTTGATGCGCACGCCGTAGTTGAAGAGTTGGTCGCTGAGGTTCAGCTTGTTCTCTATGCCGATGGTTTGCGAGGCAGTGGAGAGGCTATCCAGCGAGATGCGGGCTCCGTCCACTAGCCAGAGCACCTTGCCTCCCTTCATGATGTATTGGTCGATCACGTATTTATCCTTCTCGGGGAAGTCCTCCGTAGGTCCGGCGATGATGAGCGCCTTGTAGTCGTTCAGGATGGAGGGGTCGTCGGTGATGGCGCCTCTGTCCACCTGGTAGTAGTGGCTCAAGGCCTGGGTCATGTCGTAGACCAGCGGCTGCACCCATTCGCCGTGGCCCTCCAGGAAGGCCACCTTAGGTACCTGTTTCGTGGTCATGAGGCGCAGGGCGTCGGTGATCTCGTATTCCAGCGTCTCGATGGAGGTGTTGAGGTTCTCCTCGCCCGACTTGTCCGGCACGTTCTTCAGGAGGTTGACGGGGCGGCTTTTCCCCTTGTAGAGGATCTCGATCCACGGGAAGACCACCTTTTGCATGGCCTGACCCTCCTGGTCCCTGTCGTGGACCAATATGCCCCGCATTCCACGTTTCTCCAGCTCTTCGTATTTCTTGTCGCGCTCCTCGTTGGTGGCGCCTGCGGAAGGGTTCTCGAAGGAGTAGCGGACCCTCTTTCCCGCGTATGCGTCAAACTCGTCGAGCATCTCCTTGGTGGCCTTGCGGAGGCGCAGGAAACCCGCGTTGAGGTCTCCGTCCAGATAGACCTTCACCTCCAGTTCCTCGTCCAGTGAGCCGAGGAGGTTCTTGGTGTTGTCGGAGAGGGAATAACGCTTCTCCGAGGTCAGGTCGATGCGGAAGAAGTGCCGCTCCGAGATGAAGTAGACAGCGATGACCGCTATGATGAAGAGAATGATATGGATGCTCTTTTTTATCATTTCCATTCTAACGTGTTGATTAGGTTGATGATATCCTCCTTGATGTAGTCCACCACAGGGGCGATGGAGTCTTTGTTCGGGCTGGCGTTGAAGTAGAGCGCCCCGCGCAGGAAGTGGCGGGTGCTGTCCGACATGGCGAACTGGATGTTCGACGCGGTGTTGCCCTTCAGCTCATAGAGCATGCCGTAGACCTTGTGCTCGTCGCTGGAGAAGAAGGAGGTGTTGATGCCCTCTGCTTTGGAGACGTGGGGCTGGTACACCAGTTTGTAGGCCTCCTCCGAGAGTTGGGCGAAGTTGCCGTCCACCTTGCGGTAGGTGCCGTAGATGCGCGCGTTGTATTGCGGGTATATGATGTCCACCCACACCGAGTCCGCCTCGACACCGCTTGTCTTGACGACGGAGACGTTGTCGGCGTATTCGAAGGAGCAGGGGAAACCCTCCGTATGGAATCTCTTGTAAGACTTCTCTTGCAGGTCTATGCGGAAGTATCCACGTGGCTTAGGCATGTACTCCGTGCAGGCGCTCAGCAGCACCATGGCGAAGAGGAACAATATGCCTTTATTCATTCTTTTCTTCATTGATGATGAACTTTATTTCCTTGATTCTGCGTTTATCCGCCGATTTGATCTCGAAGCGGTATCTGCTGCCCAGCTCGATCGTCTCGCCTGGGGTAGGGATGTAGCCCTTCATTTCGAGGATGAGACCCGCCAGCGTGTCCGCGTCGCCCTCCGTCTCGCCGAAGTCCTCCTTGTTCACACCGTTGATGTGGTAGAAGTCCGAGAGTAGGAGCTTTCCGTCGAGGATAAAGGTGTTGGCGTCGATCGGGATGATCTGTTTCTCCTCCTCGTCGTGCTCGTCGCAGATGTCGCCCACGATGACCTCGATGATGTCCTCCATGGTGACGATGCCCGATGTTCCGCCGAACTCGTCCACCACGACCGCCATGTGGATATGCTTCTGTTGGAACTCCTTCAGGAGGTCGTCAATCTTCTTGTTCTCCGGCACGAAGTAGGCCTCACGGATATGGTTCTGCCACTTGAAGTCTTTCTTCTGGTCGGTGTATTGCAGGAAGTCCTTGATGTAGAGGATACCCTTCACATAGTCGATGGAGTCCTCGTAGACGGGGAGGCGGGAGTATTCCGACTCGCGTATGATCTCGAGCACGGTGTCGAAATCGCTGTTGAAGTCCACGTCCACGATGTCCACGCGCGGTTGCATGATCTCGTCGACGCTGATTTTGCCGAAGTTCATCACGCCCCGCAGGATCTCTTTCTCGTCGGCCGTCTCCGCGTCGGAGAGGTTCAGCGAGTCTGAGATGTCCTCTATGGCCGCGCTATGTTGGGTGCGCGACTCCAGCCTGCGCTCCACGACACCCGTTTTGAGCATCAGCAGTTTGGTGAACGGGGAGAATAGCAGGCCGAACAGGCTGACGATGTTAGCGCTCCGGCACAGGTGTTTCTGGCTTTGTTTGTTGGCCATTTTCTTCGGGATATATTCCGCGAAGATGGTCAGTAGGATGCCTATTGTGGCGATGACGATGAGCCATTTCCCCCATAGCGCCACGCAGGTGCCCGAGAGGAGATGCCATAGCAATAGGGTGGTGGTGGATATGCCCGTCACGATGAAGATGTAGCGGGTTGAGATCACGCCGCCTAAGGTTCTGAGCGGGTCTTCGGAGAGGTTCTTCAGCCGTTCGAACTTCTTGTCGTTGGAAATCTTGATTTCAGCTATTTCATTGCTGTTCAAGGAGAAGAACTCCGATTCGAAGAATGAAACGAAGGCTAGCAACACAAAAGAGATAATCGCGACAATGACCGCCGCCGTAAGAGTGGCCGTCCACCAAGCATCCGGTGTGCCGGCCCATTCCATAAAAGATAAAAGTGGTATATCCAATTACTGAAAATTTCGTTAAACATAATACATCGGAATTTTTCCGATAGTGCAAATATATAATTTTCCCTTCATTTGAGGAAATATATGCGCATGTTTGATGTGGCTCGGTTTGTCAAAACTCCGACTAAAAAGTGTATCGAACAGACAAAAAGTCCGACTAAAAGGTGTAATGATGGTACAGAAAGTGCGACTAAAAAATGTGATTAATCATTGCTCAACAACCAATTCCCTACATTCACCACATCAATCGTTTTGTCGTCCGTTTTTATTTTATACTCCTTGCCGGAATAGGTCAGGATAATAAGTCTTTCGTAGGCACTGAATTTTTTGCTGATTTTCAGCAAAGCCTGTGTCTCGCGGATATAAGTTTCGGACCCTTCTTCACCTAAATCATAACAAACTTGTATGGCAAGTCCGTGTTCGGGTACGACAAAATCAACTTCTATATTATGGTTATAGAAAAAAACCGTATTTTCGAAAGCCTCATATTTCCTCCATAATGCTGTTGCAACCATGTTTTCAAGCAATGAGGTTCGATTATCCAGTGTTAAAAGAGAGATGATGCCGTTGTCGACAAAATAATACTTCATGTTAGTTTCCCTCTCCGTAAAATTGTCGGCCATATTCTGTATTGGCATGACCAAGAATGAATCTTTGGAATATTCCATATAGTTTATGGCCGTACTTTTTGAGAATTTTGTTCCTGTTGAAGAAATCAAGGATGTGAGGCGAGAAAATGAGATGGGTTGTTTTATGCTTTCCGCCAATTTCTTGAACATCAGGCGCAAAGCGAACGTGTTCTCTATCTTGTGACGAGATGCGATATCACCTAAATATATTTTTTGATACACAGACATTAGGTATTCTGTTTTAGCAGGATACGTCGCACATTCGGGGAACCCCCCATAGCACATATATTCTTCAAGGCACCAATTCAGTTTTGCTTTCTCAGTTGTCAGGCGTATCTGGTTGTCAGACAAATTAACGCCATTGGCATTCAGGAATTCGTGATAACTATAAGGGAAAATTGTTTTCACCACATAGCGTCCGCCCAAGGTTGTCGGCACGTCAGAACCTAACATCTTTGCGTTTGAACCAGTGATATAGACCTGATATTTGTGGTCTGCTAGCCGTCTTGCGAACTTATGCCATCCATCAATGTTTTGAATCTCATCTAGGAACAATATTGGATGTTCGTCGCTACCGCTCATAGAGTTATGAGCCTCTAACAGTCGCTCGAAATCAGATGTCTCAAATCCTAAAAGCCGATCATCTTCAAAATTGATGTAAAGCATATCCCTCCAAGTCTTCCCGATGCGTAATAGGTGTTGCATCTGCTGGAACAAAAGGAAAGACTTGCCTGCGCGTCGTACACCTACAAGCACAAAATTAGCCCCATCGTAGAAATCAAAATCTCGATGTACGACCTTCACATTCTCCACCATGACTTGATTGGATCGAAGGATTGTTTTAATATGATTTACATCTAACATTTCTCTATTTTGTTTTGTGTGCAAGACAAAATTATGTATATTTTGTTTTGTGTGCAAGACAAAATTAATTTTTCCATCAAGATTAGTCTCTTTTGTAACACCTTGATTAGCACCTTGAATAACTGGCTTTTGAACTGATTCCCTGGTCAACAGATAATCGTGTCGTCCCTTCGGGACTCTAAATCATGGCTCTTTAAGTGTTTTTAAGCGCTATGAGATTACAGACGATCGCTGTCCAGAAGCAGCCATCCCGCTCGACGAAGTAGAACCTTTCCTGACGGAAGAGGGGAAACGTTTTTTACGTAGGTGATGTTCAATCCCGTAGGGATGCCACATCACAGGCAGGGGTGTCAACCCCTGTATGGAACGGGTGTACGGACGAGGAACCCCGAGGGGGGGGGGGACACTGGATGATAGATTCTTCGCCCTATCGTTCGATCACCTCAACCATACCTGCATTTTTCCTCGCCTCCTCATACAACGGATAGAGAGAACTTGTCTCCGAAAGGTACCCGAAGGCCAGGGAGGAGGCGTTGTGACAGATGTATTGGTTACAGAGCAGTGATGATTTTTGGTCTATGCGGGGTTGGTTGGAGAGTGATATGATGAGCAGACGACCGTTTGTCAAGGGCTCACGTAGCTTCTCTGGAAGTGTCTTATACAGGCTTCTTCCCAAGACGAGAATCAGCGGACATGTGCCTTTCAGCAGAATATCGAGCACAGCCGCTTCCATCTCGCTGTGAAACGTGCTCATGATAGGGGTCGTCCCATGGCTCTGCTCCACTGCCCAGTCGAGACATGGCAGAATCACACTGCTCCGTGTGCATCGGGAACATAGAAAACCTTGCTTCGAAAGGTCAAGTAACGTTTTGTTGCCAAGATACTCCATCACTCCTCCGTACTTAATTCATCTCCCATGCGGTACTTGATGTCATAATTGATGATGAAATCAAGCTCCTCCTCTGTAAAGCCGTAATGCTGGGCAAGGACTTTGTCTATTTCGTCGATGATGGGTTTGGAGTATTTAATGAAAAAATGTTGTTTTTGCATAGTAAACACTCTACCTTTCTTAGAATAATTCCTTTCTTTGATATGACTATGACGTTGGTAATCATCTTGTAGGGATTTCCCCAAGTTGGAAAGCCCTTCCATTTCTTCTTTCGACAAGTCTTCCGTATTTATTGGAATGTTAAAATCACGACTATTAACGACTTGACAGCTTGACCATATAATATAGTTAAGAAAGAATAGATTTGAGGACAATATGGAAATTGCGGCATCCCTTTGAGAAAGAGATTCAAATTTTAGTGGTTTCATTTCACCTGTGACCATGTGTACTCCATTTTCCTCAAAAACAGGTTCTCGGTCCAATGTTTTGAACCAGTATTGGACTGCCCTAAAATAATATAGAGTATAAGAAGATGTCTCACGAAACATTTCTGGCAGTAGGTGTGTCCCCGCCCTTTGTTTCATGTCATTTAGAATAGACACTACAAAATTTGATGGAAGTTTTGGTATGGAACCATCAATTATGTTATTTGTAGCTTCGGTATAATTGATACACTTAAACAAACATTCTCTGTACTCATTATACCATTTGTGATATATGGTTGTAAGTACGATAGGCTTATTTGATAAAGAACGTATTATAATTGCTAGTAACATATCTGCACCTTCAAAAAGTTTTGATGGCCTCCATGAATAGTTGCTAATCCAGGTTGTACTATTATAGGTGATAATTTTTTGTAACGGGAGCATTTTATTGGCCGATATGCTACTATTTGGTACAATCATACCAAATTTCCCTGTCATATGAAGTATTTGTTGGCTTCTTTCAACGCAATATGCATAGAGATTTGCACAGTCTTTTGTTTTATAATCCGTAATCTTGTACCTATAGTTTTTTTCATTATATACCACATACGGTGGATTCCCAACAATTACATCAAAGCCTCCGTTCCCATGAATGATCTGATAGAACTCAGCCAACCAATGGAAAGGCTGATGCGACTTCAGCCAATCTGGATAATTATTGCCACCAGTTATTATTTTGTGCATATAATGATTCAACAAATCATTTAATTCCGTAAGTCTCGCTTTTAATTGTTCCTTTGTGACTTTTATACTTGCATTATCATCGTATGTTTTGAGTTGCTCAGAACGGAAAAGGTCATAGGCTTTTGCCACAACAACCATTTTTGTATCAATGTCATTCTTAAATTCCTTATTTGCATATATATCTCCATAAGTTAGAGCACTATTTAGTTCTTCTTCTGTTGCATAACCAACTAGCGTATTGCCGCATTTTATATTGAAATCAATGTCTGGCAACGGGTCAAGCCCTAAGTTATCTTTGCGCTTGTCCACCTCTACCACAGCTACCATCTTCAGGAATAGACGTAGTTTAGCTATCTCAGTTGCCTCCACCATAATGTCCACACCATAGAGGTTGCGCAGTATGATGCTTTTGTAGATGAAATATTGGCGGTTACTGCTGTACTTCGCATTGATCTCTTCCAACTCGTTCTTGAAGAGTTTGCCATTCACCGTGTGGAACTCTTCCATACGGTCTAAGCATGCTTCGTACAATGGTTCCAAAATGTTCAAGGCTGCAAAGAGGAAAGCGCCTGAACCACAGGTCGGGTCGAGGATGGTGACACCCTGCAACGCCTGATAGAAGTGAGCTACCAATAAATGGTTGTTGGTGGTACGTATAACATCCTCCGCAAATCTTCGGATGTCTAAGTTGTAGGTGATGAAGTCATTGATATGATGGATTTCTCCATTGGCAATCTTGGCGAGCAGAGAGTCGCACCGTTGTAGCCGTTCGATGGTTTCACGCCAAATCTCCGTAGGGAGGGCGAACTCGTCATACGTTTTCTCATTCCATCGGCTTCTGCGCTCCAGCAAATCGTGTTGCTCGGGGTGGAGCTCGATCCCTCTGCTGATGAAATCAGGGATTCGGTCTTGCCAATCGGAGGAATAGCCTTTTTTCACCGCATCGTACACATACGTGTCACCGCTCTGTCGTAATAGTTCCCAGATAGCTCCGTTGGTCTTAAATTCATCTTTCGATTTTTCCTCGGTCTTGTCCATGAGGAAAGGAATGATACAGTTCTTGCCGATATATTCGGTGATATCCTCCTTGGTATAGTATGCGCCCATGGCGGCACGGTCGTTGATGTATTGCTCGAAGATGTAGCCCAAGACATCAGGGTTGATGTCCTTGCCTGAAGCGGTGAGGCGGGTGTCGAGATGCCAGTTCCACTTGTCGAAGAAATTGAAGAGGTTCTCGAAAGCCACGTCGGCGATGTCAATCCCCTGATTCTCACGTTCCAACTGATGATCGTCGAACATACCTCCATTGAGGTACGGTATTCGTCCATACTTCGCCAAAAAAGCTTCAGAGTCATGGCGGGGAGAGTTCAATCCATCATGGAACAACGAACAAAGAAAACCTTTGTAGAATGTGCCGAAGAACTGGTCTTCTCCTTGCCGTTCCTTAACCCATTTGAGTTTATCTTGCAGGTAGTTGACCTTCATGTCTAGGAATCCCTTCTTCTGGATGAAGTAGCAGAACATGAGTCGGTTGAGCATGACAGAAGTGTACCAGTCTCGGTCCTTGTCACTGTTGAAACCTACGATATGTGTAGCGAAGGCTTTATGCTCTTTGCGGAACTGCGTGTAGAAGTCTTTTGTCACCTTCTCGCTGTTCAGGTGGAAGGAACCCTGCACACGTTGCTTCACGTCGGTGATAAGCACCTGTTCTGTCAGTTCAAAGGTTAGATCATCCACTTTAGAGAAAAGAAGATCAGCCTTAGCCCCACCGATGTACTCGGTCTTCACAAGTTCACGTTTCTCGTTGGTCTTCACAGGAGTAAGCCAAAGGTGGTGCGACGTGCCCCGCTGGACAAAGATGCATATATAGTCATAACCATAACTACGGAGTTTGTTGTCCAACTTCTTACAATCGGTGGTGGCGGGCAACTCATCCGTTTCGCAAGTATAGACGTGAAACCCTTGTTTGTCGGCCACGGGCACGAATTCGAAGTCTTGCTCGTCGATGGTGATGAGAATCGATTGACTGTTGTCGGGATTGTTCCATCCCATCTCGGTGACGAAGAGGTCTCTGAATGCGCCCCTATCAATCAGTTGGTCAAAGTCCTTACGTTTCATGCTGGTCAATTATTAGCGTTGGGGGTATTGTTTGGGTTCTTCAATCCCATGGAGCAGATGACGCGCGCCTCTTTGCTCTCTATTTCTTCGGCTACGATGCAGAGTTGGTCCGCTTTGTACATCTCCACTAGGTAATCTGCAAAGTCATAAATCATATCGCCACGTTTCAGCATTTGCCCCAAGGTGAACTTTGATTGCTCACGCATCGGGTAGTTGTAGATTTGGTCGATGGCCTCTTTCAATTCATTTGTGGCGAAAAGTGGGTTCTGAATCATATAGTCCTCCATCATTGTCACGATTCTATACTTCGTGCTGAACCGACTACCCAAGACACCACTTGTCTTGAAGTTCATATTGCTTACTGCATCGAGTGCCTTATCGACCAGTTCATGATGGTTGTCGAGCGGTTCCAATGAAGGAGTCCGGCTATCGCAGGCCATTGCTTTTAGAATAGTGAGTTGGGACTGAGTGACGATGCGTCCCTTGTTGTCTATCCATGTGAGTATATCGCTGTCGTTGGATGTCTTGGCGTAGGTCACCACGCCCTCGTCTATTGTGCGACCTGTGTTCTGTTTCGTGGTGTATGCTTTTTCAGGAATAGCTGGAATAATCTTCTTCAACTCGGGATTTGCGTCTGTGGCGTTCTTCCATATTTGGTAGGCGTAGGAAGCCATGTCCACATCTCCGTCGTCCTCATCATCCAAAGCTCCAGCCTTTTCGTTGAATAGGTCTTGTAAGTTCTGTGCATTGCCCTCGAAGAATATCTCATCGCTTCCCACCACGTTGGCATTTTCATTGATGCGGTCATTAAGGCGTTGCCTAAGTCGAATGACATTCTCCACACCATCTGCGGGGAAGAAGGAGTAACACAGAATCGACTCTGCCTCCTGCCCGATACGGTCCACACGGCCCGCACGCTGGATTAGGCGTATAATCGCCCATGGCATGTCATAGTTGACGATAATGTGGGCATCCTGAAGATTTTGACCCTCGGAAAGTACGTCCGTCGCAATCAGGACACGTAATTCAGCTGCGCCTCCGAGATTTGCCTTGTTGCTATTAGGAGAGAAGGAATCCACCAACTCCGTCGGGTTCGGGGTGTTGCCGGTTACGCAACCGATATTCTTTACGCCTCGCTGTTCTAACTGGCGGTAGATATATTTCGCTGTGTCACTATATTGGGTGAAGACTAGTACTTTCTCCTTTTTGTGTTTCTTCTCAAGGAGTTTTTCCAATTCGTTCAGTTTTTCATCTTCCGTTATCTTCCAAGCTCCGCACATCTCAATCATCTTGAAAAGGATTTCACAATCTGCGTTTAGTTGTTGTTTCAGACTTCTCTTGAAATATGAAGAGTCCAGCATTTTCACGGAACTTCCTCCTTTGGTGATGATAAACTTATAGTGTTTTTCCGCCAGTTTCATATACAAGTTACGGTCGGTGCTTACTGTTATGAAGCCATCCTTTTCTGACAGGATACTTTCCTCCCTTTCCTCTTCAAATAGTTGATTTTGGTCCTCATCCTCGACAAAATCGTCAGGTAATGCATTTTCATCCCCGATCGGCAATTTGAGTTTATTCTCTATCGCATAGATAAAGATCATGTTACGAAGGATATGACGGTAAAGTGTTAGCAAGAAAGCATATCCGCAGGAATCGATACGTTTGAAGAATGTGCTCATGCAGAAGCCCATCATTCTTGCGCCCGCACGGGACAAGTTGTTCAGATACTGTTTGTCGTTGGCGTTCGCATTTTCAATTTTTTTCTCGTCAATATATTTTGAAAGGCCATAGCGAGGCAATTTCAGTTCCCTCATTGTATCCACCATATCTTCGCTATACAAGCGGGAGTACTGCTCGGAGGCAGGCATCTTCAATGCCTTTGGCTTTCTGTCTGGAAAATAGCTGCGGTGTCCGTCGTTGAATTGCAGGTACTTCCGCCCGTTGCTTGGGTCTGTCGCCGCATAGTTTTCTTTGATGAAGGTTCGTGTTCTACGCACAAGGAAAAGTTTCATTAAATCACGCCAATCCTCCACCAACTCACTTTGCTCGAAAGCACGGATGCTACGAATGAAGACTTCATTGTGTTTCATGAGAAACTGTCGTTCACCTCCAAGCGCATTGATGTAGTGTTCCGGGCGAATGCCTAAATCCATGTCCGGGTCAAGGAATAGTTTTAACTGGCTGGAAAGGTCGGAGAAATCCTTGTTGTAGGGGGTGGCTGTCAGCAACAGGACTTTGCAATCCATCCGCTGGATTAAATCCTTGATGTTGTGGTAACGACTTCCCTCCGAGTTGCGAAGATTGTGGCTTTCGTCCACGATCACCAATTTATAGTACCTCATGTTTTCGATGTCCAACTTTTTTTGCATGGAAGTGACATCTGCTTTCAAATCGTAGGTTTTTATATATTTCTCCCACATTTCCTGCAGGTTGGCAGGACAAATGATCAATGTGCTGGCATAATATTGTTGCTCGAAGACTTTGGCTATCGCACAGGCTGTGATAGTCTTTCCTAGACCCACCACGTCTCCAATCATCGCACCTCCACGTTTATCATTGTTGAGATGTTTGGCGGCAATTTTCACTGCCGTCTCCTGAAACTCGAAGAGGTCTTTTTTGAACATCGGCGGAAGTGTGTATTCCGTTATACCCGTGCGGGCATCCTGACTTAGGAGATAGGCCGTTTTCAGATAGATGTGGTAGGGGGATATGTCATTCTCCGACGCCCAGCTGTTCTTGATAACTTCCACTAACTCTTCGGAAATGTCTATGGAGAACTTGTCCTCCCAACGGTCATTGAACCATTGGGCAAGGAATTCCGCATTGCCAGTATCGTCCATCTCCGCATTCAATTCTCCTTGTCCCGTTAATCCGCTGTAGGTGAGGTTGCTACTTCCCATGAAAGCATAAACTTTACGGAGGTTGCTTTTAGGATTATAGGCCAAGTATAATTTTGCGTGAAGGGGGTTGCGGAGAAATAATTTCACGCACACTTTCTTATCCTCTAATTGGGCGCATAGGGTTCTTAGGGTAATCTCATCCTGTGTTGTCGCACTACCGATAAGCAATTGCTTGCGAAATTCTTCGGCCACTTTACGTTTGCATTTTTGAACGTAATCAGCGTCTGGGAGGAACTTCTCCTTGCTGTATCGTAATCGGACCAACTCCTCAGGTGCTCTCTGCATACCAATAAGCAAACGGGCAGTACGATGCACACGCTCGTCATCTTCATAGATGTATTCGCCATCCAATTCATTGATGTAATCGGCTATGAAATCCCAGCCTCGTAGGTTGAAGTAACCGACGCAGAAATCCATGCGTTGGATGCCTGGTTCAGTGACGACAGTTTCCAGTATTTCTCTAAACTTCTTGCCATCACCTATATTGTCATATATTTTGGACATGTTTTGATAGTATTTGGGGTAGCGCTCAATACTATCGGTTCTAATGTGTTGTGCAACGTGTCTCGGAACTTGCCAAAAAAAGAAGGTGCGAGCTTCTTCCTACGGTATCCCGAGGCTAGCGTCCCTTCTGAACCTCCTTCAAGTATAAGAATAATGCCCACACCCTTTCGGGCGCAAGACATCTTCTATCGTCATACTTGAATTGGCTCATACGGGCGCAATACGCCAAAGCCAACCATCATTGCTGTGGTTTTTATTCTGTAATAAAATTTGGACGCTTATTCTGGAATACCACAATGATAGCCTGATGCTGCTATGATTAATAATATGTTATTTTAAAATATTTCTGTTTCCTGTTTATTAATATTGGTTCAACAAAAACTCATCTCAGTATACAAAGATACATAAATTCATCAGAATATAATGATTCAACACTTAATTCAAAGTGATAATATAAGAGCGTTCCAAGACCTCTTCCAGTGATTTGCCATCAATCTCCATATAAAACTGACGAGCAAGTGGGTCTGTCAAAGCGGAAAGCGAACGTATATGCGTCCAACTGAATTGTGTACGCACTGCGTACACTATTTCTTCTTCCGTAAAAATATTTTGTTGTCTCAATGTGGATTTTCCAAACATTGTCCAGAAAATTCAGGCAAACCTTTTCATCTAAATTCAACATTCGTTGTCAGTGTCCGTGTGCCACCGCAACGCAGCTCTGGTATGTTGATGCGCACGTCACAATCTACCACAAACACATTACCCTCTTTGGAAAGAATCACATTCTCATCGTGAAGGTCACTCAAATAGATTTCGGGCGTCGCAAAAGTCCAATTCCTCGGGTTTATCAGCTGAAAACCTAATCTCTGGATATATTCTGAAATGGCAGCATTAGTAATATGTGATCCTTCGACAAAGGGTTGATTCACGATGATGTTGAAATCTTGCGAAGATGTTTTCCCAAAGCCAATAACCTCCATCGAAGTTTCAGGAAAGAGTGTGTTATGCAAAGAAACACGATCTAATGCTAAAATCGGCTGAATAAAATAATCTAGACCAATTGTTTTTACAAGCAAGTATCCGTTGTCATAAACTTTTGCTTCTCCTCCTTCCGCAATAAGTTCTCCCAACGTTTGCGGGAGAGTCTTATCCACATCCTCAATCCAACAACCGACTTTTCTTGCCCATTGCTCTATAATTGCCGCCTGCGTCTTTCCTCGTTCAATTTCTCTTTTGAAATCCCCGATTCCTTTTCCAGCATCTTTATTTGTCCAATTTTCTGCTCCCGCGAGTAGGGATGCAATGACATGCGTCGGACCTCCCGCAATGCAGCCATGCTGTTCTGCCGGTGAAAATCGTTGATATACAAGCCTTCCGCTGATGAATTGTTCTGCATAGGACTCCAATTTTGACAGACCCTCGGACGAAAATCCTTCGTCTATGATCGAATTTATATCGTTCCAAAAGTCTTTATTGTTCATTGATTCTATTTTTATTATAGCTAACGCTGTGATTCTTTCACTTCACCCTCCTATTCAGCATATTATTAGCCTTTTCGGGCTTGGATTTGCCGATTCGTTTTCCGCCCGAAGTTTTTTTGCTGTTCGTGTTGAATCGGAACGGGTTCTTCGGATTGCCTCCTACTGCTTTCCTGCTTCTGCCTCGGGTCATGTTAGTACATCTTGTAGGTGGTCTTCAGCACGCGGAACTCGGTGCGTCGGTTGATGGAGTCCGCGATCTCCTTCTGCTCGTCCGTCAGGGTCTCGATGTACTCCTCGTCGAGGGCGGCCTCCTCCTTCAGGAAGTTGTATTTCTTCTTGAGCTTCTTGTCCACCACGACCGGCTGTGTCTTTCCGTACCCTTTGGCGGTCAGACGCTCCGCCTCGATGCCCCCCTTGATGAGGTAGTCTACAACCGATTGCGCACGCTTGCCGGAGAGTTGCAGGTTGCCGTCAGCGGATCCGATACGGTCCGTGTGGGCTCCGATCTCGATGGTGATGTTAGGGTTGTCGTTCAATACCTTCACCAGCTTGTCCAAGGCGGCGGAGGATTCCGGGGTAAGGGTAGCCTTGCCGAACTCGAAGAAGATGTTGTCCAAGCCCACAGGCTTGCTGAGGGAGGCGAGGGTGAAGTTGATAGGGAAGGTCTTGGAGTCTTCCAAGTCCACGGTCACGGCGTCCTCCTTCTGGTTGAGGTAGCCCCTGCAGTTGCCCAACAGCACGTACTTGACGCCCTTGTTGAGGCTCAGCTTGAAGGTTCCGTCCTTCTTGGACTGCACCTTCGTGTTGGTACCGTCGTCACCCACGATGCGCACCGTGGCACCGCCCAGCGCTTCGCCGGACATGTCTGTCACCTTGCCGTCGATAAGGAACTCTATCTCAGGCAATTCGAAGGAGTATATCTTGTCGTATCCTTTCTTCTCCCCACGGTTGGAGGAGAAGAGTCCTTTCTCTTTCCCTTGGATGAAGGTGATGCCGAAGTCGTCTCCGTTGGAGTTGATAGGGTACATCATGTTGGTGACCGTCCAGGAGCCATCCTCCAATTCGTTGGCGTAGAAGATGTCCAGTCCGCCGAAACCAGGGTGTCCCGTGGAGGAGAAGTAGAGCGTTCCGTTCTCCCTCATGCAAGGGAACATCTCGTCTCCGCTGGTGTTGATGGAAGGCCCCAGGTTGACCGGTGCGCCGAATGAGGTGCCCGTCTTCTCGCTTCGCCAGATATCCTTGCCGCCGAAGCCGCCTGGCATGTCGGAGACGAAGTAGAGGAATCTATCGTCGGGCGAGATGGTCGGGTGGGCGAATGTGATGGAGCTATCCGGGGATAGTTTCACCTCGTTCACCTTGCCCCATTTGCCGCCGGAGCGGGTCACGTAGCAGATCTGTGCGCCGCGGCTCTCTCCTTTTTGCGAGACGCAGCGGGTGAAGTACATCGTCTTACCGTCCGCGCTGAAGGAGGCGGAACCCTCGTCCATGTCGGAGTTGATGTCACCCTCCACAGGTGTGATGTCGTCCCATTCCCCCAAGGCGTTGCGCTTGGCGGTGTAGATATCGTTGTTGCGGAGTCCTGTGATCTTACTGTTTCCGCCCCCGATCTCCTTGTTCTCTCTTGAGGAGTTGAAGTAGACGATCTCACCGTCACCACCAGGGAATGCCGGGCTGAACTCCGCCTTTTTGGAGGAGAAGAACTCCTCCTTCTTCACGATGTAGCGGGTAGGGTTCTTTTCCCACTCCGCGGCCTCCTCGGCGGATTGCTTGCCGTTGAGGGCGCGCTGGTCGTCGGGGTGGGTCGCCAGATAGCTGTCGTATAGCGTGATGGCATATTTCATCTTTTGGTTCTTCCTCAGCGCGTCGGCGTAATACAGGAAGACGATGGAATCCTTGTAGTTGAACTTCACCGCATTGGCGAAGGCACGTTCGGCCTTTTCATCGAGGTTCGTGAGTCGGTAGCAATCCCCCAACTTGAATGCGGTGTACGCTTTCAGTTGTCTATCCTTGAGTTTCACCTTAGGGTAGGCTTTGTTGTAGATGTTCGCCGCGTTATAGTATTCTCCGATCTCGTATTTCTTGTCCGCCTTTCTGATTTTAGACTTGACGGAGCATCCGCTGAATAGGGAGAGGAGCAATATTCCGATGAGGTATTTTGTTAGTCGAATCATGTCTGAGATAATGTCTTTAACCCGTTGGTTGAATTAGTTTATAAAATAGACACCTGAAGGTTATGTATTCCTTTGATTTTTAGTGTATTGTTATTGTAAAAACAATCAAGTGCCATAGCTACGGACGTGCGTAAATATGTTACAAAATTCGAAAAAAATCTTAAGATTTGCAAGCGATTAGCGGAAAATATGGCGGTGCGCAGCGAGGGAAGATTCCTCCCGTAAAAATATGAGGCGGAATCGAATCAACGACTCTGCCTCACACCTATTTTAGGGTCAACCTATTACCGTACAATGAGCTTGTAGGTGTAATCATCGATTGACAGGAGGTAAACGCCCTTGTTGCCGATGGAGATCTCCACTGATTGCGCATCCTCGACTTTCCTGATGAAAAGCACCCTGCCGTTTATGTCGGCCAGACGAATCATGCCTGCCGCATTTTCGACAACGATTCCGTCGGTTGTGGAGACGATTGATACGCCACGTCCGCTGGTCAATATCTTCTCACCCACCTCTTCCTGCTTCATGTTGTAGTAAACCGTGCCGTCGAAGGCAACTGTCCGAAGGGTAGTGTCCAAAGACGGGATGCTTAGGTCGGTGTTACCGCCCGCACGGAGAGTGACATCCTTCAGATTTTGGTAGTAGGCTTGGGTACCGTCCGTCACGCCGTGGTTCAATCCGTAGCAAACTTCACCCGAAGCGAATTGTTCGCCAATCACCATGTGCAGCTCAGAGAGTGCGGAATCCCCTGCTGGATTTCCTTCGACGGAACCGATCAATGCGTAGCAGTTGTGGATGTAGAATGAATCATTCACGAAGACTGCGCTGTCGTTGTGCTGCGCCACATTGCTGACTTTGCAATCGCGCGTGGTCGTAGGAGCGATGACGCCCACCAATCCGGAAGCGGTCACTTTACCCACGTTGAAGCAATCCGAGACACGTACATTCTTCATGGAACCGCCACAGATACCACCTGTGCCAAAATTCACATTCTCCTTCGCGGGAGATGTGACCGAACCCGTATTGTAACAGTTGCGGATGTCCAGTTTGCCGAAATAGGTGCAGGCAATACCCGCCACGATCTCAGTGTATTGGTTGCCGGAAATGTCACCCATGTTCCAGCATTTTTCGATGGTTAGCAAATAGTCGTTCTTGCCCTGCGTTCCGTCGTAAACGGAAGCGATACCTGCCACAGCGTTTTGTCCGTAAACAGAGGCGAGGTTATAGCAGTTCCTAAAGGTACAATTAGGCGCGTTAGCCACCAAACCGCCTGCCAGGCCATAAAGAGCCCCGACGAATCCGGAGACATGGCAGTTCTCGAATCGTGAGTTTTTCGCATACGAGCAGATAATACCTACTTCACCCTCCCAGTTATTGAAGATGAATGCGTTTTCAATGGCCAGATTGCGTACCGCTCCATTCTCAAGATTACAGATGAAGCTATAATTGCCATCCCCATTTAACGGTCCACGCTCAAAATAGAGACCTCTGATGACATGATTTCCTCCATCAAATATGGCGGAATAATTCCTGATCGGCGTCCATTTCTTCAGCACCGAAGTATCACCGAACACCTCTCTCTTCCTATTGTACTCGACCTGACGATGGATAATCGTGTCGTTCAAAGTAATATCTTCCAACAATCTACCGTTCAGCCATTTATGACCACTGTTGACAAGGTCTGCGAATTGATACAATTCCTCCACGGTGGAGATGTCGAACCAATGTTGCTCCACGCTGTCTACCACACCGCAAGAGCAATCACCATAGGTGAAGTCATGGATATGTGCGGTGGTATCGACCACAGTCGTGTCTATGATGACTGGTGGTATGATCGTCGTGTCTATCACAGTTGTGTCTATGATGACTGGTGGTATGATTGTCGTGTCTATCACAGTCGTATCGTTGATGACCGGAGGAATAATCTCTGTCGTATCGCTCAGGCATTTAATGGTTTTCGCGGCGCCCCACATCTTATCCTCTTGGTAGGCCGAAACGCTTTGACAAGGGACATATAGACGCACATCGTATTTTTGCATGTAATAATTACTATTCAAGACAGGAGGCTGTTCGGCATATGAAATGACATTCAAGACGGAATCATAAGCACCTACAACCGTGCATATAAATTTCAAGGTGGAAGGCAATAAGACCTTCTTTTCCTGATTGTTATTCATCATTGAGCTGGATGCTTCACACCCCAAAGAGTCAATACCCTCCGGTAAGATACCATCAAATGGTTTGCCATTGAAAAGAACAGTATTCGCAATAATCGGTTGCTCCTCATCAGCATATTGGGCCAATGTGCCTAAATAATTCAGAGTGTCTATCGGACACTCATTATGATCGAGTTTAATAGATTGAGGTTTTACAGTGAATGTGGTGAACGACCTTGACAGCGCACACACTTGCAAGTAAGACAATTCTGTCACAAAGTCAGGCACCACGATGTTCCCATCCATTTTTTCATTATCAACATATAAGACCGTTCCTTTATGGAAACAAACGAATTTACGGAAGATATCCTCTACCGATCCCATGTAGTAAGTGGTATCACTCGGGATACCCCACGAGTACACGTAAGTGGAGCTGGGGATAACCACTTTTTTGACAGGCGTGATATCCGCGAACGCCCCATAATCCAATGAGTCATTTTCCGCCAATTGGATAGATTCAATGGATGTGCAATAACGGAAAGCGCGTTCCCCCACATTAACGTTGTCCGAGAAGACCACTTTCTTCAATCCCTTACAGTTTTGGAACGCATATTTCTCCACATAGACGCCCTCTGGTAACACCACGGTTTCCAGACTGTCGCAACCGATGAAGGCGCTTTCGCCAATACGCTCCAACGTCGATGGAAATTGAATCGACGTGAATTGCGTGTTGTTTTTGTACGAATTGGCAGGGATAACCGTCGTCCCCTCCTCAATGATCAGTGTTTTTGTGCTTGGATCGATTCCCGCAAAGGAAACCCACATTTGGAACAATGCGGCACACGTTAATAGTAATTTTTTTCTCATAAATTAGAAGTCAAATGTTTAGTCGTTCTTTTGAGTATCTGTAATCTGATAAATAGTATATCCATGTTTATGCTTACAAATTCGAGGCAAATTTCTGAATAATTCTTAATATTTGCAAGTTTTTTGTAAGAAATACATCAAATAAGTAGAGGGAATTTGGCGAATTCTTTCCTTCACTCCTCCATTGGGAGGGTGGTGGTGGCGCTTCCGTTACGACAAAAGACTTCCACTCGATTCAGACACCTATAGGTGTTCTTAATTCGGCTCCGGTCTAAATTTGTGTTTGGGAATGTAATACTGACTTTTATTTTTCGAGGGAGTTCCAACCCTGCGCCTTCAGGGTGATTTCCTGGCCGTCGCGTGTGATGAGGCAAGAGCCTAACGAAGCGTCGGTCGTGTGTCCGATCACCTTGATGCCCGGCAGGTTCTGGAACACGTCGTTCATCGACAGCGGTACGGTGAAGAGCAGTTCGTAGTCCTCGCCTCCGTTCAGGGCGACGGTGGTGACGTTCATGTTGAACTCCTCCGCCATGACGGCGGTTTGGTAGTCGATCGGGATCCTGTCCTCGTAGACGCGGCAACCCACATTGCTTTGCTTGCAGATGTGCAACAGTTCGGAGGAGAGTCCGTCCGAGATGTCCATCATGGCGGTCGGCACCACGTTGATGCGCTCCAGCGACTCGATGATGTCCTGTCGAGCCTCAGGCTTCAACTGACGTTCGATGATGTATTCCTTGCCAGCGAAGTCGGGTTGGATGGAATTGTCTCCGGCGAAGATTTTCTTCTCACGTTCGAGGAGCAACAGTCCCATGTAGGCTGCGCCGAGGTCGCCCGACACGCAGATGAGGTCGTTGGGTTGGGCAGTGTTGCGGCAGACCACCTTCCCCTTTTCGCCTTCGCCGATGCAGGTGATGCTGATGGTCAGGCCCGTCATGGAGGCGGATGTGTCGCCGCCTACCAGATCCACTCCGTAGTGGTCGCAAGCCAACCGTATGCCTGCGTAGAGCTCCTCCATGTCCTCCACGGAGAACCGTTTGGAGACGCCGAGGGAGACGGTTATCTGTTTGGGTTTACCGTTCATGGCGCAGATGTCGGAGATGTTGACGACCGCCGATTTGTAGCCTAGGTGCTTCAACGGCACGTAGGTGAGGTCGAAGTGCACACCCTCCAGCAGGAGGTCAGTGGTGACCAACACCTGTTTCTCTTTGTAGTCTAAGATAGCCGCGTCGTCGCCTATGCCCTTGAGCGAGGAACTGTTTTTCAGCTCGAAGGATTGGGTGAGGTGCTTGATGAGCCCGAACTCGCCCAATGTGGATATTTCTGTTCTTTGCATTTCCGCTGTTATTGTTCGAATGGGTTCCTTAAAATTTCCAACCCATTGTATTATCTTTTGATTTTCAGTTGAATGGGTGAATGTTAATGACTAACTCCTTTTAAACCAAAATGTAGAGGCACGGAGTCCGAGCCTCTACAGATTTGGTGTATGGTTGACCTGATAAGGCCATTATTCCAAGTACAGGGACTTACCCACTGGGTATTTGACTCTGTACGTGAATTCGAATTTCTTCTCTTCTCCTGGCTGGAGGGTAGTCCGCCATGTGAGGATACCCGTGCTCTTGTCCACCGAAGCGCCTTGGCTCTGCAGGAGATCCACCGTGATATCCTCGTCGTTGGAGAGTGGGTATTGGTCCTTCACTGCGATGTCCACTGGCGTGTCCTTCGTGTTGCTGAGGGTGATCTTCCAGGTGCGGGTAGCCTTGTTGCTGGAGATCAGCACCTGCTTGGAAGAGTTGGATTGTACGATTTCACGGTTGACGGTGATACCCTTGTCCGCGCCGATGGAAAGCTCCACGTCATTCTTCATGGCGTTGGTGGAGAGGTAGCTTTGTCCCTTGAACTCGTTGTTCCAGAAGATGTAGACAGGTCCGTCCAGCAATTTGTATTTCGTCCAGTCAGGGATGAAAGCCGAGATGTAGGCCTTCTTCTCCAATTTAGGCAACACCACATACTCGTATGTTGCGTTGATCGTGTAATCGTTAATAAGGATGAGTGTTGGGATGTTGTTGGAAGGAATCGTGTATTTGTTAGGGATGGACACGGTGAAAGGCGCCAGATTCAGCCATCCCGGAACGATTTCCTCCTCCAAATCCATCTCTGCTTCTGCGAGGTGGGTCGGTCTCAAGTTTTTGTGGTTGAGGTTGGTGACTTTCTTTTCTGAGGATTCAGTTGTGACGCCAGGAGCGGTTGATGCGTTTTGCTCTTGGCGGTTAGCCTCGTTATTGTTCAGTATCTCGTTAAGGTTATCCTTTAGTTCTGCGGACTCGGTCAGGTTGATGTTGATCACATCCCCCGAGGCAGGTGTGATTTGGATGTTTTGGGTCGTGTAACCGAGGTGGGAGAACTCCACTTCGCAATTCTCTGGCGCATTGATCTCATAGTATCCGTTTTGGTCTGTGATGGCGTAGAAGTTTGTCCCTTTAGCCACGACGCAGACGTATGGGAGAGGTTGCATGAAGTTGGATACGATACCCTTGATGGTCTTCGTGCGAGGTTTGACCTTCGCCTGTGCTTTCGTCACGTAGTTAGCCGAGTTGCCGAAGTTCAGTTTGTCGCTGGAGATGGTTGGAGAGACATTGTCCTCCATCGGGTTCTCCGTTGAGATGCGAATCGAGATGTTGCTCCAGTCCTCGTGCACGTTCTGTCTTACGCTGGCGGCGTAGGTGAGTTGCATAGGGTGTTTGTTGTCCGTGATGCGGGCTTCGTAGACTGGGTTCCAACCGGCTTCCGTCACGAAGTAGGTGAGTCTGATCCTCGTGTCTGTCGCCTTTTCCGCCTGCACCATGGCTTTGATGGTGAAAGATGACTCGTTGGCGGACAGGTTGAGAGCGATCTGCTTCTGGGTCATCGTGATGTATTGGTTGGTGAACTCCTTCTTTTTCTTCTTCAGCCTATTCTGCTCGTTCTCGATTTCCGTCATCTTCTTGTGGTAGAAGGTGGTGATCTTCGAGAGGTCGTCCGCTGTGATACCCTCAACACCCTTGATGCTCTTGTTGGACTTCATCATCTCCTTTTCGGATGCGTACACTTCCAACAGACTGTTTGTCTGGGCGATGGAATCTTTCAGTGCCTCTGTGATTTTCTGAATCTTGGCGGTCTCCTCTAATATCTTCTTTTGATTGGCGAAGTCGAGTTCGTGGGTCACGGAAATCAGCTTCACGTTTTCGTTGCTCATCTTAACCAGGATGCTCTTCGGATCGATGGAAGGGGAGAGCGATCTGATTCGTAACTCGGTGACGCCTGCGGGTAGATTGACGTCGGAGGAACGCACCACTTCGGCTCCCGAACGGTAGACTGTCACTTGGTCGATGCCCATCTGTAGGTCTTTTTCAATGGCCCAGCTGCTGAATGGCAATGCTAACAAGGGTAGTAGCATTAACCCTAATTTCTTGCAATACTTCATATTCATATTCATATTTTCATAATAATTCTATAGAATTTATGGCTGTCATTCTGCGCCCGTTTTCATCTCCATTTTACCATAACATGGCAAAGTTAAAAAATTGCCTCATATTTTTTCAGATTTGTTGCATAAAATATCATTTAAATTTATTAATTTGGAATTATTCCTTTTGAACGCTGGGTTCTATGGGGAGTTGTTTAATGTAGGTATAACAAAACAGAGATGATTATGAGTGATAGTAAGGCGTTGTATATAGGCCATGTCCTGTTGGATGGCGAGTATGTTAATGTGCGGATGGAGCATGGTGTTTTCACGGGCGTCGGCAAGGATGTCAAGCCGGAACCCGGGGATGAGATCTTCCATTCGGACCTGATGAAGAACATGGCGATCGTGCCTCCGTTTTACAATATGCACACACATGCGGCCATGACGCTCCTGCGTGGCTATGCCGACGACATGGAGCTCTTCACGTGGCTCAACGAGCATATTTGGCCTTTCGAGGCGAAGATGACGGCGGACGATATCCGCATCGGTAGCGAGTTGGCCGTGCTGGAGATGATCAAGTCGGGTACGGTCTTTTTCAATGATATGTATTGGAACACGGAGGAGACTTGGAAGGTCTTGGACCGCATGGGGATCCGTGGTTGTATGGGCGTCACGCTAATTGACAACATAGGCGAGGAGCGTATCGAGGCCTCCTTCGACGTGTTTGAGAAGTATGTGGGACGTTCTTCCCGCATCCTGATGTCGCTTGCGCCGCACGCCGTCTATACGGTCGGCGAGAAGCTTTGGCTCCGTGCGGTGGAGGCGGTACGTAAGCACCATGCCTTCTGCCATTTCCACCTCTCCGAGACGAAGAAGGAGATGCATGATTGCGTGAAGGAACATGGTCTGTCGCCTGTTCGCTGGTTGGATAAGTTGGGCGTTTTGGGACCCGACTGCATCGCCGCCCATGTGGTGCATGTGGATGCGGAGGAGCTCGCCATCATGAAGGAGCGGGGCGTGACGATCGCCCATAACCCTATATCCAACATGAAACTCTCCTCCGGCTTCTTTCGGACGAAGATGGTGATCGATTCGGGCTGCCGGGTGACCATCGGTACGGATGGTTGCTCGTCGAACAACAACTTGGACATGCGCGAGGAGGTGAAGTGCGCCTCCATGATCGCGAAGTGCAACTACGGTCCGGAGATCCTCCCTGTGGATATGGCGGTGGATTGGGCGACCAAGAACGGTGCGGAGGCCTTTGGCATCAATGGTGGAGAGATCAAGGTAGGGAAGGTGGCGGACGCTTTGCTGATCGACTTGGACAACGAGCGTTTCGTACCTTGCTACAACTTCAACTCCAACTTGGTGAACGCTTCCAGCAACGAGGCCTTCAACACGCTTATCTGCGATGGTAAGATCGTCATGAAGGATCGCAAGGTGAAAGACGAGGAACGCATCATCGCCGAGGCGAGGGAGTGCTGCAAGAAGTGGATGAAATAATTTGATAAAAATAACCCTTCTTGGGCTTTGGAATTTTTGAATTCGTTTTGATTTTTTGTAGAGACGATGTGCACATCGTCTCTACATACGTGATTAACATCCCAATAGAAATTCAGAGACGAGCACGGTCAGGCAGCTGACGCATGCCACGGGGAACAACCCTGCTCCGAGTAGTGCCGCCGCTATGCTGGTCAGCAGTGCGGCCAATCCCGCCATGGGGCATTGTGTTGCTTCGGTGATGGCCGGGAAGGTCATCACCGAGAGGGTCACGTAGGGCACGTAGTAGAGGAATGATCTGACGAACTGGTTGGTGATAGGCTTCCGTATCAGCGTCAGCGGTAACACTCTGATGATGTAGGAGACCAGAGCGGCGACTAGGATATATATGATCGCGTTGTGTGTCATTCCTTTCCCTCCATTTGATTGATTTCACTCTCTTTCACCGGTTTCACGAGGGCCGCCACGGTTGATATGATGACGGTCAGGATGATGGTGCGTGTGCCTGCCGATAGCTCCTTGATGTAGGGTGTTTGCGTCGCCAAATAGCTAAACAGGAAGCTTGCGAAGACCGCCACGGCGATGACTTTCTCCTTCTTGGCCGGTGGTATGATGATAGCGATGAACATGCCGTAGAGAGCCACCGAGAGTGCGCTGGTGATGTGCCCCGGCAGCAGGTTGCCCAGCCAGATGCCAAGGAAATTGCCCAGTCCCCATAGCGGGATGGACATGATCATGGCGCCGTAGAAATGTTCGGGGGAGAGGTAGCCGGGACGTGCGATGGAGACGCCGAATATCTCGTCCGTGATGCCGAAGCCCACGAGCAGTCTGTGGAAGAATGGTGCGTTAGGGTCGAATCGTTGGCTGAGGGAGCAACTCATCAGCAGGTAGCGTGCATTGGCGATGAAGGTGATGAGCGCCACTTCGGCGTATGTGGCCAGTTCCGTGATAGAGGTGTAAAGACCGTATTCGCCTGCCGAGGCGTGGTTGAGGACGCTGGCGAGATAGCCCTCTATGGGGGTCAACCCCGCTTTTCTGGCGATGAATCCTAAGGAGAATGCCACGGCGAAATAGCCCATCCCGATAGGGAATCCATCGCGTAGCCCATCCACAAAATTCCTTTTCTTTTCGTTCATTACCAACTTTTTAGGCCTTTCCTTGAATTAGACCGCGAAGTTACAAAGAAATCAGAAATCTTGTAGATGGGTTAGCGTGAATTTTATTTATTATTTGATGATTATCTTAGCGACGTCTGTGTATCCTTCACAAATGACCTGTACGTTGTATACGCCGGGAGCCAGTTGCGTGGAGATCTCGGATGTGCCGTCTATCTCTTCGGCTTGTACCAAGGCTCCAGTCACGTTATAAATCGATACGTTCGCTTTGTCCGGTACGGAGACGGTGAAACGACCTTTCTCCACGATGGTTGGATAGATGTTGGCGGAGGAGGCCAGGTTCGTGTTGACGGAATTGGCCTCGGAGGTTCTCCATGCCTTCGCATAGGTGAACCGTAAGCCACCTAAACCTGCGTGTCCGTATGGGAAGGATAAACGCATGATGTATGTTCCCTTCTTTTTGAAAAGAATACCGTAGTTCTTCTTTTCGTGGGTAGAAGAGCAGTTATCTCCCGTGTTGCACCAGACCTTGTCGTATTCATCTTCGGCCTCTTTCTCTAATTCTTCCAGGTATGGAATGAATCCGCCTTTGTTGTGACAAGCCAGACCCACTTCCTGTGTCTCGGTGGACTTGTCGATATCCACCATAAACGTCTCGTAATCTTCGAGAGGTAGGGACAGATCGAATCCGGCGGATTCGATCGTTTTCACTTTTTCCGGGTTCACAGCCATCTGCAAGCTGTAGTATCCTGGACTATTCACTTTGACGGTGTAGAGTAACCATTCTCCTGGTTCTATCCAATCGAGGCTATAAAGACCTGTTGACCATGAGCCTTCAATCCTTGTGGTAAAGATATCCACACACTCGTCGGAGCGGAAGTCGCAGTACTCACGTCCAGCATAACATACTAGGGCTTCACGTTCCTCGCCTGTGCTTTGGTTGACTGACATTACGGTTGCCTTCTCGTCGTAATTGGATGGGTTGGCCCCATCCTGTTGCTCGTCAGGGGTATTGTTGACATCATAGTAAGTGATGCCGGAGCCACTCGCTAATTCACCGTCTTGCTTGTTCGGATTTTCATCGTAGTAGCCCATGTTTAAGACTTCATTTTCCGATTCGTTGTCGAGTGTGAAGGTAACTAATGGCCCGCAGCAGTTTGGAGCGACCCATTCGATAGCCCTCTGTCCACTTGCCGACAGTGTTCCGCATTCGTCCGTGAAGACACCAGCACCGTTTCCTCCGCTACCGTAAGCGTTGTAGATCCAGCTGACGAGCTGACCGCATCCGTCCAGTCCGGCGCAGTGGGTGAGGAATGTGCTTCCGAAACTGAGGTTGATAGGATAGTCGTCATTTTCTTTTTTTTGGACTCTGCCGAGATTCCATTCGGAGACGAATACGGGGATCCTGTTGGTCGCAGGAAGGAACTCGGAGCTCTCTATCCCAACGTGGGCAGGCTCGTTCGCAAATAGGTGGAAGGCGTACATCACATGTGCCTTGTCAGTCTCAATTAGGTTGTTGGAAGATGCCACTTGGGTGTTGATGTATTGGTTCCAGTTCGGCACACCTGCGATGATGACAGGCTTGAGGGTGTCGATGCCGGTGATGAGGTCGATGATGGCCTCCTCATAGCTCTTGATGGTTGCCCAAGCCACTCCAGAAGGCTCGTTACACAGTTCGTAGATGATGTGCTTGTACTCCTTTTCGGCGACCTCCTGGGCCACCATGCGGAAGAACGCGGAGGCCTCTTCGATGTAGTCGTTCGGGTTGCCGCTGCCGTTGACCTCTTCGAGGATGTGCCAGTCGATGATGCAGTACATGCCCGCCTCTCGGGTCAGGCTCATCCATTTCTTGACCTCTTCATTGCTGATGCCGTTTTCCGTGAGTACCTTGGAGATGCGCACGCAGTTCATTCCCCAGGCTCTCATTTGGTCGAGGTCCTCTTTGGACTTCAGGCAGTTGTCGTAATCGGGGCTGAAGGCGCTGAAACCCTTCAATTGGATTGGGTTGCCATTCTCGTCGGAGAGCTGGTTGCCCACCAGTTGCAGGCGGCCCCATTTCTTCACGTAGTATTGTTCAGAGCAGCAGGTTCCCCTAAATGACTTGTCGATATATTCTCCGGCCTCTGTCAAATCCCCGCCACACTCCTCTTTGAACATAGCGGCTCCGTTTCCTCCGCTACCGTAGGAGTTGTATATCCAGCTGACGATTTGGTTGCTGCCATCCGCCCCTAAGCAGTGGTTCATGAATTTAGCACCGCTTTGGGTGTTGATAGTATTGTTTGCCGCAGTGGCAAGTTCAGGTACTCTGCCGAGACTCCATTCGGTTGCGAATATGGGTAGATACCTCGTCGCAAGGAGGAATTCCGCGGATTCAAGACTGATGTGGTTATTCTCTCCAGCGTAGAAATGGAATGCGTACATAATGCCCGCCTTGTTCGTGGTGATCTTGTTATCGCTTGTAGCCACTTGAGAGTAGATGTTCTGGCACCAGTTCGGGGTACCTACGATGATGATTGGTTTTTTCGTGTCTATGCCAGTGATGGTGCCGATGATCGCTTCCGCATATTTTTTGATGGTTGTCCAGCTCACTTGGGAAGGCTCGTTGCATATCTCGTAGATGACGTGTTTGTATTGCTTGTCAGCCACTTCCTGCGCCACCATTTGGAAGAATTCAGTGGCTTCTTCGATGTAGTCGTTCGGTTCGCCGCTGCCGCCCTTTTTCTTGTTGAACTTATCCATGAAGTTCCAGTCGATGATGCAGTACATGCCCGCCTCGTAGGTCCATTCCATCCATTGCTTAACCTGCTCGTCGCTGATTATCTCCTCTCCGGAGATTTGGCGGGCGATACGTACGCAGTTCACGCCCATTTCCCGCAGATTGACGAGGTCCTCTTTGGACTTCAGGCAGTTGTCGTAATCGGGGCTGTAGGCGGTGAATCCTTTCAGTTGGATAGGATCCCCGTTCTCGTCGGAGAGTTGGTTGCCCACTAATTTCGGTCGACCAAATTGTTCGATGTAATTTACTTCATTGTCTGCTTGTACATGAAAACAAGCGCAAACCAAAGAGACTAAAATGAGTAATTTCTTTATATCCATAAGCATAATTTGTGTGGTTCCGTTGTTTGAAGTTTGTTCGGTGGACGGTTCATCAATCTATTTGGAACAAAAATCTAACAAATATAATGATTTCCCCTGATATTTAAAAGGAAAAAACTACGGATGTGCATAATTTCCATTAAGACAGTCGAGATGCGATTTGTATTTCTGCGTCTATGAAATAGTAAATTGTAAATAATTAAATCGTAATTAATTGTAAATGTATGACATGGCAAATAAAACCCCGTGTAGTGGATATCAATAAAAAAGGCTGCCCATCAGGACAGCCTTTTGATGAAATATGGAAGCTATGATTATTCAGCCTTTCCGTTAGATCCAAGCACGTTGATGATCTTGTGCATGTACATCTTCTTCATGTTGTCACGAGCAGGACCGAGGTACTTACGAGGGTCGAACTCACCTGGCTTCTCAGCGAAGGTTTGACGGATAGCAGCCGTCATAGCCAAACGAGAGTCAGAGTCGATGTTGATCTTGCAAACGGCTGACTTAGCAGCTTTACGCAATTGCTCCTCAGGGATACCTACAGCGTCTGGCAACTTACCACCGAACTTGTTGATCGTGTCAACCTCGTCTTGTGGTACGGAAGAAGAACCGTGGAGTACGATAGGGAATCCAGGGAGTTTCTTCTCGATCTCTGCCAATACGTCGAATGCCAACGGAGGAGGAACCAGCTTGCCAGTCTTAGGGTCGCGGGTGCACTGCTCTGGTTTGAACTTGTAAGCACCGTGGGAAGTACCGATTGAGATAGCCAATGAATCAACGCCAGTCTTAGAAGTGAAGTCGATCACCTCTTCTGGTTTGGTGTAGTGAGACTCCTCAGCTTGAACCTCGTCCTCAACACCTGCCAAGACTCCCAACTCGCCCTCTACGGTAACATCGTGTTGGTGAGCGTACTCACATACCTTCTTCGTCAAGGCTACGTTCTCGTCGTATGGAAGAGAAGAACCGTCGATCATGACTGAAGAGAAGCCCATGTCCACGCAGCTCTTGCAAAGCTCGAAAGAGTCACCGTGATCCAAGTGGAGGCAAATTTGAGGCTTAGCCCAACCCAACTCCTTAGCGTACTCTACAGCACCCTCTGCCATGTAACGGAGCAAAGTTTGGTTTGCGTAGTTACGTGCGCCTTTGGATACTTGGAGGATTACTGGAGACTTAGTCTCTGCTGCTGCCATGATGATGGCTTGCAATTGCTCCATGTTGTTGAAGTTGAATGCTGGAACTGCATAACCTCCCTTTACTGCTTTGGCAAACATATCCTTCGTGTTCACCAAGCCAAGATCTTTGTAATTAACCATTCTATTTATATTTAGAAAATTAAAAATTTTTCGCGAGCGCAAAGATAAAAAAAAGAATTAAGAATGAAGAATGAAGAGTTAAGAATTATTGCGGAGGGGGCGTGGTGGTGTCATTTGTTATCCTGAATGCGCCATTTATTTACTATTTGACAATTTAGCTATTTACGATTTTGGGGGGGGCTGTTAAATTGTTTCGTGGGATTTTGTTTCCGTCTTTGTTTCTGCAATGCGTCTCTATGGTGGTGCATGATTGAACGGTTAAGGGTATCGTAGGGTGGAACGGTTAAAAATAGGTCTTCGTATGCACAATGCGTTGCCTCTCCGGTTCCATAATGCGTTGCGTTGTGATTGTAGAGACGCAAGATTTTGCGTCTCTACGGTGGTACCCGATTGGCGAACGGCAGGATGTCATGGGTTGGGAACGGATCAAAAAAATGTAGAGACGCACGGCCGTGCGTCTCTACAAATCGTGGATTGTCTTCCAAATAATGATTAATACCTATTTGTTCCCCAATTTGTTACGGAGAAAAAATCCGTAACAAACCGTTGGCCTATCCCTCTAGAAAGGGAAATCGTCCTTCGAATTTTCCACAGGTGGCGGAGGTGTCTCCACCGCATTGTTGGCGGCGGAAGGAGTGGTGGACAATGGTGCGACGCCGCCCTCTGGTTTTTTGCCTAACAATTGCATTTCGTCAGCGTATATCTCAGTAGTGTAACGGGTTACGCTTCCGTTCTTCTCGTCCACCCATGAGCGGGTCCTGATCTTGCCTTCCACGTAGATGGAGGTGCCTTTTCTGATATAATTCTCCGCAAGTTTGGCCAGCCCTCGCCATGCGACGATGTTGTGCCACTCCGTCCTCTCTGGAATCACTTGACCCGAGGCCGTCGTATAGCCTCGCTCTGTGGTCGCCAAGGTGAAATTGGCTACTGCCACGTCTTTGTCCACGTAGCGCACTTCAGGGTCTTTCCCTACATTTCCAATCAAAATTACTTTGTTAACAGACATAGATTTAAAATTTTTTAATTCTTCGTTAAACTTATTGTTTATACAATCGAATGCAAATGTAAACTTTTTTTTCATATAAAAAAATATATTTGCATGAAAATTACACAAAATATATACGAAAATATATTGAACATAATGAATATTTCTTGAATCTATTATTCCGTCGGTAGAGACGATGTGCACATCGTCTCAAATGCACATCGTCTCTGCTGACGTGCTTTCATGTAGAAATTTTTAACTCTTAATTTTTAACTCTTAACTCTTAATTTATATCTTTGCGAATAATAAATTGATTTAACAAAATACATATTAATATGAAATTTACTATTTCAAGTTCAACTTTGTCGACTCATCTTCAGACGATTAGCCGTGTCATCAACCCTAAAAGTCCACTACCTATTTTGGATAAATTCCTTTTTACATTGGAAGGGAAGAGACTTACGCTGACTGCTGCAGATATGGATTCCATGATGCAGACGTTCATCGACTTGGAGGATGCGGAAGGCTCTGGCTCTGTCGCATTGGGTTCTAAACTTCTCTTGGACACATTGAAGGAGTTTGGTGATATGCCTTTGGTCTTCAATGTGGAGGATGGTACACTTGCCACTACCTTCAAGTCGGAGACGGGTGTTTATAATCTAGTGGCGGAGGATGGCGCCGAATACCCTAAGATGCGTACGCTTGCGGATGAGGCGAATTCGCTCACGATTCCTACGGAGGTCATGAACACTGGCTTGAACCGAACTGTGTTCGCCACTGCGGACGACGAGAACCGTCCTGCTATGAATGGTATCTACATCGATATCACAATGAATGATGTGACTTTTGTAGGCTCGGATGCTCAAAAGCTCTCTTGCTTGCGCACGATCTCTGCCCGTGGCGAAAGTGACTGCAGTTTCATCTTGCCGAAGAAGCCGACGAACCTCCTGCGTGCCGTTCTCGCAAAAACGGCTGGCAATCTGGAGATTAAGTTCGATAGCAAGAACGCTGTTTTCAGCTTTGATAACTATGTGATGGTTTGTCGTCTCCAAGAGGGCAAATATCCGAACTATAACTCTGTGATTCCACAGAATAACCCTTATAAGGTGACGGTGGACCGTGTTTCGTTGATGAACACCTTGCGTCGTATCTCCATCTTCTCCAACCAGGCGTTGAACCTCGTCAAGGTGGAGCTCTTCCCGAACAAGATGACTATCTCGGCTCAGGACATCGACTTCTCCATCTCCGCGACGGAAGACCTCGTATGTAGTTATGACGGTGAGCCGATGCGTATTGGCTTTAAGTCTACCTTGCTGATCGAGATTCTTTCCAACCTCTCTTGCGGTGAGGTGGTCATCGAATTGGCTGACCCTTCAAGGGCTGGCTTGGTTGTGCCTTTGGAGCAGGAGGAGAACGAGGAGGTGCGCATGCTCATCATGCCGCTGATGTTGAATGATTAATCGTGCGTGTGCACATTTGTTATAGGTGGAGATGCGCCCTTCTTGTGGCGCATCTCTCTTTTTCATTTTTTCATGAGTTTTTTGTATGGAACTGAATCTGAAAAGACCAATCGTTTTTTTTGACCTGGAGACTACGGGCCTGAATATCGCTAGGGATAGGATTATAGAAATCTCCGCTATCAAGATAATGCCTAATGGTGACCAAGAGGTCAAGACCCGTCGGCTGAAGCCTGTGGACGACGCTGGCAACCAAATTCCCTTGCCGAAGGAGGTGTCGGATCTTACCCATATTCAGGATGCCGACTTGGCCGACAAGCCTACTTTCAAGCAGATCGCAAAGTCCTTGGCGGAGTGGCTGAAGGGTTGCGACTTGGGTGGATATAACTCTAACCGCTTCGATGTGCCGCTCTTGGCGGAGGAGTTCCTTCGCGCTGACGTGGACATTGACTTGCGTAAGAGCAAGTTCGTGGATGCGCAGGTCATCTTCAACAAGAAGGAGCAACGCACACTGACCGCCGCTTATCGCTTCTACTGTGACAAGGAATTGGAGGGGGCCCATGGCGCCGAGGCGGACATCACCGCCACTTATGAGGTGCTCAAGGCGCAACTCGACCGTTATCCTGACTTGCAGAACGATATCGATTTCTTGTCTGAATACTCCGCCCACAATAGTAATGTGGATTTTGCCGGCCGTTTCATCTACAATGAGAAGATGGAGGAAATCATCAACTTCGGCAAATACAAGGGTAGGAAGGTGGCGGAGGTCTTGCTGACAGATCCTGGCTATTACTCGTGGATGATGCAGGGGGATTTCACACTGGATACGAAGCGTGTCCTGACTAACCTGAAGTTGAAATACGGAATCCGCTAACTGATGTCGAATCCCTATTTCCGGTTCAAACAGTTCACGGTATTCCAAGACCGCTGTGCGATGAAGGTGGGCACCGATGGTGTGCTGCTGGGCGCATGGTGCGGATTGGAGGGCGCCGCCTCCGTGCTGGACATCGGTACGGGTACGGGTTTGGTCTCCTTGATGGTGGCGCAACGCTCGTCCGCCGAGGTCGTGGGCGTTGAACTGGATGCCGAGGCTGCCGCGCAGGCGGTGGAGAACGTGGAGCGCTCTCCGTGGAAGGATAGGGTCTCCATCGTATGCTCCGCTATCCAGGCGTATGCCTCCTCGTCGGGCCGTCGTTTCGATCGGGTGGTGAGCAATCCGCCTTACTTTGTGGACTCGCAGAAATCGCCCGTGGCGGGACGTTCAATGGCCCGTCATGCGGATGTGTTGCCGTATGATGAATTGGTCTCCTCGGTGGTCTCGTTGATGACGCCGGAGGGACGTTTCTCGGTGATCATCCCCACGCTGGACTTCCCCCGCTTGGAGGGCTTGGCGCAGGCAAAGGGCCTCTACTGCGTGCGCCGCACGGATGTCTATTCGACCCCCACTTCGTCCTCGAAGCGTGTCATGGCGGAGTTCTCGCTCACGGAGGGGAAGTGCGCCTGCGATGAACTGGTGATCGAGGATGGCGGTCCGCTACACTACTCCGAAGCCTACAAGGCGCTCACCTCTGATTTTTACTTGAATATGTGATATGGACTTCTCCCATGAACTGATAAGCTGGTACCAATGGAATGGTCGCGATTTGCCTTGGCGGCAGACCCGTGACCCCTACGCTATTTGGGTCTCCGAGATCATACTGCAGCAGACCCGTGTGGTGCAGGGCATGGCCTATTACCTGCGGTTCATGGAACGCTTCCCGGACGTGGCTTCCTTGGCTTCCGCCTCGGAGGATGAGGTGCTGAAGATGTGGCAGGGCTTGGGATATTACAGCCGAGCCCGTAATATGCGGGAGGCCGCCCGTCAGGTGGTGGAACGGTTCGGAGGTGTTTTCCCGAAAGAATACGAAGAGGTGCGTTCGTTGAAGGGTGTTGGCGACTACACGGCCGCCGCGATTTGTTCGTTCGCCTATGACCTGCCTTACCCTGCGGTGGATGGCAACGCCTACCGCTTGCTGTCACGCTTCTTCCGTGTGGAGGAGCCCATCGACACGTCGCAAGGCAAGCGCCTCTTCACGCAGCTGTCGTTGGAGGTGATGGATAAGGGACGTCCTGCGTTGTACAACCAAGCCGTGATGGATATTGGGGCGACGATCTGCCTGCCCGCTTCCCCGAATTGTGAAGCCTGTCCGCTGAGGAAGGGGTGCGCCTTGGGGGGCATGCCCGAAGCGGTGGAGTACCCGAAGAAGGGGAAGAAGATCACCTCGCGTGACCGTTATTTTGTCTACTTGGCGGTGGAGGATGGCACGAAGACTTACCTGCGCCGCAGGGAGGGAAAGGATATATGGAACGGGTTGTACGAATACCCGATGGTGGAACTTCCCGCACCTCTGTCCGAAAATGTGGATAATGACTGGATGAAGCCTTTGGAGCAGGATTTCTCGGACTTGCATGTCATTGGCGGACCCGTGATGAAGAAGCACGTGTTGACCCACCAAAACATCCATGCCACCTTTTTCCATGCGGAGGGACGTTTCTTGCGCAGGAAGGATTCTGCCTACATCGAGGTGGAAAAGAATCGGCTGGGAGAGTATGCGGTTTCCAGGCTGATGGAGAAGTTCCTTTTGTCGGAATAATGCTAGCGTAATAAAAGAGTACGAATATTATGACGAATAAAAATATTTTGGGGTGTTGTGGATCCATGAACCGCACAACACCCCATAGTTTTTGAACAATAGGACTCTTATCTCCTTATCAATGTGAAGTGACCTGTAAATTGTTTGCTGATCTCCTCAATCTCAATGATATACCAATAGTCTGTGGATGGTAAAACTTTCCCTTGATACGTTCCGTCCCATCCATCCGATTTGGCGCCGAGGTACTGTGCCAGCAATTTACCATAGCGGTCGAATATGTTGACTACGGAATTCGGATAGGTCTCAGCTAGGTTTCCGATGATCCAGCGGTCATGGATTCCGTCTCCGTTAGGGGTGAAATAGGAAGGGATGAAAATTGCTGGCGGATCCAACGTGAATTGGTAGGTTGAGCCGCATCCGTTCTCGTCCACCACATGGATGACATGTGTCGCGAAGGTCAGGTCCGTAATCATTGTATTGGTCGTTTTGTGGGCGACATCGTCATCAATCCAATAGGTGAATACCCCTGAGCCTCTGTTAGGCTCCATCACGATCTGACGGTCTCGGATGCCTGCGGAATCCATGCTTAGGATGATTGGATGGGTGGTCACCACAACCCTTATTTCATCGGTAGCGGTACATGCGCCACGTGTCATATCGACCTTATAGGTGGAGGTGGACTCCGGGACCACGGTCGTGGCGGCGTTGGAAGCGACAGGTTCGTTCCCTAGAGACCATGCGTATGTGGTGGCCTCGTACGACTCCGCCGATAGGGTGGTTTTATTTCCTTCGCAGATTGTTGTCACACCGGTCAGGTCGCCCTCCAACGCCTCATCCACCTTGACACTCACCTGATAGGTCCGTGCGCAGCCTGAGTTGCTTGCGGTCACGGTGTATGTGTAGGTGGACTGATGTCCGTCGTCTTCCCTGAAGGTCGGTTGAACGGTCACACGCTCACTGTTGGTCGCGGTCAGGATTGTCGGATCCGCCTGCCACTCGAGGGTTGTGCCGTCCGGTTGGATGTCGGTGATGACCAATTCCGTCTCTTCTCCCTCGCAGATCGTAGGCTCGTCAGGCAAAGTGACGCTGATGGCCGCTGTCACCTTCAGATCGCCTATCTCCGTGGTGGAGACGCATCCTTTGCGGTTCGCCTCTGCCGTGTAGAACCCGCTATTCTCTGCCACCGCTCCGTTGATCGTGTAGGTCGAAGAGGTCTCCCCGTCGATGGCTACATCGTCTTTCTTCCATGTGAGGGTGTAGTCAGGACCACTCGCAGGCGTGACGGTCAAGGAGGAGGTGAATTTATCTCCCTCGCACAATCCCAACGAAGGTGTCGTGTTCGTCAGGGCGATTTGCGCATCGGTCAGCTTGAAGGTTACACTGGTAGGACATCCGTTCGTGTAGGACAAGGTGTAAACACCTGCTTCCGATACGGTGAACGGACTGGTGGAAAGGGCGGATCCCGAAGGAGTCGTCAACACATAATCACCATCTCCGTTGTATGCTGGTGTGACCGTCACATCGCCACCGCAGAAGAAGTACTCCTCCGATGTCAGCGAATTGGTGTATGTCTTTATCGGCACCTCCGTATTGGTAGGGTCTGCGATTGTCAATGTTCCGACGACAGGGCCCTGGCCTAATACCACCTCCAATGACAAGGTCTCGCTACATGTCCCTGCCGTCACGGTTAGCGTGTATGGATAGTGGTCTCCGTAGTTGCCTCCAATGAATTTCATGGTCTCGAAGTCAGCCGCACTGCCCCTGTCTCCGCCATCGCCTACCCATTCGTATGTGACAGTCGATGCGTTTGTCTGCACCTCTGAGGTGAACATTGCGGACGTGTCCGGGCATGTGGTCACATTATCCGCCAAGACGTGTAGGGTGTCGACCGTGACATTGATTGCCTCGATCTTAGATTTACATAACTCTCCTGAATTCACTTTTGCGTCGTACGCATACTGGACACCGTAGCTTCCTGACTCCGATACCAAAGAGCTTGTCAAAGGAGTGCTTCCGTTCGCATCCGTGAAATAATCTTTGTTGTAAATCATGCTTGGCACCTCGTTCGTCAATGTGACTGCGGTCGCCAGGTTCACGTTCGCCTCACAGACCGCATCAGGGGTGGTTATGGACAATACCGGCGTCGGGTAGACAATCACCTTGATCTCTTGCGCAGGGCTGACCGCTCCGGTGTTATCGTCTCTCTGTGCCACATAGTATGTCGTGGTCGTCACCTCTCCCGCAGGAGAAGTTGTGGCATTTCCTTGCAATGGGTAGGTGTCCGCTTCCGTGCCTGGGTCGGTCGTCGAGCTCGGTTGGGTCGTTCCGTACCAGATCAGCGTGTAATCCGCCTCCGTCTTATTGCCCTGTGGGTTTCTCTTCGCCGTCAGGTCTGCCAATGCCTCGCCTTCGCAGTAAAGCACATCCTCCACGATCGGAGGGAATGCGTCGCTGATGGTCACCGTGATGGTTGAAGTCTCGCTCTTGCAGCCTGTCGCATCATCCACGCGGTATACGCTATACTGGATCTTCTTCGTGCCACCGTTCAGGCTGCTGACATCGAACTCAGGCTTAGGCGCCCCCTTCTGGAAGTTTGTCGTCCCTTCCAAAGCGTAGTAGTAAGTGTATCCTGTTTCCTCCACCCAGTTCTTCGTGGTGATGGCAGGGAATGTCTTGTTATCGCTTCCCACTTCCGCCGCGATGTATGAAACCGTGGCATTGCCAGGGACAGGGGTGAAGTTGACCTTCACGGTTATAGTGGTTTCCTCGCTTTCGCACTCCGTTCCGCTCGACAGTTTGTAGTATTGCTTAGCCGAATAGGTGTATGTGGTTGTGGCGCTGACCGTCGTGCTTGGCGTGAAGGTGGTGCCCGTGGTTGAGCCGTCGGACCATACCATTCTATCCGCCATTAGGAATTTGGCTTCGTCTTTTGTCAAATCGGTCGGCAAAGGAGAGGCGATGTCTCCCACGCAATAATCCGCGATAGGATCGATGTTAGGCGCTGGCACCTTGTAAACGGTCACCTTGATAGGCATGCGCGAGCTCTCGTTGCTGGCGGTGCTTGCGTCACGTTGCGACACGTAGTAGGTTGTTTCACCTTCGGTGGCTGTCGAAACGGCAGGTGGTGTGGTGGAGCCTGTTCCTCCCGTCTGTGCGTCGTACCAGAGCAGTTCGTATGTTTTGTTAGGATCCATCTGATTGATCTTGGCGTTCTTCGTCAAGTCCGCCGGGGTGTCGTTCAGGCAGTAAACCGTATCCGACACGAGAGGAGCGGGTGCGCCCAAGATCATCACCGTCAGCTTCGTCAGGCCGCTTTGGCAAGTCGTGCCGTCCGGGTTGGTGGTTTGTTGGAATACCCAATAATAGTAAGTCTCATCTTCAGTGGAAGCCAGATTTTTTGCCGTAGGGGTAGGGGTAGTCGATGATGCCCCAGAGGTGGAGGAAGGCTCCGTCTCGTCATTGAACTGGCCCAGCCACATGATCGTGCCGTCAGCCGTTTTACCCGTCACGGCATCAGACTTTCGTGTCAGGATGTCCGTGATAGGTTCCGTCTTCAGGTATTGCACGGTGGTAGTAGTCAGCTTGGCGGGGCTCTCGTAGAAGTCAGCCGTTATGCTTCCCGCGGCGCTGGCGCAATAGCCCGTGGCCTCAGCCGTTACCGTAAGGGCACCAGCTTCCGCCGCCGTTGTGATGTCGTATGTCGTCACGGTTTGTCCGTTGCTCCATTTCACCGATGCCGATGCCGGGTCGGTCGTCACGCTCAAGGTCGTCTTGTCGCAGACAGGGTCTGCGGCAGGGGTAACCATCGCTGTAGGCTTGGCGTTGAAGGTGATGTGGGAAGTGTCCGAACATCCTCCCCCTGTCACTTTGTAGTAGTAGGTGTAAGGGGTGAGACTACCCGCCAAGGAGGAGAGGTCCGTCTGTGCTGCGGATTGCATATTCTTATCCGTGTACCAATCGATGGTTAGGCTTGCGTCCGCAGGCTTCGGCAATGAAGGGATTGCGGTCGCTTCCGGCGATTGCTTGGATGGATCGGCCACCGATGCGCAGAAATCAGCCACTGTTCCGTCCAGATCGACGGAAGGGATTCTGCTCACCGTGACGGTATATTCGTTCACATCCGAGCGGCACCCCGTTGTCTTATCCTTCACGACATAGTAGAAGGTCTTCGGGGAGTCTCCTGCCAACACAGCGGACACTGCAGGTTCAGAGGTTTTTTGCAAGGTGTCGTTGGCGGTGTACCAAATGATGTCATGGTCGGCTATAGCCTTCGTAGGCTCCGTGTTGAGCTCCCCTTCGCAGAATGGGTCCGGGTCGGTCAGTGTCTCGTCAGGCTTGGCGTTCGCGATGACATGGATACTATCCCACACCCAGCAACTCTTTCCGTCGTCGCCAGGGAATTCGATGTCCTTCACCAGCAGGTAGTACCAATCCGCATCCTCCCACGTCACGTTGAGGGAAGAGGTCTCGTCACCTGCCGTATAGTTGGCGCCAGGAGTACCCGCGGCTGTTTTGGATCCCTTGTGCCAAGAGGCCACATACTTGCGCGGCTCGTCGTCCGGACCGACCGTAATACCCATGACGGAAGGATCCGTCGGAGCGAATTTCTTAGTGGTCAGTTTAGCGATCTCGCCCGGACAGAGTTGCACCTCCTTCACCGTCGCGTTAGTTGTCACCACGGTGGCGGGATCTGCCGAAATGATTGCGGCCTCTTTCACCTTTTCGCATGCGGCACAGTTCAGGCCAGCGATAACGGGGATGGTGGAAATAGATATCTTACGGCAAGGAGTGAACGCTGAAGTTTTCTCCCATGATTTGTCTGACAACAAATCAGAATATTCACCTACGACCACACGGAAATAGATGCGTTTCTCGTGTTTGGGATCATTTTCCAATTGAGAGAAAATATTATCCCAATAATCTTCTACCGGTACATCAAAATGATCTGTCTCCACAACATCTTCTTGATGAAGTGTTTTCCATTCGATAGGATTAGTATCACTTTCAGTAGAAGGATCCTGGAACGTATACTGATAAACATAACCCACTTTCTTGTTTGGATCGATTTGATTCCCAGTATATAAGTAGAATCGTTTTACTGCATCAGAAGTTACAGAAGTAAGGGTCAACACATCCTCCGTACATAGGTCGAGGATATCCTTGCCCGTGCTTACCGAAGATTCCATGTTCACATCCGGAGGCGTACAAACCTGGAATATGATGTTATCGATTCCATAGTCACGTGTTTGACCATAGATTGGAGTTCCATCCTCTTTATAGCCATAGTGTCTCACCTTCATTTTTATGGTAACTTCCGATGTGTCTGTGTCACCTACCTCATTTGCCATGATTTTGAAAGGCTTACCAGCATGTTTCCAACCATCATCTCCATTTTCAAAGTATTTGAACTCACTTTCCAAAACACTGCCTTTATATTCCAAACGAACTTCAATGGATCCTGGATGTGGACCGATGGACGCAAAGTCTGCCCCAAAATAGACCTCCTTGCCAGTGCAGATATGGTCGATGTCAATTTCGAAGAAATCATCCTGCGTTCCGTCATCCAAGAGGTCGAATTGAAGCATACCACCCGTATGAGTTCCAGAATTATCGTATGGAACGCCACCTGGATAACCACCATACATAGAAACGACATATACACCCCAGTCATACAATTCAGTTTTATTGGGGACAGTACCTATTAGTGGCACAGACAATTTAGCGCCACTTGACTCAATGTTATATGCCTTTACGTATGGAATTTTAAGATCTCCGGTATGAGACTGCGCCGTGTGAACTTGTCCTGAAGGAATCTTTTCCGTATGTGTTATACCATATCTGTCCGTCCATTCGTATGTATCATCTGATACGAAATTGCCAAAATCATCATAGAACAAATTGGTCATTGCCATAGGTGCACCATCATCACTCGTACAGCAAGTATTCGAATGAACTAACAGTGGATCCGACGTGGCGGGAGAACAACCAGGCATAGTAACCTGAAGGGTAATATTATAGTCTGTTTCTGCTGAATCTGGCACGAAGTTGAAGCTAAAATCAGTAGAGGTTTGGCCCGTTCTCGATTCCTTCCATAAAAATTTGGTGCCCTCTGGGTAACTTTGTTTGGCGGTGATACGCAAAGGTTGTTCCGGACAAGGATTGCCCGTTGTTGAAATCATCGGTTTTATCGAGCCGGTCACCTTTATATCGTCGATGCCGACAGGAATTTGGAAGCAATCATTTGTGCGGTAAAAATAGAATGTGATATTTCCTGTTTCAGGGACTTTTGTCGTGTGGGTCATCGTGGCTGATTTGCCATAGTCGACTGTTTTAGTGGTGGCTTTGGTCAGACTACTCGGCTCAAAAGAATTATTATATCCTGTATTGTATTTAAGATCCTCTGCACTCGACACTATACCAAAAATCAATTCGTTACCCTTGATTTCACCCGCGTTAGAATAATTATATTTTGTAATATAGTTACTCAACGAAGTAACCTGCTGAACATTTACGAGGTGGTCGAAATAGGTGGGATCCAACAAGTTATACACAGTAAAAGACAACTCAACCATAGAGCCTGGAGTTAATCCAAACACAGTATAGGAGAGAACTGGACAATTCTCACACGAACCGATGTTGACATACATATTGTTTGGCGCTTCGTTCGCCTTACAAAACGAATGAATAAGTTTCGGCTGTGCGGTGACGATAGAGTAGCCATACTGTTTTCCTCCAGTTTGCGTGGCATTATTTTGCTGAAAGATATCATTAATTTTCTTCATGTCATTGTTGGATTCACTGGAGAAGACGCCACCGATACCCTCTTGTTTAGCATATTCAGGGCCGATAAACATGTCCGTCTTGCACAGCTTGTCCCAATCAAGATCTTCGTCATACCAACCATCTTCGTCAGAAGTCATTGTTGGACAGCAGAGTTCCTTGTTCGTGTCAAAATTAGTGCTAGCCACCACGCATTGGGCGTTCAAAGCGGTCATGCCGTTCGCGAAAAGCAGAACCATTCCGATCAGTAACCGTCTCATTATATGTTTTGTGTTATACCCCATTATTTATTCGTTATTAATATGTTTTTCATTCTGTTTCAAATCCATAGTAATTTCAAATCTCCCATAGAAAACCTTTCCGCTTCGATGCGAGTGTACCATACTATTCGTCTAAATGATTTTGCAAAACTATCTTAATTTTTCATTTGTCCCAATATCTTTGGGCAAAAAAAACACTCGTGGGAATTAAGAGTTATGAATTAAGAGTTAAGAGTTAGGGGTTCCGCTAACCCCCCCGGTATTTTTTTATTAGAAAAAAACCTCTTATTTTTGCGGATGGATGGCTTCGATGCGTTTTGTGCGCCGTCGCCAGGTTTGAGTTTTCTAATTTTATCGATTCACCTATGTATTATTGTAAAGTATAAATGTTATGGTTATGAATGCAAGAATGATTTTTAAAATGGTTGTGCTTACGGCATCGTTTTTCTTTGCCGGTGCGTCGGCGTATGCTGGCGGGTACGACTTAAACGAAGAAGAGATGGAGCAACGAGTATCTCCTGCGCCTAATGCGGGATACACCTACCCGGAGGGTTCTCCGGTCTATTACAACGGTAAATTATCCGTGCAAGGCACCCAAATGGTGAACGAGTGCGGCAAGCCGGTCCAACTGAGGGGCATGAGTTCCCACGGTCTGGCATGGTTCCCTAAATGTTATACGGAGGAGTCGCTGACCGCATTGGTGAACGATTGGCACATAGATATATTCCGCTTGGCCATCTACACGCACGAGTGGGGCGGCTATACCACGAACCAGTGGAAGAGCAAGGACGATTACAACGCGTATATCGACAATATGGTGGATATCTGCGGCAAACTGGGCATCTATTGTATCATCGACTGGCACATTCTGAATGAGGGCAGCGGCGACCCGAACAACACGCTGGATGACGCTATCCCTTTTTGGGCGTATATGTCCGCGAAGCACAAGGACGACAAGCATGTCTTGTATGAAATCTGCAACGAACCGAACGGATTCAACGTGGCATGGTCCGATGTCAAGGATTATGCGGAAGAGGTTATCCCCGTGATTCGTGAAAACGACCCCGACAAGATCATCATATGCGGTTCGCCTACCTGGAGCCAGGATGTGGACATTGCGGCGCAGGATCCTCTGTTGTATGACAATGTGATGTACACGCTTCACTTCTACTCAGGAGACCATACCCAATATTTGCGGGACAAGGCGGATAGAGCGATCAATAAGGGTTTGGCGATTTTCGTGACGGAGTTTGGTACGACCCGGGCGAGCGGTGACGGTGGCGTCTACCTCGACGAGTGCAACACGTGGATGAACTGGATGGACTCGCATATGATCAGCTGGGTGAACTGGAGTTTCGCGGACAAGTCGGAATCTTCCGCCGCATTGAAGCCGGGCGCATCCAACAGCGGCGACTGGAACATGGTCTCCGAGTCTGGACAATACATCAAACGGTTGTTGAGCCAACCGAAGAACTTCGAGCCATGCAACGGCGACTCGATCACCACGCCCGAATATGTGGAGAACGTGAGCCCATTGGCTGCCATAAAATATCCGAAGGGCTCCCCAGTTTACCATAACGGCAAACTTCACGTGCAGAACGGACGTCTGACCAACGAGTGTGACTTCGATGTCCAGCTTCGAGGCTTAAGCTCGAACAACCCGTCCACCTTCACGAAGTGTTACACGACGAGCTCCCTCAATGCCCTGCTCAACGACTGGAACGCCAGCCTGTTCCGCATCTCCGTCCACACGAACGGCGAAGGTGGATACTGCGTAAACGGGTCCGACCAGGGACTATCCATGTACAACTATAATGACAAGGTGGACGAACTGGTTCGTCACTGCGGAAACAAAGGTCTCTACTGCGTGATTGACTGGCATCTGACCGAAAAGGGCGACCCGAACGTCAACATGAAGGAGGCTACTATCTTCTGGCGTCACATGGCGCAACGCTACAAGAACTACAATCATGTGCTCTTCGAGATATGCGACAACACCAATGGTGTGGATTGGAGCTCGATAAAGAGCTACGCCGATTCCATCATCACCCTCATCCGCCAGTTCGACAACGAGAAGATCATCATCTGCGGAACCCCTTCGTCTGACCGTGAATGGGAGGCCGTGGCGGCGAATCCTTTGGTGGGAAACAACATCATGTACACGATGCACTTCTCCGCCGGCTCGGATGGCCAGGCCTTGCGTGAAAAAGCCAACACGGCCATCTCCAAGGGCTTGCCGCTGTTCGTCACCGAATTCAGCCTCTCTTCGGCAAACGGTGGTTCCATCAACACGTCGGATGGAACAACTTGGATCGAATGGATGAAGATGCAAGGCCTCAGCTGGGCGTACGCTAGCTATGCAGACGGTTCGGACGTAAACTCGGCATTGCTCTACGGCTCTTGTAGCACGAAGAGTTGGAATGCGACATCCGCCGCGGGAGATTACATCAAGGATAAGTTGTCGGAACCTAATAATTTCCACTCGTGCGTGGATGGTGTAGAGGATATCCTGCTCGACAAGCAATTGGTGGTTCTCTATCCGAACCCTACAAAGGAGGAGTTCAGCGTCTCTATACCAGAAGGAATGAAACTGGCGAAGGTGCAACTCTTCGACCTCACTGGACGCTTCCTGCTTGAGTCCGAGAAGGAGGTGGTGAACATCTCCAGCCTTTCGCAAGGGGTCTACTGCGTGAAAGTCTTCCTATCCGATGGGGTGGCTGTGACGCAGATCGTGAAGGAATAATACGTGTGATATAAAAACCGATAAGTTCATAGAAGATTGTTGCGAGGCTAGTCTTGCAACAATCTTCTTTTTTGTGGTATCTGGCGGTGTGTGTCCAGACGTTAAGTCATGGATTTTTTTTGTGTAAAAAACTTTTATATATTTGCGCCCGAAGACCGCATGTCGGGTATGCTTTAAGCGCCGACTTGAGCACTATTATGTTGTTAATGTATTTGTATTAATGAATTTAAAGTGTAAGTGTTATGAAAGCAAGAATGTTTACTAGAGTGATTATGCTTACGGCAATGGTTTTCTTTGCCGGCACGTCTGTTTATGCGGGAGGGCATAATCAAAATGGAAAAGAGATGAAGAATCAAGTATTCTCTGCGCCGGAGTCGGTCCGCACCTATCCGGCAGGTTCCCCGGTTTATATCAATGGCAAACTCTCCGTACAAGGCACCCAGATGGTGAACGAGTGCGGGAAGCCCGTACAGCTGAAAGGTATGAGCTCCCATGGTTTGGCTTGGTTCCCCCAATGTTACACGGAGGAATCGCTGACCGTATTGGTGAACGAGTGGCACATAGACATATTCCGCTTGGCCGTCTACACGCATGAGAACGGAGGGTACTGCAAGACGGACACCACACAGTGGAAGAGCAAGGAAGATTATAACGTATACATCGATAGTTTGGTGGATATCTGCGGCAAGCTGGGCATCTATTGCATCATCGACTGGCATGTGTTGAATGAAGGAAGCGGGAACCCGAAAAACACGTTGAATGACGCGCTACCTTTCTGGGACTATATGTCCGCAAAGCACAAGGACGACAAGCATGTCTTGTACGAGATATGCAACGAGCCGAACGGATTCATGGTGAGGTGGTCCCACGTGAAGGAATATGCGGATCAGGTGATCCCTGTGATCCGCGCGAATGACCCGGATAAGATCATCATCTGCGGCACCCCGATGTGGAGCCAGGATGTGGACTACGCGTCTCAGGATCCGTTGTCGTACAACAATGTGATGTACACGCTCCATTTCTACTCCGGAGACCATACCCAAAGTTTGCGCGATAAGGCACAAACGGCGCTCAACAATGGTGCGGCGATCTTTGTGACGGAGTTCGGCACGACGAAGGCTTCCGGAAACGGAGGTGTCTTCCTTGACGAGTGTGATAGATGGATGGCGTGGATGAACGAACGCAAGATCAGTTGGGTGAACTGGAGCTTCGCCGATAAGAATGAATCCTCCGCCGCCTTGCAGCCAGGCGCTTCCAGAAGCAAAAATTGGAACCTGGTCTCCGAGTCCGGACAATACATCAAGCAGAAGTTGAGCCAACCAAAGGAATTCGAACCTTGTGACGGCATCAATGGCGTGGAGGATAATCTTCTTGAAAAACAGCCTATTATCCTCTATCCGAACCCTACGAAGGACGAGTTCAACGTCTCTGTGCCAGGGGGAATGCGCTTGTCGAAGGTACAACTCTTCGACCTCACCGGACGCTTCCTGCTTGAATCCGAGGAAGAGGTGGTGGACATCTCTAGCCTATCGCAGGGAATCTACTGCGTGAAGATCTTCTTCACGGAGGGATTGATCGTGGATGAGATCGTAAAAGAGTGATGGATAATGTATATTAGGCGGCGGACCTATTCCTTAGCGGGTAGGTCCGCCGTTTTTTAAGCGCTTCTTGCTCACAATCATTTTTGTTTATTTGAAAAAAAAATTATTTTTGTGCGATATTTCATTTTGACACTTATGAATTGTAGAATTTTTAAACAACTTTTGTGCGTTTCAGCGTTGGTGATATGTTGCGTTTCCACCGCCGATTGTAAAAAGAAGGAGGTTCCATTTTCCTATGAGGAGAGTAGTAACTCGAATACGATGGAGCCAGCCAATGGCATCATCATGAATCCCCTCATCGCCGACCTCGAGATGATCGGGAACGAGAAGGTGACCTACAAGGAGACCTTCAGTGTCAACATGGATGGAGATGCGAAGGAGAAGATTCAGAGATACAAGGATATAGCGTTAGCCCATGCGGAAAAAGAATACAAGGCCGACGTCATGATTGGTGTACGTTATGAAGTGCACGCCTCTGAGACGGAGATCGAAGTGATCGTGACCGGTTATCCCGCATACTACAAGAATTTCCGCAACGCCACGAAGAAAGACCGTTGGATGCTGAAACTCTACAGGGGACAGGGCGTGGAGCCTTGATCGGATAGCTCCAAGAAATCCATGGAAACACATTTAGCCTAATTTAAATTGTAAAAAATAGATGAAGAAGCAAATTATTTCGTTGTTGACGCTGATGGCGATTGCATCAGTTTCTTATGCACAGGACGAAGAGATAAGAGTAGTGGATGAGATAATGGTAGTGAGCGAGTCGGAAGCTGTATTAGATTCTGTGGCCAAGAAGGTTGACTCTGTTGCCGTAAACTTGGTCGATGAGGAAGAGGCGCTTGCCGATTCTGTCGCCGCGGACACGACCGAACCGTATGTTCCTTTTAGTGAGGGACTTTTCTTCCGTCCTGAGTTGGGCGGTGCAAAGATGATGTATAGCAACAGGGTGGACAAGGGACCGAACTACGATGTCTCTGTTGGTGTGAACCTGGCCTATCAGTTGAATACCAACTTGTCCATTGGTTGGGGTGTCTCTTTCTACATGTGCAGTCTGCAGATGGAAAATTTTGACGAGTTGATGTCGTGGAATCCTACGTTGAGGGATGAGTATGAGGACAAAGCCTACATGCTTCCGATTTATATCATGGGGCGGTGGAAGTTCACACCTAAAAAGCTCACTCCGTTTGTGGACGGAAGATTGGGTTATGCGGTGGGTCTGACGGACTACAACCTCAGGGTCGCAGGAAATGACCCTGGTATCAGCACGGACAACAACGGACTCTTCCTCGAGTTGGAGGCAGGTGTGCAGTACAAGAACTTCTCCGTGGCGGTGGTGCTTAACCGCTTCGGCTGCAAGGACAAGGATGAGGAGTATCGCAAGATGTGCGGTTTGACGAAGTGTGATTACCACGATGTATACGTTGGGCTGAAATTCGGGTTTGACTTCACGTTCGGAAACGGTGACGACGAAGAGGAGGAAGAGACGGAAGAGGGTGTAGCGAACGAGTCAAAAAAATAATTCTTGGGAAGATGTCGGGTGGGAGACATGTCCCACTTCGAGCGACATATCCATGACAGGGAAAGATGGGGAGGAGGCCATACAGTCTCCTCCCTTTTTTGACAATCATTTTTGTGAAAACCTTTCCTAAAAAATGTTGCGCAAACCAAATATTGTAGTATATTTGTACGATGTATGTAGATACGTCTTTTGAGAAAATAAAATTTAAATAAAAGAAAAGAATATGAATTTTGGACATTTTGACGATGCGAACCGTGAGTTTGTCATCACCAATCCCGCAACCCCATTCCCTTGGATCAACTACCTCGGAAATGAAGATTTTTTCGGTTTGATTTCTAATACTGCGGGAGGTTATAGTTTCTATAAGGACGCTAAGTTCCGTCGTATTACACGTTACCGTTACAACGGTGTGCCAATGGACAATGGCGGACGTTACTTCTATATCAACGATAATGGAACCGTATGGAATCCGGGATGGAAACCATGCAAGACTCCGCTCGACGCATACGAGTGCCGTCACGGTTTGAACTACACCCGCATCACGGGCGCCAAGAACGGTATTGAGGCTTCAGTGCTCTTCTTCGTTCCGTTGAAGACTTGGGCTGAGGTACAGAAGGTTACCTTGAGAAATACGACAACCTATGCCAAGAAGATCAAACTCTTTTCTTTCGCTGAGTGGTGTCTTTGGAACGCCGCCACCGATATGGAGAACTTCCAACGTAACTGGTCTACCGGTGAGGTGGAGATCGATGGCAGTGTGATCTATCACAAAACAGAATACAAGGAGCGTCGCGACCACTACGCATACTACGCATTGACCAATGCGAAGATCGATGGTTACGACACTGACCGTGAGTCATTCATCGGACTCTATAACGAATTTGCTGATCCTCAGTGCGTAATGGCTGGCAAGCCAGGCAACTCGCTCGCACACGGATGGTCTCCGATCGCTTCCCACTACGTTGAGGTTGAGTTGCAACCAGGAGAGAGCAAGGATTTCATCTTCGTCCTCGGTTATGTGGAGAATGCGCGTGAGGAGAAATTCTCTCAGGAGGATATCGCCCGTAAGAAGAACGGAACACTCATCTCCTCTCAGGATTCCGATGTTACTTTGGTGAACAAAAAGAAGGCTCTTGCCACCATCAACCGTTTCGCGACTGTTGAGGCTGTGGATGCCGCTTTCGCCGAGTTGGCAGCTATGTGGGATGAGCTTCTCGATAAATATGTGGTGAAGTCTGACGACGACAAGTTGAACCGTATGGTCAACATCTGGAGCCAATACCAGTGTATGATCACCTTCAACTTCTCCCGTTCGGCATCCTTCTTCGAGAGCGGTATCGGCCGTGGTATGGGATTCCGCGACTCCAACCAAGACTTGGTCGGTTTCGTACACCAGATCCCTTCCCGTGCCCGTCAACGTATCATAGACATCGCCTCCACGCAATTCCCTGACGGTGGTTGCTACCACCAGTACCAGCCATTGACGAAGCGTGGTAACAATGACATCGGTGGTGGATTCAACGATGACCCATGTTGGTTGATCTTCGGTACGGTTGCTTACGTGAAGGAGTCGGGCGACTTCTCCATCTTGAAAGAGCCAGTTCCGTTCGACAACAAACCAGGCACGGAAGTGTCTCTCTTCGAGCACCTTAAGATTTCCTTCAACCACGTTGTCAACAACCTCGGTCCTCACATGTTGCCATTGATCGGCCGTGCTGACTGGAATGACTGCTTGAACTTGAACTGCTTCTCTTGGGATCCGAACGAGTCCTTCCAGACGACAGAGAACAAAACAGAGGGTAGCAAGGCAGAGTCTTTGATGATCGCAGGTCTCTTCGTTGTGACAGGAAAGGATTACGTTGAGCTCTGTAAGCAGATCGGCGAGAACGCTGAGGCTGAGCGTGCTCAGAAGTGCATTGATTCAATGATCGAGGCTGTCAAGAAGCATGGATGGGACGGTGAGTGGTATCTCCGCGCATACGACTTCGACGGAAACAAGATCGGTTCTCACGAGTGTGAGGAGGGTAAGATCTTCATCGAGAGCCAGGGCTTCTGTACGATGGCAGGTATCGGTTTGGAAGAGGGTATGGTTGACAAGGCCATCGACTCTTGTAAGAAATATCTTGATTGTGAGCACGGTATGGTTCTTAATAACCCTGCTTACACGAAATATCATGTCGAGATGGGTGAGATCAGTTCTTATCCTGCAGGATACAAGGAGAACGCTGGTATCTTCTGCCACAACAACCCTTGGGTGATCATCGGTGAGACGGTTGCCGGACGTGGTAACGACGCTTGGGATTTGTTCCGCAAGATCGCTCCTATGTACTTGAAGGATCAGGCGCTCCATAAGGTTGAGCCATACGTGAACTGTCAGATGGTGGCCGGTAAGGACGCCGCTAAGCCAGGTGAGGGTAAGAACTCATGGTTGACAGGTACGGCCGCATGGATGTGGTTGACGGTTAGCCAATATTTGTTGGGTATCAAGCCTGCGTACACAGGTTTGGAGATCAACCCATGCCTCCCTGCTGATATCAAGGGATATTCCGTAAATCGTAAGTTCCGCGACGCTGATTATAGCATCAAGGTGACCAACACTGGCGTTCAGAAGGGCGTCAAGAAGTTGATCGTGAACGGAAAAGAAATCGCCGGCAACATCGTTCCTATGCAACCTAAGGGTAGCAAGAACGTGGTTGAGGTTATTATGGGATAACACAGATGTTTGAAAGGAAAGCCACTCTAAGGGGGTGGCTTCCCTATTTTCTTTTTAACATAAATTTTTCGATAAATGAAGAGATTGTTTTTTGGTGCGCTGATGGCTCTCGCCATGCTGGTTTCGTGTGGCGGAGGGGACAATAACGCCAAACATAAGAAGAATGTTTCCCCTTATCCTGTGAATTCTCCGGTGGCTAAGCATGGAAGACTGCAGGTCAAGGATTTACAACTTTGCGATAAAGATGGTAATCCTGTCCAATTGGCTGGTATGAGTACAATGGGGTGGCAATGGTGCGGTGACTGCTACACCAAGGAGTCCATCAAGACGATGGTCGAGGAGTGGGGCATCAATGTGCTTCGTCTGGCGATGTACGTCGAGGAGGGTGGTTACAACACGAACCCTATCGGTTTTAAACAGAGAATGTGCGAGATGATCGATATTTGCGGTGAACTCGGAATCTATTGTATCGTCGATTGGCATATCTTGACACCGGGCAATCCGTTGGATTCCAAGTATGGCGGCGCCAAAGAATTTTTCAGCTTCATATCGCAGAAATATGCGAACAAGGAGCATCTGATCTATGAGATATGCAATGAGCCTAATAACTGCTTGGAGAAAGGTGACCCGATCCATCCTTGGGTTTGCACCAAGGAGACCAATGTCACTTGGGACATGATCGCCGACTATGCCGACGAGATCATTCCTGCCATCCAAGCGAATTACGATTCGCTTAAGGTTTCCCATCCTATCGTCATCGTGGGCACTCCACAGTGGGACCAGCTGGTGGATGCATGTCTGAAGGAGGGTATGTTCCAGGGCAATGGCAAAGACCTTTGCGACTCGTTGCCTGCCCGCGACGCTCGTCTGAAGCATGACAACGTCATGTATGCCTTCCACTTCTATGCGAAAGAGCATAACGAGGGCTTCGAGAAAGACGGAAAGCCTGATTATTACAACATGTACGCCTATATGTATGATGTGTTGGGTAAATTGCCTGTCTTCTGCTCCGAGTTCGGTCTCTGTGAGGCGAACGGTAACGGCGAGTTGGACTTTGACCGTACCGACAAATGGTTGTTGCTGTTGAGCGGCAACAATGCGGGGAAACAAGTAGTAAGTTTCTGTAACTGGAGTTTTTCTGACAACGAGCGTTCCTCGTCGGCCCTCAATCCAGGGGCTTGCGCCAAAGAGGATTGGAACGACGTCACTCCTTCGGGTGACTACATCAAGCGAATTCTCTCTGTCGTAAACAAGGGCGGAGTTGATACCACTGTTTTGAAGCAGTCTAATTTGTATACGAAGTAACATGGAACGCACCCTCTTTGCGGGGGTGCTTCCTTTTTTTATTTAAAAGGTTTTGCAAGAGGTATGAGAAACGGAATGGTAAAAAGCTTATTTGTGATGGCTTTGGGCGCATTGACGTTTGTTCAATGCGGATCCCCGAATGAGAAATCTAACAAAGTAGTTCAAGAGAACGTAGGCTACAAGTTCGCCGCGATTGATACCTCTTGGAAAAATCTTTCCGTCCGTGAGAAGATCGGACAGACCATGATGGTGGTCTCTCAATACTATGATCAGAAAAAGATCGGTGGCGGGGACATGAAGGCCTTCATGGAGAAATACCCGATTGGCGGTTTCTTCATCGCCCGCTGGTATTTCGACAATTACCAGAAACAATACAACATCCCTTCGGAGAACTTGATCGCAAGTGCGATGAAGGACTACGCTGCGGCGGCCAAGTATCCGTTGTTCTTCAGCGAGGACTTCGAGCGTGGCTTGGGCGAGACCTATCCGAAGTATACGCATATGCCAGCCGAGATGTCGCTCGGCGCCGCCAATGATCCATCCTTAGCCTACGACTTCGGCAAAGCGATCGCTTCCGAGGCGAAGGAGATGGGCTTCAACTGGTTACTGCACCCGGTGTGTGACCTGAACATGAACCCTCTGCAGGAGTTGGTCATCGAACGTTCCGTCTCTGACGACGTGGAGAAGGCGATTCCTATTCTCAAGAAACAGATGGAAGGTATCCACGAGCAGAACGTCATCTCTACCATAAAGCACTTCCCTGGCGATGGTGTCACCATGCGTAACCAACATATCGTGACGACCGCCAACACCCTCTCTGAGGAGGAGTGGAAGGCGACCTTCGGCAAGCTCTTCGGCGAGATGATCGATGACGGGGCGGCCTCTATCATGGTGGGACATATCCGATTGCCTTTCTACCAGAAGGAAAAGATCAACGGTCAATTGCCGCCTGCAACCCTCTCCAAGGAGTTGATGGTGGACCTGTTGAAGAACAAGATGAAATACAATGGCGTGGTGATCACCGATGCGCTCAATATGGGTGGTTGCGCAGGCTACTACAAAAATGAGTTGGAGGTTTCCGTACAATGTTTCATAGCGGGTGCGGATATCGTCCTTTGGCCTTCCTTGGCGTACATGGACACCATCGAGGCGAGGATCAATAGGGGAGAGATCCCGATGTCCCGCTTGGATGACGCTGTCAGCCGCGTGTGGGCGTTGCGCGAGCGTTTTGGTCTGTTGGAAAAGATTTCTCCGGACTCCCTCTGCACTCCGATGAGCGAGGAGACGAAGACCTTCGTGAAGGAGACCGGCACCAAGTTGGCTGAGGCCGCTGTCACTTTGGAGGAGGATCGCAACGGAGACATCCCTTTGAAGGCGGACATCACGAAAAAACTGCTGATCGTGCCGGTAGGCTATTGCTTGGACGAGGGCAAGTTCAGCGTCACGAAACAGGAGTTCGAGAAGCGTGGCTTCGATGTGACGGTGATGGTTAACCCACATTTCTACGATTGGGGCTATCGCATCGATTCGTTGGATTACTACGATAAGATCATCGTCTGCTTCGAGAACCGTTACTTCTCGCCATTGGGCACACCGTTCTTCAAGGACAAGGAGTCGTTCGGCGTGTGGACTGTCAACATGACGGATCCGAAGAAACGTATCGCCATCTCTTACAGCAATCCGTACCTGAACGATTGTTACGAGGGAGTTGCGCCATTGAAGGTCAATGCCTACAGCATCGATCCTTTCACGCAAACGGCGGTGGTTAGAGCCCTGTGCGGCGAGATACCATTCACGGCGCAATCGCCGGTGAAGTTGAATCCTGACGCACTTAAATAATTGAAAATCAATAAAAACTTTAATACAATGGAAAACAATCAAAAACTCTCTATCGTAGAGAAACTCTCCTATGGTGTAGGAGATTTGGCATGCAACCTCTTCTGGGGATTGATATGTGTTGCCACCGTGTTCTATACGGACTATTTCGGCATTGATGCGAAGGTGGCGGGAACGATGATATTAATCATTTCATGTATTGATATCGCTTTCGACGTTGTGATTGGCGCTATCGCCGACAGAAAGAATTCCCGTTGGGGTCGATTCCGTCCGTGGATATTGTTCGGTTTGATACCGTTCTGTGTGATCGGATATATGACATTCCGTACACCAGCCTTCAGTGATTCAGGCAAGATCATTTATGCCTATTTGACGTTCCTCGCGTTTCGTCTGATGTATTCCGTAGTCAATGTGCCATATGGTGCGTTGATGGGTGTCATCTCAGCGGAGCCGAAGGAAAGAGATGTTGTATCATCTTATAGGAACGTATTGGCGCAAGTGGGTTGTCTGTTGAGTTATGGATTCGTGTTCACGATTGTCCGCACCATCAGTCAGAAGTATCAGCAATCAGGTCAGGAGGCATTTGCAACTACTGCGTTGATATATGCTGTGGCCGCTGCGATATTGTTGTTCTGTACATTCTTCTTCACGAGGGAACGTGTTGAGCCAGTGAAGAAGGAGACCTCCAACTTGTCGGAGGACATGAAGGATTTGGGTCATAATGTGCCATGGATATCTTTGACTGTCGCAGGTATTGCGTTCTTGTTCTTCGTTTTCGTCCACAATGGTTTGGTGCCATATTATGCTAAGTACTACGTGGCGGACACTAAGATCCATGACGAACAGCATATCACGCAGATCATCGAGCAACCGAACGAGGCCGGAAAGATGGTGCCTTTCGCATATGTGTTGGAGAATGGTGTCATAGACACGATTTCGAATGGTATAAAGTTCCCTTTGATGGAGGATGGAAAGCCAGTCGTCAAGGATGGGAAGGCAGTTATGTTCGGTACGGAAAGAATGTTCCAGACAAAAAATGAGAAAGGTGAGTATGCAAGTATTGATGTCATAAGGGGAACGGAGGACGAAAAGGCCACTCCTATGGTAGGTGATAGAATTTCCTACTTCACGTTCGAGGTGAACGGCTCTATCTTCGGCATCAAGTTGAACTGGGAGTTGGTGTCCACGATCCTTTTGGGATTGGGCTCAATCCTCACCATTATAGGTACATTGTTGATTCAAATTGTTGTGCGCAAGTTTGGCAAGAAGCCTACATGGATCGGATGTTTCATCTTGGCGTCGGTTCTTTCCTTGAGCTTTATGTTCGTTCCTAAGGAGAATGTTTCGTTGATCTTGCTTCTGAATTTGTTGTTCACTTTGTCCATCGGTCCATGTGGTTACATCATGTGGAGTATGTATGCGGACGTTGCGGACAATGCGGAGGTGGAGACAGGCCGTCGTGCGACAGGTTTGATTTATTCGTCTGCCACAATGGCTCAGAAGTTGGGTACGGCATTGGCGAACGCTATCCCTGCGTTTGCGTTGGCTACCATTGGATTCGTGGCCAACACACAACTCGCCGCTGACATAATATCTTCGATCAAGAACATATATTCACTGTTGCCGTTGGTTGGCTCTATAATCGCCATCATTGCCTTGTTCTTCTACAAGATCGACGAGGATATGATCAAGCGCAACTCGGAGATTCTTGAGAAACAAAGAGCGGCTGCTCCAGAGAAGGAAGAATAAAAAGTGCTAAAAGAGAGGATAGAAAGGGAGTTTTCCCCGCCTCTTTTATAGATAGGTAAAGTGGGGACATGGCGTTGGTCATGTCCCCTATTGCTTCTGTAAGAATGAGTTGAGCGCATCCGCTGGATGTGAAGTCCCGTTCCTCAGGTCGGGTGGATTTCCATGATGTCTACTAATCAAAAATTCTCCATCTGCTTGACATTAGGGGTAGTGGAGGAGCTCCCATGAATTCTTTTTTAACACTTTTCATTTCGCCATTCAGATTCTTTTACTAAATTTGTGCGCTGAGTTTAGACGCAGATTATTTTATGTTTAATTAATTGTATAAAAAAATGAAGAAAGTTTTATTCCTTTTAGTCGCTGCTTTCGCTTGGCTTCAGGCGGGTGCGGTTGACGCAAGTGTCAATTACATTGACAAGTGGGGTAAATTGAAATTGGTGGGCATTCAGCTTTCCAGCGAGAAGGGCGAGCCAGTTCAATTGAAAGGTTGGAGTTCGTTCGGATTCTATAGCGAGAACTGTTTGCGTACAGCGAATGATTTGGAGGCTATGAAGGGTGCGGGTGCCAACTGTGTTCGTATCGCACGTTATCTTACTGATTTCGGTTCAATTGATGATAGTGGTATCAAGAACTGGATGAGCTGGACTGCTGAGAAGGGTATGTACTGTGTTATCGACTGGCACATATTGGAGGCAGCCAATGGGAAAGGTAACCCTGCTAATTACGCTAACGAAGCGAAGAACTTCTTCCGTATGGTAGCGCAAGAGGTAGCTGACAAGAAGTACAATCACATTATCTATGAGGTTTGTAACGAGCCTTCTGGTGTTCAATGGGGTACTATCAAGAGCTATGCTGAGGATGTGATTAAAACTATCACTAGCATCGACAAGAGCAAGCCTATCATTATTGTTGGTACGCCAAACTGGGACCAGTACATCTACTCTCAGGTAGCCAGCACAGGTAACCTGATCAATACGAATGATGCGTATGTGATGTATGCATTCCACTTGTATGCCAATGAGCCTGCTCACGTAGGTTTGGAGAGCTCTGAGTTCCTCCCTGCATCTACAAGAATTCCTATCTTCGTGTCTGAGTGGGGTTTGAGTTCCGCTCAACCAGAGAAGAGAGCTTCTTATGACGATGTTAACACTGCTTTCGCAAAAACATTCTTGACTCACTGTGCAGGATTGGATGGTTGCGGTCAGATCGTCAGCTGGATGAACTGGTCATATGGTAACAAGAGAGAGGGTGCTTCTACATTTGAGGGTACTTGCGGTTCAAACCTTTCACCTTCAGGAAAATTCATCCAGGAGATGTTGGGTGGTGAGTTGAAGCCAGTTGTTACCGCATGTTACGGTGGTAGCTGCTTCAAACTTTCTGCTGAGAGCAAGCACGATGATGCTATCTTGAACCTTGGTTACTATGATGATAATCCGGAGAAGGTAGATGGTGACTTGGCAAGTTGTTCAGGTATTACTTATTATGACGCTAACAACACCGACGAAGAGGGTTATACGGAAGCAACCGCAACTACTTACAATGAGAAGGAACTTATTTCTTCCGCATATGCGAACACTGGTGAGGAGAGAGATGTGTTGAAGTGCTACGCTGGTCGTGAGTGGTGTGATTTCCGTTTCGATGAGTGTGTGGACGTAACGGGTGCTTGTGTTGAAGGTTCTTGGAGTAGCGGTCTCTACAACTTGGGCTGGGTTTGCGCAGGTGAGTGGTTGCTTTACACATTCGACGTGAAGGATCCTGGTTACTATAGCATGCACATGGCTGTTCACCCTGACAAGACTGCTGGTATGGGTGAGGTTTCTTGTAACGCAAAGGGTGAGTGTACATACACCGGTGCAGGTGGTTTCACTCTTACTTTGAAAGACCACGCTTCTCAACCGTTCATGGTAGATTACAAGAAGTCCACTAATACACAGGAAGTTGCCATGGAGGCAGAGCAATTCGCTCCATATGTAGATGCTCCTGTATATGGCAGCAAGCCAAAAGATGCTAACGATAAGGTTTGGTGTACTACTGGAGATCCTGAATTCGGTGACACAGAGACATTCGACGGTATCCTCTTCAAGGAGGCTGGAAAGTTTGTCGTAAGAATGGCGTTCCCATTCGGTCATGCAGGTATCGGTGGTCTTAGCTTCCAATTTGAGAAGCCTTGGACAGGCGATGGATATCCAGAGGAGGTTATCACTTCTGTAGATAAGATCTTGAACAACACTGAGGCTATCGTTTACCCTTCAGTAGTTGCTGATGGTATCATCAATGTAGCAGCTGAGGGCAAGGCTGACGTGAAGATCTTCAGCTTGGTCGGCGCTGAGGTTTATAGCGCTTCTATCGAGGGTACATCTAAACTCGCCATCAACTTGGCAGCTGGTGTTTACAACGTAGAGGTTGCTTCTGCTGAAGGCTCTAAGTTCGCTAAGATTATTGTAAAGTAATCAAATTTCCGTAAAGGAATAATTATATCGGGGGTGGGTACCATACTCATCCCCGATTTTTTATGGTCCGCCACCCCCATCTTCCGAGTCTACACGCCCTGTTTTGCTTTTTCTTAATACTTTCCCCTTATCAGAATAAAAGTCTGTACCGCCGACACGCATCGGATGTTGCGATACGACGTAAATCTTCTTATTGTTTATCATTTGTTAAAATATGTGATTTTTTTGACATTCCTCCATTCTTTCTGCCTGAAAATATTTAACTTTGCAACGAGTATTATCTCGGAGAACTAGACTTATGACGCAAAGTATTGTATTATAGATAGATAGGGTGTATGAGCACAAATAAAAGGTATCTTTTCCCTGTAGTATGCCACCTTTGCGGGGTGTTCTGTTCTCTTATTTTGTTGTACGTAAATATTTACCGTTATGGAAACTATATATAATCTTATGTCTTCAGTGTTGAATCGGAAACGAAGGGGCTGGATGACGAGATGTTTGCTCTCAATCTTCTTCGCCATCTCTCTCGTTACCGCCTTGGCTCCTGCTCAGGCTGCCGCCCACACGGTGCGCTTCGTCTATGATTGTGGCCAAGGGGAACAAGAACATGCGTTGATGACCCGTCAAACCGGTAGTACTTTCATGTTCTTACCTCAAGATCCTTTCTGCTCGGGAAAGAACTTCCTGGGATGGGCGGACGAGTCTGACAGAATGGTCTCCACTACTACAACGGTGAATGGTGATATGAAGATACATGCCGTTTTCGAGAGCATTAATCTTTATACGGTTAAGGTAGAGTATTGGTATGATGATTGCGTCCAAGGCAAGGACTCTGTGTTTGATCGCGCCGACTATATTATTGATGGCACGAAGGTGACTGCGGAACATCCGTTCACGATCGTCTCTCCCGCACAAACGGCGGTGCCAAGTGAGGTGGTGGGTTGTACACCCAATGCCTCTGATGGTAATATTTTCTATCCGGAGCAGCTGTCGATATCCATCACGCCAAGTGATCTCGCATCGGCGAATCAGAACCGCGAGTTGTTGAAACGTGTGAAGTATGTCCCTTATACAGCCACCTATTCGTATGTCTATAAACTGAAGGATCTGACGGGAAGTGGTTATACGGAAATAGCTGGCTCAAGGGTGGATGACGTGCATGGCGTCTTGAATTCTACCGTCACGGCGGATGTGAAGTCTTTCCCGTTCGCTGATTTTGAGAGCACTACGCCAACCGTGATCACGCAGGCCGCGGGACAGGAGATAGATGTCTTGTATACCCGTAAGAAGTTCTTGCTCACTTTCAACACTACGGGTGGGACACCTGTCAATGCGATTCAAGAGCCGTATGGCACATCGGTCTCTATCTCCAGTATCCAACACCCGACTCGCACTGGTTACAACTTCGAGGGGTGGTACCTTGACGAGGCTTGCACTCAAGCGGCTGGTTCGAGCGTTTTGCTCGAGGCGGACCAAACGCTCCATGCGAAGTGGTCGGGTGTGACGGTGGACTATACTATTATCTATCTGTTCGAGAAATATAATGCAGAGGGCACAGCGACCTCTTTCGTCTATGATAATTCGGAGACCCGTCAAGCGGTTGTAGGAACAACCGTCACGGCGACGGACGCAAGCATCCCTAACAAGACTCGTACTGGCTGGGAAAAGGATAATGAACGGAATGCCTCTTCAAGTATCGAGGTGAAGGCGGATGGATCTGCCGTACTCTATGTTTATTATAAATTGAAAGAGTATACGTTCCGATTTAATGCTGGAACGTATGAGACAGGTGGATGGTTTAGTCAAACTTATAATGTTTCTGCCACCTTGGTTGGCCATAATGTGACCAATCAACAAAACCAATTGTCTTATACCATGACGGTGAAATTGGGTCAGGATATTTCTACTTCTTGGCCGATGGAGGTGACGGGATATTATAGGAGGAATGGGAACCAAAGGACAGATGTGAATTTTCGTGGTTGGCTGCCTGAGGGAAGCTCTACGATATATTCAACCAAGCGTTTGATGGTAGATTTGGACATGTTGCCTACTACTGGCACTACGATTACCTATACGGCGCAATGGATAAATGGGGGAAATACAATTACGGTGAACTATTGGTTCCAAAATGCTGATGATAATGAGTATGTGAAGTCGGATAAATACAGTCAAACCTTCAAGACTCCAGCACAAACGACGTTGTCTGCAAAGGACATTCCTGGATACGTCTATGATCACGGGAATTCTGGTACGCAAGCAACCACCTATAATTTCTATTATAATAGAAACACATACGACATCAATTATATCTATAATGGAGAGGTCCTTCAGTCTATTCCAGATGTGAAATTCGGTGCCAACATCAACACCTCCACCTACAATTACACCCCAAGCACTCCTGTCGGCAAGGAAGACTATACTTGGTGTGGTTGGAAGGCGGATTCCAAGCTACAGAACGACTATGTGTTCGATGTGATGCCAGGCAACGATCTGGCATTGTATGCTTGCTGGCAAGCTCCACAATATACGGTCACATTTAACTACAACTACGAGGGTGCTTCCGAACCATACAACACGCAGACGGTGGAGAAGTACAAGTCTGTGGAGGATCTGCAACAGCCAATCCGTGCTCACTATGAGTTTAATGGTTGGTACACCGATCCTGTCGGAGGCACACGTTATACGGTTGGTACGCAGGTGACAGGGAATGAGACCCTCTATGCGCATTGGCGACTCATTCCGTTGAGCTATACGGTGAGGTATTTGGAGGATGGTACTGACACTCCGCTCTTCACGGAGAAGGCGGTGACGAGTGCGGCATTAGCCTACGGACAGGTGATTACGGAACAGGCGATGACCATTGCAGGTTATTTGCCAGACCAAGCGGAAAAGAATGTAACGCTTGATTACGAGGGCAACATGATCACCTTCTATTATGTGACGAAGCCCGAGAATAACAAATATAAAGTGCGTTACTGCCTGAAGGACCATCCTGAGGTGGAAGTGCATGAGGAGAGTAATTGGGTGGAAGTGCCTGGTAACACGACGAGTGTGACCGTCATGGCGGAGAATGTGGATAAGACGTGGATGGAGGGTCATGGCGCAACGGGCGATTTGTTGGTGAAGGATTACTATCCGGAAGAGGCTTCGAAGTCTTTCCAATTGGGTCAGGACGGAGAATCGAACGTCTTCACAATCTACTACCTCGACTATGAGAGCGTGATGTTCAACATCAGTTGTGTGGATGTTTGTGAGGTGCCGATTCCGAACGTGGCTCCGATTAGGGTGGCCATCCAACCCAACATGGATTATGAGTTCAATACAAGCTTGACAGGTTATACCTACAAGAAGGCTCTCATATGGGATGGAAACAACACGACGGAATATGAAGGGACAGGTGGTAAACTGGTCTACTGGGTAGCACCTGATGGTCCTACCTCTTTGGAGATCAAAGCGATATTCCAAAAAGACCTTACCCTCACCGCTAGCTCTAAAAATAAGACCTATGATGGCAATCCGCTTAGCAGCAATGGCGTGTCGGACGTGTCGGTGTCAGGTCTGATGGAGGGACATACCCTTTCTTCCATCAGCTATGATGGTGAGGTGACCAACGTGTCGGAGAATGTCGTGTTCACGACTCCGAAGAATGCCGTCATCGATGGTTTGTGTGACGACGATTATTACAACATCGAGTATGTGTCGGGAACGTTGAAGATTGATCAGAGGACGGTGACCATCAATATGGATGCGGATCGTTGGACGAATGGACCATGCTATGATGGTGTAGAAAGAACGATTGGATTCCGTGATCATGGCTCTCAAATCAACATTTCCGATGATTTGTATGATGAGCAATATGGAGATGATCTGCGTGCACAAGCAGAAAGCATTACACTGACAAAGACAGATGCCGGTCCTTCGGAAAAAGACTATACCTACATCCTGCCAATCACGGCGGAGATGTTCAGCCTTCCTGTCGATATGAATTATGATGTGACGCTCTATCCGAGAGACGGTGAGTTGCGTATCTGCCCGGCTGAGCTGACGGTCAAGGCGGACGACAAGGAGAAAACGAACTATATCGGGGCGTCAGATCCGGAATGGACGGCGACGGTGACGGGTTTTGTGGCGGGCGAAACAATGGAACAGCTCGGACTCGCCTATAATTTCACCCGCGAAGAGGGCGAAGATGTGGGTACCTATGCTATCACCCCTATGGGCGCTGAGCAGGTGGGTAACTATCGCATCACTTATGAGCCAGGTACGCTCACTATCAAGGATGGTACGGAACCATTGTATAATATCGCAAAAATCGACAATACTTACTATCGTTTGGCGAAGACGACCATCCTGCCGATGAAGTCGTCCCAACAGTACTTGGATAGTCTAAACATAACCACGGCGGGCAGCCAATATAAATTTGGAGCGAAAGACCTGTACGAGGCGGATGAGTATGATTTTGAAACTTCCTTGCCTGAGATTACTGTCGGAGGAAACACGTATGTGTATAAGCCGATCGATTATGTGCCTGATGAGAGTGCCCCGATACTTTATTACACGGTTGAAGCGAATCCGCTGATCGCGGTTGTGAAGAATAAGATCGGTGGAATGAATGGAAATACGCCTAGATGGCTCGTCTCTGAGGAGCAAAGATACGATGACCCGAATACCACGTCAGGGTTCCACCGTGATTATACTATAATTTTACATAACATATACCAGGATCAAATCCTGTATAATTTCCTTCAAATAGGAAATCGTTCGACGTATTACCGTCTGAACAGGACACATATCTACGGGCCTTTGGCTTCATTGTTGAATGTCGGTGATGTCAATAAGAATACATGGCATTATACCTGCACTCCAGATGAGCAGGCGTATGATTTCAGCAATTTGAAACTTCGTATTGCTGGTACGCAAAATGATACGGTGGAATATGTATATCGGGCCACGGCTCCGACGGATGCTTATTACGAGCCATATTTCACGGTTACATATGAAAAAATTCGTGTTGAAAATCGAATGCATGAGGACGAAAGTTGGTACACGAATCCTCTAGGATGGTTAGATACGGAGACGGATTGGGAGGTGGCCAATTGGACAAAAGCCTACCATGCGAACTATAGGGCGACACTTCATGTGTGCAGTTACAAAGGCGTCACGTTGGTTGCTAACAGCGATACGATAGACTATGATGGTGAGACGCATACAATCTCGGGCTATAAGGCTTATTTGAAGGATAATACGGAGGTGACGGGTATCGAGTTTACCGGTGTGAATGCTTCGGTTACGGGAACGGATGCTGGCGAGTACACGAATGAGATCACCGGTTATGTGTTGAAGAACACGAAAGACAAATCGAATAAATATGTGATCGATACCGTTATCTATGGCACATTGAAGATTAATCCTATTGAGTTGACCATTCAGACGGGAAGTGATGAGAAGGTGTATGACGGAAGTGCGTTGACCAATAACGATGTCATAATCTCAGGATATGTGAATGGTGAGACTGCCACTGTCAAGATTACGGGTAGTCAGACCGAGGTGGGCGAGAGCGATAACACCTACACCATTGCCTTTGAGGGTGAGGATGGTGCTGAAGGAGCAACCGCTAAGCGAAGCAATTATGTCATCACGGAGACGTTAGGTACCCTGAAGGTGAACCTCTCCTGTGAGGAAATCACGCTGCAGACCGCCGACGATGCCACCGACTGCACGGCGGCGTATACGTTGGTTGCGTCAAATGTATTAGGCGAAGGCATGTCTTGTTTCTATAAGATAAACGATGGAGAGTTTGCGGAATTCACGGAAGGCGTTACTTCCAGCTTCTCCGACGGCGACACGATCGTATGGCAGGCACGGAACAGCGGATCCGTCTTCTCCACCTGCACGCAGACAGTTAGGGTGGAGGATGGGACGAAGCCGGTGATAGCGTTGAACACAGAGAGCAAACCTAATGGATACGACTGGGGTTGTAACCCGACCGTTGTGGCACCACAATTCACGTTCTCTGACAATTGCGACGGAGAGGGGAATGTGCCAGAGGCAGACGTCACTTCTTCTCAAAGTAGTAATGGTTGTCAGATTACGAAAACATGGACGGCAAACTATAAAGATGCTGCCGGGAATGAGGCGGACCCTATGGTTGTGTCATACACATGGACAGAAGCTGCCGCACCAACGATTGATGACATTGATGATGTGACGGCTACCCCAGCGGGTGGATGTACCTATACGATGCCAGACCTCTCTTCCATTGTGTTGGGTAAAACTACCAGTGAATGTGGCGGTGATGTGTCGTTTGTGAGCCAAAGTTATGAAGCGGGAACGTCTTATGAGCAGACAAATGTTGCTCAAGAAATTTCTGTCACTGTTACAGTGAAAGATGCCTGTGGTTCAGAGGCTACCAAGGAGGTGAAAGTGGTTGTGCCAGCGAATACGTTGAAAGCTTCCATCACTTCTGTCGAGTCCCGCTGTCAGAATACCCCTGATGGTGTGATAGAGGGAACGATTGAAGGGGGTCAAGCGCCTTACAGCGTAAGTTGGTCAGGTGCTGCAGGTGTATCTCAGGCGAATGCGTCAAGCTTTAAGATTGAGGGTTTGCCAGACGGTTCCTATGCTGTTACAGTAGCTGATGCGAATGGATGCCAGAATACCCAGAATACCGCTATCGCACAGTTGACGCAAAAGATAACCGTTAAGGCTAAGAGTGATAGCAAGACATACGATGGTACTCCACTGACCAATGCTGGTTACACCACTACAGGTGCCCTAGAGTCAGGTGATGAAATCAAAGATGTAGTGGTTAGTGGAACCATAACCAATGTAGGAACAGTAGCCAACAAGGTGACTTCATTCAAGATCATGCGTGGCACCCAGGATGTCACCTGCTACTATGACACGGCGATGGTGAGTGGGGTGTTGGAGATCACGAAGCAGCCGTTGACGATCAACATAGCAGGTAATACCGACACCAAGTCATACAACGGAAACGAACAGTCCGTTACAGGTTGGACTGTTACTTCTTTAGAAGGAACGGATGCTGCTAAGGCATTGTTCTCCCAATCAAAGATCACGTGCTCAAATCCAGCTGTGGCTAAAGGAACCAACGTGAACACCTATTACATGGGTCTGTTGGAGAGCATGTTCAGTTATGGGGATGATAATATTGATGTGACGTTCGAGGTGACGGACGGCTCTCTGGACATCGAGGCTGCTACGTTGACGATCACGGTAACGGGCCACAGCGGCACGGAGACATACACCGGGGAAGAGCAGAGCGTGACGGGCTACGACCTGAGTTGCGCATCCACCCTTTACGACGCGAGCAAGGTTCAGTTCACGGGCACGGCAGTAGCCAGCGGCACGAACGTCGGCCACTACGCAATGGGCTTGAAGTCCGAGCAGTTCAGCTACGATGACCCTAACTTCACGGGCGTGACGTTCGAGGTGACGGACGGCTCTCTGGACATCGAGGCACGTGAGGACGTCATCGTCACCATCACCAAGCACTCCGATGTCATCACTTACAATGGAGAAGAGCATACAGTGACAGGTTACGACTTCGACAGCAACGATCCATTGTACATCGAAAGCTATATGAGGTTCAACGGAGAAGCATCTGACTCGATTGCCAAGGGCACCAATGTCGGCAGCTACGGCATGAGCTTCGACGATACCTACTTCGAGAACATCAACGCTAACTTCAAGGATGTGAAGTTCGAGGTCAACAGCGACGACAGCTTGGTCATCAAGCCTCTGGAGGGTGTTGTGGTGACGATCACCGAACATGCGGACACGTTCGTCTATGACGGCGAGGCACATACGGTGAGCGGTTACGAGGTTGCAATCAACAATGGTTTGTATAAGGAGTCTGACTTCACCTTCAGTGGCGACTCGACCATCACGGGTACGGATGCTGGTAGCTACTCGATGCCAGTTGAGGAGACGGACTTCGAGAACGACAACGCTAACTTCAAGGATGTGAAGTTCGTGGTAGTACCAGACACGATGGTGATCACCCCTCGTGAGAACGTCGTCATCACCATCACCAAGCACTCTGACACCATCACTTACGACGGCGAGGAACATATGGTGAGCGGCTACGACTTCGACAGCAACGATCCGTTGTACATCGAATCATACATGAACTTCACGGGTGCGGAATCTGACTCAATCGCCAAGGGTACCAACGTCGGTAGCTATGGCATGACGTTCGACGAGACCTTCTTCGAGAACATCAACGATAACTTCAAGGATGTGAAGTTCGAGGTCAACAGCAATGACAGCTTGGTCATCAAGCCTCTGGATGTTCTCGTGGAAATCACCGGACATAAGGATACAGTGATCTATAACGGTTCAGAGCAGACCCTCTACGGTTATGATTGGGAAGCGTCAGAGGAGTTGTACAACACAGCGGACTACTTCATCCATCAGGGCGATAGTGTGGCTGCGGGTACGACCGTTGACACCTACTACATGCATTTGAGCGAAGGCCAATTCGAGAACACGAACGACAACTTCACCGTAACGTTCGAAGTGAAGTCTGACGGTTGGTTGACGATCAATCCTCTGGATGTCCTCGTGGAAATCACCGGACATAAGGATACAGTGATCTACAATGGTTCAGAGCAGGCCATCTACGGTTATGAGTGGAAAGCGACAGAAGAGTTGTACAACACTGCGGATTACTTCACTCATCAAGGCGATAGCGTGGCTGCGGGTACGACCGTTGACACCTACTACATGCATTTGAGCGAAGGCCAATTCGAGAACACGAACGACAACTTCAACGTAACGTTCGAAGTGAAGTCTGATGGTTGGTTGACGATCAATCCTCTGGATGTCCTCGTGGAAATCACCGGACATAAGGATACAGTGATCTACAATGGTTCAGAGCAGGCCATCTACGGTTATGATTGGAAAGCGACAGAGGAGTTGTACAACACTGCGGACTACTTCACTTATGCAGGTGATAGCGTGGCTGCGGGTACGACCGTTGACACTTACTACATGAATTTGAGCGAAGGCCAATTCGAGAACACGAACGACAACTTCAACGTGACGTTCGAAGTGAAGTCTGATGGTTGGTTGACGATTACACCTCTGGATGTCCTCGTGGAAATCACCGGACATAAGGATACAGTGATCTACAACGGTTCAGAGCAGGCCATCTACGGTTATGAGTGGAAAGCGACAGAAGAGTTGTACAACACAGCGGACTACTTCACTCATCAAGGAGATAGCGTGGCAGCGGGTACGACCGTTGACACCTACTACATGCATTTGAGCGAAGGCCAATTCGAGAATACGAACGACAACTTCACCGTGACGTTCGAAGTGAAGTCTGACGGTTGGTTGACGATTACACCTCTGGATGTTCTCGTGGAAATCACCGGACACAAGGATACAGTGATCTACAACGGTTCAGAGCAGGCCATCTACGGTTATGAGTGGAAAGCGACAGAGGAGTTGTACAACACAGCGGACTACTTCATCCATCAAGGCGATAGCGTGGCTGCGGGTACGACCATTGACACCTACTACATGAATTTGAGCGAAGGCCAATTCGAGAATACGAACGACAACTTCAACGTGACGTTCGAAGTGAAGTCTGACGGTTGGTTGACGATCAATCCTCTCCACGTCCTCGTAGACATTACTGGTCATGTGGACACTGTGACCTACGACGCCTTGGCTCATTCCGTTTATGGTTATGAGTGGAATGCGTCAGATAGTTTGTACAACACTGCGGACTACTTCTCTTACGAAGGTGACAGCGTGGCGACGGGTACGGACGTTAACACGTATATGATGGGCCTGAAGAAAGACCAATTCAAGAACACGAACAACAACTTCGATGTTGAGTTCAGTGTGACGGACGGTTGGTTGACGATCAAGCCTCTCGACGTCCTCGTGAACATCACCGGTCATGTGGATACCGTAATCTACAACGGCTCAGAGCAGGCCATCCCTGGTTATGAGTGGATTGCGTCAGACAGTTTGTACAACACTGCGGACTACTTCACCTATGCGGGCGACAGCGTCGCTAAGGGTACGACCGTCGGTACTTACATGATGGGCTTGAAGAATGATCAGTTCATGAACACGAACAACAACTTCAGTGTGACGTTCGACGTGACGGACGGCTGGTTGACCATCAATCGCCTTGACGTGATTGTGGACATCACCGGTCATGTAGATACGCTCACCTACAATGGTTTGACTCAGTATGTGTATGACTATGATTGGAATGCGAACACTCCGTTGTACACGAAAGACGACTTCATCCATGTGAACGACAGCGTCGCAGCGGGTACGACCATCGGTACTTACCCGATGGGTCTGGAGGTAGGTCAGTTCACGAATGTGAACGAGAACTTCACCGTAAGCTTCAACCTCGTCAGCGATGGTTGGTTGACTATCACTCCAATCCTTGACACCATCACCATCACCGCATACTCTGGCACGATGGTTTATGACGGAGGTGAGTTGTATGATGATAACTTCAAGTACACCAGAGGCATCTTGGTCGAGGGTGATGAGTTGTTCGCCGATGTGGAGGGTTCCATCATCAATGTGGGTTCTGTACCGAATGTCGTGACGGGTTATAGAGTACTTCGTGACGGTGTGGATGTGACGGAGAACTACACCTTCGCTACACCTGTCGATGGTAAGCTGACCGTGACGAAACGTCCGGTGACCTTCACCTCCGCTACGGACGAGAAGGTCTACGACGGTACTCCTTTGACGAATAACACGGTTGAGGTTACACCTACCGCTACGGGTAGAGGCTTCGTACGTGGCGAGGGTGCTAAATTCACTGTGACGGGTACCATCACCGAGATTGGTACGGTTGATAACACGTTCACATATACGCTCCAAAGCAATACGGATGCTGGCAACTACGATATCGAGGTGATCATGGGTACGTTGACCGTCACTAAGATCGAGACTCCTATCGTCATCACTGCGAATAGCAATGATAGGATGTACAACGGAACTCCTCTGACCGACAATGGCTTTACCTTCACGCCGGATGTGTTGGCTGAAGGCGATGAGCTGATTGTGGATGTCGAGGGATCCATTACAGACTTCGGTTCGACCGCCAATAAGGTGACGGGCTATAAGGTGGTTCGTGGCGAGAATGATGTCACCAAGAACTATACGTTCGACGAGCCAAGGATTGGTCTGTTGAGCATCTTGAGGCGTTCGGTTACCCTAACCAGTGCTACGGATACGAAGGTATACGATAGAACACCGTTGACCAACAACATGGTGACGATCGGCGGTAACGGATTTGCGGAAGGTGAGGGCGCAACGTTCAATGTGAGCGGTACGATCACTAACTTCGGCTCTGTGGCGAATGAGTTCACATATGAGTTGAATGAGAACACGAAAGCCATCAACTATGTTATCGAAACGACTTATGGCACATTGTCCATCACGAAGCGTCCTACCGCTATCGTGTACAACTATGGATATGACGTGAAGTCCGATACAACCTCTGGATTCGCTGATGAACCATACGTGAAGTTGGATGATCCTGTAAGGAAGGGTTATGACTTCATCGGCTGGAATGCTGAATTGCCGGAGTTGTTGCCTTTGGATACGTTGACGGTTACCGCTCAATGGGATCTCGTCACATATGAGATCCAACTCGATACCTTCGAGACCATCACCTATACGGTGGAGGATCATAAGGTCATCGACTTGAATGATCATATCCCTTACTACGAAGGCTATGACTTCATGGGCTGGAGGGATCAGAACGGCGAGATCGTGACTTCCATCAGCACGGACGATGCAGGTTCTGTTGAACTCACTGCTACTTGGCACATCGCTACGTACAACATAACGTATATCTCTAATGGTAAGACATTGAAGACGGTTCCTGTCGTTTATGCAGACCCAATCCCTGCAATCGCGGATCCTACGAGGACGGGTTATACCTTCAATGGATGGAGCCCGGAGATCCCTGCGACCATGCCTGAGGGCGGTTTGACGGTTACCGCTCAATGGGGACTCATCACCTACCAAATCACGCTGGAGGATGACGGCAAAGTCGTAGGCGTTTATGAATACACTGTGGAGGATGATTACTTCTATATCGATAAGATGGAAGACCGTGAGGGTATGCGGTTCGATGGATGGATGTTGAACGGTGAATTGCTCGATTATGACAAGAATGAAGACAAGTACGTCTTCTTCCCTAAGATCGTGGCGGGCACTGTTTCCCTCACCGCTAAATGGACGACGGTGTCGAACGAGTTCAATCTCGTCTACAAGGTGGATGGCGTGACTTACCAGAACTTCGTGATCAATGCGGGTGAGAGCACCGAGGCTTATGCCGCTTCCGTTCAAGACCCTGCGAATAAGAGAGGCTATATGTTCAACGGATGGGATATGGTTATCCCTGAGACGATGCCTCGAAAGAACTTGGTTGTCAATGCGATTTGGAAGCCTGTCACTTACTCTATCACGTTGAGGGATGAGAACGGTGAGGAGGTTGAACGAATCAGTTACACCATAGAGGATCGTATCGTCCTTCCTACTTATGAGGGTAGGGATGGCCAGGTATTCCTCGGCTGGACGGATGGTGTCAACACTTACTTGGAGATCAAGCCGGGTAGCTCTGCGGAGGACTTCGAGTTGACCGCTTCTTGGGGTGTTAAGTCGTTCGAGATCATCTACGTCGTGGATGGTATCGAATATGCAAGGGATACTATCCAAGCGGGTGCTCCTTTGGTTAAGATCCCTGACCCTGAGACCACGGAAGATGGTTACGCCTTCAGTGGTTGGAGCGCAACGCCTGATATCATGCCGGCTCAAGATCTCACAATCACGGGTAGGTTTGAATTGGGTGGTTATAACTTGATCTATACCATCGACGGAGAGGTCTTCAAGACAACGCACTATCTGTATGGTGCGGCGATCTCACCTTCTAAGGCTCCTGCCCGTTCAGGCTATGAGTTCGATAAGTGGGATGGCCTACCTGCTTCGATGCCGGCGCACGATGTCACCGTCTCCGCAACCTATAAGGTGGCTACTTACTCTATCGTTCTGAGAAACGAGGGTGTGGCGCTGGATACCATCTACTATACCACCTTCGACGAGTCTATCGCATTGCCTACGATCGAAGGCCCTGGTAAGATGTTTAAGGGTTGGTACGATGGAAGAAGAACGGTTAACAGAATCAATCCGCGTGACTACTCTGGTAACATCGACTTGGTGGCTAGCTGGATCTACTTTAACTTCACAGTCACCTTCTACGTCGACGATGTTCAATATGCTAAGAACAATAGCATGAGGTACGGCGATGTGATCCCATTGCCTGAGGAGCCAACCAAGGAGGGTCTCTACTTCATCCGTTGGGATGGCATGCCTGCGGATGGCTTGATGCCTGAGAAAGACCTGAACCTGAGAGCTGTCTTCTCGGATAGCCCAGTGGGTGTTGACCTCGTCGAGACTCCTACGGTGGATGTCTACACGGAGGTGGGCGAGATCGTCGTCCTTCGCGCGGAGGGTATGGATATCCAAGTGATGGACTTCGACGGTGTGACACTCTTCATCGGCAAGTCCAATGCGGAGAGCTTCTCTATACCGGTTCGCTACCGTGGCGCTTATATCGTGAGAATCAACAACCAGTTCAGAAAGGTACTGGTGAAGTGAATTAGGAATTAAGAATTTTGAATTATGAATTGGGGGGCGTCAAATGATGGCGACCCCCCTTTTTTATAAGAATTTTGAAACGTTAGTTCGACGTAGTCAATTAAGAATTAATTTTTGGGGATGCGTATCACTATGCGCCGTACCTAATCCACGGCCTGTAAGACCACCCCATTACCTAGCCCAGGGCGACACCCTGGGGATGTGCGACACGATGATAATTATATAATTTTGTGACGATTCCCGATATTGTTTTTCACCCATTTATTTTTAATTTTGTAGGGAAAGCGAATTTGTTTGATTAACATGTATATGACCATGAATATGAAGAAGCAAGCGTATTTGTTAGGGTGGCTGTTGCCGCTCGTGTTCTCTCTCCTGGCATCCTGCTCCGATTCGCCTGATGTGAGTGATGTGGAGAATTTGACAAGAAAAAAGAACAACCAATTCACTGTCGGTTCGATCTCTATGCCTATCGGCGAGTGCTTGGATGGTTACACGCTGTCGGATGGGGGTGTGACCCATTTGCTGCATTTCTTTACGTTCGGCTACTATCAAATGAATGGTGATGGCACTTGCTCGGAGAACAAATCTTTCAAGAGGGAGGGCGCATACGTGGAGATCCCTGCCTTCGACAAGGGACAGCATGAGGCCTCTCGCTTGATGACCGGCACGTATATCAATGTCTATTCCAACACGGACGATTGGAGCGGTGATTACATCGTGACCAAGGGCGGGTCTTCCACCACGAGGGCTCTCTCTTACGATAAGATGACTGACCTTCACACCTCCGCCGTGCAGGTGAAGAAGAAGGATAACATATATGAAATAACGTGGGAGGGCACGGACGAAAAGGGAAACCCTTGTTCCCTCTATTATTATGGTTTGATTGAATCCGAAAAGATGTTGGAGTGAGATGGTGAAGGGGTGAAAAGCGTTCTTTAACCGTCATTGTGTCGCCTTGTTATGGGGCGGACTATGCTCGTTAAATAGATTCTTCAACGCCTAATAATTCTTAGCACTTAATTCTTAACTCTTAACTAATAAATCGTATCTTTGTGGAAAATTAGAGAAATTGTATGGAACATAAATTAAGGATATACAATACGCTGACAAGAACGAAACAGCTGTTTGTGCCGATGAATGCGCCCCACGTGGGCATGTATGTTTGCGGTCCGACCGTATATGGCGACGGCCATTTGGGCCATGCCCGCCCAGCTATCACTTTCGATGTGCTATTCCGTTACCTGACCCAATTGGGCTATAAGGTGCGCTACGTGCGTAACATCACGGACGTGGGCCACTTGGAGCATGACGCCGACGAGGGCGAGGATAAGATCGCCAAGAAGGCCCGCTTGGAGCAGAAGGAACCGATGGAGGTGGCTCAGTACTACACGAACCGCTACCATAAGGCGATGGAGGCCCTCAATGTCTTGCCTCCTAGCATCGAGCCTCACGCTTCCGGCCATATTATTGAACAGATCGAGTTCGTGAAGAAGATCCTGGACGCTGGCTACGCCTACGAGAGCGAGGGCTCCGTCTACTTCGACGTGAAGAAATATAACAAGGACCACCACTACGGTAAACTCTCCGGAAGGAACATCGATGACCTCTTGGAGACGACCCGTGAGCTGGATGGACAGGACGAGAAGCATTGCGCTTTAGACTTCGCTCTGTGGAAGAAGGCGCAACCTGAACATATCATGCGCTGGCCTTCCCCTTGGAGCGACGGCTTCCCTGGTTGGCACATGGAGTGCTCCGCCATGGGCACGAAATACCTCGGCGAGGAGTTCGATATCCACGGTGGTGGAATGGACTTGGTCTTCCCGCACCATGAATGTGAGATCGCCCAGTCGACCGCCGCGCTTGGCAAGGAGACGGTCCACTACTGGATGCACAACAACATGATCACCATCAACGGTAAGAAGATGGGTAAGTCGTTGGGTAACTTCATCACTTTGGACGAGTTCTTCACGGGTAGCCACTCTTTGCTCACGCAGGCTTACTCGCCGATGACCATCCGCTTCTTCATCCTTCAGGCGCACTACCGTAGCACGGTGGACTTCAGCAACGAGGCTTTGCAAGCTTCCGAGAAGGGTCTGGAACGTCTTACCGACGCCTACGCACGTCTGCAAAAGATCACTCCGGCCGCCACAACGACCGTGGATGTGGCTGGCTTGCGTGAGAAGTGCGAGGAGGCGATGAACGACGACCTGAACACGCCTATCGTCATCTCCTATTTCTTCGAGGTGGCCAAGGCGATCAATACGGTGACCGATGGCAAGGGTACCATCTCCGCCGCCGACTTGGAGGAGCTGAAATCATTGTTCCAACTCTATCTTGTCGATATCCTCGGACTGAGACTCTCCGCTGCGGCCGATAGCCATAGCGACGCCTACAAGGGCGCTGTCGACCTCTTGCTCGAAATCCGCAAGCAGGCGAAGGCGAACAAGGATTGGGCGACCAGCGATAAGATCCGCAACGAATTGGCTGCCTTGGGCTTCAACGTGAAGGATACTAAGGATGGCTTCGAGTGGAGCATCTGAGAATTTTGAATTTTGAATTAAGAAACGTCAGTTCGACGAAGTCAATTAAGAATTGTGGGGACGTCATTTGTTTGGCGTCCCTTTTTCATGCGCATTCCCTTCCCCATGAACGCACATATTGTATAGCGGTCGGTTTCCCCTCGTAGAGACGCAAAATCTTGCGTCTCCACCTAACGTAGCCTCGTTTCTGCGATTATACATATCCCTCGCCGTTAAAGGCCAATGGTGTCGTCAATTTTTGCGTCCCTATTTCATGCGCTCCCTTTCCCATGAACACGCATATTGTATAGCGGTCGGTTCCCCTCGTAGAGACGCAAAATCTTGCGTCTCCACCTAAAGTTCCCTCAGTTCTGCGGTATGTATACCGCCCTTAAAAACTAATGGCCCCGTCATGTGTTTGGCGTCCCTATTTGTAAATCGTAAATCGTCAAATAGTAAAATCAGCAAATCCCAACAGCCGTTTGCCAGACCCCTCCTCGTGACATGCTGTGAAATATTTTGAAAAAAATGTGACAAATCGTTTTGTGTTCCGGAAAATTTTGTAAATTTGCACATCAAAATAGAAGAACAATGAAGAATTTTTTCTCATATTATTTTTACTACTTTTACTTTGTGAGGTAAGAGCGGGACTTCTATTTTATTAATGAGTAATCAATCAATCGAAATAAGGTCCCGCAGAAATGCGGGACTTTTTTGTTACAGAGATTAAAAGAATAAAGCGATGACGAACAATTGGTGTTTTTATTATTACTACTTTTTTTACTTTATGAGGTTCATAAGGTGAGGTTCGTTATTGTTGAAATTTTGAGTCCCACCTTGGTAAACGAGGTGGGACTTTTTAATGAATAGAGTTAGGAATATGAAGAAGAGAGTTGCCATTCAAGGTATTGCAGGATGTTTCCATGACATTGCCGCAAGAGAGTATTTCAGGGGTGAAGAGGTCGATATCGTACCATGTGATCACTTCGACAAACTCTTTGAGACGGTCTGCGCCGATAAGGACATGATAGGCATCGTCGCTATCGAGAACACCATCGCGGGTAGCCTGTTGCAGAACCATACATTGTTGGCGGACAGCGGGTTGCGCATCGCCGGGGAACAGAAACTGCGCATCAAGCACAACTTGGTTGCCCTTCCTGATCAGGACCTCGCCGATATCCAGGAGGTCTACTCGCACCCCATCGCCCTGATGCAGTGCCAGAACTTCCTCAAAGAGAACCGTCACCTCAAGGCTGTGGAGTACGACGATACCGCATCGAGCGCACGGATGGTGGCCGAGCAGAAACTGATGGGCAAGGCGGCTATCTGCGGCGAACTGGCGGCTGAGATCTATGGACTGCAGATCCTTGCCAAGGGCATCGAGACCAACAAACGTAACTTCACCCGCTTCCTAGTCGTCGCCGACGAAGCGAAGGTGGAGGAGATGAACAAGGGGAAGTTCCCGAACAAGGCCTCTCTCCTGCTGGTGCTCTCCCATGAGGAGGGTAGTCTCGCCCAAATCCTCTCCATCTTGTCCTTCTACAAGATGAACCTGACAAGAATCCAATCTACCCCTATCATCGGTAGGGAGTGGGAGTACCAGTTCTATATCGACCTGCAATTCGAGAAGTACCAACGCTACCAGGAGGCGCTCGCCGCCGTCAGGCCATTGACCAACGAGATGCGTGTGTTGGGTGAATACGAGGTAGGTAGACAAACGATTTGAGAAATAACATAAATAATTAATAATAAGTTTAATACAAAGATTATGGAATTAGAGAAATTGAATTTGAAGGGTGTTGAAGACAAACGTCCTTTGGTGATCGCGGGACCATGTAGCGCGGAGACGGAAGAACAAGTGATGGATACTGCTAAGCAGTTGGCTAAGAACGGTATCAAGGTGTTCCGCGCAGGTGTGTGGAAACCACGTACCAAGCCGGGGGGCTTCGAGGGTAACGGTGTGACGGCTTTGCCATGGTTGCAGCAGGTGAAGAAGGAGACGGGCATGCTCGTCGCTACCGAGGTGGCTACCGCTAAGCACGTCGAGGAGGCTCTGAAGTATGGCGTGGATCTGCTCTGGATCGGTGCGCGTACCACGGCTGACCCATTCGCTGTGCAGGAGATCGCCGACACTTTGAAGGGTGTGGACGTGCCTATCCTCGTGAAGAACCCTGTCAACCCTGACCTCGAATTGTGGATCGGTGCTTTGCAGCGTATCAACAACGCGGGCATCAAGCGTTTGGGCGCTATCCACAGAGGTTTCAGCACCTACGACAAGAAACTCTATAGAAACCTTCCGCAGTGGCACATTCCAATCGAGTTGCACCGCCGCATCCCTGAGTTGCCGATCATCTGCGACCCAAGCCATATCTCCGGTCGACGTGACCTCATCTCCCCACTTTGCCAGCAGGCGATGGACCTCCAGTTCGACGGTCTCATCATCGAGTCTCACTGCGATCCTGACCACGCATGGAGCGACGCTTCCCAGCAACTCACACCGGATGTCCTTTCCCTCATCCTCAACAACCTCGTGATCAGGGAGACCAACCAGACGACGGAGAACCTCGCGGAGCTGCGTAAGCAAATCGACGAGATCGACATGGATTTGACGGAGATGTTGGCGAAACGTATGCGTGTGGCGAGGGAAATCGGTATCTACAAGAAGGAGCATGAGATGGCCATCCTCCAAACCCAACGTTACGACGAGATCATCAACAAGCGTGTGGAGGCTGGTTCCGCCATGGAGATGGACGACGAGTTCATGAAGGTGGTCTTCGAGGCCATCCATGCGGAGTCTGTCCGTCAACAGATGAAGATCATGGAGGGTTAATCCGCCCGTTTGTGGAAAAATTTTAGGTCGCACGTTCGCAGAATCACTTTTTTATGTGTAATTTTGCGGATGTGCGTTCTGTTTGCGCACGGAAAGTGTTTGTTCTATGGGGAAAGGTCGTAGATTGTGGTTCGTCCCGAAAGACCGGGAAGCCACTGAAATGGAGAAAAAAGTGATGTTTTACGAGAGTCGCGGGTTCTTAGTGCCGCCTCGTAAACTGATAAAAACGCCTGAACAGATTGAGGGTATACGCCAAAGCGGTGTGGTCAATACGGGTGTGCTGGACCTCGTGGAACGTGAAATCCGTGCGGGAATGTCCACCGAAGACATCGACAAGCTTGTATATGACTATACGACCTCTCATGGTGCCATTCCTGCGCCGCTCAACTACGAAGGATTTCCGAAGAGCGTCTGCACCTCCATCAACGAGGTGGTCTGCCATGGTATTCCTAATCCGCGAACGATTCTGAAGGAGGGCGACATCATCAATGTGGACGTCTCCACGATCCTGAATGGCTATTATAGCGATGCCTCCCGTATGTTCTGCATCGGTGAGGTCTCCCCGGAGAAGAAGCGGTTGGTGGAGGTTACCCGCGAATGCCTGAAAATAGGCATGGAGGCTGCCAAGCCTTACGGTTTTGTGGGGGATATAGGCTTCGCCATCGAACAGCATGCGAAGAAGAATGGTTATTCTGTTGTCCGTGATCTCTCGGGACATGGCGTGGGACTCGCATTCCACGAAGAACCGCAGGTGGACCATTACGGTAAGCCAGGTACGGGTATGCTCTTGGTGCCAGGTATGGTCTTCACCATCGAGCCGATGATCAATATGGGTAAATATCCGGTCAATTTCAGCCGCATAGACGGTTGGACGGTGACCACGCGCGACGGATTGCCTTCCGCACAGTGGGAGCACACCTTTGTGATGACGGAGAACGGACTGGAGATATTGACCTACTGATTAAAAAAATATGAGAAGTACGATGCAATATTTTTTAAGTTGCTTCGTTTAGATATTGTGTTTTTCAATGGTAGTATTTTAAAAGTAATACAGTGTTATGTTTGGGTTGCCCGTGAGGGTCGCCCAAATTTTTTTTATGAGACCCGTAGATATGTGCAAAAATTCTTATATTTGTTTGTATAATCAATCGCATATGACAAGACTGGATAGATATACGAAATACTGTTGGACGCTGTTTGTTGTGATGTTCTGTTCGTTTGGATGCGTATGGGCGGCGGAAGATTCCACTTATACGAATTTGATGAAAGAGTGCATTAACAGCCATATTGTTAATTTTGAGGGATTTGACGATTCTCAGGGATTGCGCTCCTCCTATAAGCATAAGGCGTTGGATTTGGACTATTCGGAACTGGAGGCCCAAAAACTTATGAACCGTTTTTTTGAAGAGTTTTACTATGATTTTTTCCTCGGATACGTCGAGCAATATTTTGTCGAGGAAGTGTCGGCCGAGGATATGCGAACCGCCTTGTCTCTCTTCGAGTCAGATCAAGGTGTGCGAGCCAAGGAGGACTTGGATTATCTTGAGTCGGAAGAATTCAGAAAGAAATTTGAGGACCGCCTCTGCGTCGATATAGCGGAAATAATTGTCGAAAGGAAGGTGACCAAGAAAAAATGTGATTTGCCCAAGGAGTATCAGAAGTTGTTCCGCTCCTTTATCCGTTCTTCTATTCACGATGAATCCGCTTTAGCGTCCGAATCCCTCTATTTCATGGGAGATAGGGCGAATGGAGGTTTCGAGAAACTCTTCTTGGAATATATGTCCAGTAATGTTATCGTGGTGTTGATGCAACTCGCATATCCGAAAGTGACGCTGGAGGATCTTCGCTTCATGCACGACTTCAACTCGTCCAAGTTGGGCGGGAAGTTCTGTCGGATAGGCCAAAAGGCATTCTCGAACATTGACGACTATTACTTGACGCTGGGAGAAAGAGTGGATATCTTTTTGGAAGAGGAATATGGGAAACATCCTCCGAAGGTGATGGAGGCGACGCCGGAAGATGAACCGGTGGAGGACAACAACCCCGTGTGAAAATGATAATGTTTAATTGTATAATAATAAGTGAATTGTAGTATGAAAAGATTTTTTTTAATCAGAATTGTTTCCTTGATATCGATATTGATGGGGGGAAGTTTGGCCTCCTGTTTCGCGGAGGATGCTGAGGATTCTTATTTGCAGACATTGCAGGAGCTCACTAAAAAGTGCAGCACAAACTCTTTCATGCAGAAAAAGGATAAAGTGGTGAAGAGTTTTTCCCCGATCCTCGTTGGCATGGGTTGCCCTGAGGATTTGGCCGCTCAGAGAACTGCCAAGTATTTTGACGAAGTGCTCACCAAGGATTACATAGATTGGTTGCTGGATATCTATAAGCCGGTGTTTACGGAACAGGATATGAAGGAGGTGATAGCATTCTATTCTGAAGGTGCGGGAAAATCAGCGTTGGAACATTCCGCTATTTATGACAGCGAAGAGTCACAGGCCGTGCTGCAGCAGAAATTATACCCTAATATCCTGAAAATCGCAATGGGACAGAAGGCTGAGGATGTTAAATCCACCTTGCCTAAGAGCTATCAGAAGATGTTCCAGGAGTATAGTAAAATCTCGGGTTTGGGCGAATCTATAAATATGATGATAAAGCAAGTCGTCTCATTGTCCGCCTCCCAAGATAAGGATGATCGTGAGTACGTGAAAGCCTCGACGAAATATCTGACCGACAACATGGGTACGCTTATGATGGAGGCTGGCTATCCGACGATGACGGAAGAGGACTTCAGCACATTGGTGAATTTCTATAAATCTCCTGTAGGCAAAAAACTCTCCAAGGTCAATGCCACAGTGATAAAGGAGGCGGTGAAGTTCGGCGTCTCCGCGGCCATGAAGTTCCAGATGTCCCAAAAGAATTGGGCGGCGGAGGAGAATGTCAGCGTTGACGCTCCTGCTGTTGAGGTTGAGGCTGAGCCTTGATTTTCCCCGGTGCCCTGCCGGGTAGCCGGCGGGGGCCGGACGTAACCCGTTGAGTGCTTGTGAAAAAAGTTAATGGCAATATTTTTGCGAGTATGGAAAATAATATCTATATTCGCGTTCCCTTTTGGGATTAGTAATTAATTAATATTTAGTTTTATGTTAAATCAGTACGAGACCGTTTTCATCTTGACTCCCGTTTTATCTGACAATCAGATGAAGGAAACGGCGGAAAAATTCAAAGGCGTTTTGACGGACGCCGGTGCTGAGATTATCAGCGAGGAGCAATGGGGCCTTCGCCATTTGGCATACCCTATTGAAGGAAAGACCACTGGATTCTATTGCTTGATAGAGTTCAAGGCAGAGCCTGCTACGATCGATATGTTGGAGACCCAGTATCGTCGTGACGAGAAAGTGATTCGCTTCCTTACCACTAAGCTCGACAAATATGCTGTTGAGTATGCGGCAAAAAGAAGAAGTTTAAAATCTAACAAAGAAAAGGAGGCTTAAAAATGGCAGCACAAAATTCATCAGAAATCAGATATCTAACTCCTCCGACGGTGGATGTTAAGAAGAAGAAGTATTGCCGTTTCAAGAAGAGCGGTATCAAGTATATTGACTACAAGGACCCTGAGTTCTTGAAGAAGTTCTTGAACGAGCAAGGTAAGATTTTGCCTCGCCGTCTCACCGGAACCTCTTTGAAGTACCAAAGGAAGGTCGCTCAAGCAGTGAAAAGAGCTCGCCACTTGGCGTTGCTTCCATTTGTAACCGATTTGATGAAATAAAAAAAGGAGGAACGAACAATGGAAATCATTTTATTGCAAGACGTACAGAACTTGGGTTACAAGGACGATGTTGTGAAGGTAAAGAACGGTTATGGCCGTAACTACCTCATTCCTCAGGGAAAGGCAATCTTGGCTACTCCATCTGCCAAGAAACAATTGGAAGAGAACTTGAAGCAACGCGCTCACAAGTTGGCTAAGATCAAGGCAGACGCTGAGGCTTTGGCTGCTAAGTTGAACGGTGTTTCATTGCAGATCGGTGCGAAGACCAGCGCTACTGGCACTATCTTCGGTTCTGTTAATAACATCCAAATCGCTGAGGCTTTGGCTAAGCAAGGATTCGATATCGACAGAAAGATTATCTATATCAACGACAATGTTAAGGAGCTTGGCTCTTACAAGGCGACAGTTAAACTTCACAAAGAGGTTTCTGCCGAGATCAACTTCGAGGTCGTTTCTGAATAATCGATAGATCGTTGGATATTTAACGGGGGTGAATTCTTTCATCCCCGTTTTTTTCTTTTTCAACGTATCATTTGAATCCGTTTTTTTATATATTTGTGCGTGCGATCTAGATTAATTAGAGTTATGAAAAGAATATTCTTTTTATTGGTTGTTAGCTTACTCTCCTCCTCCGTTTTCTCCATCAACGAAGTGGATTCGAAGGGGCGTAAACAGGGCGTGTGGAAGAAACCTTACGGCAATGGTTATTTCATGTACGAGGGAGAGTTCAAAGACGGCCAACCTGTCGGCACTTTCAAGAGATATTATGAAAATGGGGTGTTGAAGTCTATCCAACAATATGGGGAGAATGAGACATCCGCTATCGTCATTTATGAGAACGATGGTCTGACGAAGGCTGCCCAAGGCGCTTATATCGGCAAGGAAAAAGAGGGCGAGTGGATCTATTACGTGGACGGTAAGGTTTCCCTGATCGAACACTATGCGAAGGGTGTCCTCGTGGATACCGTGAAATCGTTCGCCAAAACGGGTGAACTGATCGAGAAGACGCCTTACAAGAACGGTAAGATGGATGGCCTCCAAAGCCGTTATCTGGAAGATGGCAAACTCTATTCGGAGTCTCCTTTCAAGATGGGTGTCGAGGATGGTGTTTACAAACTATATGAGGGCCATGACTTCCCTGTCATTGAGGGATTGTATGTTGGCGGGAAAAAACACGGCAACTGGCTGCTGAAGGACGATGCCGGCAATGTGAAGGATACGATGAAGTACGACATGGGTGTGCTGCTGAATCGCAGGGAACTGATCAAGGAGCAGGCCAAAGAAGCGGATGAGTACGAGAAGAATGAAGGGAAGATCCCTGAGCCTGACCAAATGTCCAAAGAGGAACTTAGTAAATAACTGATCCCACTCCCGGGGTCGGACAAGAATAGGGCGGTGTGACTTCGGTCTCACCGCTTTTTTTGTGCCAATCGGACGTCGAGTCAGGGCGGATCGCTTGTGGTTAAAAATGGTGAAAAAGTTTTTCCCCGAATGTATATTTTGACGCATGGCGCATTCTCTATGCGCTTTTTTCGTATCTTTGCCAAAAACGATAATATTTTGACATATGAAGATTGCATTAATTGGTTACGGTAAGATGGGACACATCATCGAACGTATCGCGCGGGAGAGAGGACATGAGATCGTTTCCACTATAGACATTAACAACTTGGAGGATTTTGAATCCGCCGCTTTCAAGAGTGCGGACGTCGCCATAGAATTTACCAGACCTGAGACGGCCTTGGAGAACGTGAAGAGGTGTTTCGCCGCCAATGTGCCGGTGGTTTGCGGCACGACGGGTTGGAACGCCGCCGCCCTGAAGGACGAAGTAGAGAAGAACGGGAAGACGCTCTTCTGGTCTTCTAACTATAGCATCGGTGTTTATGTCTTCAATGCTATCAGCAAGAAACTGGCCCAGATTATGAACCAATTCCCTAACTATAATGTGGAGATGACAGAGGTTCACCACATCCACAAATTGGATGCTCCAAGTGGCACTGCCATCACGTTGGCGGAGGGTATCCTCGCTAACTTGGACCGCAAAAACGCATGGACCAAGGAGGTGGAGAGCAAGCCGACGGACCTCGCCATCAAGTCCATCCGCGAAGGTGAGGTGCCAGGCATACATACCATCCGGTACGAATCTGAAGTGGATAGCATCACCATGACACATGATGCGAAGAGCCGTGAAGGATTCGCCCTCGGCGCAGTGGTTGCCGCTGAATTCGCCGCTGGAAAGAAGGGCTTCTTCGGAATGTCGGACATGTTTAAGTTCTAAAGGAAAGAGTTATGTCATCAGAGAAGAAAACATCGTCAGAGAAAAAAACATTTTTGGAACGCATTCTCTCGGCAAGTGCGAGACAATGGGTGAAGTTCGCTCTTGTGGTCCTCCTGATCTTGGCTTTCCTGATTTGGTCGGGCGCATGGTGGCTGCTGTTGCTCATCCCTTTTGCGCTGGATATCTACATCACCAAGTATGTGCCTTGGGGTGGTTGGAAAAACTCTGAGAACCCGGTTCTGAAGTGGCTCGCCGAGTGGGTGGATGCGATCATCTTCGCACTCGTCGCGGTCTATATCGTTAATCTTTATATCTTCCAGAACTATAAAATTCCTTCTCCTTCCTTGGAGAAGACGTTGCGGGTGGGCGACTTCCTCTTCGTCAGCAAGATGAACTATGGTCCGCGCTGCCCGATGACACCGCTCTCCTTCCCGTTGGCGCAGCATACGTTGCCGATACTGAACATCAAGTCCTACATAGAGCATCCTCAGTGGGAATACAAACGTCTGAAGGGATTCGAGTCAGTCGAGAGGGGTGACATTGTGGTGTTTAATTTCCCTGCCGGTGACACCGTGGCGCTGAATAGGCAGAACTGTGACTATTACTCTTTGGTGCAGTCCTACGGAAGAGATAGGGTGTGGAACTCCAAGCGTGAGTTCGGTGAGATTGTCGCCAGACCTGTCGACCGCCGCGAAAACTATGTGAAGCGTTGCGTCGGACTGCCGGGTGACACTTTGCAGATCATCGGAGGAGTGGTCTATACGAACGGCAAACCGGAGAAGGAGATCCCTGGATTGCAGGCTAATTATCTGGTGGAGTGCACTTCCACCATCACCCCTAAGTTCTTCGAGAAACTGGAGGTGCGCAAAGAGGATAGGATATTGATCGATCCGATAAGCGTGCGGAGCCTTGGCTATGGTGACTCGACGGGTGCGGTGCCTTACCTCTACCGATTGCCGCTCACGAAGAAGTCTGTGGCGGAGATGAGGAAGTATTCAGGCGTCGTCTCCATCAAGGAGGAACCGGCTTCCTTTGGCGGTACGACCTTCCCATATACCATGGAGAAAAATTGGACGAGGGATGACTTCGGCCCTATCTACATCCCTAAGAAGGGTGATAAGATTCACTTGGACTTGGCTACTTTGCCATTGTATGAGCAGATGATCCGTAATTACGAGCGGAATGAACTGAAGGTCGAGAACGGACAGATCTTCATCAACGGTGCGGTGGCTGATTCCTATACGTTTAAGATGGATTATTATTGGATGATGGGTGACAACAGACATAATTCGGCGGACTCCCGCTTCTGGGGCTATGTTCCAGAGGACCATATCGTCGGAAAACCGATTTTCATCTGGTTGTCTCTTGATGAGGATAAGTCCTTCCCGTTCAACATCCGGTGGAGCAGAATGTTCACCCGGGTGCATGCGGATTAATCGGACGGTCGCGTCGGCAGACGTTCCGGGTGTGTGCGTTACTCGGTGATCCTCATCAGCCAATCTAATGAACAATTTAAATTTTTGGATTATGAAGAAGACATTGTTATTCATTATATCGCTGCTGTTCATTCTGCCGTCCGCGTTTTCGTCCGACAAGTTCATGAGTGACGAAATCGCCTTCAAGGGCGGGGAGAGGGCCACCTACCACATCTATTTCAATTTGGGGCCGATTTGGCTCCATGCGGGGAATGTTAATTTCTCCGTGAAGGAACGTGTGGATAAGAACGTGCCCCTTTTTGACTTGCAACTGGCGGGATCCACGATCAAATCTTTCGATAGGTTCTATTGTATCCGTGACACCTTCTCCGTGACGGTCCAGCAGAAGGGCCTTCTGCCACTCTATTACAAGGAGGTGAAGCATGAGGATAGTTATTTTAGCGACAAACGCTATCGCTTCGATTGGAAGGAGAACGATAAGGGTTCGAAGGTCTATTTCGATTTCAACAAGCGTGGCAAGATGTCGTACGACTCCCTGCCGATCCAAAGGGGTGTTCTGGATTTGATCACCTCCTGCTACCATATCCGTAGCGTGGACATGAAGAAGGTGAAGAAGGGACAGATGATCCCTTTCCGCTTGGTGTTGGATAAAGAGATATATGACCTCACTGTGAAATATTGCGGAGAGGAGACTATTAAGCTGAAGAACAAGAAGAAATATAAGGCGCTTAAGTTTACGCCTAAATTGGTCACTGGGGATATCTTCGAAGAGGAGGACGCGATGTCGATCTATGTCTCGAACGATGAGAACCATGTGCCATTGTATATCGAGGCTAAGATCAAGGTGGGTTACGTGAAGGTCATGTTGAATGACATAAGTAACACGAAATACCCTATGTCCTCGGTTGTTTCCAAGTAGTTTTTATTTAAGTTATTATGGATATTCTAATTATTGATGACGAAAGAAGCATACGAAACACGCTGAAGGATATCTTGGAGAACGAGGGATACTCAGTCGATGTGGCGGAGGATGGAATCCATGGACTTGACAAGCTGAAAAACGAGCATTATGACTTGGTGTTCTGCGACGTTAAGATGCCTAAGATGGATGGTATAGAGGTTCTGGGTAATATCAAGAAGGAGAACCCCGACCAGACGGTTGTGATGATTTCCGGCCACGGCACCATCGATACGGCGGTTGAATCCCTGAAAATAGGTGCTTTCGATTTTATCGAGAAGCCTTTGGATTTGAATCGCCTATTGGTCTGCGTGCGTAACGGTATGGAGCGTAAGAGCTTGGTGCAAGAGACCAAGACCCTGAAGAAGAAAATATCCAAGGACGTGACGATGATCGGTCACTCCCCCGCGATGGAACATCTCCGCTCGGTCATCGAGCGCGTGGCGGCCTCTAACGCTAAGGTGTTGATCACGGGAGAGAACGGAACGGGTAAGGAGGTGGTGGCGAAGATGCTATACAAATCCAGCGCCCGCTCGAACAATCCTTTCGTGGAGGTTAACTGCGCCGCTATCCCTTCTGAGTTGATCGAGAGTGAGCTGTTCGGTCATGAGAAGGGTTCCTTCACCTCTGCCGTGAAACAACGTATCGGCAAGTTTGAGCAGGCCAATGGTGGTACGCTCTTCCTGGACGAGATCGGCGACATGAGCCTATCCGCACAGACTAAGGTGCTACGCGCCTTGCAGGAGAACGAGATCACACGTGTGGGTAGCGATAAGAGCCTGAAGGTGGACGTGCGTGTCTTTGCCGCAACCAATAAGAATTTATTAGAAGAGATACAAAAGGGAAACTTTAGGGAGGACCTGTACCATCGTTTGGGCGTCATCCTCATCCATGTGCCGCCTCTGCGTGAGCGTTTGGAAGATATCCCAGAGTTGGTGGATTATTTCCTAAGCGTGATCTGCGACGAGCAGGGTATTCCGACAAAGATCTTCTCCGCTGACGCGAAAGAGGAGATGAAGAAGTATCGCTGGGGTGGTAATATACGTGAGTTGCGGAATGCGGTGGAGCGTATGGTTATATTGTGCGGTAATGAAATTACAGTGGGTGACGTGAGGATGTATGCCTCTCAGTCCTACCTATGATTTGATAAATTGATACTGAAATGGCAAATGTAGTGGAAACGCCTTTGATGAAGCAGTACCTGGAGTTCAAGGCGATGCATCCTGATGCGATCCTGCTGTTCCGTGTGGGCGATTTTTATGAGACGTTCTTGCAGGATGCGGTGATGGCTTCCGAAATATTGGGAATCACGCTGACCAAGCGTGCGAACGGTGCGGCCCAGTCGGTCGAACTGGCTGGTTTCCCTCATCATGCGTTGGATACTTATTTGCCGAAACTGGTGCGCGCGGGTAAACGTGTGGCCATCTGCGACCAACTGGAGGACCCTAAGCTGACCAAGAAACTGGTGAAGCGTGGCATCACGGAGCTGGTGACGCCGGGTGTCGCTGTCAATGATAATATATTGGACCACAAGGAGAACAACTTCCTAGCGGCGGTCCATTTCGAGAAGAAAATGGCGGGTGTCGCCTTCCTGGATATCTCCACGGGCGAGTTCCTGACGGCTCAGGGCACCTGCGAATATGTGGATAAACTGCTGAACGGTATCATGCCGAAGGAGGTCCTCTTCGAGCGGACCAAAAGGGCGGAGTTCGAGGAGAACTTCGGTTCCCGCTTCTTCACCTATGAACTGGAGGACTGGATTTTCACCTCCGAGGCTGCTCACGATAGACTCCTGAAACATTTCGAGACGAAGAACCTGAAGGGCTTCGGTGTGGAGAACTTGAAGCTGGGTATCGTGGCTTCCGGAGCTATCCTTCACTACCTGGACATGACCCAGCATACGCAGATCAGCCATATCACCCATTTGTCCCGTATCGAGGAGGACAAGTACGTGTGGTTGGACCAGTTCACCATCCGCAATCTGGAACTTTATGGCACGATGCATGAGGGCGGTAAGACACTCGTCAACATCATCGACCGTACCATCACCCCGATGGGCGCCCGCCTGCTGAAGCGTTGGGTGGCCTTCCCGTTGAAGGATGTGAAGCCGATCGAGGAGCGCCTCAATATCGTGGACGAGTTTTTCAGAAGCCCGGACATGAAGGAGACGCTCGACATGAATATGTCGGTTATCGGCGACTTGGAGCGTGTGATTTCCAAGGTGGCGGTGGGGCGCGTCACTCCTCGCGAGGTGGTGCAGCTGAAGGTGGCCTTGGGTGCTATCCTGCCGATTAAGGAGGCTTGCCTGGCGAGCGATAACGATGGTTTGCGGCGTATCGGCGAGCAGTTGAACCCGTGCCCGAACATACGTGAGAAGATAGAGCGTACCATCACGATGGATCCGCCGAACATGTTGAACCGTGGCGGTGTGATCGCGAACGGTGTATCCGCCGAACTGGATGATCTACGTAACATCTCCCACTCGGGGAAGGATTACCTCTTGCAGTTGCAGCAGCGTGAGTCTGAACGCACGGGTATCCCGAGCTTGAAGGTGAGCTACAATAATGTCTTTGGCTACTATATCGAGGTGCGCAACACGCACAAGGACAAGGTGCCGGAGGATTGGATCCGCAAGCAGACTTTGACGGCAGCGGAGCGTTACATCACGCAGGAGCTGAAGGAGTACGAGGAGAAGATCTTAGGTGCGGAGGAGAAGATATTGTCTCTGGAGACGCAGATATTCAACGAGTTGGTGCTTGAACTGACGGAGTACATACCGGCCATTCAGGTCAATTCGAACCTTGTGGCGAAGCTGGATGTGCTGATGTCCTTCGCGAAGACGTCGGAGGAGAACCGTTATGTGCGTCCGGCGGTTAATGATAGTGATGTGATAGATATCAAGCAGGGTCGTCACCCTGTCATCGAGCGGCAGCTCCCGATCGGGGAGCAGTATGTGGCGAATGATTTGACGCTCGATTCGCAGTCCCAGCAGATCATCATGATCACGGGTCCTAACATGGCGGGTAAGTCCGCATTGTTGAGGCAGACCGCCTTGATCGTGCTGATGGCGCAGATAGGCTGTTTCGTGCCTGCGGATGCTGCGTCGATTGGTGTGGTGGACAAGATCTTCACGAGGGTGGGGGCGTCCGACAACATCTCCATGGGTGAGTCCACCTTTATGGTCGAGATGAACGAGGCGGCGAGCATCATCAACAACCTCTCGCAGAAGAGTTTGGTGCTCTTCGACGAGTTGGGTAGGGGAACCAGCACCTACGACGGTATCTCCATCGCCTGGTCCATCGTGGAGTATATCCATGAGCATCCGAAGGCGAAGGCGAAGACCCTTTTCGCCACGCACTACCATGAGTTGAACGAGATGGAGAAACTTTTCCCTAGGATCAAGAACTACAACGTCTCCGTGAAGGAGGTGGATGGTAAAGTGATTTTCCTGCGTAAACTGGTGAGGGGTAGTAGTGAGCATAGTTTCGGTATTCATGTGGCGAAATTGGCCGGATTGCCGAATAAGGTGGTCAACCGCGCCAATGAAATTCTGGAGCAGTTGGAGGTGGGCAATTCCAAGAGCCCTATCTCAGATGGTTCTAAACCAGCGAAGAAAAAGCCTGAGGCAGTGCAACTTAGCTTGTTCCAATTGGACGATCCTATCCTAGAGGCGGTCCGTGACGAGATCAATCATTTGGACATAAATAACCTCACACCGATAGAAGCATTAAATAAATTGAATGAAATTAAAAAAATTGTTGGAGGGAAATAAAATTATTATTATCTTTGCAACGCAAAAAAGGAAAGGGAGAGTCCTTTCGGAAGTGTTGAAATAGAAATGCGAAAATAGCTCAGTTGGTAGAGCACGACCTTGCCCCCTAGCAATAGGGAATGGTTCCGACCTTGGCAAGGAGAGTTGCGGCACTGATGGGAAGCGAGAGTAGCGAGAAAATGCGAAAATAGCTCAGTTGGTAGAGCACGACCTTGTCCCCTGATAATAGGGAACGGTTCCGACCTTGGCAAGGAGAGTTGCGGCACTGATGGGAAGCGAGAGTAGCGAGAAAATGCGAAAATAGCTCAGTTGGTAGAGCACGACCTTGCCAAGGTCGGGGTCGCGGGTTCGAGTCCCGTTTTTCGCTCTAAGGATGCCGCAGTGGTGGAATGGTAGACACGAAGGACTTAAAATCCTTTGAACAGAAATGTTCGTGCGGGTTCAAGTCCCGCCTGCGGTACTTTTCCGTAGGGAGGACAGAAGAATAGAAGGACGCTGGAAG